>Ga0316620_10000023_pt1 | contig 72529 bp, 65 predicted proteins | sample OWC_Aug_M1_C1_D5_FD_207651 | JGI IMG/M metagenome (GOLD analysis project Ga0316620, IMG submission 207651) | Wetland soil microbial communities from Old Woman Creek delta, Ohio, United States - OWC_Aug_M1_C1_D5_B | ecosystem: Environmental > Terrestrial > Soil > Wetlands | place: USA: Ohio...
CCTTGGACATGTATTGCGGCTTCGCGAACGCGATGTGCATCGCGAGATCCTTGCCGACGTCCTCGGCGCCCTCGTACTCGACCATGACGCCGATCTTGACGCCGTGGAGGTAGAGCGCGATCCGCGCTACAGTCTGCATCCGCTCGAAGCGGCGAATCGAGATGTTTTCGCCGATTTTCTGCACGAGCTTCTGGCGCCGGTCTTCTACAGTGCTTCCGTCGAGCGGCTGCAGTGACAGAGCACCGACATCGACCGGGGCCGAATTCGCCACGAGTTCTGCGAGCGAGCGCGCGAAGGCGAGGAAATCCTCATTCTTGGCGACGAAATCGGTCTCGCAATTGACCTCGACCAGGGCACCGAGCCGGCAATCCGGGGACAGGTACGCGCCGATCACGCCCTCGGCCGCGACCCTCCCTGCAGCCTTGCTGGCCTTGGCGCCACTCTTGATCCGCAGCAGTTCTTCCGCCTTGCGCAAGTCACCGCCCGCCTCGGCGAGCGCCTTCTTGCATTCCATCATCCCGAGCCCGGTCATTTCGCGAAGTTCCTTCACCAGGCTTGCGCTGATCTCCGCCATTGCCTACCACTCCTTGCTGGGGCCGGACTGGCCCGGTTGATACGACTCTAACTTGTGCCTTCAAAAAAGGGGCCTGCGGCCCCTTTTTTCGAATCGGTGCGTCTGGGTCCGCGTGGTCAGCCTTCGCCGCCTTCCTGTCCCTCATCCTCGACTTCGACGAATTCGTCCCGGGCGGCGGTCACCACTTCCTCGACCGACTGCGCGCGGCCCTCGAGGATCGCGTCCGCCACGCCGCGTGAGTACAGGCGAATGGCTCTGCTCGAATCGTCGTTACCCGGAATCACGTGCGAAATGCCCTCGGGCGAATGGTTCGTGTCGACGATCCCCACGACAGGGATACCGAGCTTGACTGCCTCGGCGACCGCACCTTTCTGGTAACCGACGTCGATCACGAACAGCGCGTCGGGCAGGCTCGCGAGATCCTTGATGCCTCCGAGCGAGCGATTAAGCTTTTCCAGCTCCCGCTGCAATCCCAGCGCTTCCTTCTTCGACATGCGATCGAAGGTGCCGTCCTGGGACATCTGCTCCATTTCCTTGAGACGCTTGATGGATTGCTTGACCGTCTTGAAGTTCGTGAGCATTCCGCCGAGCCAGCGATGATCGACGAACGGCATGCTGCAGCGCTGCGCTTCCTCGCGCACGATGTCTCGGGCCTGCCGCTTGGTGCCGACGAAAAGCAGGGTCCCCTTGTTGGCGGCCAACTGCCGCACATACTTGAGAGCGTCCTGGTACATGGCCAGGGTCTTTTCAAGATTAATGATGTGAATCTTGTTGCGATGGCCGAAGATGAACGGCGCCATCTTCGGATTCCAGTAGCGGGTCTGATGTCCGAAATGGACCCCCGCCTCCAGCATTTGACGCATGGTCACTGACACTGTGTACACTCCTTAGGGTTGGTCACTGCCGCCGGGCCGAGCTGACCACCGGGCGCCTGCTCGCGCCGGGAGCAACCAACGCTCCGGAACGCAGGCGCCAGGCACCCTAAACAGCCTGGCGGGAAATTTGGCTTGGCGGCACGTTGAAACGCCCCCAAGCCAGCCCAAAATACTAGCATAATCAGGCATAAGCCCTCAACCTCGGCAGTGCCGGCGCTTGCCGTGGCCGGTTCATTGCTCGTTGAGATCGATTCTCGTATCCTCGGCCCCTTTTCGATTTCCCATGGCGGTCACCATCAAAACACCCGACGAAATCGCCAGCATGCGGACCGCTGGCCGGCTCGCTGCGGAGGTTCTGGACTTCATCGCCTCGTACGTGCGCGCGGGTGTGACGACCGGAGAGCTCGACCAGCTTTGCCACGACTACATGGTGCGGGTCCAGGACACGATCCCTGCGCCCCTGAACTACGCGCCCGCGGGCTACAAGCCGTACCCCAAGTCGATCTGCACCTCGGTCAATCATCAGGTCTGCCACGGCATCCCGGGAGACCGTGTCCTGAAGAACGGAGACATCCTCAACATCGACGTCACCGTCATCAAGAACGGCTTTCATGGCGACTCGAGCCGCATGTTCGCGGTCGGCGAACCCGGAGTACAGGCGCGCCGCCTGATCCAGGCGACCTACGAGTGCATGTGGAAGGGGATCGTAGAGGTGCGGCCCGGCGCCAGGCTCGGCGATCTTGGCGCCGCCATTCAGTCACATGCGGAGAAGCAGGGTTTTTCGGTCGTGCGGGAGTTTTGTGGGCATGGGATCGGCCGCAAGTTCCATGAAGAGCCGCAGGTGCTGCATTACGGCAAGCCGGGCACCGGCCTCGCGTTGGAGCCCGGCATGACCTTTACGGTCGAACCCATGATCAACGCAGGCAAAGCGGCCATACGCGAACTGGCCGATGGCTGGACCATCGTTACCAAGGACCACAGCCTTTCGGCGCAGTGGGAGCATACTGTTTTGGTGACGGAAACCGGCTATGAGGTCCTTACCGTGTCGCCCAACACGCCCCCGCGACCGGATTTCGCCCGCTAGGAAATGAGCGCCGCACTGCCCAGGCCCGGTGCGGCAGCCGCGCAGAGGCGCAGCGCGTTGCAGGACGCGCGCAACGGGTTGAGGGAGGCGTACCTGCGCCACCCCGACCCCCGTGCACTGCTGCGCGGCCACGCTCGCCTCATCGATAGGACCATCAGAGCCATCTGGCTCGAGTCGCGTCCGTCAGCGCGCGCCGCGCTGGTGGCAACGGGAGGCTATGGGCGAGGCGAACTCTTTCCCTATTCCGACATCGACATCCTGGTACTGCTGGACGCCGAGCCGTCGGCAGAAGAGCGCGCACGTCTGGAGCGCCTCATTGGCGAGCTCTGGGACGTCGGCTTGGACGTCGGTCACGGCGTGCGCACCGTCGAAGAGTGCGCCTCGGCGGTCGAGGCAGACATCACCATTCGCACCACGCTACTCGAAGCGCGGTTTCTCGCGGGAAGCCGCAGCCTTTTCCGAAGGCTCGAATCCAGGCTTGCCGCGACCCTTGATCCCGCCCGCTTTTACAAGGCGAAGAAGCTCGAGCAGGAACAGCGCCACGCCAAGCACCAGGACTCGCCCTACGCTCTGGAACCCAACCTGAAGGAAGCCCCGGGCGGACTGCGCGACCTTCAGGGGATCCAGTGGATTGCGCGCGCCTGCGGGCTCGGGCGACGCTGGCGCGATCTAGAGGTCCACGGCCTGATCCAGCACGACGAGGCGCTCCAGCTGTCGCGCCACGAGGCTCTGTTGCAGAACCTGCGTATCAGGCTGCATTACCTCGCAGGGCGCCGCGAGGACCGGATCGTATTCGATTTCCAGTCGGCCCTCGCCGGCCAACTCGGCTACAGCGACACGCCCCACCGTCGGGCTAGCGAAGCGATGATGCAGCGCTACTACCGCACGGCCAAGGCGATTACGCAACTCAACACCACGCTGCTACAGAGCCTCGGCGTACGCCTGTTCCCCAAGTCCGACGTCGTGCCCACCGCGCTCAACGAGCGTTTCGTCGCCAGGGGCGAACTGCTCGATGCGATCGACGAAGGCTTATTCGAGCGCGAACCGCTCGCGGTGCTCGAATGCTTCCTGCTCATGCAGCAGCATCCGGAGCTTCAAGGCGTCACCGCGCCGACGCTGCGCGCGCTATGGCGTGGCCGGCGCCTCATCGACGCCCGGTTCCGGCGCAATCCCGTGGCGCGGCTGATGTTCGTCCAGATCCTGCAGCAGCCGCGCGGCTTGGTGCACGAAATACGGCGCATGAACCAGTACGGCATCCTGGGACGATACCTCCCGGAGTTCGGCCGGATCGTGGGCCAGATGCAGCATGATCTGTTCCACGTCTACACCGTGGATCAGCACATCCTGATGGTGCTGCGCAACCTGCGGCGATTCAGGATGCCGGAGCTCGCGCACGAGTTCCCGCTCTGCAGCCAATTGATGAGCGGGTTCGAGCGAGCGTGGCTGCTTTATGTCGCGGCCCTGTATCACGACATCGCCAAGGGTCGCGGCGGCGATCACTCGGAGCTCGGCAAGAAGGACGTGCGCTCATTCTGCCGCCGCCACGGACTCGCGCCTGAGGACACGGCGCTCGCCGAATTCCTGGTCGAGCATCATCTGTCGATGTCCAGCGTCGCGCAGAAACAGGATGTCCATGATCCCGAAGTCGTGCGTGCCTTCGCAGAGAAAGTGCGCAACGAGCGCTACCTGATCGCCCTGTACCTGCTAACGGTGGCCGACATCCGCGGCACAAGTCCCAAGGTCTGGAACGCTTGGAAGGGCAAACTTCTGGAAGATCTGTTCCGCGCCACCCGGCGCACGCTCACCGGGGAAACGCTTCAGCTCGACGCAGCGCTGGCGGAAAAGCAAGCCGAAGCGATGCGCCTGCTCCGCCTCTATGCTCTCTCCGACAGCGTGAAGGACCGTTTGTGGGCTCAGCTCGATACGACGTATTTTCTGCGCCACGACCCCCAAGAAATCGCCTGGCAGACGCGCAACTTGCACTTCAGGGTCAATAGCTCCAGCCCGGTGGTGCGTGCACGCCTCGCTCCGTTCGGCGAGGGCCTCCAGGTCATGATCTACACGCGCGACCGCGAGGCGTTGTTCGCTCGCATCTGCGGCTACTTCGACCGCAGCAACTTCGACATCGTAGAGGCCAAGGTTCACACCACGCGGCACGGTTACGCCCTCGACATGTTCTCCGTGATGGGCGACGGCCAGGGTGTGCACTATCGGGACATGATCAGCATGATCGAAAAAGAGCTCGCCGAGGAGCTCGATTCACAGGCGCCGCTCGCGCCGCCGCGCAGCGGGCGGGTTTCGCGCCGGGTGCGCCATTTCCCGATTTCGCCGGTCGTGGACATCCGTCCCGACGAACGCGGGGCCTATCACGTCCTATCCGTCGTCGCGAGCGACCGGCCAGGCCTTCTCTACGGCCTTGCCCGCACGCTTGCGAACTACCGAATCAATCTGCACAGCGCGAAGATCAACACCTTGGGCGACCGCGCGGAAGACGTATTCCTGATCTCTGGACAGACGCTGGCCGACGCGAAAGCCGTCTTGCGGCTCGAGCAGGACCTCGCCCAGGGCCTTCAGCTCTAATCCCGCTCATTCTTCGGGCGGAAGATCTTCGCCGGGGAATAGCGCGTCGATGAAGCCGAATTTGCCGAAGTCGCGGATGCGCATCGGATAAAGAACGCCGTCGAGGTGATCGCATTCGTGCTGAACTACGCGCGCGTGAAATCCCTCGACGACCCGGGTAAGCGGCACGCCCCGCTCGTCGAACCCGGAGTACCGCAGGCGCCGAAAGCGCGATACCACGCCGCGCATCCCGGGCACGGAAAGGCATCCTTCCCAGCCATCCTCCAGGTCTTCGGACAACGGGGTGATGACGGGATTGATCAGCACCGTGTCCGGCACCTCCTCGACCCCGGGATAGCGCGGATTGCTCCTCACCCCGAAGATCACCACGCGCAAGCCGACGCCGATCTGCGGCGCCGCAAGTCCGGCACCGTTCAGGTGAGCCATCGTGTCGCGCATGTCCGCAAGCAGCGCCTGGAGCTGCGGATCGTCGAAACGCGCAATAGGCGCCGCGACGCTCAGCAGGCGCGGGTCTCCCATTTTGAGGACGTCGCGGATCATGATGCGACGAGCTGTTCGATGACCTTGCGCACCCGGCGCATGGCCTCGTCGAGCACCGCGTTGATGCGCTCCAGCGAAACGCCCTGGGCGCTGTCGCCACGGCCGGCCGCAAAGTTGGCCACCACCGCGATCGCCGCGTAGGCGAGCCCGATTTCTCGCGCGAGAACCGCTTCCGGCATGCCCGTCATCCCCACCATGTCGGCGCCGTCGCGCTCCATGCGGTCGATCTCCGCTGCCGTCTCGAGGCGCGGGCCCTGGGTCGCCCCGTATACCCCGCCATCGAGCAGCGGCTCGCCGCAGGCCTCGGCGGCGCGACGAATGCGATCTCGCATCGTCCCGGCATAGGGCTCAGTGAAATCGATGTGCGTGACCGGAGCATCCGCCCCTTCAAAAAACGTGGATCTGCGTCCCCAGGTGTAATCAATGATCTGGTCCGGCAGCATGAGCGCGCCCGGCACCAGGTCGCGCCGGATCGCACCCACCGACGCGATCGACACGATTTCGTCGACGCCGTGGTCCTTCAGGGCCCAAAGGTTGGCACGATAGTTGACCTCGTGCGGTGCGACCGTATGGCCGTAGCCGTGGCGCGCGAGAAATACCACCTCCCGGCCGCCGATGCGTCCGATGGTGAGCGGTCCCGATGGCTCGCCGTAAGGGGTGCGCGCGACCTTGCGCGAAGTCACCTCGAGGTTTACCAGCTTGGACAGGCCGCTGCCGCCGATGATCGCGATCATCGGCTTTCCTTCATGGCGCGGATCTCGGGCAGATTGCGCCAGTAGCCTTTGGCGTCCATGCCGCAGCCGAACACGAACCGGTCCGGAATCGTCAGCCCGACGAAGTCGGCCGCGATCGGCTTGGCCCGCGCCAGCGCCTTATCGACCAGGACGGCGCAAAAAAACTCGGCGGCGCCCAGCGCGAGCAGGCGCTCGCGAATCGCGTGCATCGTTTCCCCACCGTCCAGAATGTCGTCGAGAACCAGCACCGTGCGGCCGCGCACATCCTCGCTTGGGGTCACGCGCCAGTCCAGGCGGCCTCCGGCGGTCTCCGGGCCGTAGCGCGTCGCGTGGATATAGTCAAAATCGAGCGGGAAGTTCAACAATGGCAGCAGCTGGCCCGCGAACACCACTGCGCCACCCATGACCGCCAGGACCAGCGGGTAGGAACCGGCGAGCCGGGCCTCGATTTCGCTTGCGAGCCGTCGGATCGCCGCGCGGACGTCATCCGCGCTCGACACGAGGTCCGAGTTGTTCAGAAACTCCCAGGCCTTGGCACGATCCGGCATTCTCAATAGGTGAAGGTGACGACGTCGTCGTCCATTGCCTGCGAGATCACATAGGCGCCGCCCACCGTTTCCTCGATTTCGGGGATCAGGTCCTCGCCCCACAGTTCGAGCGTCGGCGTGCAGACCTTGAACTTCACGCCGGCTTCGTGCGCATCCTTGATGAATTCATAGACGCTCTTGGGCGAGCCTTCCTTGACGTGGAGCTTTTCCGCCACGCCCTTCACCGCCAGTTCGCCGGCGCGCCCGGTCAGGATCACTTCCACCTCGTATTCCATGGCCGCCGCCACGGTAGCCTGGAAGAACGGGGCACCCAGTTCGGCGCCGTTTTTCGGGTCCGTATTCACCATCACGATCATCAGCTTGTCCGCCATATCGTCCTCCTCGTGCCGCTATATTAGAGAATGCTTAAATTCTCCAGTATAGCCGATCGTCCGCTAGCCTACTCCGCTAGTCCATCAAGGTAGCGGGCGAACTCTTTGCCCACTTCAGGGTGCCGCAGCCCGAACTCCACCGACGCCTTCAGATACCCCAGCTTCGAGCCGCAATCGTAGCGCTTGCCGGGCAGTCTCATCGCCGTGATTTGCTCTTCGCCAAGTAGAGCCGAGATCGCGTCGGTGAGCTGAATCTCCCCGCCGCGCCCGGGCCTCACCTTGGCCAGCAGCTCGAAGATCCTGGGCGTCAGCACGTAGCGGCCGACCACCGCAAGCCTCGAGGGCGCCTCGGCGGGGGAAGGCTTCTCGACGATCGCGCGCACCCGAGAGGTCTCCCCCTGCGGGTCGTCGACACTGACGATGCCGTAGTTGCCTGTCTGTTCGGCCGGTACCTCCGCCACCCCCAGGAGCGAGCAACCCTCGGAGGCGAAGCGCGTAGACATCTGCGCGGTGACCGGCGGATCGGCGTCGATCAACTCGTCGGCGAGCAATACCGCGAAGGGTTCTTCGCCCACGACCGGCGCAGCGCATAGCACGGCGTGACCGAGCCCGAGCGGCTCGGCCTGCCGGATGTAGATGCAACGGCAGTTGTCCGGCAGCACCTTCTGCACCATGTCGAGCAGGTGCCGCTTGCCCTTGAGCTCGAGCTCCGTCTCCAGCTCGTAGGCCTTGTCGAAATGATCTTCGATGGCGCGCTTGTTGCGCCCCGTGATGAAGATCATGTCCGTAATGCCCGCGGCAGCAGCTTCCTCCACCGCGTACTGGATGAGCGGCTTGTCCACGATGGGAAGCATTTCCTTGGGACTCGCCTTGGTCACGGGCAGAAACCGGCTGCCGAGCCCGGCGACCGGGAACACCGCCTTCCTGACTTTCATTCGCATGTGCGTCAAAGCCTTTTCAGAAGATCGACGAACGCCGCCTCGTCGAGAATCGTCACCCCAAGCTCCCGGGCCTTGTCGAGTTTGCTGCCGGGATCGCTTCCCGCCACGACAAACGAGGTTTTGCGCGACACGGAGCCCGCGACCTTGTGTCCCTTCGCCTCGATCCTTTCTCGCGCCTCTTCGCGCGTGAGATTCGGCAAAGTGCCGGTAAGGACGAATGTTTTTACCTCTTCCGGCGCCCTGGCCGGAACCCCTTTGCTCTCGGGCCAGCTCATGCCGGCCCGGCGAAGCTTGCCGATCACCTCGCGATTGTGGGATTCGCGGAAGAACTCGCGGATCGATCGCGCCACCACCGGGCCCACGTCCGGCACGGATTCGAGCTCTTCCTCCGTTGCCTCCATCAGCCGGTCAAGGCTGCCGAGGTGCCGCGCCAAGTCGCGCGCCGTGCTTTCCCCGACATTGCGCACCCCCAGTGCGAAGATAAAGCGTGCGAGCGTGGTGCGCTTGGACTTGTCGATCGACTCCAGCAGGTTCGCCGCCGATTTCTCGCCCATGCGCTCCAGCCCCGCGAGCGCCTCGAGGGAAAGGTGGTACACGTCGGCCGGGGTGCGCACCAGCCCCCCGTCCACAAGCTGATCGACGAGCCGCTCGCCCAGCCCGTCGATGTCCACCGCCCGCCGGCTGGCGAAGTGCAGCAATGCCTGCTTGCGCTGCGCCGGGCAGTAAAGCCCGCCCGAGCAGCGCGCCACCGCCTCGTCCTCCTCCCTGGTCACCGCGGAGCCGCACACCGGGCATCGCGTCGGCATGCGAAAGGGCCGCGCGTTTGCCGGACGCCTCTCGAGGCGCACCGACACGACCTCCGGGATGACGTCGCCTGCGCGCCGCACCACGACCGTGTCGCCGACGCGCACGTCCTTGCGCCGCAATTCGTCCTCGTTATGCAGCGTCGCGTTGGTCACGGTGACGCCACCGACCTGCACCGGCTTGAGTCGTGCAACCGGCGTCAGCGCGCCCGTGCGTCCGACTTGAACGTCGATTCCTAGTATTTCGGTCGCCTGCTCCTCCGCCGGGTACTTGTGCGCCAGCGCAAAGCGCGGCGCGCGCGACACGAAGCCGAGGCGCCGCTGCCAGTCGAGCCGGTTGACTTTGTAGACGACTCCATCGATGCCGTAGGGAAGGCGCTCTCGCTTGCGGCCGATCCGCTCGAAGTAGCCGAGAAGCCCCTTGACTCCGTCGACGACGGCGCGCTCCGGACTGACGCTGAATCCAATCTCCGAGAGCCGATCGAGCGTCTCGGAATGCGTCGACCAGCGCGCTCCGGCCGAAACGCCCACCGCGTACGCGAAGAAGTGAAGCGGCCGTCTGGCCGTGATCCGCGAATCGAGCTGCCTGAGACTGCCGGCCGCCGCATTGCGCGGATTGGCGAATTCCTTTGCCCCGGCTTTGCGCTGACGCTCGTTCAGGGCCTCGAAATCGCGCTTGAACATCACCACTTCGCCCCGCACCTCGAGATCCATCGTGTCGGGCGCACTGGCCAGGCGCAGCGGTAGCGAGCGAACCGTGCGCAGATTGGGCGTCACGTCCTCACCGGTCGTGCCATCGCCCCTGGTCGCGCCCTGCGTGAACACGCCGTTGCGATAGCTCAGGCTCACCGCCAGACCGTCGAACTTGGGTTCGACCGCATACTGCACGGAATCGATCTCGAGCCCCTCGCGTACGCGCCGATCGAAGGCGAGCACCTCGTCCTCGTCGAAGGCGTTGTTCAGGGAAAGCATCGGCGTTCGGTGCGTGACCTCCGCGAACTGCTTCAGCGGAGGCGCGCCGACCCGCTGGGTGGGAGAGTCCGGGCTCGCAAGCTTCGGGTGCGCCCGCTCGAGCTGCACGAGCTCGTTGAACAGGCGATCGAACTCCGCATCCGTGATCTCCGGCTGATCGAGAACGTAATACAGGTAGTTGTGGCGGTCCACCTCTCGCCGGAGCTCGGCGGCGCGTGCTTGCAGCGAACTTCGCGCCACCATTGCAGCGCCGCTCACGCAAACAGGCGCGCTGCGAGCGGCCCGCCCGGCTCCACGCCGCGCGCTTCCAGCGCCCGGCGCACGGACTCGAGCTCGGCGCCGATCGCCGCGAGCGCCCGCTCGTCGAGGACATTGCCGTTGTCGTCGACCAGCGATCCACCGAGAGTCCCGGCGAGCTGCCGCGCAAAGCGCACCATGGATTCGTAGGTCCGGCGCACCTCGGCGACGCGTGGAACGTCCAGGGCGACCGTAATGCTTCGCATCCCCTGCTGATCGTCGACTTGCACGCTAAGCGCGTACAGCGCACGTCCCTCGTGGTCGCGCTTGATGTGAATGCCATCGGCCCCCGCATCCATACCGGCGGCCGACGTCGCGGCTTCCACCTGAGGACGCAGGAAGCTGGTTCCATCGGGTGCTACCACACGGAAGACGACTTGAATGTCGGCATCGGCGCAGAAGCGGTCCAGTTCGCGGGCGGCCTCCAGGGCATGCTTCATCTCGGGCGCCGTCGTAGAGGCCCCGAGCTTCGCCGCAATGGTCTCGACCTCGGAACGAAACTCGATCAGCTCCGCATCGCTGATCACGCCCGCCCGCGACACCAGCTGGAGCGCCGCGCGGTACCCCGCATAACTCGCGGGGTCCCCGTGCTCCACTCGCCGCCATCCTGTCGCGCCGTTCCCGCATGAGGCGCGCACGCGCCACCCGAACCGTCGCTCGAGCGCAACCCAGTGCTCCAGGAACACGGCCGGCGCAAGCGGCTCCCGGCTACTCAACTCAATCACGTAATCCAGCCGCTCATCGGGCAGGGCGTCCGAGTTGGTGCCCGCGTCGCGTTCGGTCTCGCGAGCCACCGGTTGCAGCGTCGGCTCCCGACGCGGGGCCTCCTCGTCGAGAAGGACGTCGGCATGCTGGGCGCCGAAAGCGCGCTGCGCGCTGCGCTGCGCGGCTCGCTCCTGAAGCTTGTTGTAGACGAGCACCCCGATGATCGCCAGCGCCCCGATCGCGAATAGACCAAGCTGGAATTCGGTCATGGGATCGCGCCGCGGGCTTCCGGTCAGGGTTCCTGCGCCATCAGGCGGCGAGCTCCTCGCGGATGCGCAGCGCCTCGTCGATATCCACCGCGACGACGCGCGAGACGCCCGACTCGGGCATCGTGACCCCGATCAGTTGCTCCGCGAGCTCCATCGTGAGCTTGTTGTGGCTGATGAACAGAAACTGCGTCTGTCCCGACATCTGGCGCACCAGGTCGCAAAAGCGGACCGTGTTCGCATCGTCGAGCGGGGCGTCCACCTCGTCCAGCAGGCAGAACGGCGCCGGATTGAGCTGGAACATCGAGAACACCAGCGCGATCGCCGTGAGGGCCTTTTCTCCCCCGCTCAGCAGGTGGATGGTGCTGTTGCGCTTACCCGGGGGCTGGGCCATGAGCTGCACGCCCGCGTCCAGGATCTCCTCGCCGGTCATGATCAGCTTGGCTTCGCCGCCGCCAAAAAGCACCGGGAAGAGCGATCCGAAATGCCGGTTGACGCTGTCGAACGTCTCGCGGAGCAATTCGCGCGTCTCGCGGTCGATGCGACGGATCGCGTCCTCAAGCGTCGCGACCGCCTCTTCGAGGTCGGTCGCCTGGGAATCGAGAAAACTCTTGCGCTCCGTGCTGCTGCGCAGCTCCTCCAGCGCCGCGAGGTTGACCGCTCCCAGCTCGGCGATCGCCTGCGTCAGCCGCGTAATCTCTCCTTGCAGAGCAGAAGGTCGGGGCGCGCCTTCCACTTCCGCGGCGAGCCGCACTTCGTCCGCCTCGGCCGCACGCAACTGCTCGGCATATTGGTCGTGGTTGATCTGCGCGGCCTGTTCCTTGAGGCGCAGCTCGCCTACGCGGTCGCGCAGCGGATTGATATGGCCCTCGACCTTGAGGCGCTCTTCCTCCAGCCCGCGCAGAACGGCCGCCGCGTCTTCCACCGCGTTGCGCGCCTCGGCGAGCGTCTTCTCGCATCCGATACGCGCTTCGACCGCGGCGTCGAGCAATTCGCGCACCTGCGGGATCGGATCCTCCGCCAGCTCCTGGGTGAGCTTTGTGATCTCGCTTTCCGCGCGCGCAATCTGCTGGTCGATGACCTGCACCGAATTGTCGATCTCGTTGATCTTGGATGCGCATTCGCGCTCGCCGAAGAGCGCGTCCTGCGACTCGCGCTCGGCGCTCTGCGACGTGCGCCGCTGGTCGCTGAGCGCGACTTCCGACGCGACGTATCCGGCCTTGACCGCTTCCAGGACCTCCCGCGCGGCACGAATCTCGTCCGTGATGCGCTCGATGGCCGCCCGGCAGACCTGAAGGCGCTCCGCGTCACGCGCGACGTCGCGCGAAATCTCCTCCATTTCGCGGCTGATCTGGTCGCTGCGCTCGCGGAAGCGCTCGATTGACTGGGTCAGCTTGAGCAATTCGATCTGGGCGTCGTGACGCTCGCGCTGCAGGCGCGCGATCTCCTCACGCGCCAGCTCCAGCCCCTGCTGCCGCTCGCTCAAAGCGGCCTCGTCGGTCTCCAGTCCGGCGCGCTCGTGCGCGAGCCGCGCCTCGAGCCCCGGATTGCGCACCTCGAGCATCTCGATCTCCGCCTGCCGGGCGAGCAGCCCCGCATCCGCGGGATCCGGTGCGTGAAAGCTCACGGTGTGTCGGGTGAACTGGTGCCCCGCCGGATTGACGAGAACGGCGCCCGGCGGCAGCGCGGCGCGCATGGCAGGGTCCGGGTCCGCCTCGACGACGTAGACGCCGGCAAACCAGTCCGCCACCGCGCCCGCGATGCGGGAGTCGGTGGCGTGCACTTTCGATGCCAGCGCGGCGGAGGTTCCGAGGCCGGCCGGCACCGATCCGTCGCCATGCGCGAACAGGCTCGCCTTCACCGGCGGCCGGTCGGCCGCGATAGGCTCCAGCTGGGTGGCGTCCGCGAGCTCGATGGCGTGCAGCCGCTCGCGCAGCACCGCCTCGACCGCGGTCTCCCAGCCCTGTTCGATTCGCAGCTTTTGCCACAGGCGCGGCAAGGACGCCAGACCGTGACGCCCGAGCCATTCCTGCAGTGGCGCGTTATTCTCCGCCGCCGCCTGGATCTGGCGCAGCGTGGCGAGCTGTGCTTCGGCGGCCGTTGCCTCGCGCGAGGCGGCCGCAACGCGATCCGCCGCGGCGGCCTGGCGCTCTTCCAGCGCCGCGCACTCGGCTTGCAGCGATTCCAGCCCCGACTGGGCCCGGCTGATCGCCGCATCGAGTTGTGCGATGCGCCCTTCCAGGGCCTCCAGAGCCACCGGGTCGGGCTGCCCCAGGGTCGCCAGCTCGGCTTCCAGGCGCTCCCGGCGTTGCTCGAGCGGCCTGGCGTTGCTCTCGATGTGAGACAGGTTTGTCCGTTCGAGCTCGAGCCGCCCCTCCGCCTGCATCAGTCCGCTGCGCGCCTCGTTCAGCCGCTCCTGCGCCGAGCGGAACGCCTGCTCGGCCAGGGGCAGCTTGGCCTGCTCCTGCGCGAGGCGCGTCTGCGCCTCGATGACGCGCTGCTTGGCGCTCGCCGCGCGCGCGGCCCACATGTGTAGTGCCTGGGTGAGCTGCGAGCGCTGGTCGCGCCACGACGCGAGCTGGGTCACGCGCTCGGTGTGCTGGTTTTCGAGTCGCTGGCGCGTCTCCTCGACGTGGCGCAGCTCCGATTCGTGCCGCGCCACCTCCGCGTTCGCCGCGTAAAGAGCCGCCTGCGCTCCGTTCATCGCGTCGCCAGCCTGATAGTGGGCGGAACGCGCCGCCTCCAGCCGCGCCTCCACTTCCCTCAGCCGCGCGGTTTCCGCCTCGAGCTCGTTGGCGGTCCTGGTGATCTCCAGGGCATGGCGATCGCGCTCCGTCGCCGCGTCGCGCCGCCGCAGGTACCACAGCAACTGCTGCTTTAGCTGCAGGTCCGACTGGTATTCCTTGTACCGGCTCGCCACCTCGGCCTGTGCTTGCAGCTTCTCGAGCTGGGCACCGAGCTCGGTACGGATATCGGTCACCCGCGCGAGGTTCTCGCGCGTGTCCCCCAGCCTGTTCTCCGTTTCCTTGCGGCGCTCCTTGTATTTCGATATTCCTGCCGCTTCCTCGAGGAACACCCGCAGCTCCTCGGGCTTGGCTTCGATCACGCGCGAAATCATTCCCTGCTCGATGATCGCGTAAGCGCGCGGACCGAGACCGGTGCCAAGGAACATGTCCGTGATGTCGCGCCGCCTGACGTGCACGTTGTTGATGTGGTACGAGGACTCGCCGTCGCGCTGCAATACGCGGCGGACCGAGATCTCCTCGTACTGCGACCACTGGCCGGCCGCACGGCCTTGGGAATTGTCGAAGATGAGCTCGACGCTGGCGCGCGCCATCGGCTTGCGGTTGACCGAGCCGTTGAAGATCACGTCCTGCATGGAATCGCCTCGCAATGCCGAGGCGCGCGACTCGCCGAGCACCCAGCGCACCGCGTCGATCACGTTAGACTTCCCGCAACCGTTTGGACCGACGATGCCGACGAGCTGGCCCGGAATGTGAATCGATGTTGGATCGACGAACGACTTGAAACCGGAAAGCTTGATCTGCGTAAGGCGCACGGACGGTGTTCGGGTCGCGATAGACGAGACGCGTCTAGAGGGAAGCGCCGTTGGAGAAGCTGTTGGAGAAAATGCTCGCTATGATACCATTTTCACGCAATTCTCCCGCCCAGCGCGCATCTCCCGAATGGCTTCGCGACCGAGCAGACGGCTGCAGACTTTTACCAATCCGTCGCCGGATCGCGACTACCGCATTCACATGGAGCTGCCGGAGTTCACCTGTCTGTGCCCCATGACCGGGCAGCCGGATTTCGCGACGCTGGAGCTCGACTACGTGCCCGACCGGCTCTGCATCGAGCTGAAGTCGCTCAAATTGTACGTCTGGTCCTACCGCGACGAGGGAGCGTTTCACGAGGCGGTGACCAACCGCATTCTCGACGACGTCGTGCGCGCGATTCGCCCGCGTTTCGCCCGGCTCACGGCGCGCTTCAACGTCCGCGGCGGCATCTTCACGACGGTGGTCGCAGAGCACCGCAAGCGAGGCTGGAGGCCCCCGGCACCCGTCCCGCTCGACGCGCTGCCCGGCGCCGTTCCCCGCCGATGAACCCTCGTCTCGCGGCGCTGCAACCGTACCCCTTCGAGAAGCTGCGCGCGCTCCTGCAAGGCGTCACGCCAAACGAGCGGCTGCGCCCGATCAATCTGTCCATCGGCGAGCCCAAGCACCCTACGCCCGAGCTGGTGCGCCGCACGCTCGCCGACACGCTCGACGGCCTGGCCGCGTACCCGGCCACCGCGGGCACGCCCGAGCTGCGCGAAGCCATCGCCGGATGGCTGATGCGGCGCTACCGCCTGCCGCGCGTCGACGCGATGACCCAGGTGCTGCCGGTCAACGGTTCGCGCGAGGCCCTCTTCGCCTTCGCCCAGACGGTGATCGATCCCGGTCGCCCGGGGGCCAAGGTGGCGTGCCCCAACCCTTTCTATCAGATCTACGAGGGCGCGGCGCTGCTCGGCGGCGCAAACCCGGTCTACCTGAATGCCATCAAGGAGAACGGATACCGGGCGCGCTACGGCGATCTCGCCGATAGCGTGTGGCGCGACGTGCAGCTCGTCTATGCCTGCTCGCCGGCTAACCCGAGCGGCAGCGTGATGACCCTCGAGGACTGGAGCACGCTGTTCGCGCTGGCCGATCGCCACGGATTCGTGGTCGCGTCCGACGAGTGCTATTCGGAGCTCTACTACGACGAGGCGCACCCCCCGCTTGGCGGCCTCGAGGCCGCTCACCGGCTCGGCCGGGACGATTTTTCGCGCCTGGTCGTATTCTCAAGCCTGTCCAAGCGGTCCAACGCGCCGGGCATGCGCTCCGGATTCGTCGCCGGCGACGCATCGCTGCTCAGGAGTTTTCTGCTTTACCGGACCTACCACGGCTCCGCCATGAGCCTGCCCGTGCAGCGCGCGTCGATCGCGGCCTGGAACGACGAGCACCACGTACGGGAAAATCGGCGCATGTACGCGGAGAAGTTCGCCGCGGTCCTTCCCGAACTGAAGCCACCTCTTTCTGCCTACATGCCCGAAGGGGGTTTTTACCTGTGGATGCGTACGCCGATCGACGACTGCGAGTTCGCGCGCCGTTTGCAGCATGAATATAATGTCCTGGTACTGCCGGGCAGCTACCTGGCGCGCATGTCGCAGGGGCTGAATCCCGGCAAAGACCGGGTGCGCATTGCGCTGGTGGCTCCGCTCGCCGAATGCGTCGAGGCCATTGCGCGGATCAACGACTTCGCCCGCAAGCTCTGAGAGAAGAATGGAATCCGCAAGAAAGCTCATCGACGAGGCCTGGGAAAATCGTGCCGCACTCAATCCTTCCTCGGCGCCGAAAGCGTTGCGGGAGGCGGTGGAGTTCGTGATCGCGGGCCTGGACGCTGGTCGCCTGCGCGTCGCCGAGAAATCCGGCGGCGAATGGGTCACGCATCAGTGGATCAAGAAGGCGGTATTGCTTTCCTTCCGCATCGAAGACAACCGATTGCTCGAGGGTGGCGCCACCCGTTACTACGACAAGGTGCGGGCGAAATTTGCGACCTATGACGGCGCTGCCTTCGCTGCCGGAGGATTCCGCGTCGTGCCGCCCGCGATGGCGCGGCGCGGCGCCTATGTGGCGCGCAACGTGGTGCTGATGCCGTCCTACGTGAATATCGGCGCCTACGTCGACGAAGGCACGATGGTGGACACCTGGGCCACGGTGGGTTCTTGTGCGCAGATCGGGAAGAACGTGCACCTGTCCGGAGGCGTCGGCATCGGTGGCGTGCTCGAGCCGTTGCAGGCCAATCCGGTCATCATCGAGGACAACTGCTTCATCGGCGCGCGCTCCGAGGTCGTCGAGGGGGTTATCGTCGAAGAGAACAGCGTCATCTCGATGGGCGTATTCCTCGGCCAGAGCACCCGCATTCTGGACCGCGCGAGCGGAGAAGTGCTTTACGGACGGATCCCGGCGGGATCGGTCGTCGTCCCCGGAACTTTGCCCTCGGCGGACGGCCGCTACGGCCTGTATTGTGCAGTCATCGTCAAGCGCGTGGACGCCAAGACACGCGCGAAGACCAGCCTGAACGAACTGCTGCGCGGGGATTAGACCGGCGTAACGGCACTTGGCGGGGGGAAGAGACATGTCCGCGATGAAGCGCCTGTTCCAACTGATGGCCGAGAAGAAGGCGTCCGACCTCTTCATCTCCGTCGGGGCGGCGATCCACATCAAGATCGAGGGCGTCGCCATGCCGGTCAACCAGACCATCATGAGCCCCGACACCGTCAAGCAGCTCCTCTACGAGGTGCTGAACGAGCGCCAGATCCGCGATTTCGAGGAGGAGATGGAGCTGAATACGGCCGTGACGCTGGACGACGTCGGCAACTTCCGCATCAGCGCTTTCCGGCAGAAAGGCTCGCCGGCGGTGGTGGTGCGCCACATCCCCGGCAACATCCCGGCCCTCGACACGCTCGGCCTGCCCGATGTCGTGAAGGAAGTGATCATGCAGAAGCGCGGCCTGTTGCTGATGGTCGGCGCGAGCGGCGCAGGCAAGTCCACTTCGCTCGCGGCGATGCTGGACTATCGCAATGCGCTCCAGTCCGGTCACATCCTGACGCTCGAAGACCCGGTCGAGTTCATCTTCAGGAACCGCAAGTCCATCGTGAACCAGCGGGAAGTCGGCACCGACACCAAGACCTTCGGCGTCGCGCTGAAGAACGCGATGCGCCAGGCGCCGGACTGCATCCTGATCGGCGAAATCCGCGACAAAGAGATGATGGCAATGGCCCTCGCCTACGCACAATCGGGCCACCTGTGCCTGGCGACCCTGCACGCCAACAACAGCTACCACGCCATGAACCGCATCATCAACTTCTACCCGCTCGAGAACCGTCCGACGCTGCTGCTCGACCTGGCCGCGACGCTGCAGGCCGTCGTGTCGCAGCGGCTGGTGCGCAGCAAGTCGGGCAATCGCGTGGCCGCGGTGGAGGTGCTGGTCAATACGCGGCACATCCAGGAGTTGATCGAAAAAGGCGAAATCGGCGAGATCAAGGAGGCCCTGGAGAAGAGCATGTCGCCCGGGTCGCAGAGCTTCGAGCAGGCGCTGTTCAAGCACTTCATGGAAGGCACGATCACCCAGGAAGAGGCGATCGCGAATGCCGACTCGGCTACGAACATGCTCTGGCTGATCAACCAGGCCATCGCGGGCGACATCACCGCCGGCAATTCCGCCTCCCCGTCCTCGGCCACGCCAAAGCGGACCGACCCCGATACGTCCCAGAATCCCTTCGCGGACGCCTCGAGAACCCGAGGCGGCTTCACCGACATCAAGATCGACATCTCGTCGTGACGCGGCGGGCGCATTGGAAAGCCCCCTAGAACTCGCCAAGTCGCTGATCGCTCGCCGCTCGGTGACGCCCGACGATGATGGCTGCCAGGCGCTGCTCGCGCGCCGCCTGGAGGCGCTGGGATTCGCCTGCGAGCATATCAATTGCGGTGAAGTGAGCAATCTCTGGGCGCGACGCGGCAGCGCTCGTCCGCTGTTCTGCTTTGCCGGGCACACCGACGTCGTTCCGCCGGGCCCGCTTGCGCAGTGGCAGTCGGATCCCTTCGCGCCCACGATCCGCGACGGCAGGCTGTATGGGCGCGGGGCGGCCGACATGAAATCCTCGATCGCCGCGTTCGTCGTCGCGCTCGAGGCGTTCGTCAAAGAGCGGCCCGCGCACCGCGGCTCGATCTCCCTGCTCATCACCTCGGACGAGGAAGGGCCGTCGGTGGACGGAACCGCCTGCGTCGTCGAGCGGCTCAAGCAGCGCGGCGAGCGCCTGGACTACTGCCTGGTAGGCGAGCCGTCGTCGGTCGCCGTGCTGGGAGACATGATCAAGAACGGCCGGCGCGGCTCGCTATCCGGGCGCCTGACGGTTCGCGGGACCCAGGCGCACATCGCCTACCCCCACCTCGGCCGCAATCCGGTCCACCTGCTCGCGCCGGCGCTCGCCGAGCTCGTGGCCACCCGCTGGGACGAGGGCGACCAGTTCTTTCCTCCAACCTCGTGGCAGGTTTCCAACATCCACGCGGGCGTCGGCGCCACCAACCTCATTCCCGGCTCGCTCGAGATGGATTTCAATTTTCGGTTCTGCACCGCCAGTCCCGAGGCTTCGCTCAGGGAGCGCTTCGAGGCGATCCTGCGCAGGCACGGCCTCGACTACGAGCTGCAGTGGTCGCTTTCCGGCAATCCTTTCATCACGCCCCCGGGCGAGCTGGTCGATGCCGTGAAGCAAGCCATCCGGGCCGAGACCGGGCGCACACCGGAGCTCTCGACGACCGGCGGGACCTCGGATGGCCGCTTCATCGCGCAGATCTGTCCCCAAGTCGTCGAGTTCGGGCCGCCGAACGCGACCATCCACAAGCTGAACGAAAACATCGAGCTCACGGTGCTCGAGCAGCTGCCGCGCGTCTACCTCGACACCTTGCGCCGGCTCCTCGCCTAGCGCGCTCCGGTGGCGGCGCGCGCCTCGATCACTGTCGGCGAATTCATTCGCGCCGCGACGCGGCGCTTCGAGCGCGCGGGCCTGCATTTCGGCCACGGGACGCACAGCGCACGCGACGAGGCGGCCTACCTCGTGCTGCATACGCTGCGCCTGCCCTACGAGACCCTGCGCGCGAGCCTCGCCCGCCGCCTCATACCCGCCGAGCGCGCGAAGCTAGGCGCGATCATCGCGCGCCGCATCCGCGAGCGCCTGCCCGCGCCCTACCTCACCCACGAAGCCTGGCTCGGCGAGTATCGCTTCTACATCGACCCGCGCGCGATCGTGCCGCGCGCGTTCATCGCCGAGCTGCTGCGCGAAGGACTGGACCCCTGGCTGCGGCGCCCGGTGCGCAGCGCCCTCGACCTGTGCACCGGCTCGGGCTGCCTCGCGGTGCTGCTCGCGAAGGGCTTTCCCGAGGCGCGCGTCGACGCGGCCGACCTGTCCGCGGCGGCGCTCGCCGTGGCGCGAAGAAACGTCGCGCGCTACTGTCTGGAGCGGCGCGTGCAGCTCGTGCGCTCCGACCTCTTTTCGGCGCTCGGCGCACGGCGCTACGACCTGATTGTCAGCAACCCGCCCTACGTCAAGGCGGCCTCCATGCGCACCCTTCCTCCTGAGTACCGCCACGAGCCGCGCATGGCGCTCGCCGGCGGCGCCGACGGCCTCGACCTGGTGCGGCGAATCCTCGCCGAGGCGGGCAAGCATCTGTCGGAACGGGGGCTGCTCGTGTGCGAGATCGGCCACAACCGCCGCGCCCTGGAAAAGGCGTTCCCCGCGCTGCCGTTCGTCTGGCCCGAAACGAGCGCCGGAGCGCAGCACGTGTTCGTCATCGAGCGAGAGCAGCTGCCGCTCACCACGGCTGCGTCGCCTTCCGCCACGCGCGCCAGACGGCGCCAAGGCGCTTCACCAGGCGCTTCTCGCGCAGAACGAGTTCGGCGCGCATGAGCCGGGCCTCCGTGGCTACTTTCCCGCCGTCCAGCTCGCGCAGCAGCCGCCGGCCGACGGCGATGTCATTCAGCTCGCCGAGCACGTCCTGCAGCGCCTCGAGCCGCTCGAGATAGCGCAGCGTCCTGCGGGGCGGATAGAGAGAAGCGAACGGCTCGCAGGCGTAGCGCAGCCGCTTGGCGCGAATGCGCAGCCGATGGCGCGCGGCGGCGTCCGTCCAATCGATCTCGGTCCCCTGGCGCTGGAGCCTTCTCTCCGCGCGCGCCAGTGCGCGCCGCGCGTACCTGGCAATCGGTTGCTCCCACAGACGATGCTCCTTGTCGCCGGTCCGGCGCCACGACGCCTGGTGCATCCAGCGCAGCAGGTCGAGCAAAAACGCCTGGAAGCGCGCCGAGCCCGCGAGCTGGCGTGCCTGTGCACGTGCGGCGGCGCGCCTCGGGCGCGCCCGCCGCAGCAGTCGCGGGTACGGCGCAAGTCCGGTACAGAACACATCCCAGTCGCGCGCGCTTCCCAGCACCGGCGAGAATTCCCTCAAGCATGCAACAGGCACGCGAATATCCGCGGATGAAGCGAGCGGCTCGAAAACGCGCAGCGCGGCGCGCAGCCGGCGCAGGCCCACGCGCAGCTGGTGCAGATATTCCGGATCGCGCGCGTGCGCGACGCCCCAGGCGTTGGCCTCGACCTGCGCCAGGCACGCCTGCAGCACCGCGAGCATTGCGGCCTCGGCGGAGCCGTCGCGCGTCAGGGCAGGTGGCTGCGCCTTGACCGGCGCCGACGGCTCGGAGGCCGCGAGTCGATAGCCGCGCTCGGCCTTGCTCAGGGGCTCCAGCGCCAGAGCCAACGGCGCCACCAGGCCGGCGGCGAACTCCAGCATCGCGTCGAGGCTGCCTTCGCGCAGCTCGAGTTCCAGCTCGCGAAGCGGAACGCTGCGGCGCCCCGCGATGATCCTTCCTTCGTCGATACACAGCTCCGCCGCCGTGCCGCCGGGGAGCGCGATCTCGACCGATTGCCGCGTGAAGCGCGTCGTGAACACCGGCGCAAGGTGCGGGATGAGCCGCCGCAGGTCGATCTGCGTCGCCTCGGCGATTTCCTCCAGCGGCAGCTCCTCGGGTGCCGGTACGCCGCGCATCGCCGGAACCTCCCATTCGCTTCGCTGCGCGAGCCCGGCGGCCGGCGCGCCTTCGCACTTGAAGCACATCAGCGAGCGCCGGCCGTCGCGCCGCAGGCGCAGCGCCGCGTGCGCGGTGCGCAAGCGAAGATCCGGCGTGTCGTAATAGACGCTTTCTACCGAGCGCCGGTGAACCGTGGGAGTTCCGGGAAGCAGATTCCAGACACGGAATGACAAGCGCGCCGGAAGCCGGAACTTGAGTTCGCGCTCGATTTGCATCTGAGATGGGGAGCGGGAAATTGGGAGTAGCCGATCGTGAGGAACTTTTCTGAGATGGTACGGACCTGAGCTAGGGTGCGCCACTAGGGGAGCTTACGTATAGGTCCCCAGGAGCTGCCAGGTCGCGGTGTTCGCTTGCTGGTTCACCGTCACGAGGTCCGAACCGCCTGAGTGAGTGATGGTGTACTTGGCGTTCGTGGCGCGGTTGGGGTAGGCCGTCCAGCGCGCGTACACCTCGTAGGTGCCGGCGGTGGCGACGTTCGCCGTCCACGTGAATGTATTCGTGCCCGTGCCCGCGGCGTTGTCCGGGAGGACCTGCGCCTTCGACACCCCCGGTTGCAACGCCGCCTTCACCGCCTCACGCTTGAACTCCGCCGCAAATGCCCTTCTTCCCATCTGACACCTCCGATATCATGTTCCCACCTATCGAAAGTGTCCGGAATACCGGGGCGATGCCAGTTGCCGACCGCGTCGTAGCTGTAGCCGAAGCTGCTCGAGGGCAGGACTGCGGAGGTGAGGCGATCCAGCGTGTCGTAGCCGTAGGTGTTGGCGTTCGCGGAGTTGCCCGTCTCGGCGATGCCCGTGATGCGGCTCGCGGCATCGAACGTGATGCCGTAGGTCGAGGCGCCGAGCGTGTAGGACGCGATCCTCCCGTCCTGGTCGATCGTGCGGCTGTAGATCTGGCCATTGCCGAGCGTGTAACTCTTCACCCCGCCGAAGGGCTGGTACTGGACGTTCTCCATCGCCGCCAGCATCCAGGCATCCTTGTTGAACTTTGGTCGATCGCGGAGCCGTGTTGTGCGACAATGTCGTACAACACGGAGATAGACGATGACCACGCTGACGATTCGCCTCGACCCCAAGCTCGAAAAGGCGCTTGAACGGATCGCCAAGAGCACCGGGCGAACGAAAAGCGAGATCGCGCGCGAGGCACTAGAGCGCCAGATCGCGGTAGCCCGCTTTCGCGAGCTGCGCCGCAAGACCCTGCCGTTCGCCGAGGCGCAGGGGCTCTTGAGCGACGAGGACGTGTTCGCCACCCTCTCGTGAGGGTATTCCTCGACACGAACGTTGTGGTCAGCGCGTTCGCGACGCGCGGGCTCTGCGCGGACCTGCTGGAGCTGGTGTTGCTCGAGCACGACCTTGTGCTCGGACGCCAAGTGATGCGCGAGCTGGACAAGGCTCTGCGCTCCAAGCTAAGGCTGCCACCGGCCCGGGCGCGAGACATCGTGCAATTCGTCTCCGCGCAAGCGCGGCACGTGGTCGGCAATGCCCTGCCGGCGGCCGTTCGAGCCGATCCCGAGGATGCGCGCGTCCTCGGCGAGGCGCTGGCAGCTCAGGCAGCGCTGTTCGTGACCGGGGACGCGGAGCTGCTCAGGCTGCGCGAGATCGGAGACATGCAGATCGTCTCACCGAGGCGCTTCTGGGAGATCCTGCATGCGCGCAAGGCCTAGCCCGCCGCCGCGAGCAGCCGCGGCAATTCGACCCTGACCCGATTGCAGGAAGCGAAAACGCCCGCTCAGAGCGGGCGCTGCGGGAAATTGGGGTGGCCGATGGGATTCGAACCCACAACAACTGGAATCACAATCCAGGACTCTACCGTTGAGCTACGGCCACCGTCGTGCTGCAAAACCTGCTGCGCCATCCGGCGCAATACTTCGTTCGGGCGCTCTGGCCTGCCCGGCGGGACTCGAACCCACAACCCCCAGCTTAGAAGGCTGGTGCTCTATCCGGTTGAGCTACGGGCAGTCCCGTTGCCGCAAGCCCCTGCAAACGTGGTCGGGGTGGAGAGATTCGAACTCCCGACATCTTGCTCCCAAAGCAAGCGCGCTACCAGGCTGCGCCACACCCCGAAAATGGCGGCACATGATACCCTCGCGGCCCGTCGTAGGCAACGCAACTCGGTGAAAAGTCAAGCATAACCTCGCACCGAGAGTTTGCTTGCCGCAGGGGGTCTTTTCTGCTACAAAGCGCCTTTCATTTTTTCAGACTACAGCATCGATGGCTGTCGAACTGACGCGCAAAAGCTTCACGCCTTACGCTCCCAAGAAGGGCGAGGAGTACATGAACGCCCGGCAACGGACGCATTTCAGGAAGATTCTCGAGCAACTGAAAAGCGAACTGTCGGAGGAGATCGATCGCACCGTGCACACGATGCAGGACGAGGCGACCGTGTTCGCGGACCCGAACGACCGCGCGAGCCAGGAATCCGACATGGCGCTCGAGCTTCGCAACCGCGACCGGGAGCGCAAGCTGATCAAGAAGATCGACGAGACGATCGCGCGCATCGACGCGAACGACTACGGCTACTGCGACAGCTGCGGGGTCGAGATCGGGCTCAAACGCCTCGAGGCGCGCCCGACGGCCACGCTGTGCATCGACTGCAAGACGCTCGACGAGATGCGCGAGAAGCAGGTCGCGAAGTAGAGTCCCCGTAGCGGGTGAAAAAAAGGGGCGCCGCGGCGCCCCTTTTTCGTTGGCGTACGGCTCAGCTCAGCCCTGCTTCGCGGCCTCGGGCTGGTTGATTGCCTTCATCGACAGCCGCACCCGCCCCTTGTCGTCGGCTTCAAGCACCTTTACCTTCACCGACTGGCCCTCCTTGAGATGATCGGACACGGCGTTGACGCGCTCGTGGCTGATCTGCGAGATGTGCAGCAGTCCGTCCCGTCCCGGCAGCAGCTGGACAATGGCGCCGAAATCGAGCAAGCGAAGGACCGTTCCCTCGTAGACCTTGCCCACCTCGACGTCCGCGGTCAGTTCCTGGATCTTCTTCCTCGCGGCCTCGCCTCCTTCCGAAGTCACGCAGGCGATATTGATCGTGCCGTCGTCCTCGATCTCGATCGTGGTGCCGGTTTCCTCCTGGATGCCGCGGATCACCACGCCGCCCTTGCCGATCACGTCGCGGATCTTGTCCGGGTTGATCTTTATCTTGATGATGCGCGGCGCGTACGTCGACAGCTCGGTACGCGAACCCTCGATCGCACGCTTCATGATGTCCAGGATGTGCATGCGGCCTTCACGCGCCTGGTTCAGCGCCACCTGCATGATTTCCTTGGTGATCGACTCGATCTTGAGGTCCATCTGCAGCGCCGTGACGCCGCGCTCGGTTCCGGCCACCTTGAAGTCCATGTCCCCTAGATGGTCCTCGTCACCGAGGATGTCAGTAAGGACCGCAAAGCGGTTGCCTTCCTTGATCAACCCCATGGCGATACCGGCGACGTGGGCCTTCGACGGCACCCCCGCATCCATCAGGGCCAGGCTTCCGCCGCACACCGATGCCATCGACGAGGAGCCGTTGGATTCGGTGATCTCGGACACGACCCTGATCGAATAACCGAACTCCTCCTGACCCGGCAGCACCGCCACCAGGGCGCGCTTGGCGAGCCGTCCGTGGCCGATCTCCCGGCGCTTCGGAGGCCCCATGCGCCCGACCTCTCCGGTCGCGTAGGGCGGCATGTTGTAGTGGAGCATGAAGCGCTCGCGGTACTCGCCGGTGATCGCGTCGACGATCTGCTCGTCGCGCCCGGTGCCAAGCGTTACGGTCACCAGGGCCTGCGTTTCACCGCGCGTGAACAGCGCCGAACCGTGCGTGCGTGGCAGCACGCCTACGCGGACGTCGATCGGCCTCACGGTACGCGTGTCGCGGCCGTCGATGCGGGGCTCGCCGTCCAGTATCTGTCCACGGACGATCTTCGATTCGAGGCCGAAGAAGATATCCTTGACCTCGTTCATATCCACCTTCTCGCCGGAAGCGGCGGCCGCTTCCTCGAGCTTGGCGAACGTGTTCTTGCGGATCTCGGAAAGCCGGGCATTGCGCTGCTGCTTTTGCTTCATCTCGAAGGCGGCGCGCAAATCCGCCTCGGCCAGCGCCGTAATGCGGCCGATCAGCGCCTCGTTTGCGGGCGCGGGCTTCCAGTCCCAGGCCGGCTTGCCGGCCGACTCGGCGAGCTCGTCGATCGCGTGGATCGCGGCCTGCATCTGCTCATGGCCATAGACGACCGCCCCGAGCATCACGTCCTCGGGAAGCTCGAACGCCTCGGACTCGACCATCAGGACGCCCTGCTCGGTTCCCGCCACCACCAGATTGAGCTTGGACTCCTTGAGCTGCGTCGCCGTGGGGTTGAGCACGTATCCGCCGTCGATATATCCGACGCGGCAGGCGCCGATCGGGCCCTTGAACGGTATTCCCGAGATCATCAGGGCCGCCGACACCGCGATCATCGCCGGAATGTCCGGATCCACCTCGGGGTTGACCGAGACGACCGTCGCGACGACCTGCACTTCGTTGTAGAAGCCCTCCGGAAACAACGGTCGGATGGGACGGTCGATCAGACGGCACGTGAGCGTCTCCTTCTCGGAGAGCCGGCCCTCGCGTTTGAAGAACCCCCCGGGGATCTTTCCGGCCGCGTAAGTCTTTTCCACGTAATCCACGGTGAGGGGAAAGAAGTCCTGTCCCGCGCGCGGTTCCTTGGCGGCGACAACCGTGGCGAGAACGACCGTGTCGTCCATGGTGCATACGACCGCACCTCCGGCCTGACGCGCGATCTCGCCCGTCTCGAGGATGACCTCGCGGCCACCGAATGCAAATGTCTTCTTGATCGGATTCAAGGCGTGTTCCTTCTAGCTGATGTGGCGCGCCACCCTGGGCGCGCCGTCGCCGTGCTCAGGGCAGGCGGCGAACGCAATAAAAAAAAACGCCCATCCGACGAATGAGCGTTTTCCTAGGATGCATCGAGACGAGTTCTACTTGCGCAGGCTGAGTTGTTCGATCAGCGACCGATACTTGTCTGCGTCGTTGCGCTTCAGGTAGTCGAGCAACTTGCGTCGCTGACTAACGAGCTTCAGGAGCCCGCGGCGCGAGTGAAAATCCTTCACGTGGGTCTTGAAATGCTCCGTCAAGCCATTGATGCGCTCGGTGAGCAGCGCGACCTGCACCTCTGGCGAACCGGTGTCGTTACCGGTCCGTTGAAACTGTTTCACCACTTGCGCCTTCTGCGCGACCTGCAAGGCCATAATCTCTCCTCGAGCAAACCGGGATTTTACCCGAACGTTCCGCTCAAGAACAAGTTTTTTGATGTTATTCAGCTGGTTGCACCGACCCTGGCCCGGCTTCGGTCAGCCGTATCGGGCGCAGCTGCCCATCTTCGCCCAGCTGCCCAAGGCCGATCAGGGACCCACCCGCACCAAATACGCCGCACAGGCCCGTCACTCCACGCGGGTAACGCACCGGTTGCCCGGAACGGAAGCGCGATTCCAGGCTCGTATCGAGCTCGGCCCGCGGCAGGCCCTGGAGCAACGCCTCCAGCGGCAGCAGCTTCGCCTCTCGCGCGGTGTCACTCAGGCCCTCGAGCTCGGCGAGCGGCGTGGCCCCGCGGATGTCGAGCGGGCCGACCGCCGTCCGGCGAAGCGCCGCGAGGTGGCCGCCGACTCCCAGCGCCGCCCCGATGTCCTCGGCGAGCGTACGCACGTAGGTGCCCTTGCTGCAACGTATGCGCAAGTCCAGCTCATCGGCCGTATGACCCAGCAGCTCGAGCTCGTGGATCAGGACTTCCCTTGGCTGCCGCTCCACGCTCCTGCCCTCGCGCGCGAGGCTGTAGAGGGGGCGTCCCTGATGCTTCAGCGCCGAGTACATCGGCGGCACCTGGCGGATCGGGCCCCGAAAGCGGCTCAGCGCCGCCTCGATCTCGGAATCCCGCAGCCGAACTTCGCGGCGTTCGATCATGTCGCCCTCGGCATCCCCGGTCGTGGTGGTCTCACCCAGCTTGACCCGCGCCAGGTATTCCTTCGCGGAGTCCAGCAGTGGTCCGGCGAACTTCGTCGCCTCGCCGAAAAGGATCAGCAAGAGCCCCGACGCGAGCGGATCCAGGGTGCCGGCGTGTCCGGCTTTCTGCGCACCGTAGAGCCGCTTGACGGTCTGCAGCGCGGCGTTGGACGTGATGCCTACGGGTTTGTCGAGCAGCAGTGCCGCATTCAACTTGCGACGCATCGGGCAACGCGCCGGATTCTCAGGACTTGGGCCCGCCGGAAACGCTGTCGATGAGCTGCGACAGGTGCGCGCCCCGCTCGATCGATTCGTCATAGATGAAGTGCAGTTCCGGGGCCGAGTAGAGCTTCATGCGCTTGGCGACTTGTGATCGCAAAAAGCCCGCGGCGTGCTTCAGGCCCCTTGACGCCTCCGGCACATGCGCCGCATCGAGGCAGGTATAGAACACGTCCGCGTGGGCGAAGTCGGGCGAGACCTGAACCCCGGTCAGGGTGATCATCCCTACCCGTGGATCGCGCAGATCGCGGCGCAAAACGTCGGACAGTTCGCGCTGGATCTGGTCGGCGACCCTCTGCGGTCGCCCTCCTCCTCCTTGGCGCCGCATGCGCGTTCGCTACAAAGTGCGGGCGACTTCGAGCACCTCGAATGCCTCGAATTGGTCACCCTCTTTCAGGTCATTGAAGTTCTTCAGTGAAATGCCGCACTCGAATCCCGCCTTGACTTCGCGCACGTCGTCCTTGAAGCGCTTGAGCGAATCAATGTCCCCGGTGTGGATCACCACGTTATCGCGCAGCACGCGCAGCTGCGCATTGCGCTTGACGAGGCCCTCGAGCACGTAGCAGCCGGCCACCGCGCCAACCTTCGAGATCCGGAACACCTGACGAACTTCGACCAGCCCGATGACCTGCTCCTTCTTCTCCGGGGCAAGCATCCCCGACAGGGCCGCCTTGATCTCTTCGACCGCCTCGTAAATGATGTTGTAGTAGCGCACTTCCATACCTGCGCTCTCGATCAGCTTGCGCGCAGTCGCGTCGGCCCGCGTGTTGAACCCGATGATGATCGCGCGCGAGGCCATCGCGAGGTTGACATCGGATTCAGTGATTCCTCCGACGCCGGCGTGCACCACGTTCACCCTGACCTCGTCGGTCGATAGGCGCGTAAGGGCATGCACCAGCGCTTCCTGCGAGCCCTGCACATCAGCCTTGAGGACGATGGACAGGGTCTTCTTTTCCCCCTCGCCCATCTGCTCGAACACGTTCTCCAGCTTCGCAGCCTGCTGCTTGGCGAGCTTGACGTCGCGGAACTTGCCTTGGCGGAACAAGGCGATCTCGCGCGCCTTGCGCTCGTCCGCGATGACGACGATCTCGGCCCCGGCCTGCGGCACGTCCGACAGGCCCTGGACTTCCACCGGGATCGAAGGGCCGGCCGACTGAACGGCCTTCCCGTTCTCGTCGAGCATGGCGCGCACGCGTCCGTAGACCGCGCCTGCGAGGACCACGTCACCGCGCCGCAGGGTTCCCGATTGCACCAGCAGCGTCGCCACCGGACCGCGTCCCTTGTCGAGTCGGGCCTCGATGACGACCCCCTTGGCGAGGGTTTCCACCGGCGCCTTGAGCTCGAGCACCTCGGCTTGCAGCAGCACGCGCTCCAGCAAATCATCGATGCCCTGGCCGGTCTTCGCCGACACCTGGACAAATGGCGACTCTCCGCCGTACTCCTCTGGCACCACGCCGTGGCTCAACAGCTCCTGCTTTACCCGCTCCGGATTGGCTTCCGGCTTGTCGATCTTGTTGATCGCCACCACCAGCGGGACAGCAGCCGCCTTCGAGTGGTTGATGGCCTCGATCGTCTGCGGCATCACGCCGTCGTCCGCGGCCACTACGAGAATGACCAGGTCGGTGACTTTCGCGCCACGCGCGCGCATCGCCGTGAACGCCTCATGGCCAGGCGTATCGAGAAAAGTCACCACGCCGCGTGGAGTCTCCACGTGGTAGGCGCCAATATGCTGGGTAATGCCGCCGGCTTCTCCGGCGGCCACCTTGGTTCGCCGGATGTAGTCCAGCAATGAGGTCTTCCCGTGATCAACGTGGCCCATCACGGTAACGACCGGCGGGCGCGGGCGCGCCTCCGTGGCGTGCTCTTCCACCGACTCGACCAGGTAGGCCTCCGGATCGTCGAGCTTGGCCGGCCTACCCTTGTGTCCCATCTCTTCGATCACGATCATCGCGGTGTCCTGGTCGAGCACCTGGTTGATCGTCGCCATCGTGCCGAGCTTCATGAGGGCCTTGATCACCTCTGCGGCTTTGACCGACATCTTGTGCGCCAGCTCGCCGACGGTAATCGTCTCGGGAACGGCCACTTCCCGCACGATCGGCTCCGATGGCTGCGCAAAGCTCGCCTGCTCCGCCACTCCTGCGCCCGGGCGATGGCGCGCGCCGCCACGGACGTGCCAGCCGCCGACGCCTCCACCCATGTCGCCGCGCGTCTTGATCATGCGCCTGCGCGCCGAATCGTCGCGCAGCACGGTCGTGGTCTTGACCTTCTTGGCTTTCTTCTCCGCCTTGCCCTCTTCGGGTTTGGCCTTCGGCGCATGCAACGTGCCCTCCGAGGGGGCAGGCGCGGCGCCTGGCGCTGCCGCCTTGGTCAGCGCCGCTTGGGCCTCGCGCTCCGCCTGCTTCTGATCGGCGTCGCGCTTCTCGCGTTCCTGCTTCTCCTTGAGCTCCTGGGCCTGGATCTCGGCCAGTTGCTGCTGACGGCGCGCTTCCGCCTCGCGCAGCTCGATCTCCCTGGCGTCGATCGTCGGGGCCACGGGCGCCGCAGGCGCCGCCTGCGGCGGTTCCGCGGAGACCGCTTCCACCGCCCCTTCGTTCTGGTCACGCTTGACGAACACGCGCTTCTTGCGCACCTCCACCTGAATGGTGCGCGCCTTCCCCATCGAGTCGGACTTCTTGATCTCGCTGGTCTGCTTGCGGGTCAGCGTAATCTTGTTCTTCGCTTCCGCCGAGCCGTGCGCCTTGCGAAGGTATTCCAGGAGCCTCGACTTGTCCTGCTCGGTGAGCGAGTCCTCGGGGACGCGCTTCTCCACCCCTGCAGCGCGCAGCTGCTCGAGCAGTACCGAAGGCGGGACCTTCAGCTCGCTGGCGAATTGTGCGACGCTGGTCTGTGCCACGTTACTGCACCTCCTTGTGCTCGATCTGCCCGCCGGCGGCGGTTTCCTCCGCGAACCAATGCGCGCGTGCCGCCATGATCAACCTGTTGGCCTGTTCCGCGTCAAGCCCGCTCAGTTCGCGGAGCTCGTCGCCGGAAAGGTCCGCCAGGTCGTCGCGCGTGCGCACCCCGCCTTCGGCCAGCTTGGCCGCGAGCTGGGTGTCCATTCCCTCCAGTTTCAGCAGGTCCGGATCGACGCCCTCGACTTTCTCCTCGTTCGCGATCGCCGCCACCAGAAGCGCGTTGCGCGCACGGTTGCGAAGCTCGTTCACGGTATCTTCGTCGAAGGCCTCGATTTCCAGCAGCTCGTTGATCGGCACGTAGGCGACTTCCTCGAGGGTGGAGAACCCCTCCTGGATGAGGATATCGGCAACCTCTTCGTCGACGTCCAGCCGCTGCATGAACAATTCGCGAGTGCGGCCGCTCTCTTCCTGTTGCTTCTTGACGGACTCCTCCTCGGTCATCAGGTTGATCTGCCAACCGGTGAGCTCTGAGGCGAGCCGGACGTTCTGGCCGCTGCGCCCAATGGCGATCGCGAGGTTTTCCTCGTCGACCACGACGTCCATTGCGTGCTTTTCCTCGTCGACCACGATGGAAGTGACTTCGGCCGGAGCAAGCGCCCCGATCACGAACTGTGCGGGATCCGCAGACCACAACACGATGTCGACGCGCTCGCCCGCAAGCTCCTGCGTCACGGCCTGAACGCGGGACCCGCGCATACCGACGCAGGTGCCGATCGGATCGATGCGCTTGTCGTTGGAATGCACCGCAATCTTGGCGCGGATTCCCGGATCGCGCGCGGCCGACTTGATCTCGAGCAAGCCTTCCTCGATTTCCGGAACCTCCAACTCGAACAACTTCATGATGAACTGCGGCGCGGTGCGCGACAGGATCAGTTGCGGGCCGCGCGCGCTGCGGTCGATCTTCATGACCCAGGCGCGCACGCGGTCACCGACGCGAAGGTTTTCCTTCGGGATCATCTGCTCCCGCGGCAACAGCGCCTCGAGCCGCCCGGATTCGACGATCGCGCTGCCACGCTCCATGCGCTTGACCGTACCGGTCACCAGCTCGTCGCCGCGCGACAGGAAATCGTTCAGGATCTGCTCGCGCTCGGCATCGCGGATGCGCTGCAGGATCACTTGTTTGGCGGTCTGCGCACCGATGCGGCCGAATTCGATCGCCTCGAGCGGCTCCTCGACGAAGTCCTCCAGCTGAATGTCGGACTTGCGCTTCTGCGCTTCGGAAAGCGCGATCTGCGCCGGCGGCAGCTCGACCGCGTCGTCGGGTACGACCTTCCAGCGGCGGAACGACTCGTAGCTCCCGGTGTTGCGGTCGATCGCGACGCGCACGTCCACGTCATCGGTGAAGCGCTTCTTGGTCGCCGACGCGAGCGCCATCTCCAGGGCGCCGAACACCACGTCGCGATTGACGTTCTTTTCGCGCGCCAGGGCGTCCACCAGAAGCAGAAGTTCACGACTCATCTCGATACTCTCCGTTCAAAGGTCCGGAACGAGCCTTGCCCGCTCCATGCCCGCCAATTCCAATGCGACCCGCGCGCCATCCACGATCAGTGTCGCGGCCCCGCCCTCGAGCCCTTCCAGCCGGCCGACGAACCGACGCCGGCCGCTCGCGTCCGGGGCCCTCATGCGCACGTCGATCCGCTGGCCGGCGAAACGTTCGAAATCCGACGGCTTGCGCAGCGGCCGGTCCAGGCCCGGCGACGACACCTCGAGCCGATCGAAATCGATGCCCTCGACCGCAAACACCCGCGTCAGATGGCGGCTGACTTCGGCGCAGTCGTCGACCGTGATGCCACCTGCCTTGTCGATGAACACGCGCACGACGCGGCCCCGGTTCGACACCTGCGTGTCCACCAGCTCGAAACCCAAGCCTGTGACGGCGGGTTCAACAATGCCGGCGATGGCGCCCATGACGCAGATTCCGGTCGCTCAAACAAAAAATGGGCCGAAGCCCATCTTTACCTGCCGGGAGTCCGCCCCCGGCCCTTAAAGCTTTTGAAGGATAACAGCTTTTCGGTCTCGAAACAATGTTCCGAGGGCTCGCCGCGGGCTATTGGCGCAGGCCCACGTGGCGCAAGAGCCGCTCCACCTCGTCCGCCTCCAACTCGCGCCAGCGGCCGGCCTGAAGATCTCTCGGCAGGGTGACAGGGCCGAAGCGGATCCGCACCAGCCGATTGACCCGCATGCCGACCGCCTCGAACAGGCGCCGCACCTCCCGGTTTCGCCCTTCGCGCAGGCTGACGCGGTACCAGCGATTGGCGCCGGCGCCTCCCTCCCCTTCGGCGGAGGTTTCGAGGCGCTCGAACGCGGCGCGCCCGTCGGCCAGCTCGACACCGGTCAGCAGCGCGCGCCGCTCGGCGGGCCCCAGCCGTCCGAGCGCTCGCACGGCGTACTCGCGCTCCGCGCCGTAGCGTGGGTGCATCAGGCGATTTGCGAGCTCACCGGAATCGGTCATCAGCAGCAGCCCGGAGGTGTTGACGTCCAGCCGGCCGATCGCGGTCCACTTCGCCCCCCGCATCGCGGGCAGGTGGGCGAACACCGTCTGGCGACCGCCGGGGTCGCTGCGCGTCACGATTTCGCCAACCGGCTTGTGGTACAGGAGCACCCGCGGAGGGCGCGACGGCTCCGGCAGCCGCGCGAACGGCTTGCCGTCGAGGCACACGGTTTCGGAGGGCCGCGCCCGGTCGCCGAGCTTCGCGATACGCCCGGCAACCGAGACGCGTCCCGCGGCGATCCAATGCTCGATTTCCCGACGCGAGCCCAGGCCTGCCGCCGCCAGCAGCTTCTGCAAGCGCTCGCCGCGCAGGTCCTCAGCCGTCGGTGACGGATTCGGCGTGCTGCTGGGCGGATGGCGCTTGCGTGCCACCCGCGACGGTCGCGGGCGTGACGGGTTCAAGCTCCAGCGTCCTCGCAATTTCCTCGAGCGGGGGGAGCTCCTCCAGCGTGAGCAGCCCGAGGTCGTCCAGGAAGCGTCTCGTCGTCGCGTAGAGCGCCGGCCGACCCGGCGTTTCGCGGTGACCAACGGCGTCGATCCAGCCACGATTCTCCAGCGTCTGGATAATCTGCGCAGAGACCGCCACGCCCCGGATGTCCTCGATGTCACCCCGCGTCACCGGCTGGCGGTACGCGATGATGGCGAGCGTCTCCATGACCGCCCGGGAATAGCGCGGCGCCCGCTCCGGATTGAGGCGATCGACATAGACCTGGAACTCGGGGCGCGTCTGGAAGCGCCACCCGCTCGCAAGATTGACCAGTTCCACGGCTCGCGTGCCCCACTCCTCGCGCAGCTCACCCAGCAGCCGCCGCAGCGTGTCCGGTCCGATCTCCTCATCGAACAGGCGCTTCAGATCGGCCAGCGACAGAGGTTCCTGGGACGCAAGCAGCGCGGCTTCGAGCACTCGCTTGACTTCAGTGGGACTCAGCATCGGCCAATTTTACGTAAATTGGGGCGAATCCATCGCCCTGCGTGATCTGCACCAGGAGTTCGCGCGCGAGCTCGAGCAGGGCGAGGAAATTGACCACGAGCACGGCAACGCCTCGCGAGGGGTCGAACAACTCCGTGAACTCGAGCACCCGGTGCTCGCGCAGACGCCGCAAGATGGAGCTCATGTGCTCCCGAACCGACAGCTCCTCGCGCGATACGTGATGATGGGCGACGAGACGTGCGCGATGCAGCAGGCTGCGCCAGGCCTCGGCCAGATCCTGCGCATTGACCTCGGGCAGCCGCTCGACCACGGTTTTCTCGATCCACACCGAGATCGCGACCACGTCTCGTCCAGCCTGCGGCAGCTGGTCGAGCGTCAGCGCCGCCTTCTTCATTTGCTCGTACTCGAGTAGCCGGCGTACCAGCTCGGCCCGCGGGTCTTCCTCCTCGTCGCCGACCGCGGGCGGGCGGGGCAGCAACATGCGCGACTTGATCGCCATCAGCATGGCCGCCATCACGAGGTATTCCGCGGCGAGTTCGAGGTTCTTGGTCCGCATCACTTCGACGTACTCGAGGTACTGACGCGTCAACGGCGCCATCGGGATGTCGAGCACGTCCAGATTCTGCTTGCGGATCAGGTAGAGCAACAGATCGAGCGGTCCCTGGAACGCTTCCAGGAAGATCTCCAGCGCGTCGGGCGGGATGTAGAGATCCTGGGGCAGCTCGATCAGCGGCTCGCCATAGATACGGGCGACCGGCGTGGGGATCGTCCGCTGGACCGGTTCGCTCATCAGCCGTAGGACAAACCCATTGCCTCGCGCACGTCGCGCATGGTTTCACCGGCCATCTTGCGTGCCCGGTCGCAGCCGTCGGCGATGATGTTCTTCACGAGCGTGGGATCGTCGCGATAGATCTGTGCGCGCTCGCGCATCGGCGCAAGCTCCGCGAGCACGGATTCGATGACCGGCTGCTTGCAATCCAGGCATCCAATGGCCGCGGTGGTGCATCCGTTCTGTACCCATTGCTTGCGCGCTTCGTCGGAATACACGCGATGCAGCTGCCACACCGGACAGCGCTCCGGGTTGCCCGGATCGCTGCGTTTCACGCGCGCCGGATCGGTGGGCATGGTGCGGATCTTCCGCGTCACGACGGCCGGCTCGTCGCGCAACTCTATCGCGTTGCCGTACGACTTCGACATCTTCTGGCCGTCCAGGCCGGGCAGGCGGGGCGCCTCGGTCAGCAAGACCTCCGGCTCGACCAGGATCTTCTTGCCGCTGCCCTCCAGCCAGCCGTAGAGGCGTTCCCGGTCGCCGCGCGGCAGGTTCTGCTGCTCCTCTAGAAGCGCCTGCGCCCGCTGCAGTGCCTCGGAATCGCCGTGCTCGAGGAATTTGTTGCGCAGCTCAGCGAACAGGCGCGCCTTCTTCGAGCCCATCTTCTTGACCGCCGCCTTGGCCTTGTCTTCGAAACCGGTCTCGCGGCCGTAGAGATGATTGAAACGTCGCGCCACTTCGCGCGTGAATTCCACGTGTGGCACCTGGTCTTCGCCCACCGGAACGTACCGCGCACGGTAGATGAGGATGTCGGCGGACTGCAGCAGTGGGTAGCCGAGAAAGCCGTAGGTGGAAAGGTCGCGGTCCGAGAGCTTTTCCTGCTGGTCCTTGTAGGTGGGAACGCGCTCGAGCCAGCCGAGCGGCGTCATCATGGACAGCAGCAGGTGGAGCTCCGCATGCTCCGGGACGAGCGACTGCACGAACAAGGTGGCCTGGTTCGGGTCGACCCCCGAGGCGAGCCAATCGACGACCATCTCCCAGGCGTTGCGCTGTACCTGGCCGGGCGCCTCGTAGTCGGTCGTAAGAGCGTGCCAGTCGGCGATGAAAAACAGGCACGGATACTCGTTCTGCAGCCGCACCCAGTTCTTCAGCACCCCGTGGTAGTGGCCCAGGTGCAGGGCCCCCGTGGGTCTCATGCCCGAGAGCACGCGCGTTTCGTACATGCGGTGCGCGCCCCTTAAAGCAGCACGAAGGCGCGAATCAGCGCCTCGGTTTCGTTGAACAGCGGGTTCAGCACCACGCCGAGCACGTTGGTCACGAGCAGCAGCATCAGGATCGGCAGTCCCCAAGGCTCGATTCGCGCGAAGCGCCCTGCGGCCCCCTGGGGAAGGAGGCTGGTCAGAATGCGCCCGCCGTCGAGCGGAGGGATCGGCAGGAGATTGAGGAGCATCAGCACAAGGTTGACGAGTATGCCCGCGGCCCCGACGCCGATCAGAAATTCGACCACGCCGTGTCCCTCCCTTAGCACCGCCGAGACGAGCCCCCCCGCTCCGTAATGCTTCATGACCGCGAGCCAAGCATCGGCACGGCCGCTCAGCGACACGGCGGCACGCAGCACCAGCGCCCACATGATCGCCATCGCCAGATTCGCCGCCGGCCCGGCCGCGGCGACCCAGGCCATGTGCTGCTTGGGCCGGCGCAGGGCCGAGTAATTGACCGGGACGGGTTTAGCCCAACCAAACAGGAACTTGCCCCCGGAGAGGAACAGGATCAGCAGCGGCGCCACGATCGTTCCCAGCGCATCGATGTGGCGCACCGGATTGAGGCTGATGCGCCCCTGCGCAAAGGCGGTCATGTCGCCGAACTGGCGCGCCACGTATCCATGCGCCGCCTCGTGCAGCGTGATCGCCAGCAGGACCGGGAGCGCGTAGACGGCGACCGTCTGTAAGAGTTGGGGAACTTCCATCGACGCCGCGTGCGAAAGGCGGCAATTCTAGCAGACCGGGCTGTCAGGCCGAACCGGCGCGGCCGCGCTCGGCGCGCCTCAGGCAGGAATGCCGATGCTTTCGAGCGAGCCGCGTCCCTTGCGTATCACCAGCGGCTCACCGGTGGTCAAATCGATCACCGTAGTTGGCTCGACTCCGCAGGGTCCGGAGTCAATCACCAGGTCCAGCGCATGCTCCAGTCGGCCGCGAATTTCGCTCACGTCCGAGGGCGGGGTGGCCTCGCCGGGTAGCGAGAGCGTGGCCGAGAGCATCGGCTCGTCGAGCTCGGCGAGCAGCGCATGCGCCACGGCGTGTTTCGGAACCCGGACGCCGATCGTCTTGCGCTTGGGATGCATCAGGCGCCGCGGGACTTCCCGCGTGGCGCGCAGGATGAACGTATAGCTCCCCGGCGTCGCCGCCCGCAACAGACGGTACTGTGCGTTGTCGACCATGGCGTAGGTCGCGATCTCCGACAGGTCCCGGCACATGAGCGTGAGGTGGTGCTTCTCGTCGATCCCGCGCACCCGCCGCAGGCGCTCAAGCGCCTTGGCATCGCCCAGATGACAGCCAAGCGCATAGCAGGAATCCGTGGGATAGGCGATGAGACCGCCGCGACGAACGATCTCGGCCGCCTTGCGCACGAGTCGCGCCTGTGGGTGCGTGGCATGGACCGCGAAATATTGCGCCACGCGCTCAAGGCCCCCAGCCTTGCCAGATCGGTCGCAGGCGCGGGTCCAGCGCGGGCAGCCCGCCGAGCTCGACGCCTTCGGCGGGGCCATGGAAGTCCGAGCCCCGCGATGCCGCAAGGCCATGATGCGTCGCGAGCGCCGCGAACAGGCCGTACTGGTCAGGCGAGTGGCTTCCCGTGACCACTTCGATGCCCTCGCCGCCTCCACCGCAAAATTCACGCAGCAGCTCGTCCATGGCGCCCGCCGAAAGCCCGTAGCGACCCGGATGCGCCAGCACCGCATGCCCGCCGGCCGCCCGGATCCAGCCCAGCGCCTCGCCAAGCGCCGCCCACCGGTGTGGAACGAAGCCGGGCTTGCCGGGCACGAGGTAACGGCGAAAGGCGCCGCGCACGTCCGGCACGGCGCCGATTTCTACGAGGTAGCGCGCAAAGTGGGTCCGGCCCACCATCGCGGGATCCTCCGCTTGTTGCAGGGCCCCTTCGAAGCTTCCCGCGATGCCGACTTCGTCCAGCGAGCGTGCCATGTCGCGCGCTCGTTCCAGACGCCCCGCGCGCACCGTGCGCAGCCCATCGACCAGCAATTCCGAGGTCGGGTCGACGCGTAGGCCGAGCACGTGCAGGGTTGTGCCGCGCCAGCTGACCGATATCTCCACGCCGTCCACGAACTTGATGCGCGCCGCATGCGCCGCCTCACGCGCCTCCGCAAGCCCGTCGAGCTGATCGTGGTCGGTCAAGGCCAGGACGTCGACCCCTCTCGCCGCGGCGCGCTCGACCACGGCCGCCGGCTCCAGCGCGCCGTCCGACGCGGTGGAATGGCAATGGAGGTCGACTCTCATTCGGCCTCCACAAGGAATTCCTCGATCAGCCGCGCGAGCCGCTCCGGCTGGTCGTGATGCAGCATGTGCCCGGCGCCAGCGAGTGTCTCGTGGCGCAATGTGCGAAATGCGGCGCGCCGCTCCGCATACTCGTGCTCGGCGATTCCCATCCGCTTGAGGGAATCCGATTCGCTGGCATCGACCCATAGCACGGGCGCTGTGGCCTGCCGCCAGATTGCGCGCGCTTCGTCGTAGCGGTAGAGGATCGGATTGACGATCTTGTGCGCCGGGTCTCCGCGCAGCACCACCTTGCCGTCCGAGGCTTCGCGCCCCCAGTGCCGCGCGAGGAACTCGGCGCGCTCCCGCGTCAGGCGCGGGTTGTTCTTCTGCAGCCGGTCGGCGAGCGCGGCGAAGCTCGCGTAAGGCCACAGTCGCGGCCGGTCGCGCAGCTCGCGGAGCCATCGCGCATAGCGCTCGGGCGCCTGCTCCGGCCGGGTGGCGGACATGCCGAAGCCTTCCAGGTTGACGAGCTTCGCGATGCGCGATGGCCGGACTCCGGCGTAGAGCGCAGCGACGTTGCCCCCGAGGCTGTGCCCCACCAGGTTGACGGCTTCATCGGGCTGGATGTGCTCGAGCAGCGCGTCGAGGTCGGCCACGTAGTCCGGAAACCAGTAGCAGTCGGATTGCCCCCAATCGGTCATGCCGTATCCGCGCCAGTCGGGCGCGTACACGTCCCAGTCGCCCGCCAGCGCGTCCACGAGGAACTGGAACGACGCCGATACGTCCATCCAGCCATGCAGCAGCACCATCCTCCGTGCGCGATCGCCGCGCCAGTGCCGCACGTGGTAGCGCAAGCGACGGATCTCGAAGTGGAGGGACTCGCTGGGACGCATCGGAGGGCGGCGAAAAGTCGCGATGTTACCAAGCGACTGGCCGCGGGCGAACACTACAGGAAGCCGAATGTCGGCTGCGGCCGCTTCCCGGAGACCATATCGGACAGCGCACGCGCCGATCCGCAGGCGAGCGTCCAGCCCAGCGTGCCGTGACCAGTGTTTAGGAAGAGGTTTCGCAGCCGCGTGCGGCCAATGAGCGGCACGTTGTTCGGCGTCGCAGGTCGCAGCCCGGCCCAGTACGTAACTTCGCGCACCTTCGCGAGCGAAGGGAACAGCTGCCGCAAGCGCGCAACGATCGCCTGGCACCGCGCGGGGTTGACGGTGGAGTCATAGCCGGTGAGCTCCGCGGTGCCGGCGCTGCGCAGCCTGGCACCGAGCCGCGTGATGACGATCTTGCTCGCCTCGTCGGTGAGGCTGACGCTGGGCACGGCGCTGTCGCCATCGTCAGGTAATGGCAAGGTGACGGAATAGCCTTTGAGGGGATAGACGGGAATGCGCACGCCGAGCGGCGCGAGGAACAGGGGACTGTAGCTTCCAAGCGCCACCACATAGGCATCCCCGGTGACGCGCGCGGCACCGCCGTCCTTCAGCCGCACGCCGGTCACCGAATCGCCGGCCGCATCGATCGCCTCGACGCTGCGCCCGTGCACGAACGTGACGCCGCGCTCGCGCGCCATCCCGGCGAGCGCCAGCGTAAACGCATGAGCGTCGCCAGACTCGTCCAGCGGTGTGTAGATTCCTCCGACCACCGATACGAGGCTGTGGCTCAGTGCGGGCTCGATCGTGGTGCATTCGGCCGCGCTCTTCACCTCGCGCGCGATGCCCAGCTGGCGCATCACCGCCGCATGCCGTGCGAGCGCTTCGAAATCGCGCTCGTCGGTACAAAAATGCAGGATGCCGCGGCTCATCTGGTCGTACTGGATGCCCGTGCGCTCGCGCAATTCGATCAGGCATTCCCGACTGTAGAGCGCAAGTCCCGCAAGTTCGCGCGTGTTGCGTTCGAGCCGGCCGGGGAGGCACTCCGCAAGAAACCGCAAGCCCCACTCCCATTGCGCCAGGCTGAGCCGGGGCCGGAACAGCAGCGGCGCATCCTCGCGCCCGAGCCAGCGGAAGATTTTCGGCAGCACCCCCGGGCGCGCCCAGGGCTCCGCGTGTCCCGCCGAGATCTGGCCGCCGTTCGCAAACGTAGTCTCGAGTCCCGGCTCGGGTTGACGATCGATCACGGTCACCTCGTGGCCCGCCTCGGCGAGATACCACGCGGTGGCCACGCCGATGACGCCCGCCCCCAGCACGACGACTCTCACCGCGACTCCTCGACGGGCACGAACCGCCCTTCAGCACACGCTATGATAGCGGCTCGCTTCGCCTCAGCTACGAGCATCCAGATGCCCATTTTTTCCCTCGGAGACCGCCGGGTCGAATTGCGCGGTGCGAGTCATTTCATCGCTTACGACGCGACGTTGGTCGGCAACATCACGCTGGACGCCGACGTCAGCATCTGGTTCAAGGTGGTCGTCCGCGCCGAAAACGACCGCGTGCTGATCGGCGAGGCCACCAACGTGCAGGACGGCTCGGTATTGCACGTGGACCCGGGCTACCCGATGACCCTGGGGCGCATGGTGACGATCGGCCACAAGGTCATGCTGCACGGCTGTACCGTCGGCGATGGGAGTCTGGTCGGCATCAACAGCGTCATCATGAACGGCGCGCGGATCGGAAAGGGTTCGCTGATCGGCGCGAACACGCTGATCGCCGAGGGCAAGGAGATTCCCGACGGGGTGCTGGTGCTCGGCTCGCCAGGCAAGGTGGTGCGCGACCTGAAGAAAGAAGAGCAGGACCAGCTGCTCAAGATCGCGCGAGGCTACGTCGAGCGCTCCAGAATGTACGTGCGCGAGCTGCGCGAGGAGCCGTTGCCTCCCTCGGCCCGCTGATGCTCCTCCGCGGCGTCACTTCGGCGCCATGCGGATCGCGCCATCAAGCCTGATCACCTCGCCGTTCAGCATCTCGTTCTCGACGATGCTGCGCGCGAGTTGCGCGTACTCCGCCGGCCGTCCGAGTCGCGACGGAAACGGGACCATCTTGCCCAGCGCGTCCTGCACGTCTTTCGGCATGCCGAGGAGCATAGGCGTCTCGAATATCCCGGGCGCGATGGTGCACACGCGGATCCCGCTACGCGCCAGGTCGCGCGCAATGGGCAGCGTCATGCCGACCACGCCGCCCTTGGAAGCCGAATAGGCTGCCTGACCGATCTGTCCATCAAAGGCCGCAACCGAGGCGGTATTGATGATCACGCCCCGCTCGCCGGCCGCGTTCGGACCCGCCTTCGCCATGGCGTCGGCAGCCAGCCGGATCATGTTGAAGGTCCCGATGAGATTGACGGTGATCACGCGCGTGAAGCTCGCCAGCTGATGCGGCCCTTCCTTGCCAATGGTCTTCTCGCCGATGGCGATGCCGGCGCAATTTACGAGCACATGGAGGCCGCCGAACTCCTTGAGCGCCAGGTCGACCGCGCCCTTGGCGTCCGCCTCGGCAGTCACGTCGGTCCTGACGAAGCGCGCGACGGCGCCAAGCTCCTTGGCAAATTTTTGTCCCGCATCGGCCTGCATGTCCGCGATCACGACTTTGCCGCCGTTCTCGGCTGCCATACGCGCCGTGGCGGCGCCCAGTCCGGATGCGCCCCCGGTGACCAGAAATACGCTGTTCTTGATCTGCATTGGAACTCCCTTTATGGGCAGATGTGTACCGCGGGCCAGCGCCCGCGAGCGAGAGAGTTGCGCATGCTAAACGCTCGGCTCGCCTCGCGGCAAATATTTCCGGACGATAACGCTCCGCGCGATGAGTCTTGAGGTGGCGCCGTCATTCGGCGAGAATTTGACGTTTTGCAACGCAAATAGCGGATTTTGGCCTCCTCCCCGTCCTCGGACCTGCGCCTCGCGTTCGACTTCTCGTTTGGCGACCTCTACCGGCGTGACGGCTTGGTGCGCCTGGACGGCGCCTTTCTCTCCTGGATCGGCGATGCCGACGCAGCCTTGCGCACGCGCCTGGAAAGCGCCCGTGCCCACCCCGACAAGCTGGCTCCGAAGGATGAGTCCGACCTGCTGATCGCGCTGTCGCCGTTGCTGGAGGACTTCCTTGCACGGCTGTTCGGCATCGAATCGGAGTGCCAGGCTCTCGCCGCGCGGCACCACGAACTCGCACCGCTTTACTCGGTAAAGCGGCTGTTCGTGCAGCGGCGAGCGCTGCACAAGGTCAAACCCGAGGCGCTCGAGGCATTCGATGCCGCGGCCGCAGAGCGCGAGCTCGCACAGGCGTTTGGCGAGGCGTTTAGCGAGCTCGCCTTTGCACGCGCCGTCACCGATTGGCAGAAGGATGAGGCAGCGCACGCGGAACGGCTGGAACTTGCCGCCCGCTACGCGGCCTGGGCCGCGACCACGCCGCAAGGGCGCGCCAGACATGGCGGGGGCGTGCTGTTCAAGGCACCGCGCAAGCTCGACTTCATGCGCCTGGTTCCGGTGCACACCGAATCAGCGCAGGGCGTCGCGCAGCACACCCTTCCCGCCGAACACCTGCGTCGGCGCGAGGGCTTCTCGCTCACCGATCCCGGAACGGACCTCGTGGGCGCGCTCGACCAGGCGAATTACTGCATCTGGTGCCACGAGCAGGGCAAGGACTCGTGCTCCAAAGGCCTCAAGGAGAAGCCGCCCGCGCAGGGCTTCAAGAAGACCGTGTTCGGCGCCACGCTCGCTGGCTGCCCGCTCGAAGAGAAGATCTCCGAGTTCCATATGGTCAAGACGCGCGGGCTGCCGGTGGCGGCGCTCGCCATGATCGTCGTCGACAACGCCATGGTCGCCGGAACCGGGCATCGCATCTGCAACGACTGCATGAAATCCTGCATCTACCAGAAGCAGGAGCCGGTCGACATTCCGCAGGCCGAGACGCGTACCCTCAAGGACGTGCTAGAGCTTCCCTGGGGCTTCGAGATCTATTCGCTTCTCACGCGCTGGAATCCGCTCAACCTGCGCCGCCCCTACCCCCGGGCCGCGACCGGCAAGCGCGTGCTGGTGGTCGGTCTCGGACCGGCCGGGTTCACCCTCGCTCACCACCTGCTGAACGACGGTCATGCGGTGGTCGGCATCGACGGACTCAAGATCGAGCCGCTCGACGCCCCGCTCTCGGGCGTCGATGCGCATGGCCGGCGACACGCGTTTCGACCGGTGCGCGATATCGGCGAACTGCGTGAACCGCTCGACGCCCGGGTGATGGCGGGATTCGGGGGTGTCGCCGAATACGGCATCACGGTGCGCTGGGACAAGAACTTCCTCAAGATGGTGCGGTTGCTGCTCGAGCGGCGCAGCCAGTTCGCGATGTTCGGCGGCGTGCGCTTCGGCGGAACGATCACCGCCGAGTCGGCATTTGCGGCAGGCTTCGACCACATCGTGCTCGCCGCGGGCGCGGGCCGTCCGACGCTTCTAGACGTTCCGAACGGCCTGGTGCGCGGCGTGCGGGCGGCCTCGGATTTCCTCATGGCGCTGCAGCTCACGGGCGCGGCGCGGCGCGACTCGATCGCCAACCTGCAGATAAGGCTTCCGGTGGTCGTGATCGGCGGCGGCCTCACCGCCATCGACACGGCGACCGAGTCGCTCGCGTACTACGTGGTGCAGGTGGAGAAGTTTCTCGCGCGCTACGAGCAGCTGTGCGCAGAGCGCGGCGAGAATGCGGTGCGGGCTCCCTGGAACGGGGAAGAAGCGGGCGTCGCCGACGAATTCCTGGCGCACGCAAGGAGCATCCGGGCCGAGCGCGAGCGGGCGCAGGCCGAGGGCCGCGAGGCGCGCGTGGTCGAGCTGCTGAAGGGCTGGGGCGGGGTGAAGATCGTCTACCGCCGGCGGCTGGTGGACTCGCCCTCCTACACGCTGAATCACGAGGAAGTGGAGAAGGCGCTCGAGGAAGGCATCAGCTTTGCCGAGGGCCTGTCGCCGACGCGCGTCGAGGTGGACGAGTTCGGCCATGCGCGCGCCGTGCGCTTCGCGCAACAGGGCGGCAGCGAGGTGGAGCTGCCGGCGCGCGCGGTGCTCGTGGCGGCGGGCACGCAGCCCAACACGGTTCTCGGCCGCGAGGATCCGCAGCACTTCAAGCTCGATGGCAAGTATTTCGAGGCCTGCGACCGTGACGGCAACCCAGTCAAGCCCGAGCGCGCGATCTCCAAGCCGACGCAGCCGGATATCCTGATGTGGCGCACGCCGGACGGCCGCTTCGTGAGCTACTTCGGCGACCTGCACCCATCCTTTTTCGGGAATGTGGTCAAGGCCATGGGCGGCGCGAAGCAGGGTTATCCCCTGGTCAGCGAGGTACTAGCCCGAGTCAAGCCCGCCTCGCCGCTAGGCGACGCCGCTTTTTTCGAGCGGCTGAACGCGGAGCTGCGCGCGGTGGTGCATCAGGTCAGGCGCTTGACGCCGAGCATCGTCGAAGTGGTCGTGCGCGCCCCCCGCGCCGCGCGCGAGTTTCACCCGGGCCAGTTCTACCGGCTGCAGAACTTCGAAACGCTCGCGCCGCGAATCGACGGGACGACGCTCGCGATGGAAGGGATCGCGCTTACCGGCGCGTGGGTCGACAAGGATCAGGGTCTGCTCTCGACCATCATCCTGGAGATGGGCGGTTCGTCGGACCTTTGCGCCCACCTCAAGCCGGGCGAGCCGGTGATCCTCATGGGGCCGACCGGCACGCCAACGGAGATTCCGAGCGACGAGACGGTGGTGCTCGTCGGCGGCGGCCTGGGCAACGCGGTATTGTTCTCGATCGGCCAGGCGCTGCGCGCAGCCGGCTCCAGGGTGCTCTACTTCGCGGGGTACAAGCGAGTCATGGACCGCTACAAGGTGGACGAGATCGAGAAGGCCGCCGACGTGGTCGTCTGGTGCTGTGACGAGGCCCCCGGTTTCGAGCCCGCGCGTGCCCAGGACCGCGCCTTCGTCGGCAACATTGTCGAGGCGATGCGGGCCTACGCTACCGGCAATCTGGGCTCCCTTCCGATCGAGTTTCACGACTGCGACCGCCTGATCGCCATCGGCTCGGACCGGATGATGGCCGCTGTGGCACGCGCTCGCCATGACGTGCTCAAGGATTGCCTCAAGTCGGCGCACCTCGGCATCGGATCGATCAATTCGCCCATGCAATGCATGATGAAGGAAGTTTGCGCGCAATGCCTTCAGCCTCACGTCGACCCGGTGAGCGGCGACCGAACCTACGTCTTCTCCTGCTTCAACCAGGACCAGGCGCTCGATGTGGTCGACTTTGCGGCGCTCGACCAGCGGCTGAGGCAGAATGGCGTGCAGGAAAAGCTCACCGCACAATGGATCGACCGCTGCCTCAAGCGCCTCGGGATGCGCGCCGAGAGGAAAGCGGCATAGACCGGGAGAAGGCAATGAAGATCGGAAACGCTGTACTCGCGCTCGCGCTCGCTGTCTCATCCGTTCTCGCGCCGAGCGGCAGCGCCATGGCACAGCCGATCAAGGTCGGCGAGCTCAACAGTTACAAGGTGTTCCCCGCGTTTCTGGAACCTTACAAGAAGGGCTGGCAGCTCGCGCTGGAGGAGATCAACAAGTCCGGCGGCGTGAACGGGCGCACGCTGGAGGTCGTTTCGCGCGACGACGGCGGCGATCCCGGAAGTGCGGTCAGGGTCGCGGAAGAGCTCCTCTCGCGCGACAAGGTGAGCCTCCTGATGGGGACGTTCGCTTCCAACGTCGGTCTTGCCGTGGCGAACCTCGCCAACCAGCGCAAGGTGGTTTTCATCGCGGCGGAGCCGCTGACCGACAAGATCGTCTGGGAAAACGGCAACCACTATACGTTCAGACTCCGGCCGTCCACCTACATGCAGGTCGCCATGCTGGTGCCCGAGGCCGCGAAGCTCAACAAGAAGCGCTGGGCGGTGGTATATCCGAATTACGAGTACGGCCAGTCCGCCACCGCGTCCTTCAAGGCGCTGATGGGCAAGGCGCAGCCCGGATTCGAGATCGTTACCGAGCAGGCTCCCCCTCTGGGCAAGATCGACGCCGGCGCAGTGGTGCAGGCGCTTCTCGATGCGAAGCCCGACGCGATCTTCAGCTCACTGTTCGCGGCGGACCTGCAGAAGTTCGTGCGCGAAGGCAATATCCGAGGACTGTTCAAGGGACGCACGGTGGTCAACTTGCTGGCGGGCGAGCCCGAATACCTCGATCCGCTCAAGGACGAGACGCCGGAAGGCTGGTGGGTCACCGGCTATCCCTGGAGCCAGATCAAGACGCCGGCCCACAGGAAGTTCGTCGAATCCTACGAGAAGCGCTGGAAGGACTACCCGAGGCTCGGTTCGGTGGTTGGCTACACCACCATGTATACGGTAGCCAACGCGCTCAGGAAAGCGGGCTCTACGGACACCGAACAGGTGATCGCGGCGCTCGAAGGCCTGGAGATGGATACGCCATTCGGGCCGATCGTGTACCGGGCCGTCGACCACCAATCGACGATGGGTGCCTATGTGGGACAGCTTGCCAGGAAGAACGGCAAGGGCGTGATGGTCAACTGGCACTTCGCCGATGGCGCCATGTTCCTGCCTCCTCCGGCAGAGGTGAAGATGATGCGCAAGCAGTAGCAGCGGTCGTCCCGATGCGCCACCGATGAGCGCATCAGCAATCCTGGTCCAATTCCTAAACGGGCTGGCGAGCGCCAGCTCGCTGTTCCTCGTCGCCGCCGGCCTCTCGCTCATCTTCGGCGTGACGCGCATCATTAATTTCGCGCACGGCTCGCTCTACATGCTCGGCCTGTATGTAGCGTACAGCCTGGTACAACACCTCGGCCATGGCCCCGCGGAATTCTGGGGCTCGGTATTGCTGGCGGGGATTGCGGTCGCCATGGCCGGCGCGCTCATCGAGAGCCTGCTGCTACGGCGACTGTATGCCGCGCCTGAGCTGCTGCAACTGCTCGCGACGTTTGCGCTCGTGCTGGTAATCCAGGACTTCACGCTCTGGACCTGGGGACCCGAAGACCTGCTTGGACCCCGTGCACCCGGCCTCGACGGCGCGATCGCCATCGCCGGGTACCGCTTTCCGCAGTACGACCTGCTGCTCATCGTGCTTGGCCCCCTGGTGCTGCTCGCGCTGCACCTGCTGCTGACCCGCACTCGCTGGGGCACTCTGGTCCGGGCCGCGACGCAGGACCGCGAAATGGCGGACGCCCTCGGCGTCAACCAGAAGTGGCTGTTCACCGCAGTGTTCGCGCTCGGCGCCCTGCTCGCCGGTGCGGGCGGTGCGCTGCAGTTGCCGCGCGAGCCGGCCAATCTGTTCCTCGACCTGTCCGTCATTTCCGACGCGTTCGTGGTGGTCGTGGTGGGCGGCCTCGGCTCGATCGGCGGCGCGTTCCTCGCCGCTCTGCTGATCGCGGAAATCAAGGCGTTCTGCATCGGTATCGGGGACGTGACACTTGCAGGGGAAGTCTTCTCCTTCTCCAAGCTCACGATCGTGGTCGAGTTCATCGTGATGGCCGTGGTGCTGATCCTGCGGCCCTGGGGTCTGTTCGGGCGCACGCCCGCGCAAGTGCGCGGCGCCGGGGTCGCGGAGCGCGTGTGGCTACGGCCTTCGCGCGCGGCCCTCTACGCGCTCGGTGCGCTCGCAGTCTGCCTCGCGCTCGTCCCGCTGCTCTCCTCCGGCTACAGCCTGATCCTGCTCACGGACGTCCTGGTGTTCGCCCTGTTCGCCGCCAGCCTGCACTTCATCATGGGGCCCGGCGGGCTGCATTCGTTCGGGCACGCGGCCTATTTCGGCCTTGGCGCCTACGGCGCAGCGCTGCTGTTGCAACGTGCGGCCGTGCCAATGGAACTCGCCCTGCTGCTCGGCCCTTTCCTCGGCGGCTTGGGTGCGCTGCTGTTCGGCTGGTTCTGCGTCAGGCTGTCCGGCGTCTACCTCGCCATGCTGACCCTCGCCTTCGCGCAGATCGCATGGTCGGTCGTCTTCCAATGGGACGCCGTTACCGGCGGGTCGAACGGCATGATCGGCATCTGGCCTGCCGCATGGCTCTCCTCCAAGACCGCTTATTACTACCTGACGCTCTGCGTCTGCGCGGCCAGCCTCGCCGTGCTGTGGCGCGTGCTCTATTCGCCTTTTGGCTACGCGCTGCGCGCGGGCCGCGATTCCCCGCTGCGGGCGGACGCGATCGGCATCGACGTGCGCGCCCAGCAATGGGCTGCATTCGTGATCGCAGGCTTGTTCGCCGGACTCGGCGGCGCCTTGTATGCCTTTTCCAAAGGTTCGATTTCGCCCGACTCGCTCGCGGTTCCACGCTCGGTCGATGGCTTGGTCATGGTCCTGCTCGGGGGTGTCCAGACGCTGACCGGCCCGGTATGGGGGGCCGCCCTCTTTACGTGGCTGCAGGATGCCGTATCGCGCGGCTTCGAATACTGGCGCGCGGTCATCGGCGCCGTGATCCTGGCTCTGGTTCTCGCGTTTCCCCAAGGCCTCGCCGGATTCCTGCAACGGCGGTTCTCGGGCGACGAGGCGCGAGAATGAGCGTACCCATCCTCGAGGTGAATGCCCTGTCCAAGGCCTACGGGGGCGTGCGCGCGCTGTCCGGCGTGAGCTTCACGCTGGAGCCCGGTGAGCTGCTCGCGATGATCGGCCCGAACGGCGCCGGCAAGACCACCTGCTTCAACATGGTGAACGGTCAGACTCGTCCAGACTCGGGGGCGATCGTGTTCGATGGCCGCAATCTCGTTGGCCTGAAGCCGCGACAGATCTGGCGCGCCGGGGTCGGGCGCACCTTCCAAGTCACCGCGACCTTCGGTTCGATGACCGTGCGCGAAAACGTGCAGATGGCGTTGCTCGCGCACCGGCGGGCGCTTCGCTCGCTGTTCACGCTGGCGGGCAAGCAGCACGTGGAAGATGCCGATGCCTTGCTCGAGCAAGTCGGCATGCGCGGCCAGGCGGGCCGCGCTTGTTCCGTGCTCGCCTATGGCGATCTGAAGCGTGTCGAGCTTGCCGTGGCTCTAGCGAACAAGCCGCGGCTCCTGCTGATGGACGAACCGACCGCGGGCATGGCGCCCAGGGAGCGCGGCGAGCTGATGCGGCTCGTCGCCGGCTTGGCGCATAGAGCGAACGTGGCCGTGTTGTTTACCGAGCACGACATGGACGTCGTTTTCGGCCATGCCGACCGCATCATCGTACTCAATCGGGGAGAGCTGATCGCGCAGGGGCGGCCGCAAGACGTGCGCGGCGACGCGCGGGTACGCGAGGTCTACCTCGGGAGCCGCTTCGCTCGTGCTTGACGTGAAGCGGCTTAACGCCGGCTACGGGCTCGCCCACATCCTGTTCGATCTACAGCTCGACGTCCGCGAGGGAGAAGTCGTGGTGCTGCTCGGCCGCAACGGGGCCGGAAAGTCCACGACGCTCAAAGCGATCATCGGACTGGTGCCGCTGTGGTCCGGCGAAGTCCTGTTCGCGGGACAGCGCATCCACCGCTTGCAGCCGTTTCAAATCGCCCGGGCCGGTCTGGGCTACGTTCCGGAAGACCGGCGCATCTTCACCGATCTCACGGTGTTGGAAAATCTCGAAGTCGGGCGCCAGCCGGCACGCAGCAATGCGCCGCATTGGACCACGGAGAAGCTGTTCCGGCTGTTCCCGAATCTCGGCGAGATGCGTCATCGTCGCGGCGGACAGATGTCGGGCGGCGAGCAGCAGATGCTAACGATCGCGCGAACGCTGATGGGGAATCCACGTGCGATCCTTCTGGACGAGCCCTCCGAGGGGCTGGCACCGCTGATCGTGCAGCAAATGGCCGATACCGTGCTCGAGCTGAAGAAGGAAGGCTTGAGCGTGCTGCTCTGTGAGCAGAACCTGCAGTTCGCGCAGCGGGTCGCGGACCGCGCCTTCATTCTCGAAACGGGACATGTCCGCTACACGGGCACCGTGCGCGAGCTCGAATCCGACCTTGCCGTGCGCGAGCAATACCTGTCGCTATGAGCGCGGTGCGCGCCTAGCCGGACACAGCGCCCGCCGCCACGATCTGGTTACGTCCCGCGTTCTTTGCGCCATAGAGCGCGTTGTCGGCCGCGATCAGCAGGGAATCCCAGTCGTGGCCGTCCAGCTGGAAAGTCGCCACGCCGCCGCTGACGGTGAGATCGACCCGCTTGCCGCCGATCTCCACCCCTTTCAGCTCGATTTCACGACGAATCCGCTCCGCCACCCGCAGCGCGGTGTCCTTCCCCGTGTTGGGCATCAGCAGCGCAAATTCCTCCCCGCCGTAGCGCCCGATGAGATCGTGCCGCCGGATCGTCAGGCGCATGATATCGACGACGCTCTTCAGCACGCGGTCGCCCATCGGGTGCCCGAAGCGGTCGTTGAGACGCTTGAAATGGTCGAGATCGAATATCGCGAGGCTGAAGACCGTGACATCGCGCTCGCTGCGCGAAACTTCGCGTCCGAACTCCTCCAGGAACGTGCCGCGGTTGAGCACTCCGGTGAGCGCATCGATCCGCGCGGAGTGGACCAGCGTGCGCTCCAGGCTCTGGATCTCCATCCACATCACCCCCAGCGTCGCCGCGGTGAGCAGGATCGCGTAGAGCAGGAACGAGACGCCGCGCAGCATTCCAGGCGTTAGCATGTCCGCCCGCATTTCGAACAGTCCTCCTACCGCCCGCGCGAGCAGCAGCACGGTCATCGTCCAGAACGTGTACTGCGTGAACGCGTACGAATGGGCACATTCCGGTGGCACCTCGCCACGCAGGGCGAGTGCACAACGCATGAGCAAAAGCCCCACGCAGAGCGACATCGCCACGACGCGCGCCCCGTAACTGGGCACGTATTCGGTAAACGCTATCAGCAGGGCAAAGCCAACCACGACCAGCCCCCAGGCGAATGGGTCCGCGCGATCGGCCCCGCGAATCGACCGTAGCCCCCGCAGCGCCACGACGAACGCGATCAGAATGAGCGCATTGGCGACGACGATCGACAGGAAATCCGGCATCGCGCCACGCAATGCGAGACCTGCGAGCCCGACGGCCGCCAGGATCATCGCGCGGCCCCAGCCGCCGATCACGCGGGTGCCCCTCTGCACGCCGGCGAACGAGATCGAGATCACGCCCAGCAGCATCACGTTGACCGCTGCCGTCACGATCAGCGTGCGGGTGTCGAGTTCCATGCTGCGATGATGGGCCGCCTCCCCAATGGCGGCAATTCGCGGCGAGGGCGTCCGTGTTGCGGTGCACAAGCCATTACAATTCCGCATTATGGAACGCTACGCTTGGCTTTCGGTCGGCGCGGCGCTCGCGACCATCGCCCTGAAGACGCTCGCCTGGTGGATCACGGGTTCCGTTGGTTTGTTTTCCGACGCCATGGAATCGATGGTGAACCTGGTCGCGGCCATGCTTGCCCTGTGGATGCTGCGGCTGGCGGCCGCACCCCCGGACGTCGACCATCCGTTCGGGCGCTCCAAGGCCGAATATTTCTCGAGCGGGTTCGAAGGTGCGCTGATTGTCCTGGCGGCTGCGGGCATCATCTACACGGCGCTGCCCCGCTTGAGCGAGCCCAGGCCGATCGAGACCCCGGTGCTCGGTATCGTCATCTCCATCATCGCCTCTGCCATCAATTTCTGGACCGCGCGCGTGCTGCTCGCCGCCGGCGCCCGGTATCACAGCATCACGCTCGAGGCGGATGCCCGGCATCTGCTGACGGACGTCTGGACTTCAGTCGGAGTCCTCGTCGCGGTGGCGCTGGTTGCCCTGAGCGGATGGCTATTGCTCGATCCGCTGGTCGCCATTGCGGTCGCGTTGAACATCTTGTGGACGGGTGCGAAGCTGATGCGGCGCTCCTTCGCAGGGCTGCTCGACGCCGCGATCCCGGAAGCCGAGCGCGACGACATCTCCGGGGTTCTGCAGGAGTACACCAAGCGCTATGGTGTGGCCTTCCATGCGGTGCGCACTCGCCGGGCCGGAGTGCGGCGCTTCGTTTCGTTTCACCTGCTGGTTCCGGACGACTGGACGGTGCACCGCGCGCACCAGATGGCCGAGGAGATCGAAGCGCGCATCGCAGCGCTGGTGCCGCATGCGTCGATGTTCAGTCACATCGAGCCAATCTCCGACCCGCGCTCCTACGACGACATCGAGCTCGAGCGCTAGCAGGGGGCGGTACGCCCGGGCGCCCCGCCTACAGGATCTTGCAGGACTCGTCGAACTCCAGGCGCGGATTGCGCGGAAATACCTTCGAAGGGTCGCCGTGCCCCAGGTTGATGAGGAAGTTCGACTTGTAGCGGCCATCCGGAAAGAATGCAGCGTCGACTTTCGCATTGTCGAATCCGGACATCGGTCCGCAATCCAGTCCGAGGGCACGCGCAGCGAGGATGAAGTATGCGCCCTGCAAAGAGCTATTGCGCAACGCAGTCCGCTCAACGTGTGCTTTCTTGTCCTCCCCTTCGTAGTTACCCTTGGCCGCCGGGTTGTTGGGAAACGTGCGCGGCAGGTGCTCGTAGAAGCGCGTGTCATAGGCGACGATCGCCGTTACCGGAGCGTTCATCGTCTTGTCCAGGTTCCCCGGGCTCAATGCCGGCGCGAGCTTTTCCTTTGCCTGCTTTGAGCGCACGAACACGATCCGCATTGGCTGGCTATTCTGGGTGGTCGGCCCCCACTTCATCAGGTCATAGATCTGGCGCAACTGATCGTCGCTCACCGGCCTGTCGAGAAAACCGTTTTGAGTGCGCGCCGTGCGAAACAGGACATCTAGAGCTATCGAATCGATCATGACGTTCCTCTCAGCCGATGGCGGCGGATGTTAGCATCGCCGGATGGGGCGCGTTGTTTCGTCTGACGAACTTGACCTGTCCGGAGTCGTTCGCCCGGGAGACGGCGTGCTGTGGGGACAGGCCTGCGCCGAACCGCAGACACTGGTCGAGTCGCTCGTCGCGCAACGCCGTGCGTATTCGGGCGCCAGCGTGTTTCTTGGCATCAACTATTCCGGCATCGTGCGCCCCGAGCACGCCGATCACCTGCGCCTGACTGCCTATTGCGGCGCGGGCCACAACCGGAAGCTCGCCGACTCGGGTGCGCTCGAGATCTACCCCGTGCCGTATTCCAGGCTCGCCGGGTACATCCGCGCGCGCCGCATCCGGGCGGACGTGCTGCTGCTGCAGGTGAGTCCCGCCAATGCGCGCGGCGAGCACAGCCTCGGCCTCGCGGCGGATTACCTCGTTCCGGCATTGGATGGCGCGCGCGCGGTGATCGCCGAGATCAACGAACAGGTTCCATGGACGCACGGCGATCGCTTGCTGCGCGCCGAGGACATCGCTCTCGCGGTGCGGACGTCGCGCGCGCCGGCGCCCGCGCCCTACGGCGCCCCGGGGGAGCTCGAGCGGCGCATCGCGGCGCATGCGGCGGAATACGTTCCGGACGGCGCTACGCTCGAGTTCGGCCTGGGCGCCCTGCCCGACGCCGTGCTCGGCGCCCTTGCCGACCGGCGCGATCTGGGCGTGCACTCGGGCGCGCTCGGCGACGGCATCGTCGACCTGATGCGCTGCGGAGTGATCAACAACGCCCGCAAGCCGCTAGATTCCGGGCGCACCGTCGGTGGCCTGCTGCTCGGCTCGCGCAAGCTTTTCGACTTCGCGCGCGAGAATCCGGATATCTGGCTGCGCAGCGTCGAGCACACGCACGATCCACGGGTACTTGCCCAGTTGCCGAACTTCGTCGCCATCAACTCCGCAGTGGAAGTCGACCTGACCGGCCAGGTCAATACCGAAATCGCCAGCGGCTCGTACGTCGGCGCCATCGGCGGCGCGCCGGATTTCGTGCGCGCCGCGAACCAATCGCCGGGCGGCGTCTCGCTTATCGTTCTTCCCTCGAGCATCGGCACCAAAGCATCGCGCATCGTCGCCAGGCTCTCGGGTCCGGTCGCTACGCCGCGTGCCGAAGCGGGACTGTTCGTCACCGAGCATGGGGCAGCCGATCTTCGGGGCCTCACCATCGCCGAGCGCGTGCCGCGCATGATTGCCATCGCCCACCCGGCCTTTCGCGACACTCTGCGGCAGTCGGCTCGCGAACAGGGCCTGCTGCGCCGCTAACGGAACTCGCGCAGCTCCCGAACGGTCCAGAACGGCGCCGCGGCGAGGGCGACGAAGCACCATGCGAAAGCGAACCCCGTGCGGTAGCCCCCTGTCAGGTCGTGCAGCACTCCGCCCATCAGGGATCCGAACGCCGCGCCGAGCGCGTTCATTGCGTAGATCGTGCCGTAAATGGTCGCGACACGCGGACCTGCGAAGTATCGCGTGCAGACCGACGAGATGATCGGGCCGCGCACGCCCTGGCACAGGCCGAACACGGCGACGTAGGCGATCAGCATGGCCATCGACGGGTACCCGGCAAGAATCATCATCAGCCCGATGCCGGTTGCCGTTCCGGCAAAGCTCGCAGACACGGTCTGCCGGTAGCCGAAGCGCTCCGAGAGCAATCCGCTCCCCGTCACGCTCACTGCCGAAAGCATACCGACGAAGCCGAATGCGCTCGCGGCGACCAGCGGCGAAAATCCCGCGTCGATCAGGAACGCGACGGTCTGCACGATGACGACGAACATGGCGGTCGCCGTGCAGAAGAAAGCCTGGCCCATCGCCCAGTAGATGCGCGTGCGGGCCGCCGCCCGCAGCGTCCAGCCCTCCGGCGACGCCTTCTCGCGGGCTTCCGTGCGGTAGGCGGGATGCCCGGCCACGATCTTGCGCCAAGGAACCACCATAAGCGACACAGGAAGCGCGACCACCAGCAGGACGCCAAGCGCCCGGTAGGCGACATGCCAACCATAGTGCTCGACCAGCCATTGAGCAAGCGGCACCAGGGTGATGGCGCCCGCTCCGACGGCCGAAAAGACCACGCCAATCGCCGTCGACAGTCGCTTGCGGAACCAGCGCGACAGCAGCCCGGAGGCCGGCACCATGCCGGTAAGCGCCGCGCCCACGCCGACCGCGATCCCCATCAAGAGATAGAACTGCCAGAGGCTGCCAAGGCCGCCAGCCAGAAAGAACGCGGCGCCGAGGAGCGCCAAGCCGGCACCGTAGACCGAGCGCGGCCCGAGCCGATCGAAGACGTGTCCGACCAGGGGAGAGGTGAATCCGCTCACCAGCAGATACAGCGAATACACTCCGGTAAGCTGCGATCGGCTCCAGCCGAATTCGTGCTGCAGCGGTAGCAGGAACACGGTGTATGTGTCGCTGATACCGCGCCCGAGCATGTTGAACGCGAAACACGCTGCGAGCGCTGCAATCGCGGTACGGCGATGGCGCGCTGAATCGTCCAACGTGTGCTGCAATGCGCTCCTCAGACGGGGGGCGCGAGCCCGAAGACCTGGCGCAGGTACGCCAGATATTTCTCGTCCTTGCACATCGTCTTGCCGGGCGAATCCGAGACCTTCGCCACCGGCTGTCCGTTGCACTCGGTCATCTTGATCACGATATTGAGGGGCTCGTACCCCACGTCGTTGGTCAGGTTGGTGCCGATACCGAAAGCCGTCATGGCGCGGCCGTGGAAGCGGCGCGCGATCTCGATCGCCAGCGGGAACGAGAGCTGGTCGGAAAAAATCAGGGTCTTGGAACGCGGATCGACCTTGTTCTTCTGGTAATGCGCGATCAGACGCTCGGCCCAGTCGAACGGATCACCCGAATCATGGCGCGCTCCGTCGAAAAGCTTGCAGAAATACATGTCGAAATCGCGCAGGAAGGCGTCGAGGCCGTAGGTATCCGACAGTGCAATGCCCAGGTCGCCGCGGTATTCCTTCGCCCAGGTATCGAAGGCAAATACCTGGGAGTCGCGCAGCCGCGGGCCAAGCGCCTGGCAGGCCTGCATGTATTCGTGGCCGAAGGTACCCAGCGGGGTGAAGTTGTTACGCATCGAAAACCAGACGTTCGACGTGCCGGCGAAGCTCTCCGGGATCTCGCGCCTGAGCGTCTTGAGCGCCTCCTCGTGCCACGCCGAGGAAAACCGGCGCCGGGTGCCGAAGTCGGAAATCTTGAACCCGAGCGCCGGGTCCACCGTCCGCACCAGATCGATTTTCGCCGTGAGGCGCCGCCTTCCCTCGTCCAGATCGAACTGCGGCTGCGATCTCCTGAAATATACCTCGGAGACGATCGCCAGCACGGGGATCTCCAGGAGGATCGTATGCAGCCAGGGACCGCGTATCGTGATGTCGATCTCGCCGGACGACCCCTCGAGCGGCTCGATGCTTATGAAGCGGCGGTTGAATTGGAACAGCCCCAGGAAATCGACGAAGTCCGACTTGATGAAACGCATTGCGCGCAGGTAGTCGAGCTCCTCGTCGCGAAAGCGGAGGCTGCACAGCTTGCTTACTTCGTCTCGGATCTCGTGCAGATAGGGCGCGAGCTTGACGCCCTCGGTACGGCATTTGAACTTGTACTCGACCTGGGCACCGGGAAAATGGTGCAGCACCACCTGCATCATGGTGAACTTGTACAGGTCGGTATCGAGCAGCGACTTGATGATCACGACGGACCCCGGAGCGCGGCATTGTAACCGACGCCTCACGACCGGCACATGCGCGGCAGCCTCCCCTTACCGTCCTCATGTGTTCGCTTGCGTTGGCAAAGATACTGGATATAATTTCACTGGTGTAAATAGAGACAGTGCGCCAACGGCATGGACACGCTCACCGATCGCCAGACTGAAATCCTGCGCCTCATCCGCGAACTGACCGAGGCGTCGGGGTATCCGCCGACCCGCGCCGAGATCGCACGCTCGATGGGATTCCGCTCGGTCAATGCGGCCGAGCAGCACCTGCGGGCGCTGGAAAAGAAGGGGGCGCTCGAAATTTCTTCGGGTGCCTCGCGCGGCATTCGGGTGCGCGATCGCGCGCCGCACCGGCTTGGTCGATTGATGGAACTGCCGGTCGTCGGTCGGGTCGCGGCCGGCAGCCCGATCCTTGCGGAGGAGCATGTCCAGGGACGCTATCAGGTCGACCCCAATCTCTTCACGCCGCGCGCCGACTACCTCCTGCGGGTGCGAGGCCTGTCCATGCGCGATGCCGGCATCCTGGAAGGGGATCTGCTGGCGGTACACCGTACCCAGGACGCGCGCAGCGGCCAGATCGTCGTTGCACGGCTTGCGGACGAGGTCACGGTGAAGCGGCTGCGTCGGCGGGGGCACTCCGTGCAGCTGCTTCCCGAGAATCCGGATTTCGCGCCGATCGATCTCGATCTGCGCCGTGATTCGCTCACGATCGAGGGTATCGCCGTGGGCGTGATCCGCAACAGCAAGAATTTGTAAAGCGGGGGCCCAGGGGAGACCGGAGCGTGCGAATGCCGCGGGCGGCGGTGCCCGCTATCCCCCTATAATGGTGGTCACGTTCCGCGCCCCATCAATGGACCACGCCAAGGACGCAGCCTTTCTGGACCTGACCTCCGCGGCAGACACGCCGGTGTCAGCGCCGCCGGTACGTGAGCTAGCCGATCAGCGAAAGGTCTTCGCAGACCAGGTCGACCTGCTGTTCCGACATTCTCCGATGGGCGTCCTGATCACGATCGTGGTCGGGGGCATCGCCACGTATGAGCTCTGGGGCGAGCACAACAACGACTTGGTGAGTCTATGGTGCGTCATGATGCTCTTCATCGGCGCTGCCCGCCATATGCTCTACCGAGCCTACTACCGTCGGCGCGACACCAACTACGGCAATTGGCTGCGCTGGTTCGCGATCGGCGCGTTCGCCTCCGGTGCTGTCTGGGGCTTCGCGGGAACGGTATTTTTCCCCGCGCATACCGATGCCCAACAGGTGTTTCTCGCGTTCCTGCTCGCAGGTATCGTCGCGGGAGGAATACCGATCTACTCGGCGGTCTGGTGGGTCTATGCGCTATACGGCGTCGCCATCATCGTGCCGTTCACCTACATTCTAGCGACCTACGGCGGCCGCCAGTTCATCGAGCTGGCGGTTCTGGTTCCACTGTTCCTCGCCGTCAATATCAGCATCGCCATGCGGCTTTCGAGGGTGTTCGCCGACGGTTTCCGGCTGCGCCATGCCTACGCGCACCTCGGACAGGACCACTCAATGCTGAACGCGCAGCTCCAGGAGCAGATCGAGGAACTCCTGCAGGCGCAGCGCGAGGTCGAGGCGTCGGGAAGGAAGCTCGCGCTGTTCGCCGAACGGGCGCCGATTGCAGTATTCGAAGTCGACCGCAACGGCACGATTCTGGAAATGAACCCCTCGGCCGAGAATACCTTCGGCTATTCCAGCACCGAGATGATCGGCCGCAGCATGATCCGGATGCTCATTCCGTCCGATGAGCCGGTGCTTAGCAGCGACTGGTGGAAGAATTTCGTGGCGAATGCCCATCCCGAGGCAGGCCTCAAGGTCCGATGCCGCCGCCGCGACGCCGTGGAGCTGATCTGCGAATTCTCGCTCACCCCCCTCGTCAACGACGTCGGCGAGCTGATCTCCGTCATCACGCAGTGCCAGGACATTACCCAGCAGCTCGAGGCCGAGCGGCTGAAGAAGGAGTTTACGTCGACCTTGTCCCACGAGCTGCGCACGCCGCTGACCTCGATCATCGGGTCGCTGCAGCTGATCAACACGGGCATGCTCGGGGACCTGGACAAGGAGGTCTCCGAGCTGACCAATATCGCCGAGCGGAATGGCCAGCGGCTGCTCGACTTGATCAACGATCTGCTCGACATCGACAAGATCGAATCGGGCAAGCTCACGACCTATCCTGAGCCGCTCTCACTCGACGAGCTCGTTCGGGAATCGCTGATTCTGAACCGTGCGTTTGCCGATCGTTTCGGGGTACGCATGGCTCTGCGGGGCGAACCGGTTCCGATTACCGTCAATGCGGATAAGAAGCGGTTGATCCAGGTGATGACGAACCTGATGTCCAATGCCTCCAAGTTCTCGCCAGAGGGGGGGCTCGTCGAGGTCGGGCTTGATCTTGCTGATAACAATATGGCGCGCGTCAGCGTGATGGACCGCGGAAGCGGGATACCGCCCGAGTTCCGCAGCCGCATATTCGGACGCTTCGCGCAAGCAGATTCGGCCGCGACTCGCCAGAAGGGCGGCACGGGCCTCGGCCTGGCGATCTGCAAGCGGCTCATCGAGCTGATGGGCGGGCGCATCGGTTTCGCCGACCGCGATGGCGGCGGCACCACTTTTTTCTTCGAGCTGCCGCTGATGGATCAGCCGGCAGCCACTTCAACGTAGCGAGGTCTCTGCGCATGCCAGCCACCCCACTGAACCGAATCTGCTACGTCGAGGACGACGAGGACATCCAGCGTATCGTGCGCATGTCGCTGGAGCGTGTGGGCAAGATGACCGTCAGGGTTGTGGGCGACCCGGCGGACGCCATCGACGCGATCAAGGAATTCAAACCAGACCTTGTGATGCTGGACTGGATGATGCCCGGCATGGACGGGCCCACCCTGTTTCGTAAGATGCGCGAGATGCCCGAGGTGCGGCACCTGCCGGTCGTCTTCATTACGGCGAAGGCCTCGTCGGCCGAAATGGACGAACTGCGCGCCATGGGCGCGGCCGGCGCGATTTCCAAGCCCTTTTCGCCGAAGGACTTGCCCGACCAGTTGCGTGGCATCTGGAGCGCCCTGCCCTGAAGGGGCGAAATACGCGCTCTAGATCATGACGTCCTTGACGCTGATGCCTGAACGCCCGTACTCGAGCGTGCGCCGGATTCGATAGATTTCGTCCGCACTGATCTTCGGCCCACGCGAAAGGTCGATCAGCTTCTGCGGCCGGATCGGATTGCCCTTGTCATCGCGGACCACCATGACGCGCGGCTGGAGACGCTTCGCGACGTTTTGCGAAATGACGATCCCTACCTCTCCGTTGTTCAACTCGACCACGCTGCCGACGGGAAAGACTCCGATGCAGCGGATGAATTCTTCGACCAGAACGGGGTTGAAGGCCTTTCCGCGCCATTTGTGGAGCATCCCGAGCGCGTTCGAAGGTGTCATCGGCTCGGCATATGGACGCCTGGCGGTCATGGCGCAAAACGTGTCCACAATGCCGGCACAGGCGCCGATCGTGCCGAGCGCTTCCTTGCTCAGACCCTGCGGATAGCCCGTCCCGTCGAAACGTTCATGATGCATTGCGGCGATGTCTGCGATGTCGGCTGACATTCCCGGAGTGGCGTGCAGGATCTCTACTCCCCGCGTGACGTGATTCCGGACGAGCTTCTGCTCATCCGGGCTCAACGGTCCGGTCTTTCCAACTACATCCTCAGGCAACTCCAACATCCCGATGTCCTGCAACAGTCCAACCATCCCCGCGCGCTCGATGTCGTCCTCGGTCATGCCCAGGAATCTGGCGAACATGATCATGTAGATCGACCCTTGCATCGCCCGATCGAGAAAGTATCCGCCTCGCTCCCTTAACGCGGAGAACAGCACGAGCGCATCGGGGTTCCGCATCACGCTCGCGGTCATTTCGGTGACCGCCGCCTTTAGCGCCACGCCGTCGAGCTCGGCATCCTTCCCCAAGGAGGACGCAACGGACTCCCATGTGGTCTTCGCGGCCGAGTATGCAGTCTCCGCCCGGCTCAGTTCCTCTTCGACCTGCACGCGTGCCACGTGCTCCACGCGCCGAATGCCGCGTGGCACAGTGGACTGCTGACCAACCAGCGGTTCGCGCTTGACCAGGTCCGGCTGCTCGCTGCGCTCCACGTCGATATAGACTTCCTTGCAGAACTTGCGCAGAGTTTCGAGCTGCTCGGGTTCGCTCAGCAGGAATCCCTGGAACAGGAAGGGCGTCTCGGTCCAGGGACGGTCGAGCTGGGTGACGTACATCCCGAACTTGAGCTCGCCGACGCTTATTTTCTTGCTGATCACGGTTTTACGTGCCTCTAGACCGCCTCGCTCCCGGGCTCAGGCAGCCCTCGCCACGGAGGCTTCGCCGCCGGCGGGCTCCTGATAGTACTTGCGCGCAAGGAATCCGATGACCTCGTCCGCATTACGAAAGCGGGCATCGCGGTCCTTCTCGACAAGCTTGTCGACCAGACGCTGGTAGGCGGCCAACGCCTCCGGCAGTGCCGGCGGCGGTTTGTTCAGGTGCTGCAATGCGACCTCAATTGCGCTCGGTGCATCGAACAGATGCTTTCCGCTCAGCATCTGATAGAGGAGAACGCCGGCACTGTAGATGTCCGTTCTAAGGTCCAGCGCCATTCCACGCACCTGCTCGGGGCTCATGTAGCGTGGCGTGCCAAGGACCTCGCCGTGGCTGGTACGGTCCACGGAGTCGATGTGCTTGGCGATGCCGAAGTCCACGATCGCCAGGCTTCCGTCGGAGCGGAACATCAGGTTCTGCGGTTTCAGGTCCCGGTGCAAGACCCCGCACTCGTGGATGTCGCCTAGCGCAAACATCAGCTCGCGAAATATGCGCAGCGCCTCGGACGGCAGTGCCGCCTTACCGCCCAGGCGCTTGTTGAGATCGCCTCCGTCGAAAAATTCCATGACCAAGTAGGCGTGCCCTTCCGATACGCCGTGGCCGTGAATCTTCGCGACGTGCCGGCTTCGAATCCGTTCGGCGAGGCTGTATTCTTCCATGAAGCGGTCGAGCGCGAGCCTGTCGTCCGTCACCTCGGCGCGCAGAATCTTCACCACCAGCGGCTCGTCGTCCTTTTCCCGCGAAGCGAGATATACGCGGGACATGCCCCCCTCGCCGATCAGCCGCAGGACACGAATCCCCGGGATCCTGACGCGCGCACCGAGCAGATGCCCTTCCAGCCGCGCCGCGAGCTCGGGCGAAAGCGTGCGCTCGTCCTCTACGTGCGTCAGATCGCGGAGCGACGTTACCAGTCGCTCGCGCGTGAGCTCCTGTTTGCGCTGATAGTCGTCCGCACCAGCCTTCATCGCGCGCACAGCGATGATTTCGTTTCCCGCGCCCGTCAGAAACAGAATCGGGGGGCAGTCCTTGCGCTGCTTGAACGCTTGCAGCCACTCGAGGCCGTCGCCGCGACCGAGCATGTAGTCAAGAATGATGACGTCGTAATGTCCCAGCGGGAAATCATTGCCGGGCATGTCCCGCGTCAGAGGGTCAAACTGTTCGACCTCGGCACTGGGCCATTGCTGCCGAATATAATGCGCGAGAAGGCTCCGCAGATCCTCGTCGTCATCGATGATCAGCGCGCGCATCTGTACCTCAGACCCGCACGGCGTATACCGGCACGGACTCGGCCTTGCCTCGCAACGTGATGTCACCGCGAGGCGCCATCGTGCCGGCCGGCAGCAGGTCGCGAACCGCCTCGTATACACGTCCGCAAACCAGAATCTCGTTGGCGTTCGCGGCTTGCATCAGGCGCGCGGCCGTGCCGACGGGGTCGCCGATCACCGTGTAGTTCATGTAGTGCGGGGATCCGACGTTTGCGATGATCGCTTCGCCCATGCAGATACCAACGCCGACTCCCGTCCGCACGCCGAATCGGCGTTCCCACCTTGCGGACACCGGCGCAAAGCGGCTCACCATATCCTGCGCCGCCCGCAGCGCACGGGTCGCCGCGTCGCTCTGCAGGAACGGCACGTTGAAGCCGACCAGCAGGCTGTCGCCAGACATGCTGAAGACCGTGCCGTCGTGCTGATACGCCGCATCGGTGAGGATCGAGAAATACTCGTTAAGCATCTCGACCACCTCGCCCACCTCGCCCCCTTCCGTGAGGCTGGAAAGTCCTCTCAGGTCGGCGAATACCGCTACAACGTTAATCCTCTGCGCGTTCCCTTTGAACGGGCCGCCCTCTATGCCGATGTCCTGGATGATGCGGTCGGCCAGCCGTGGCGAAACGTAGCGCGAGAAGGCCTTCCGGATCGCCTCCTTGCGCTGAATTTCCGCCGACTGGCGCCTCGTTTCCAGCTCGCGTCGGGTTTCGTGCAGACGGCGAAGCGTGTTAACGCGCGCCAGAAGTTCCGACGGATTGACGGGTTTCGACAGAAAATCATCGGCCCCTGCCTCGATACCCTTTACGCGACTGTCCTTATCCTCGAGCGCCGTGATCAATACGATCGGCATCAGGGCCGTGTCGTGCCTGGACTTCAGCTTCTTGCATATGTCGAATCCGCTCGGGCCGGGCATCATGACGTCGAGCAGCACAAGGTCCGGGCGCTCCGCGGCAACCCGTTCCAGCGCCGCGTCGCCGTCGCCGGCCGTGTCGACGACGATGCCTTGCTTGCGCAGGAGGTGCGCAAGAAATCCAGTCATGTCCGGATCATCGTCGACGACGAGCACCCTGAACCCGGCTTCGGTTCGAGGCGAGAGGTTTACGGAGGCGGCCTCAGCCATATACGATGCTGACGCGCCCAAGGAATTCGTCGTACTCGGCAATGCAGGTTTCGAGCGCGGCCCGGTCACCGCTGCGCGCCCCGTCCTCGATCCGCTTCCCCAGAACCGATACCTTCTCAAAGCCATACGAATTTCCGACACCCTTCATGCGATGACCCAGCTGCCGAAGCTGTTCCAGGTCAAGGGCCGCAAGCGCCGAACGCAGGGTCTCGAGTTCCTTCTTGCGGTTGCTCATGAACATCGGTATGAGGTCTTCGAGGTCCTTGGGAACGGTAACGGTGTATGCGCTCTCGGTCATGGCTGCTTCTATTCCCCTCTAGGTGGTGGCCAGGCGCACGAATTGCCTGCGTTGCCCGTCCACGACGCCATGATTTTATAGGCAATTAACGCCACGCCCGACCCCTGGATCGTCAATCCTGTACCCGGGATTGTTAATTCGTGTCCAAGTGCCTGCCGCGCGCTCATCATGATCTGGCGCCGCCCACGACCTCGCGTGCACGCGCCAGATGCGGATGCAAGGAGAGAGCACAGGAAAACGCATATCTGGCCGCCTCCTCTTGATGGTCACCCAGAAGGATCTCGCCGAAGCTGCACAGCGCTCCGAAATGACGGGGCTCGAGTTCCAGCGTCCGGCGAAGATCGAGGACGCAAGGTTCATCGTATTCCAGCAGGTAATACAGCGTCGCCCGCTTGTGCCAGGCCTCGGCGAAGTCCGGCACGCACCGCAGCAGGCGGTGCAGGCGGGTCTCCGCGATGTCGTAGCGGCGCGCCGCAATATCACGGGTTGCAAGCTCGAGCGCTTCGGCCGCGGACCGATGAGGGTGGTACATCCACAGGTCCCATATGCGATCCTCGGTGACGCTGGCCTCGTCCTGCCCCGGGCAGTGCGCGAGACGGCGAAACAGTGCATCGAGCGCGGGGAAAGGGCGTGCTGGCCGCCGCGTCCGCCGTGCAGCGATCAAGCAGAGTGTGTCCGTGTATCCGGGCATCGCTTGCTTCGGATGTTAGCACCGTCAGCGGAAGTTACGAGAGGTCACGGTAAGACGTCCCAGCAGGGAATCATGGTTGGAAAGCCGACGGGCGACCAGGTGCACCACTTCCCCATCGCGCTCGATGACCCCCTCCACTCCCAGCAGGCGCGCGCCGAGCAGTTCGCGGCGCTGGCGCTCGGCGCATTTCCGCCAGACGACCACGTTGACGCAGCCGGTTTCATCTTCGAGCGTGACAAATATCACACCACTCGCGGTGTCGGGCCGTTGCCGACAGGTAACGAGCCCCGCCGTGCGAGCAACGCGCCCGTGGGGCAGGGCCCGCAACCTCTCCGCCGTGAGGAGCCTGAGACAGGAGAGTCGGTCGCGCAGCAGCGCGAGCGGATGGCGCCCCAGCGTCAGGCCGAGGCTTGCATAGTCCGCAATGATGTCCTCGCCCTCCTTTGGCGGTATGAGATCGGCCGGCGTTTCGCGCACCGGCATTGTGCGCAACATGCCGGGCGCATGCTCCACGCCCGCTGCAAGCCAATGGGCCTGCCGGCGATGTCCCGCGAGAGACGAGAGCGCACCGGCCGCGGCGAGATGACCGAGTTCGCTCCGATCGAGTTTGGCGCGATGAGCGATATCATCGACGGAATCGAACGGCCGCGCCGCCGTAATCCTCTTTGCCGCTGCCTCGGAAATGCCGCTCACCATTCGCATGCCGAGGCGCAGCGCCCGCCCTTCCAGCGTGCAGTCCCAGTCGCTCGTTGCGACGTCGACAGACCTCACCTCGACACCGTGGCGCTGCGCGTCCTGGACCAGCTGCGCGGGTGCGTAGAAGCCCATCGGCTGGCTGTTCAGCAGCGCCGCGCAGAACGCTGCCGGAGCGTGGCATTTGAGCCAGGCCGATACATAGACAAGCAACGCAAAACTCGCAGAATGCGATTCCGGAAAACCGTACTCCCCGAATCCAAGGATCTGTTTGTAGACCGCCTCTGCGAAATCCCGGGCATAGCCACGCTCGAGCATGCCCCGCACCAGCCGCTCTTCGAACCGCTCGAGCCCACCTTTCCTGCGCCAAGCCGCCATCGAGCGACGCAGCTGGTCCGCCTCACCCGCGGAGAATCCGGCCGCGACCATCGCCAGCTGCATCACCTGCTCCTGGAAGATCGGCACGCCGAGAGTGCGCTCGAGGACTCGCTTCACCTCCTCGCTCGGGTATGTGACCGGCTCGAGGCCCTGACGACGACGCAGGTAAGGGTGCACCATGCCGCCCTGGATTGGTCCCGGACGCACGATCGCAACTTCGATCACCAGATCGTAGAAATTGCATGGTCTCAGGCGCGGCAACATGCTCATCTGGGCGCGTGATTCGATCTGGAAAACACCGACCGTATCGCCGTGCTGGATCATTTCGTAGACCGCCGGATCGTCCACAGGCACGTCCTGCATCCTCAGGCCCAAGAATTCCAGGGCACGGCGAATGGCCGACAGCATGCCGAGCGCCAGCACGTCTACTTTGATCAGTCCGAGGGCATCAATGTCGTCCTTGTCCCACTGGATCACCGTACGGTCCTGCATCGCGGCATTTTCGATGGGCACCAGCTCGGCCAGCGGCCCGCGTGAAATGACGAAACCACCGACGTGCTGCGATAGATGGCGCGGAAACCCGACCAGCGTGGACGTAAGCTCGAGCAGCTGCTGCACCACCCGACTTTCCGGGTCTAGCCCTGCATCGCGCACCCGCTCCGGCAGCCGGCCAGGGTCATCCCACCATGCGAGGCTGCGCGATAGACGCTCGACCTGATCGGGAGTGAGGCCCAGCGCCTTGCCTACGTCGCGCACCGCGCTGCGTGGTCGATAGCAAATCACGGTCGCCGCGAGCGCGGCACGCTCGCGGCCGTACTTCGAGTAGATGTACTGGATCACCTCTTCGCGCCGCTGGTGCTCGAAATCGACGTCGATGTCCGGCGGTTCGTTGCGTTCCCTGGAGACGAAGCGCTCGAACAGCGTGCTCATTCTGCCGGGGTCCACCTCGGTAATGCCGAGCGCGTAACACACCGCGGAGTTGGCCGCCGAACCACGTCCCTGGCACAGGATCCCCCTGCTTCTCGCGAACCTGACCACATCGTGCACGGTCAGGAAGAACGCCTCGTAGCGCAACTCGGCGATCAGCTCCAGCTCGTGCTCGACGAGCTCACGCACCCTGTCGGGAACCCCGTCCGGAAAGCGCCAGCCAAGGCCCTCCTGCGTGAGCCAGCGCAACCAGCTCGCGGGGGTTTCACCCGCCGGAGCCAGCTCCGCCGGATATTCGTAACGCAGCTCGTCGAGCGAGAAGCTGCAACGCTCGGCAATTGCCAGCGTCTCGGCAAGCAGACCGGGCGAATAAAGCTGCGCCAGGCGCATGCGCAACCGCAGGCTGCGTTCCGCGTTCGGATATAACGCATGGCCGCACTGCGCCACCGGCTTGCCAAGACGGATCGCGGTGATCGTGTCCTGCAGCCGTCTGCGTGAGCGCACGTGCATGTGCACTTCGCCTGCAGCGACGAGCGGCAGCCCGGACGCTGCGGCCAGCTCGCCCAGTAGCTCGAGCCGTGCCCGGTCGTTGGCCCCGCAATGCAGTTCGGCGGCAACCCAGGCACGCGCCGGGAAGAATCCCGCAAGCCAGCGTGCGTTGTCGAGTACCGGCTGCTCGCCCGGCACGAGCAATGCGAGCACACCACTCCCCGCAAGCAGCTCGATATCGCGGCGCGCCAGCACATAACCACCCTTCCCCGCCCGCCTGCGTCCGAGAGTGACAAGCGTACATAGCGCGCCATACGCGCGCCGGTCGGTGGCGAGCAAGACGAGCCTTGTATCGTCGTCGAGCCCCACCTCGGTTCCCACGATCAACTTCAGCCCGGAAGCTTTCGCGGCGAGATGCGCACGCACTACCCCCGCAACCGAACATTCGTCGGTCAGCGCCAGCGCAGAGTAGCCGAGCGCCGCGGCCCGTTCTACCAGTTCCTCCGGATGCGAGGCGCCGCGCAGGAACGTGAAGTTCGACAGGCAATGGAGTTCCGCGTACGCAGGCAGGACGGAAGGCATTGGTCTACGCGAACAGCCCGTGCAGGTACCAGCTGCCGCCTCGCTCGCGATATATCCAGAGCAGCGCGCTGCTCGATGTCCTCGCGATGAAGTAATCGCGCGCGATCTCTCCTCCGTCCCACCAGCCGGATTCGATGCGCTCGGGGCCGGACAGCAATTCGAGCCGGCCGCCGTCGTGAGGCACGCCGCCCGACTCCTTGAGCCGGCGCGGCGGCTCGATCAGCCAGAGGGGTCGCGCGCCAGCGCGCGTTTCTCCGCATGGTGGCTGCGCGTCGGCGCCGAGAGCCCGCCAAGCACGCTCCGGACGGTGCTCCGCCTGCAGGCCGATCCCGTGCACGGCATCCCCGCCCAGGCGCGCCCGCAGGCGCTCGAGCAGCCGTGCCCAATCCTCTCTTTCGGTACGCGCGCCGCGAAACAACTCCGCCGTATAGCCATGCAGCGGTTCGAAATCGGCGGCTTCGATACGGATTGCCTCGACTGGCTCGATCAGCGCGACGGTCGAAAGCTTCTCCCGGAGCAACCTAAGCAAACGGTCGATATCGCGGCTGGGGGAGGCAAGCCCGACTTCGACGACCGACGCAGGGGCCGCGTGATGCAGCAGCGTCAGGACAAACCGCCGCACGCCCGCCTGGCGGGCCGCGAGCAAACCCTCGAGCTGCACCAGAAGTCGCCGCGCAGCGAACAGCACTCCTTCCGCATGCTCCACCTCGCCGTGCAACTCGAGCGTCGCGGCAAAGCGCGCCGGCGGGACGAACAACGTGCGCGGCTCCGGTGCTCTTCCCGACGCGCGTTCCCAGCCTTCGAGCAGCGCCCGGCCCAAGCGCCGCCCTACGCCCTCTCGTGGCAGAGCGAGCAATTCCCCCATGGTCGTGACACCGATGCTGCGCAGGAGATCGAGTGCATCCCGGCCGGGGCAGGCCACCGAGACAGGCAACGCGGCAAGCGCCGTCTCGAGGAGTGCCGCGTCAGTGATCAGCTGCTCGCTCCCTGCGCTCGCGAGCCACCACGCACCGCGCACGGTCGGCGCTGCGGCGAGCATCGCTCTGAAACCCATTTCTTCAAGGCTGCTGCGTATCCGACCGATCAGCGGTGCAAGGCCGTGAAACAGGCGCAGGCTGCCCTCGATCTCCATAAGCACGCCTTGCGGCGGCTCGAGCGACACGTAAGGCGTGAAGCGGCATGCCCAAGCCGCGATACCCTCGAGCGCTTCGTGTTCGGCTGCCTGCTCACGCGGCCGTACGCGCAGTCGCGGCGCGAACGCCCAGGCTGCGGCAAGCCCCATGCCGGAGCGCACGCCCAGCGCTTCCGCCTGCGCATTGCAAGCGAGCACCTCGCGACCGTCGGCGATCACCCACGGAACGCCCGCCAACTCATGCGGGGCACGGCCGCGCGACAGGGCTTCGAGCGCGAGTGAAGGAAAGCGCAGGGCCACCCACAGCATGAACAGGCCTTTTGAGCGGAAGGAACACGGGCGCTGCAGCCAGCGCGCCGCGGCGCTTGAGGAGGCGCACCGTAATCCCTCCGTGTACGGGCTCGAGCGCGATACGCAGGCAGGCTGGCGACGGTTCGGGCGCCACTTCTGGACGACGGAATAGGGCGCAAAAGGCACGGCTCGTCTCCGCCGCCACCGCAAGCCGCCGCAGTTCGGGATAGCGAATGTCGCGGAACCAGGCGATGAGCGCATCGCAGCTGCCTGCACGCAGCACCTGCTCGGCGGCCCAAAGCGCATCGCGCCGTCCTGGGGCGCGCACCACCGATAGCTGAGCAAGGTCGATACCCGCGGCGGCGAGTGCCGGTGCATAGGGTAAATGCGGCGGAGCAAGCCACACGATGCGCCGCCCTCTCCTGGAGAGCTTCACGAGCGCCGGCAGTACGAGCTGCAGCTCGCCGACGCCCTCATGCAAGCCGAGAATCTCGATCAGTGCCCCGCTGGGCCAGCCCCCGCCGGGCAGCTCGCGATCCAGAGCGGCGAACCCGGTCGGCACCGCCGGCGCCGGCGGGCGCGCAAGCGCGCCGCCGCGCCAGACGGAATGCCGCGCAAGGATATCGGCGAGCGATGTCTTCATAGCCACCCGTATACTGTATTTATATACAGTATACGGGCCGCTGGCAAGGCCCGCTACTTAGCCCAGCGCTTTACCGCCTTCAGGATGCGCTCGTCCGCGAAGCCGAGCTGCGCCAGAACCGGCGCGCGCTCGAAGATTTCGCCATAACGCCTGATATGACTGCCTTCCAGCATGCAGAAACTGATCCCCGAGAAACCGATGCGCCGACCCTCGCTGCCCCCGATCTTCGATACATAGGAGAACCGGTAACGTGCATAGCCCATGTGACCATCGCTGCACGCATCAGACAGGCGCCACTCAAAATCCCGCGCATCGCGGTGAAAGAAATGCGTGATCATTCGTGCGATTGCCTCGCGCCCGGCAAACTCGCCGTAAAAACCGTCGTGATACACGCCCTCGGGCGTGAAGCACGCTGCGGCGGCTTCGGCATCTCCGTTGCAGATCGCTGTGGTCATGCGCACAAGAAGCTGGTCTAAATTTCGGCTGGTTTCAGTCATGGGGTTCCTCCGGAACGGGACCTTCACGAACCCGTCGGCCAACTCACCACGTCCCAGCAACGGGAACGCGCGAGTTGCTCGAGCCTCGCGTCCGGATGCACTGCGACGGCGCGCCCCACAGCCTGGAGAAGCGGCGCATCATCGCTGGAATCCCCGTATGCGATGGCCTGCTCGATTGGGTGTCTCCTCGCCTCGCAGAAGGCACGTGCCAGGGAAAGCTTCTCCGCGCCAAATGGATGCAGGCGCGCAGGCAGCGCAGTGAAGTATCCGTTGCGCACGTCGCATTGCGCGGCGATGCAATGCGCTATTCCGAGGCGTGCGCACAGCGGGCGAGCGATGAAGTCAGGCGCACCGCTCAGCAGCAGCACTTCGCTACCCGCGGCCTGGTGCTCTCTCAGCCGGGCCAGCATGGATGGGCGCAAGAGGTCCACGAGTACCTCATGGACGAATCGCTCTGCGCTGCTCTGAACCTCCGCGACGTCGGCGCCTGCGAGATAGGCTTTGCTCCTTTTCCAAGAATGCCATCCATGATGTCGCAATTCGCCTATCCCGCATGCGAGCCAGCGCAGCAGCCCCAGCGGGCCGAGGCTACCCTCCCGTACGCGCTTCACCGCGAAACGCAGTTCGGCGCTCGGTCGCGGGATTAGCGTGCCATCGAGATCGAAGATCGCGATCGAGTCCACGTCAGGGACGCGCACGGCGCGGTCGCAGCCCAATCAGCCTCCCCTCGCCGGGGCCAAATTCGAGGAGCACCGGGAGCGCGCGGGCAATGCACATCAGCACCGCCAGATGCACCAGCGCGGCGGTCACCAATTCCAGTTGGGACTGCCATTGTGCCCAACGTTCCGGTGCGAGCAGCGGCCAGGGCCGGAGAAGGAAGATCCATACGAATGTGAGCGCCTTGGTGACGCCATAGGCGCCACGCATCAAGCGGCTCGCGACCAGAAAGCGCCCGATCCCGGAAGTGCCGAGTTCGAAGGGATTCCGCCCCTGGGAGGCACCGACGCTCCGCACCGCATCGACTAAGATCCCGCGCGTGATGAACACCAAGGTGATCCACAGTGGGACGAGGTCCATGTCGGCGAGAACGATCCAGAGCACGTTCTCGACGATGCGGTCGGCCGCGATGTCATAAATCGAGCCAAATAATGATTCCTCGTGAAAGTTGCGCGCAATCCAACCGTCAAGCGCATCAAGCGCAAAGATCAGGATCAGCACTGGTGCGACGGTAAGCTGCCACGCGGGCGACGCCCGGTACGCAATCCATACCGTGGCGAACAGGAGCACCAGCCTTAATGTGGTGATCGTGTTGGCCATCAACTTGTTCCTTCAGTGTCGGGCGCGAAGCGGAATGCGAAAGATACTGCTCGCGCTTGGGTCGTTCAGGCAAGCGGTTAGGCATTCCCGCCGGAAAAGTAAAAAGCCCCGGAGGCAATGCCTCCGGGGCTTTGGGATGTGGCCTGGCGGTAACCTACTTTCGCGTACGAATGCACACTATCATCGGCGCAAACCCGTTTCACTGTCCTGTTCGGGATGGGAAGGAGTGGGTCCAGGCTGCTATGGCCGCCAGATTGACTCTGGGCCCGTCGCGTTGGCGGCTTGGGCCGCCGCGGCACGGACCGCGATTCGGATTGAAGTGAACCTGGGCGCGAGATTGCGCGCTCGTTAACCGTCTGCTCACGGTTATAGGGTCAAGCCACACGGGCAATTAGTACGGGTTAGCTCAGAGCCTCACAGCCCTTGCACACCCCGCCTATCAACGTCCTGGTCTAGGACGACCCTTTAGGGAGTTCGAGCCTCCGGGAAGTCTCATCTTGAGGCGAGTTTCCCGCTTAGATGCTTTCAGCGGTTATCTCTTCCGCACATAGCTACCCGGCAATGCCACTGGCGTGACAACCGGTACACCAGAGGTGCGTCCACT
>Ga0316620_10000024_pt1 | contig 71374 bp, 53 predicted proteins | sample OWC_Aug_M1_C1_D5_FD_207651 | JGI IMG/M metagenome (GOLD analysis project Ga0316620, IMG submission 207651) | Wetland soil microbial communities from Old Woman Creek delta, Ohio, United States - OWC_Aug_M1_C1_D5_B | ecosystem: Environmental > Terrestrial > Soil > Wetlands | place: USA: Ohio...
GAAATCCGGCCCGTTGACCTTACGGTAGTACTCCGGCGAGGGTTCCTCGGTGCGCACACGCGGCGCCGCACCGGGGGGATTCTTGATCGATCCGAAGTACTTGTTCACAAGCGCCATGGTCGGCTCCACATCAATGTCGCCCGCCAGGACCAGAACAGCGTTGTCCGGGCGATAAAACTGCTTGCGGTACGCCGTCATCTCATCTTTGGTGATGTGGCTGAGATCCGACATCCAGCCCACCACGGTCCACGAGTAGGGACTGGCCGCGAAAAACGTGGCGTTGAGCTGCTCATTGAAGAAGAATCCCGGGCTGTTCTCGCTCATCCGGCGCTCTTCGACAAGCACGTCGCGTTCGGAATAGAATTCGCGGAACACCGGATTCGCCAGCCGGTCGGCCTCCAACGCCATGAAGAGTTCGATCTTGTTTTTGGGGAGTGTCACATAGTAGTGGGTCATCTCGCTGCCCGTGCTGGCATTGAGTCCCGTGCCTCCCGCCTCCTGGTAGGCGCTCCAGATCTCCTCGCTCACGATGATTTCCTTCTTCTCCTTTTCGATCAGGGCGTCCACCTGCTTCTTGAGCGCGGCGATTTTGGCGTCGTCACGCCCCTTGATCTTGGACTCCTCCTGCACAATCTGCGCTTCCAGTGCATCAATCTGCTGGTTTAGCTTGTTGTCCAGCTCGAGGGTGCCCGGTTTGATCCCCATCGTCCTCGTACCTTTGAACATCATGTGTTCGTGCATGTGAGAAACGCCAGTGATCCCGGGACGCTCGTTTACCGAACCTACCCGATAAGCGAGGTTGCAGCTCACGAGGGGAGCGACCGGATCCTTGACCATGAGGACCTTCAGCCCATTGGCCAGGGTGCGCTCGATGACCTTGTCCTTCAGGCTGAGCTCCTGTGCCGCCAGCGGCGCCAGCAGCGTAATCAGTACCAATGGAAACAGACAGACTAGGGGTGCCATTCGTCGATGCGTCATATCGACCTTCTCCTCGGAAACGGATCATTAGGGATAACCCATTCGAGCCTAGCGCGTTTGCCACCGGGTTTGCAATCACTATCGAGGACGGCATCTCGCCGAGTGCGTGCGCCGTCAAGTGAGCCTACCGGTCAAGAGAAATCCTGATTTTCAAGGGAACGTGGACGCCCGCCATCCTCCATTTTTATCAAGGGATGTCCATCATTCGCGGCGGGTCCTGCGAGGCGCTCATTCGGTGTCCAGGCGGCATTTGACGCAATTGAGGTGAATCCTTCCGTTGCATTTGAAGCAATCCGACTTGTCCCCCATTTTCATGGGTTTCCCGCAATGGCCGCATTTCTCCGCGCGGGAACAGGGGTACCACCGGGCGCACTCCGCACATACGTAGCGCCAGCAGTACGGACAGAGTTCGGTAGCGGTTCTCGCGTAGCATTCCGAACACATGTCCATGGGAGTCACGCGGGACGGCGCTTCGGATTCCGCAATGTCCCGCTTGTCATCTGCTTTGACGTCACCTGACTTCAGGTCCGCAGGTTCGGACTCGATGACTTCGCCGCCGCCGAAGAAAGTCATGCAATTCCGGCAGAGGTGTCTGCCGAAATGGTCTTTGCCTTGACCGCACTCACCGACGCCGCCGTCGGCACATCTATGAGTCTTGCCGCATGTGGCAATTTCCATCGGGCGCTCCTGCATGAAGTTCCGCGTGTACGGCGCCCTCCGGACCTGCGCCGCCCGCGCAAGGCCCGCTGCCCCCGATATCGGCGGATCCGGAAGGAAGGGGCGGCCTGCCGGCAAGGGACCGATACCCGCGGTATATGTCATCGGCGGTGTTGCCATATATGACATAGTAGGAAAGAGCGTCGCCGGCCTCGGCGTCCCAGGTTGTCAACCCGGCCTTGCCCGGTGTGACGGTGGTTTTTGATGCATTGTCGAAAGCAAATCCATATTTGCGGTTCGTCACCAGGAAAGGCATCGTAGCCGGCCTGCCGTCCGGGTCCTGGAAATCCTGCCACTGGCTTACCGTTCTGCCGCGCTGATTCAGCGATTCATCCTCGTACTGGCCGAGGGCATAGTAGGCTTCATCTGTCGGCGCGAGGAACTCGGCATGGATATTGAAATCAGGTCCTTCAGCTCCCGGCCGGCGACTCAATTGGCACAGTCTGGATGCCAGCAGAATGTTCTGTTTTGCATCCAGAAAAGTGAGCTGGGCGGTTCTGCGATCCACGCTAACCGTCAGCTGGCTCAGCACCAGCCGGATGGCGCCGGGAGTGGACTCTGCGCGGTACTTAGGCAGGGGCGGCGCTGCGCCGATGGCCGCCGCGGGTGATGCGGCCCGTTTCAGGGTAGGGAAATAGCGAACGTGAGCGATATTGTCTGCAATCGGCCTGATCACGAGCATACCGACATCACATTTGAGGACCAGTTCCTGACGGACATGCTCGAAGCTGATTACACGCTGGGGCCGGTAGAGGGAATTCTGCGCGTCCGGCTCCTGGCTCCCGGAGACGGCGGCGCCGGCCACCAGGCCAAGGACAAAAACCAGCGATGCTGCGTGGACACCGGGCCGGACGCTGCGAAGGAGCATGGCTCCCCCTTTCCCTGGCGGCGATTGTATCAGGGATCTGCTGCGGCACCGAATGAAATGCGGGCGCCTTGCGGCCGGGGACGTGCCTGTTTCTGCAGGCCGGGAAACACACAAAACACATGAGAGGACCGGGTCGGGGGATAGGCAGTCTCCGGATGGGCCGGAATGGCGCGGTGGCTGTCTGCACTTTCAGCTTGCTTTCAGGCTGTTCCGGAGATAAAAACGCGTGGCTTGCCCTGATTGCCTGGAACGTAACTCTTTTGCGAGAGCTGTTTCACCGGGAGGGTCCGTGGCTATCGTTTGTTCGAATCGCGGTCAACGATTCCAGGACCGGCTGGAGCTGCCATGACCGCCCGATCCTTGCCCGCGATCATTCTGGATCGCCCCCACCGGCGCCGCAATCCGCTGACCGGCGAGTGGGTGCTGGTATCGCCGCACCGGACGCAACGCCCCTGGCAGGGGAAGCTCGAGACGGCCTCGACATCCGGACTTCCCGCGTACGATCCGGGCTGCTATCTGTGTCCGGGCAATCGGAGAGCCGGCGGCGCCGTGAATCCCTCCTACACGGACGTCCATGTATTCGACAACGACTTCAGTGCCCTTCTTCCCGAGATCCAACCGGCGGCAGGAGCCGGGCACATCCTGCTGCAGCAGGAGACGGTCGGCGGCACCTGCCGGGTGCTCTGTTTTTCTCCGCGCCACGATCTTACACTCGCTCTGATGGAAGAGACGAACATCCGCCGGGTTGTGGACCTGTGGGCCTGGCAGGCCCAGGAACTGGGACGGCTGTACCCGTGGGTGCAGATCTTCGAAAACCGGGGCGAGATCATGGGATGCTCCAATGCGCATCCGCACGGGCAGTTGTGGGCGGCGAGCGCCCTCCCTAACGAACCGGCAAAGGAAGATGCCCGCCAGCGTATCTATCGGGATGAACGAAGGTCCGTCCTGCTGCTCGACTACCTGGAACTGGAAACCGGCCGGAAAGACCTGCTGGTGGAGGAGAACGACCATTGGGCCGCGGTGGTGCCCTTCTGGGCTGTGTGGCCGTTTGAAACACTGCTGCTGCCGCGCCGGCATGTCCTGAGGCTCCCTGATCTGGCAACAGAGGAACGTCAGTCTCTGGCGGGGATTTTGAAACGTTTGCTCACGCGCTACGACAATCTGTTCCGCGCCTCTTTCCCTTATACTATGGGCTGGCACGGGGCGCCGACCACAGCCGGCGATCTCTCGCACTGGCAGCTGCACGCGCATTTCTATCCGCCGCTGCTGCGCTCCGCGACCGTCAAGAAGTTCATGGTGGGATACGAGATGCTGTCGGAACCGCAAAGGGATATCACTCCCGAAGCCGCTGCCGGACGCCTGAGGGCGCTTCCGGCCGCGCACTTCGCCCTTGAACCGAAGGGAAGGGAAGAATGATCCCGAAAGTTCCGGCGACGCAGCGACTCTCTCTTCTCTATGGAACGGACGCCGCGGCCCGCGTACGGCAGGAGCGGCGTTGGCGGGGACTCGCCGAAGAATACCGCCGTCGTTTCGGCCAGGTGGACCTACGGTGTTTCAGTGCGCCCGGACGCACCGAGATCGGCGGCAACCACACCGATCATAACCATGGCAAGGTCCTGGCCGCCGCGATCAACCTGGACTCGATCGCCGTCGCGGCACCGGTCTCGGAACGGCGGATCGCTATCTATTCCGAAGGATATGACGCGCCGTTCGCGGTGGGGCTCGAGGATCTCTCAGCCGTGCCCGCGGAGAAGGGGACAACGACGGCGCTGATCCGCGGTATCGCGGCCCGCTTGCGCCAGCGCGGACACGCGGTCGGCGGCTTTCGGGCCTGCATCGCCGGCGACGTGCCTGTGGGATCCGGACTCAGTTCCTCGGCCTCCATCGAGGTGCTTCTCGGCACGATCCTGAATGCGCTGTACAACCAGGCCCGCATCGACGCCAAGGAAATCGCCATCATCGGCCAGTATGCGGAGAACGTGTACTTCGGCAAGCCCTGCGGTCTGATGGATCAGATCGCCAGCGCTGTGGGCGGCATCGTTAAAATCGACTTCGCCGAGCCTGAGTCCCCGCGCGTGGAGAAAATCGACTTCGACTTTGCCGCCGCGGGTTACCATATGCTGGTCGTCGACACGGGCGGCAGCCATGCGGATCTGACCGAGGACTATGCCGCCATCCCGCGCGAAATGCGACAGGTCGCGGCGCAGTTCGGCCGCGAGGTCTGCAGGCCGCTTTCGGAGCCGGAGTTGGTCGGCCGCATCGCTGAGCTCCGAACCGGCGCCGGCGATCGGGCGATCCTGCGCGCCCTGCATTTCCTTCGGGAAAACCATCGCGTGGATCTGCAGGTGCAGGCGCTGCAGAACCGGGACATGAAGGAATTCCTGCGTCTCATCAGGGAATCCGGTATTTCCTCATTCCGGTGGCTGCAGAACTGCGTTAGCGGCCATGCGGCCCGCGAGCAGGGAATTCCCCTGGCGTTGGCTCTTACCGAGGGTTTCATAGGCGAAGGGGATGGTGCCTGCCGGGTGCATGGCGGAGGCTTTGCCGGCACGATCCTGGCGTTCCTGCCGGCGGGGCGCGCGGATGAATTTCGTGACCTGATGGAACCGGCATTCGGATCCGGATGCGTGAAAACCCTGAGAGTCCGGTCTCAGGGGTGCTGTGAGGTTGGGAGGGACTGAACAACAAGACCAACTCTTGCGGGCTTTTTCCCGTGCGACTGTGAGAAAGGAGCTCTATGGCGACGCTCGGCCTCAGTCCGATGGACTGGCTAATCATTGCAGTTTATTTTGCCTTCATTCTGGGACTCGGCTATTACCTGAAGCGCTTTACCAAGAGTCAGGAGGACTTTTTCATTGCAGGGCGGAAAAACAGTTCCTGGGTGGCGGGCCTGGCCTTTCTTTCGGCCAATCTGGGCGCCCTGGAGCTGCTGGGGATGACCGGGAACACTTTCAAGTACGGCATGTACGTCGCCCATTTCTACTGGATCGGCGCGATTCCCGCCATGGTGTTCCTCGGAATCTACATGATGCCCTTTTACTACAGCAGCCGCATCCACTCGGTGCCCGGCTATCTGAAGCTGCGCTTCGATGAAAAGACGCGCGTGCTGAACGCCATCGCCTTTGCCGGCATGACGCTCCTGGTCTCCGGGATCAACCTGTACGCGATGGCGCTGGTGCTGCATACGTTCGTCGGCTGGAATTGGGACGTCAGCATGTGGATTTCGGCAGCGACCGTAGCGGCTTACGTCACCATGAGCGGGCTGCTTTCGGCGATTTTCACCGAAATCATCCAGTTCTTCCTGATCTGGTTCGGCCTCTTTCTGGTGTCGGTCCTGGGCATCGTGGAGATCGGCAGCGTCCGGGAGGTCTTCGCGCGCATTCCCCCTTCCTTCGCTACGCTCTGGTCGACATCGGCCGATCCCATGCAGAACGGCATGGTCATCACCTGGGCCGGCATTGTTCTCGGTCTCGGTTTCGTACTCTCCTTCGGCTACTGGACCACTGATTTTCTGGTCGTGCAACGCGCTTTTTCCGCACGCGACCTGCGTGCGGCGCGCATGACCCCGCTCATTGCCTCGTTCTTCAAGATGGCGGTCCCGTTTCTGGTGATCATGGCGGGGCTTGTGGCGCTGGTGCTCGCCGGGGACCCGAAAAGCGGCTTCGCGCTGCTGAACGACGGGGGCACGATCAATTATGACTCGGCGCTGCCGCTGCTCATACAGCGTTACTATCCGGCGGGCCTGATCGGGCTCGGGGTGACGGCGCTGCTGGCCGGTTTCATGGCCGGGCAGGCTGGCAATGTCAGCGCGTTCAACACCGTCTGGACGTACGACATCTACCGCGCCCTGATCAACCCGAAGGCTTCGGACGAGCATCTCCTGTGGATGGGCAGAGTCACCACGGTGATCGGCATCTTCCTGAGCGTCGGCACCGCTTACTGGGCCAAGACTTTTCCCAGCATCATGGACTACATGCAGGCGATCTTTTCCTGGGTCAATGCACCGCTCTTTGCCACGATGCTGCTGGGCATGTTCGTGGTCTGGATTACGCCGAGCGGAGCGTTCTGGGGCCTGCTGGCGGGGATGGGATCCTCTGTCTTCCTATTCCTGGCCGTGAAGTTCAAATGGATTGCGGCGGCTACGATCACTCTCTCACCGGTGGCAAGCGACATGGCGGCAAATTTCTGGCGCGCCTGGTGGGCCTGGCTGATCTGCTTCGCCGTGACGATTCTCATCAGCATCTTTACGCGCAAACAGCCCAAAGAGTCGCTGGTCGGCCTGGTCAAGGGATTGACGATCGAAACGGCAAAGACACCGGTCCCATTCGTGAAGACCCCGGAGTTCGTCGGGATCGTCTCGATTGTCATCCTCATCGTGCTCAACATTTATTTCTGGTAGAGGTCCGGCATGAAATCCATCTGGTACTTTGTCGGTATACTGCTCACAACCATGGGCGCCATCATCGCGGCTTCCGGGATTTATTCGCTAATGAGGCCACCGGCCGATCCCAAGCTTTTCGCCGAGTATCACCCGGACCTCTGGTGGGGCCTGTTCATGGTGGCCTGCGGCCTGATATTTGCGCTCCTCAACCGCGGCAAGACCGTCCGCTGAGCGAGAGCCGTCGCCGGACGGCGCTCAGGCGTTTTCGCGGAGCATCGCTTCAAGCTCCATCCGGCGAGGCGGTTTAATAAATGAGACGGGCTTGCAGCGCTTTTGCATGAAGCGTCTTCATCCTGGGGCTGCATTCAATGCTGATATGGAACGCACTTTCAACGCTTTCAGGTATCTGATCTCACAACCATTTGAGCGCCGAAGGCGCAATGCTATACCAGCCTGGGGCGCAGCCCCAGGATTGAAGCATCAAGCGGATGAGGGCTGAAAGCCCGCTCTATAATCGAAATTTTAGACAATTTTGGCGATTCGGGCCGTCTTTCCAGGCGCGGCCGGGCGCTGCACACCCCCCTGGAATAAAGGAAATCATGAAGCGCTTTATCTCTTATTCCATGGTCCTGGTTTTGAGCATGGCCACCGCGGCGTCGCAGAAGCAGCGCCACACATTCGCGCTCGGGGAGCGGGATTTTCTGCTCGACGGCAAGCCCTTCCAGATCATCAGCGGAGAAATGCACCCGGCGCGCATTCCCAGGGAGTACTGGGGGCATCGCATCCGGATGGCAAAGGCGATGGAGTGCAACACGATCGCCGCTTACATTTTCTGGAATTATCACGAGAGCGAACCGGGCAGGTTCGATTTCAAGACGGAAAGCCGCGACATCGGCGCATTCATCAGGATGGCTCAGCAGGAAGGGCTGTGGGTACTGTTGCGGCAAATTGGAATTGGATGGAGTCCTCTCCGGGGATTTGGTTTAATGAAATGGAATCATCGGAGATCCCGGCCGGATTATGTGTTGACGTTTGCGCAAACCGGCAATCCCGCCCGCGAATGGCAGTTCCCGTTTACGCTCGAGATGTACACGCCATGAGAGCTGTGAGCCTGTTCATTGCAATGCTGTTATTCCTGGCGGCGTGTTCCCGCCCGCTGCCCTGGACCAGTCGGGGGAACTTGAACCTGCCGCCGGAAGCGGATGCCGCCTACGGGCGAGCGCGGGACCTCTACTACAAGGGACAATTCGCGGCCGCGGCGGATCATTTCGAGCGCGCTTTCCAGTCCAGCGCTGCCGCGAAGAAACCGTACGCGATGGCCCTGAAGTATGAAGGTCTCTGCTACCAGTACCGGGGCGATTACGATAAAGCGCGCGCGCTTTTCCGGCGCGCATCGGAATTCGATCACGATACCACGAATGAAATTGATACCTTGAACAACCTGGGCTGGCTGGCCTATCTGCGCGGGGATCTGGCGGAAAGCCTGGACCAGCTGCAGAACGCGGAACAGTTGATTCGCATTTCCGGATCCGAGCCGCGCGGGTCTCATTCCGTCAGCGTGCAGATCAATCTGGGCATCGTGCACATGGCCTATGGCGATTATGCAAAAGCTATGGGTTATTTCGAATACGCCGCAGGGGCCCTGGAAAAGAAACCCCATCCCATGAATGAATCGCTCCTGTTCCGGCATCTGGGCAATCTCCAATACCTCTGGGGAATATCGGAAAATGCCATGGATTGCTATGAGCGTGCCCTGTCCGCAGCGGCCCGTGAATCCGAGCAGCCCTACAACCCGGCATACCATGCCGAAACCCTTATCGATTGCGCGGCCTTTTTGATGCAGTCCGGGGAAACGCGGCGCGATCCGGAGGAGATACTGCAGCAGGCGCTGGCGGAAGGCCGCAAGCTCGACACACCGAGGATTACTACGCGCGCTTTCTCTGCACTGGGAGACCTGGCTCGCGTCCGCGGCAATCCGCGGCAGGCCCTGGATTACCACCGCCAGGCCCTGGAACAGGCAAACCGCCTGGCCTTCAAGGCAGAGCTTCAGGCCATTTGGGTTGAGATCGGCTACGACCAACTCGTACTCCGGGAGTTCCGCGCCGCCGGAGACGCTTTTGAACAAGCCCTGGCCCAGATCACCGGCGTGCGCAGGCGCGAAATCGAGATCCGCATCCATGCCGGATTGGCGCAGAGCGCCGCCAGGCTTGGTGACCTGGACGCTGCCCTGCAGCACTCCCGCGAGGCGGTCCGGCTTGTAGAATCCACGAACCTGAGAAGCCTCAGCGAGGTCAGCCGGTCGGCGTACCGAAGCCAGCAGCACGGCGCCTATGCCACTCTCGTCGACCTGCTGGCCGGCCAAGGGAAGACTGTAGAGGCCTTCCAGGCCGCGGAACGCGGTCGGAGCCGGACACTCCAGGAGGTTGCCGCCGAAAGCGCCCTTGCGGTCAAGGCGCCGATGGACAGCAAGGAGCGGTTTCTGCTGGCACGCATCTCCCGCCTGGAGGCACGACTGCAGGTTGTCCCGGATGCGGCCCAGGAAGGTGCGGTTGTACGCGAACTCGCGCTCGCACGCGCCGCGCTCGATCAGTTCGCGGGCACACGCAGGATGCAGGGTTCAGCAACCGGCGTCGCCATCCCCGTGCCTCTGAGCGCGATCCAGCGGAAACTCCAGATCCCAGGTAATCTATTGGTCGAATTCCTGCTCTCGGAACCTCGGAGTCATGCCTGGATCATTTCCAGCAGCTCCTTTCGTTATGTTGCGCTCCCGGGGCAAAGCGCCATCGAGGATGCCGTGCGCGGTTTCCTCAGCAATGTGTCCGGCCCCCCGATCGGCAGTGACTCGCTCGCCGACTGGCAGGAGCAGGGCTGTGAGCTCTACCGAATGCTTTTCGGTCCGGAGGCGGGCGCCGTTGCGGCTGCGTCGAGATTGTTCATCGTCGCCGACGGCACGCTGCTTGCCATGCCCTTCGAAGCCTTGCCGATCGGTAAATCTGCAACCGGCTTCGAACAGACGCTGGCTGCCAGGGAAATCTCCTATGTGCCGTCGGCAACGCTCTGGCTTCAGCCCCGGAAAAACCCGGAGACCGGGGAGCGGGGAGAGTTTCTCGCACTGGCATATGCGGGCAAAGAAGGGAGTGGGAAATACGACCTATCCCGCCTGGCATGGGGGCGCTACCAGGAGGTGCCCGGCGCGGAAGTCGAGGCCAGGAGCGTGGGGGAATACCTCGGAGCGCACCCGGGCAGAACCCTCGTGGGAAAGGATGCCAGCGAAGCGTTCCTCGTCGGATCCGACCTCACGCGCTGCCGGATCCTCCACATCGCCGGGCACGTGTACGCCGACGAAAACGATCCCCGCAGGTCGGGCATATTTCTCGGCCCGGGAAACGGCGAGGACGGCTACCTGTGCATGGACGAAATCAGCCGCATCCGCCTGAACGCCGACCTGGTGACGCTGTCCGGCTGCCGGAGCGGCATCGGGCGAATCCTGCGGGCGGAGGGCATGTTCAGCCTGGCCCGCGCCTTCCTGTCTGCGGGCGCCCGCAATGTGATCATGAGCCTCTGGAAAACCGATGACGAGGCGAACCTGCAGTTCATGAAGATCTTCTATCAGGAGCTGTCGCGGGGCGCGCGCCCTTCCAAAGCGCTGCAGGAGGTCCGGCGGCGGTTTTTCTCCTCAAATATCCCCGCTTACCGCCACCCCTATTTCTGGGCTGCCTTCGTATCCCTGGAACGCAGCGCTCCCGCGTTGCAGTGACCTGTCCGGAGGCCGGGGCCAGTTCAAGGGATCCTGGGTGCGGCAGCGTTGACAAGTGAACTAATCTAGTTTAGTCTTATGGATCAATGGAGGTTGCCGGGATGAAGACGCTGAATGTCCATGAGGCCAAGACCCGGTTGTCGTCGGTTCTGGCGGAGATAGCGGAAAAGGGGGAGAAGTACCTTATCTGCCGCAACGGCAAGCCGGTCGCCGATCTCGTGCCGCATGTCAAAAAGAGCCGGCTGGCGCCGCACCCGATCCTGAGCCGGATCCGCATCAAGTACGACGCGACGGAGCCCCTGAGCGCGGACGAATGGGCGGAGGAACCGTGATGATCCTGGATACTTGCGCTATCCTGTGGCTGGCCGAGGGAGGAAAACAGCTGTCGGCAGAGGCGCGACAACTCATTGAAGACGCTCCGGTCGTTTACGTTTCGGCCATCTCCGCCTTTGAGATCGCGGTCAAATGGCGAGCCGGAAAGCTCCGGCTGCCCGTTCCACCGGGGGAATGGTTTCAGGGCATCGTGGAGCACCACGGCCTGGCTGTCCAGGCACTCGATTGGGATGTCTGCATCGCCGCTGCGGCATTGCCCCCCGTTCATAAGGATCCTTGCGACCGGTTCATCATCGCAGCCGCGAAAATAGGCCGCCTCACCGTTGTTACCGGAGATCCGGTCTTCCGATCCTACGGCATCGACACGCTGTCCTGAGTCCCGGAGTCGAACGTCGTGAAGGCGAAGACCGTGCTGCAGGCACGAGAACCATCTAGTGATGCGGAAGAACCCGGATAGTCAAGAGTCGGCCTGAAACGCTTCCGGGAATCACAAGGCACATAGCTGTGATCCAATGACACACTGAGGCTCAGGCGCGCATTATGAAGCGACTTGTGTGGGTGACGGATATCCATCTGAATTTCATCTACAATTCCCGCATCGAACGTTTGTGCCGTGCGATCCGGCGTCAGTCGCCGGACGCAGTTCTCATTGCAGGCGACATCGGGGAAGCCGACAGCGTCGCGGGTTACCTGCGTCGCCTGGAAACCATGCTCCAGCAGCCCGTCTATTTTGTTCTCGGCAACCACGACTACTATTTCGGGCTCATCTCGGAGGTTCGGGCTTCGATCCTCGATCTGTGTCGTGCCTCCTCCTTACTGCATTGGCTGGTCGAAGAGTCCGTGATCGAGCTCACGCCGGCCACCTGCCTGGTCGGGCACGATTCCTGGGCCGACGGCAGATATGGCCTCGGCGACCGCTCGGAGATGCTGCTCAGCGATCACTTCCTGATCAAAGACTTCGTCGGGCTATCCGCCTCCGGGCGCTATCGTCTGCTCAACGAACTGGGTGATATGGCCGCCGCCCACTTTGAGCGGGTTCTGCCCGAGGCGCTTGCCCGCTACCCGTCGGTGATCCTCCTTACGCATGTTCCGCCATTTCGGGAAGCCTGCTGGTACGAAGGCCGCATATCGGACGACGAGGCGCTGCCGCATTTCGCCTGCAAAGCCGTGGGTGACGTGCTGAGGCGCGAACTGGCTGCCAGGCCCGATCGCCGTCTCACCGTCCTGTGCGGCCACACTCATGGTGCTGGAACCGTCGACATTCTGCCGAACCTGCGCGTCATCACAGGCGGCGCCGAATACGGCAGCCCGCATGTTCAGGACACAATTACCGTCCCATAGCCAGCTCTCGGAAAATGCCGACTTCCGACCTCAGACCTCCGACTTCCGACCTCAAGCACGATCCACGGGATCGCGTCCTATGGCTTGCGGAAGTTGCTACCGAAAATCCGCATGTTGCCGGACTGAGACACTGCACCATGAAAGCACCCGGCCGGCCGCTCCATACGCCGGAAGCACCGTACGCGACGTTTGAGGAACGTTGCGGAACGCGTGTGTTGCCTCCGATTCCGAAGGCGGGAGTTCATTGCGAACGGCGGCTCATCTCACGCGATGAAGTTTTTTCCCTCGTTATTGTGAAATGCGCATCTTTTGCGGCAGCATCGTACGATACGCAGGATCGAGCGCCGAAGGCGCGGTTCCATACCAGCCTGGGGCAACGCCCCAGGAAAAGAGGAATCACTGTAACCAAGGGCTGAAAGCCCGATCCATCGATGAGAAAGAATGGATCGGGATTACGGCTTCGCCTTATCAGGTTCGGGAGTCACTCGCGCGAAGGTTGGAGCTTGTTGAGGAGCGCGGCGGAGAGATCGGCGGCGGCTGCCTCGCTGGAGGCCTCGGCTACGATGCGGACAACAGGCTCGGTATTCGAGCCGCGCACGATGAACCAGCCTTCCGGCAGGATCACTTTTACCCCGTCACGTAAATCGGTTGGGAAGGCCGCATACTCGCGCCTGAGCCGGGAAAGCATTTCGCCGATGCGATGCGATGGGAAAGAAATCTGTTTCTTGACCATGAAGAAGGGCGGGAGCTCTTCCACCAGCTGCGACACCGTTCGCCCTGTTTGCGCCAATAGGTGGAGGATGAGCGCCATCCCGACCATGCTGTCCCGGGCGAAATTGATCGGCGGGTAGATGACGCCGCCGTTCCCTTCGCCGCCGATGACGGCGTGATGCCGCTGCATGGCCTTGGCGACATTTGCCTCGCCGACCGGCGAACGATACACCCTGCAACCGAAACGGGAGGCAACGGCTTCCAGCCCGTGCGTCGTGGCGAGATTGCCCACCACGGGGCCGGGCGTCCGGCCGAGCACGAATTGGGTCGCCAGCAACAGCGTGCGTTCCTCGCCGACGGGCTCGCCCTGCTCCGTGACCACGGCCAGCCGATCGGCGTCCATATCCTGGGCGAAGCCCACATCTGCACCATGGTCCCTGACTGCCTGGCAGAGCTCCCCGAGGTTTTCGGGGAGCGGCTCGGCGGGCCGCGGGAAACGGCCGTCGGGGGTGACATGGATGCCGAAGACTTCGGCTCCCAGCGCCTCCAGAAGGCGGGGAGCCATCATGGAGCCGGCGCCGTTGTCCGCATCGATCGCCACCCGCAGCCGGCGCGTGCCGGCCGGCAGCGGGCCCAGCATCTGAACGATCTTGCGCACGTGTTCGTCCGCGGCCTGCGGCATCATCTCCACCGGTCTCATCGCTGAACCCGGCACCTTGGTGTAGTCGCCCTGATGGTAGATGTCCAGCAGCTCCCGCGCGTGGTTGCCGTCGAGGAACAGGCCGTCGTCGCCGACGAATTTCAGGGCATTCCATTCCGGCGGATTGTGGCTGGCGGTAATCGCGATGCCGCCCTGAGCCGCCAGCCGGCGCACGGTGAACTGGACAGTCGGGGTCGGGCAGATGCCCAGATCGATGATGCGGCAGCCGCTGGACAACAGGCCGGACACCACTGCCTGGCGCACCATCTCGCCCGAGGTGCGTGTGTCGCGTCCCACGACGATGCGGCCGAAGCCGGCGTAAGTGCCGAAAGCCTGGGAAAAGCGCGCCAGCAGGGAGGGCGTCAAAGACTCCCCCACGACGCCGCGGACGCCGGAGATGCTGATCTTGAGAGTCGGGATGGCACGCATAGTATTCTCGGCGGCAGGTCAACCGTGCAGCCGCTCCCGCGCCCAGTCCACCAGTTCGTGGGCGCGCGATTCCTGTTCGGCCTCTGCAATCACACGAATAATCGACTCCGTATTGGACACGCGCACGTGGACCCAGCCGTCCGGCCAATCGAGCCTTACGCCGTCGGACAAATCAACGGCCGGGCCCCCTTCATCCTGCACCCGGTCACGGAAGTTCTGCAAGGTCGAGTAGATCAGGTTCGGCTCGATCGGGATGGTGGATTTGACCATCGAAAGCCGCGGCAGTTGGGCGGCCAGAACCGACAGCGGGCTCCCGGTCAGCGCCATGTGCTCCATGAACAGGCCGATGGCGGCCATGCTGTCGGGCACCGCATGGATTTCCGGCAGAATGATACTGCCGTTTCCCTCGCCGCCCAGAACCGCGTGGTGTTCGAGCACCGCTTCCGACACATAGGGCAGGCCGACAGGTGTCCGAATGACCGTGACATTGCAGTTTGCACCGATCCGGTCCACCATCGAGCTGGTCGATACATTGGTTACAATAGGCCCGGAGCGCCGGGAGAGGCGGATGGCGGCGGCAATTGCCAGCGTGTACTCCTCAGGCAGGATGCGCCCGGCTTCATCCACCAGTCCCAGCCGTTCACCATCAGCATCCAGCACGAAGCCGATAGCCGCGTCCCCCGCCTTTACTACAGCCCGCACCTGGGCCATGGTGTCCGCTCTCGGCTCCGGATCATGCGGAAAGGCGGCATTCACGTCGTCATTGATCGTCAGCACCTGACTGCCCACTTCTGCAATCCAGCGGGGCGCGAGGGCGGAGGCGGCGCCGTTGCAGCAGTCGACCGCGACCCGCAGGCCGCGCTTGCGGATCGCCGCCACATCGAAGGAACTCATAAGTATCGCCAGGTGATGATCGACGGCGTCTCCCCGCTCGGTCATGGGCCGGATGAGATCCCAGGGCGTCTTCTCGAACTCGTGCTGATGGTAGATGTCCAGCAACTCGGTTGCCTGTGTAGCGTTGAGATAGAGACCGTCTGCACGGATGAACTTCAGGGCGTTCCAGGGCGCCGCATTGTGCCCCGCGGTGATGGCGATGCCGCCCTGCGCGTTCAACCAGGTGACCGCGAGCTGCAGACTGGGAGTAGGACACACTCCTAAATCGATCACCTCGCAGCCGGATGCCAGCAGACCGGCGGCTACGGCCGCGGCGACCATGGGACCGGACGGGCGGGTGTCGCGGCAGATTAGTATGCGGCCCGAATCAAGGTACGTGGCAAAGGCCTGCGCGAAACTGACCGCCAACTCGGGCGTGAAGGTCTCCCCGACGATCCCCCGAACCCCGCTGATGCCGATCTTGAGTGGCTTCATTGCCTGCCTTCCTGCAGCGCAGGGGAGAATATCACAGCCCGCCTGGGTTCATATACGGCTTTCAATGACTGCGTTCTCAAGTTTCAGGCGGCACAAGGTCGCAGAGTCTTTCACCAGAGGATTGCCTGCAAAAAACACGCGGTTGCGGCACAGTTCTATGAAGACAACAATGCGTGAGATGGTGCTCCCCATTCTGATCGGCCGACAAAACACGACCATGATGCCTATCCGGACCTGATTCCCGACCGCACGGAAACTTCGCCGGTGATCGGGGATGCCGGCGAATCCATCGTAGCGGCGCACATTGCCGCACGCCTTGGCCTGGAGGCAACGGGCATCACCCTGCCTATCAGCAAGATCGATCGAAAGATCGGATGGATTCTGGTCCAAGTTCCGTTCCGAGGTGTTGCCCAAAACCAAGCCGGGCGCCAGGGTGGTTGTTGAAGCGCGAATGAGGATTTGGTTTTGAACGGAAGCCAAGCCGAAGTCGCTTCCCCGCGCAGTCCGGCCAAAGACGGTGGGCCAGAGGCCGCCCGTGCCGAGGTGGGAACAGCTGTGCCGGTCAACCTCCGGGGATGGCGTGCGTGTTCTTCCGTGTTTTTCCGTGTTCCATCATTCATCCTGCCGTCAGTCGTAGTGGGATGGTTTGGTTGCGGCCGTGCCGCGCCGTGTATTTCGTGGTTATTTGCCGGCGAGGACGTGAATAAGGGAGAGGGGATCCACCCTGGTCCCCACCAGGCGCACAGACCAGTGCAGATGGGGGCCGGTGACGAGGCCCGTGGCTCCCACTTTCCCCAGCACTTCGCCGGACTTCACCTGATCCCCTTCTCTCACCGAGAACGCCGACATGTGGCCGAAGTAGGAATACAGGCCCAGGCCATGATCGAGGATGACGGTGTTTCCGGAATAGTATAAGTCTGATGCCAGGACCACTTTCCCGGCGTTCGGCGCGCGGATTGGCGTGCCGACGGCACCCTGGAAATCGGTGCCCGAGTGAGGGCTGCGAGCCTTCCCGTTGTAGACACTGCGTTTTCCGAAAGCGCTGATCACGGATCCTGGAACCGGCAGGGAAAAAGCTCCGCTCCAATATCGCCGGGGCGTAACCGTATTGAAAATGGCTTGGACCCGGGCGGACTCTTCACGGATTCGGGCCAGCATCCGCTGCGGCGGGCTAACGAACTTTTCATCGACGGTGAGCCTGCGCGTAGGAAATGACCTGGAGGTGACCGTAAGCGTATCTTCAGCCAGAACCGTCCTGCCGTCGGTGGCCGTTCCCTGCAGTTTTACTACTTGCCTGCCGGGCTTGGTTTCGAGGTCGATGCCGACGATACCGGTCCACACCAGGCTTTTTTCGTCACTGAAAAGCGGGAATTGCCGCCCGAAAGCTGCGGCCGTCAGCCGGCGCAACGGTTTTTGGCTCCGCGCCTTGAGCAGCACCACCTCTCCCGGCTGCAGCGAGCGCGCCTGGTGGGTAATCTGCATTTCAGATGCGGCAGTGCCGGCGGCGCCTCCGGGTGCAAAGCATAGCCACCCCACCGCCAACAAATAACAGAACAGGTTCACACGAAATGACTTTTCTGTGTTCACTGCAGAGCCGGTTTTTTTGCCAGATGCACCTGGATTGTGAGCCGCTGGCCGGCGAGCAGGATCATGCCGTACTCGTTGTTGAAATCTCTGAAGATCAGCCGGCGGCCGTCTTTCTCCTCGACCTTCAAGTACGGATCCAGGTTGTTCTGCACGTTGAGAAAAGCCTGCTGCGCCGCCGGCGCACCGGGATAATCGACCAGGATAAGTGAATGTCGGCCGGCGGCATCCTGGTAATTGCCCGCAACAGCGGTCAGTTTGCGCCCGAGCTTTAGGATGTCGCCCTGGCCCAACGTGTAAACCGACTGCAGCGCAACGGGCCCGCGGATCAGCCGGACGGAGTTCTTGTCCAGCCCCCTGGCCGGCAGCAGCTCGTGCAGCCTGACAGGAACTTCGACGGGCAGGCGGGCGGCCACATAGCGCGCGAATTCCAGCATGCCGGCGCGGAGCTGCTCGTTCCCCTCGGCGTTGTTGATCATCACGTAGTAGCGATGGCGTTTGAACAGGAGCTGGAACTGGTTCAACGTGTGGCGTGGCGCGAAGGAGGAATCCGGCGTTTCCCGTCCGCAGTTGACCAGGTACATGCCGGTGGCTGCGATGGGATCGGCCATGCGGTAGATGTCGACCGTGAATTCATCGTCGGCGTTTACCGCCGCACCCGGCTTACGATCGGGCCGGTAACGCTGGACCGTGAGCTGCTCGAAGCCGAATTCAAGAAAGATCTCCGCGCCCCCGTCAATATGGCCGTACAGATCGGCTGCGGTGAAGACGCGGGGATTGCCGGATTTCTTCCAGGTCTGGAGAAAACCGTCTGGCGGCAGGAGCGCCGTATCGGGAGACGCCGGCACCGCCCCTCCCGCTCCGGAGAGCAGGAACCAGAGGAACAGCAGCGGCGTCATAGCTGCACCACTTTGATTTTCTCCGGATCGGCAATTCCCAAGCCCAGCTTTTCAGCGTAGTGGAGGTACTCGGTGAAACGGGGATTCTCATTTACCTGGACCTTCATCTCCTTGCGCTTGGCCACGAGTTCCCGGTGACAGGTCATGTCGAGCGCAAAGGGGTCCGTGGCAAAGTACAGAGAGTGGTTCGGGTACACGAACTGGGCATTCTTATCCGGGCCGCCGTCGTACTGGCCGCGTATCCCGTCGGTGATGTTCAGCACCAGTTTGTCGCGGATGACCGGGGCCGCGAGGACTTCCGTGCAGACATTGAAAAACAGCGGGGCATGCAGGCGGCCCGTGTTGCAGATAGCGGCGTATCCGAGGTTTTTAGTGGCCATCGAGATGCCGTTGCCGGTGTTCTTGTAGGCAGCCAGATTGATGATCTTGGTCAGTTTCTGTGTGATCAGCTTGCCGAAATAGGAGTATTCGCCGTTGAACACGTGCTGGTTCAGATAAAAAGTGTCATTCGGGTATCCCTGCACCTTCACACCCAGAACACCTTTGGCAAAGTAATAGACGTCCTGGTCGAAGTTTTTGATGCTCAGGTGCTTCCCGTCCTTGTCACGCCAGTTGTTCCCCTTTTCGTCCATGGTCTGCAGGCCTTCAATGCCTACCCCGGGGAAGTTGGCCGAGGTATAGCCTGCGTCGGTAAGCATGTAGTCAAAGCGGTCCCAGATGATGATGTTCTGTTTCGGCACGCCGTTGGCAGCCAGCCACTGGATAACGGCATTTACAACTTCCGGATGAGTATGGATCAGGGGCGGTCCGACCGGATTGACTTTCAGTCCGATGATATCGGTCTTGGCAAAGAACTGGCTGAAGCTGCCCTTCAGGTCTTTGCCGGTGAGTTCTGTGATGCCTTTGTTGACCATTTCGCGGATCACCGTGGCATCGAACTTGTCTTCGCGCAGGGAGCGCCGGTCGGTGACCTTGATGACCCGGCCGGGGAAGGGACCTGGCAGGGAGTGCGCGGTTTTGGGCACCTTCATGAAGTCGCCGATATTGGTCTCGACCTTGGGGGGCGGCGCCTTCTCCTGTCCGAACGTAGGGACGCCCAGGACCAGGCCGCCGGCCGTGCAGGTGCCGAGAGTTTTGACAAAATCCCGCCGATCCAAAACAGGAAAACCGCTGGTCATCGAGGTGTATTTGGATTTTTTCATAGTCCGTAATTACCACATTCAGCTGCAAGGAACCAGTGCGAAAAAAGAGACATTTCCCTCTGCCTTATCACGGCTTTTGCAGGGCGGCGGCCAGCCTGGCCATTTCGTACTTCGTTCCCATGCTGACGCGGATCCACTTTTTGTCCAGGAACTCGAAGGGCCGCAGCACGATGTTGTGGCGTTTGCGGAACTCCTCGACAAACTCCTCCGGCTTGCGGTCGGTGGGGAAGATGACGAAGTTCGTCTGCGAACCGGAGATCGGCTTGTGCCCGAGCTTGTCGAGCAATCGGTAGAACGAGGCTCGCGCCTCGGCGTTCTGTTTTTTGCTGAACGACAGGAATTCCGCGTCCATCAAACTCGCCTTGGCCGCTGCGATACTCAACTGGCTGATGGGCGCGAAATTGGTCTGGATGCGGCGGAATTCCGCGATGATCTCCGGCCTGGCGATGCCGTACCCGATTCTCATGCCGGCCAGGCCGTGGATCTTTGAAAAGGTACGGGCGATCATCACGTTGCCCTGCTTTTTGACCAGGTCCGCCATCGAGGAGTGACGCGGATCATCCACCAGGTCGCCGTAGGCTTCGTCGACAAAAATCAGAGCGCTGCGCGCCGCCGATTCACAGAACGATCGCAGCCTGCCGGAGTCCACGATCGTCCCGGTCGGATTGTTGGGATTGCAGATGTAGACGAGGCGGGTGCCCGCGCTCAGGCGCCGCCCCATTTCGTCCAGATCCAGTTCCCAGCGCCCATTGACTGGAACAGCATTCAGCTTGCCCTTGATCCGGCCTATGAAGCCCTTGAACCCCGAGTAGGTAGGCTCTGCCAGGAGCACTTCCTTGCCGTCCGCGCCGTAAAGCAGGCCCGCGATGCTGAAGATTTCGGTGGAACCGGCTCCCAGCACGACATGGTCATTGGGCACTCCCTCGCGCGCCGCAATCAGGTCGCGCAATTCAGCCATTTCGTCACCGGGATAGCGGTTTGCCAGCTTGATAGTGTTCGTGATTGCCAGCCTGACTTTCCCTGATATTCCGTGCGGATTTTCGTTCTGATCGAGATAGATAACGCCGCCGTTCGACCCGGCTGCTTCGTCCGCGCCGTGGAGCCGGTCACGGCCGACGGCCCAGGCGGCAGTTGTCAGGGCACTGCTCCTTATCCAATCACGGCGATTCATGGCAGAGGTCATGGCATGTCTCCTTCGGATTGCCATCTATTCTGGCGCTTGCCCTCGTTTCTGCAAGGAAATAATGAGCGCGGCACCGATACGGAGGTTTATTTATGTCGAAAATCACAGATAAGGTGTACCCTTGTCCCGGCAGGACAAAGAAATTGCGTCCCCCATCAGATCGAAGTCACCTTCTACGTGTGGAGCGGCCCGGATCAGCCGGTGAAAACGATACACAAGGGCACAATGTCCGGCGACGAAACCATGGAGTGTACCGTCACGGGTGGGCCATCTGCCGGCGGCAACTTCGCGGTGGGGCGGGTGCAACCTGCTCCCCAAAAGGTCACGGCCAGGAGATCGAAATAACATCCAAGCCTGTTGCCGACGATGGATCCGCAGCATAGCGCCTGGCGAACCGCAGGAACCTGTTCCAGGTCGTGGAGGATAAACAGACGATGCCAATCAATCAGATCATCATTTACTTGCTGGTGGCGCTGATCATCGGGTTCATCATCGGCTGGATCTGGCAGACCGTCCGGCTCAACCGCAAGCTGGCAGCCCTGGAAATGTCCTGGCGCCTGCAACTGGATTCTCAGATTTCGGAGGTGAAAACCACCCGGCAGCTTCTGGAAGCCACCACCTCGAGGTTGGATGAACTGAGGACAGCAGCAGCGGAAACCAGGCAGAAACTGGCATCCTGCGAGACCTCAATCGATCGCCACGACACCGTGGTCCAGTCTATCCAGCAGGCGACGAACGGCATGGCGGCCGACCTGAACACGCTGAGCAGGAGTCTTGGCGAGCAACAAAGCCGCGTCGGCGAACTCGAATCCGGATTGCAGAGCGGGGCACGCGATGTCGGCGGCCTGCGAGCCGAGGTCGGCGATCTCCGCCGGGTTCTCGATGCCGGTGACAAAGAGCGCAAGGAATTGGCCGGCAATGTCGGGCGTCTGCCGCAATTGTCCGCACGGATCGAGGAGTGCGCAAAAGGCTTGAAGGGGCTGGAGTCCGGGCAGCAGATGAAAAGCCGGCAGTTGAGTGAGGAGCTGGAGAGCCTGAAAAAGCCTCTGGCCGCGCTGGAGCCTCTGAGCGCGCAAGCCGCCGAGCGCGATGGCCGCCTGAAAAAGCTCGAGTCCGAGCTGCAAGCCCGACTGCAGCAGACAGGCGACAAAGTCGCCTCCATGTCCCGGAGTATAGCCGCGCTGGAACCTTTGGGGGCTCGGATTGCGGATCACGATGCGCGATTCGAAGCCTTTGGTACCGAATTCCAGTCCAGGCTCAGGCAATCGGCTGAGGCATCGGATACCCTGCAACAACGCCTGGCTGCAGTGGAGTCCCTGGCCGCCCGAATGGAGGAACACGATGCCTCACTGAAAGCCCTCCAATCCGAGTACCAGGCAAGGTTCCGGGATGTGAGCGGGCAGATCGGCACCTTGGGCGGACAACTGGCCGGGTTGCAGTCCCTCTCCGCACAGGTACAGGACTGCAGTGCAAAATCGTTGGCTCTGGAAACGGAGAGCCAGTCGACGCTGTTGCGGGTGAACGAGGCGATCAGCACATTGAATCAGCGGGTGACGGAACTGGAGTCCCTGCCATCTCAGGCGGAACAGAGCAATGCCCGCCTGGAGGCCTTAGAGTCCCGAAATCAGGCGGGACTGTCGCAGACTGCGGAACAAATCACGGCGCTGGAGAAGCGGCTGTGGGATCTGCAACAGCAGTCGGCGCGCATGGAGGAAGACGACAGCCGTCTGCAGGCGCCGGAGAGCATGCCGGTTGAACCGGGGCCGGAAATCCCGGCTGCCGGGAAGACACTGCAGACTTCCCTCGTGGAGGCCCGTCGGACAACACCATCGGGGCAAAAAGACGATTTGCAGCAGATCCGCGGTATCGGACCGCTGATCGAGCGGATCCTTCACCGCCAGGGAATCTACTTGTATCGCCAGATCGCCGACTGGCAGAAAGAGGATATCCGGCGGATATCAGAAAAACTGGGAGCTTTCCGGGATCGCATCAAGAGGGACGGCTGGATCAGAAGCGCCAGGCAACTGCACACACGTAAGTACGGCCGGGAATAAGGAGACCGTCGCCTAGAATCCCGAGTTGAATCCGAATTCCAGGCGCCATCCCCCCTCAGGGCGGTCGTTGGGATGGACGATGTTGAACTGGCAGATGAGGAAACCCAGCACGTTCAGCCGCACGGAGACTCCATAACTGCTGATCCCCTGCCGGCTGCCCCCGAAAAGCTTCGGCTTTTCGTTCCGGTTCCAGGCGACGCCCGCGTCATAAAATATGGCTGCGTCCACGGGGAGAAAGCCGGTTTCACGTACCAGCCCGAGCGAGCCGATGACCGGCACGCGCAACTCCGCATTCACCACCGCAATCCTGCTGCCGAAAAGCGCATCAAAATCATGGCAGCCGCTGGTGTACGGGAACGTCGCGGCGCACGCTCCGGGATTATAGGACGCCGAGCTGTAACCGCGCACCAGCGATGTGTACCCCAGATAGAACTCGGAAAGACGTTCATCCTCTGCTCCCGGTCCGTATCGTCCGAGGTGCAGCAATCGCCCTGCCAGTGTGAAAGGCCGCAGGGGCATGACATACCGGCGATAATCGGCCAGCGCCGTCGTGAAGGACAGGTCCCCGCCGGCGCGCGACGCCTCGAAACGGTATCGCCGGCCCAGAATCGGTCCTGTGCCGCCGAAGGTCGCTTGATCGTATACCAGTGCAGCGCCATAGGTGGCGAGATTGATCGCCGGCGCCGTGGGGAGCTTTTCCTGCTGATCGGATAGAATCGTGCCTCCGTCAATGGAGAACACCGTGGTCTGCCGCTTCGCGGCGAAGGCGACGCTCTGATAGCTGCCGGAAAAAACCACTCTCTGGGCGCGGCTGAACGGATAGGAGAGGGTGCCTGAAAGCTCCCGGTTGATCTGCCAATAGCGATTCAATTCCTGAACCAGTGCCGGCCGCCCCTCGAACGTGTCGACCCGCTGGCTGAGCTCGCCGGCCAGCAGCGGGACCTGCCCGCCTGCCAGACCCCAGTTCCAGCGGCGTTTCCGATTCTCGTATCCCGCCATCACCGCCAGGTTGTTGACAAAGTTCCTGCCTTCCGTGTTCACTTCAATTGCGGTGCCCAGATTGTGGTCTCCCAGCATGTCGCTCCAGAAGAGCGAGGCGCCGCCCCCGATATAGCTTCCGTAACTGCTGATGCCGCCCGTGAATGTCGGCTGCGAAACGGCATCGAGCGAGAGGCGCGCCTTATATTTCTCTTTCTTAAATGAAGTGTTGCTTGCCAGCTCGGGCGGAATTTTCAAATACCGGGATACCAGGGTTGACGAGCGCGATCGTGGCGGCAGGGCGGCCGGATTGACGGAAACCGGAGTTTCCTCGACGGGCTTGCCTGACAGCAGCTCTTGCGAGTCCATCAAATAAAGGTTATAGCCGTCGTTTTCAAATGAGCAGAAAGCGACGCTGCCGGTCTTGCCCGCCATGGAGATCGCCGGGCTCAAGCGTGTGAGGCCGCTTACACCGGTTCGAAGGTTGGATACCTGGTAGACCCGGCCGCCGGCGAGTTCCAGACGGTACAGATCGGGGACTCCTTGCGGATCAGCCACGAAATAGAGGCTCGCGCCGTCCGGGGACCATTGCGGATTGATCTGTTTGCCGTGATCCGGAGTGGGTGCCGCTGCGATCGCGCCCGAAGCGACATCGTAGAATGCCAGCCGGTATTCACCGAACGACAGGTCGTCGAGCTTGCTTGTGAACCGGTCTGTGACAAAGGCGATGGTCTTGCCGTCCGGCGACCAGGCCGGATGGAGGTCGGCATAGATGTCCCGGGTCAGGCTGCGCACCGAGCGGCTCTTCAGGTCCAGAACGAGGAGATCCATCACGCCGCCGCGCATCGCCGTGAACGCGATGGACTGCCCGTCGGGAGACCAGGTCGGATTGAAGATCTCGCCCGCCTCGGCGACGCGGATCTCGTCGAGCACGCGTCCATCTCCCATATCGAGGATCCTCAGGACCGCCTTTCCCTTGCTCACGGCGGCGAGGGCAAACCTTTTTCCGTCCGCACTCCAGTCGCCGGCTGAATTGACCAGCTGGATGCTTTCCAGATGCGGATCCATGGCGGTCTCGGTAAGCTTCCGCCTGATATTTCCCGTGCGGCTCTCCGCCAGGTAGACATTGACCGAAAAAAGGTCTTTTGCCGAAAGGTACACTATGCTGCCGCCGTCCGGGCTGATCGACGGGGCGATGTTCAGATTCAATTTGTCATTCGGTTTCCCGATGAGCGGCCGGGCAATCTCGGCCGGCGCCCCGCGCGCCTGGACGATCGGCAGGTATTCGCCGGTGACCGTTTCCCGCCATTTCCTGGATAGCTCCTCTGAAGTGACCCCCAGAACAGCCTCGAAAGCCTGCTCCGGAGCCGCGGACCTGCCGGCGGCCATGAGCACCCGGCCGATCACTCCGTCGCCCCATTCGCCCGCAATATAGGCCCAGAGGGCCTGTCCATAGCGATAGGGGAAGTAACGGGGATCATCCAGCCGGCGAATCGGCGGCAGGTCATCACGGATCGCGGCATCGCGCATCCACATCGCGGTGTGGGCGTCGACCGGGCCGAGCGAGAGGTACTCGGCCATGCCCTCGATGAACCAGAGCGGCAGGCGCAGAGCGCCGGGTATCTCGTAGCCGGCTTCCGAGGGGCCCTGTGCCGTAATGTCGAACTGGAAAGCATGGACGAGTTCATGTCCGAGCACGTGGTCCGTCTCGCCCAGAGGCCCGGCCAGGGGCAATACCACCCGGCGCTTGATCGCCTCAGTCACGCCGCCCGTCGTCTCGCCGATCTCTTCGGGAATCGCGTTGGTCTGCTCAAAATCCGGGTGGCTGGCATAAAGAATAATGGGCTGCCGTATCCGCAGTTCGTAACGCAGGATGCCGGACAGGCGCGTGTACCAGCGCTCCGCCATGCGGGCCACGATGTCGCTGATTGCCGCCGCTTCATCGTAGTAATAGATGTCGAAGTGGGCTGTCCTCAGCACCTTAAACTGAACGGTTCGGTATTGGACCTTGTTGCGCCCGAAGTGCTGGGCCCTGAGTTCCGGGGCCAGGGCCGCCATTATGAGGAAGCAGGAGGCGAATACGGCGATTCGTTTTGCGCTTCGCATCCATTCGCCTCCCGGGATCGTGCAACCCCGCTTCCTGTTCCCATCTGGGCTTCCAGGCTGCCATGCCAATTATAAACACTTATCCCGAGTGCATGTCGATCCCAAAAACAGCTGGGCTCGGCCTCAGGAGTGCGACGATTATTCGCCGCCTTGCACATGAGCCGTGGGATTTGGAAACGTCCGAAGAGGGGGGGGTGTGGACACCTCACTCCAGGGACTGCGGCGCGAAGTAGCTCCGGATCACCCGGCTATTTCTGCATGGCCTCGAGTGTCGCCGGGCCGCCCTGATCCGCGGCGTACTGATACAGAATCGTGTTGGGATTGGACTCCACACTGCGCAGGATTTCACTCGCGTCACCGGGTCCGTAGAACACCCGGAGATTGCGGCCGGGGTAATACCGCTCGATCGAAGGCTGGAGGCCCAGCGGATATACGAGGGCGTGGCCATGCGCCCGTGGGATCCTGCCCAACACCAGCGTCGATCCTTCCGGCAGGTCGGGATACCGGGCTTTGAGCTGCTTCGGGATGGCGTCCGCGATTTCTCCCGCCGCCCTCCATTCAGCGATCCGGGCGCGGAGATCTACCGCATAATGGAATGCGAGCGTCACCAGGATCATGAGGGGCAGCGCAGGCGAGAGGCGCCGCAACCAGGATGTCCGGCGGGCCTCCGTCTGAAAGAACCAGCCAAAGAGGAGAATAGCGATCAGGAATGCGTACCCTATAGCGCTCGCATATGCGAAACGGCTGGCAAAACCGGTGACGAACACAAACGGAAGGAAGCACAGCAAGATGAACAGGAGCGAGAACCAGACCAGAGGACGCCGCTCACGAGGGAGCAGCACGGCAAAAAGCAGGATGACAAAGTACAGCGCACCGGCAGGATACTGGTGGTCGTGGAAAAGCTGGTAACCAAGCCGGTAGCAGTTGCCCAGGAGGTTTCCCACACTCCAGGAAAGGTCATAGTTCCCGACGTTGCCGCGAAACAGGATGATCCATCCGGCAAGATAGACGGCGAGAACGGCCGCAAAGGGGAGCACCCGGACCATGACGGCCTGCAGCCTGCGCCGCACGCCCGGAAGCGGCCGCCCGAAATGCAAAAGCTCGAGCCCGATCAGAATCCCCGGCAACACAACGGCGCCTTCGTAGCTAAGCAGGCTCAGTGCGAAGAGGACAAGCGACAGGACGACAAACAATTTCTCCCTGCCGCGCCCGGTTCCGCATTCCTGAGTGCTGCGCCGTCGCGCCAGTGCATAGAGAATCAGGGATGCCAGCATGAACAGCGTGCTGAGCAGGCTGTCACGCGCCGCGATCCAGACGACTCGTTCGTGATGGATGGGGTGCACGGCGAATAGCGCCGCGGCTGCGCCTGAGATCGTGGTTGATTTCGTCAGCAGCCAGAGCCACGCGAACATCAAGACCGCGTTCAATGCATGCAGGAGAATGCTCTCCAGGTGATACCCTCGGGGATCGCCATTCCAAAGGGTGTTGCTCAGCGCGAATGAGAACGCGACTGCGGGACGATATTCATTCCGGCCGTAGCCTACGGTATCGCCCAAGGAGCGCATTGCGTCCGCGAACCCGAGGCGCCCGACCAGGTGAAAATCGTCCGCGACCAGACGTGCGTCCACGCCGGGGTAGTAGACAACCATCACAAGCAGCAACAGGCCGATCCCGGTTAGGATCTCCTTACGCACCTTCATGCATGCTCCGAGGAAAACCGCACCCTGGGATCCGTGTCCTATTGTATTTCAATGATGTGTTTCATTGGAACACTATTATTATAACCTTCAAATATAGCATTCCAAAGACGTGCGAATCCATCCCCTAAAGGCAGTATGCCTGTGGGAAAAAGGTAGTAGCGGCCGCACCGGGCTAGAGTGTCCCCGACGGGGACGCTTTAACCAGGTGCGCTGTTTTGTTATTTGCGCTTGCGGGTTGTGGCGGGGGCGGGCGGGCTGGCGGCGGCTGGGGAACCGAGCAAGGCGGCGAGCGCGGCCTGTTGCTGGCTGGAGACCACAGCCAAAACCTCATCTCCGGGCTGCAAAACGGTCTCGCCGCGCACGGCCAGAACCGCATCCTTGCGGATTACGGCTGCCAGCGTGCAATCCTGCGGCAGGGGGAGATCCCGGACCATCTTGCCGGCGGCCGGCGCCCGCGGGGAGATCTTTTCCTCAACCAGGGCGACCTCTCCCTTACGGAGCTTGACGAGGGTCATCATGTCGCCCAGCGACATTTCTTCGGCGATGAGCTTGGCCATCAGGTCCGCCTGGTTGATGGCGACGTCGACATGGAACTTCTTGTCGAACAGCCAGGCATTGCGCGGATTGTTGATACGCGCGATAGTGCGCTGGACGCCGTAGCGGTCGCGTCCCATGTAGCAGAGGACCAGGTTGTCGGCGTCCACGGTAGTGCAGGCGGCGAGCACCTGACACTCGCGGATGCCGGCAAGCTCCAGCATTTGCGGGTTGGTAGGGTCCCCCTGGTAGATCACTTCGGTGGGAAGTTCCTGATGGATGCGGGCAAGCACATCCCCCCGGTCCTCGATCAGGTGCACCTTGTGGTTCTGCGCGCCGAGCAACAAGGCAAGATGTGCTCCCGTACGGCCGCCGCCGGCAATAATGACAAACATATTAATCCTTTCGCAGCTTCTCCAGACGCTCGCGCAGGGCCTGGGCCGCCTCCCGCGTGGCGCTGATATGCAGAGTGTCTCCTGACTCCACCTGGGTATCGGGCTTCGGCAACATCGAGCGGCCGGCGCGCGTCAGGGAAACGACGATGCAGTGCTCCTGAGGAATCATCTCGCGCAGGACCGCGCCGTGCCATGCTTTGGGGATGCTCATCTGATAAATTTCCACCGTGCCGTCTCCGGCCCTGTAGACGGATGGCAGCGACTGTCCGGAGAGTATTTCCTCAATGCGTTGCGCGCCCATGCTGACTGGGCTGATGACCTGCAGGCCGAAGGCGCCGTGCATGGAGCGCTTGCGCGGATCGAAATTACGCACGACGACGTTCGGGACCTTGAACACGACCCTGGCAATGTGCCCGAGCACGGTGTTCACGGAATCGTTGGGCGTGACCGCCGCCAGAGCGTCCGCGTGTTCGATGCCCGCGCGCAGCAGGATGTCCTGCGTCAGGACGTCGCCGTGCAGGGTCATGCCGCGGAAATCCTCGGGCAGGTTGCGAAATGCGCCGGCATCCTGATCGATGACCGTGATTTTGTGGCCCTTGCTGAACAAGCCATAGGCGACCTCCGCCCCCACCCGCCCGCATCCGATGACAATGATGTTCATGAAGATTCCGCTCCTATCTCCCGTTTCATTCCACCTGATACGGTACATCCGTGATGATCACTCCCCGTTTGAACAGGAGGACCAGCCTCAGCAGCATCGCGGTCTGGGTATGCAGGAGATTATGCAGCCAGCGCTTGGGGACGAACTGGGGTACCACGATCGTGATGGTCTCGTTCGGCTGCCGCTGGGATGCCAGCTCATCGATGTATTGCAGCAGCGGCTCCAGGAACAGGCGGTAGGGGGACTCGAGGATGACCAGCCGCACGCCCTTACCCCAGTTCTCCCACTGATGCCGCACCCTCTCCGCTTCCTCCGGATCGATCGACACGTGCACCGCCGTGACATCATCCGAGAGCATCTGCGCGTAGCGGAGCGCCGCCAGGGTTCCCTGATGCACGGAGCTGATCGGCAGAATGATCCTGTGCCGCGGCACCGGAGGGGGCTCCCGGAAATCTTCCAGGGAGAGGTTCTGCGCGAGCCGCTGATAGTGCCGGTATATGGCGCGCAGCATCACAACGAGGAAGGGGATCAGGACCAGAACGATCCAAGCCCCTTCCCGGAACTTGGTGATGGAAAAAACGATTACGACCACGGCCGTACACAACGCGCCGAAGCCGTTGACGATCATTTTGCCTTTCCAGCCTGATTCCGGATGCAGTGTTGAACCGCGTTCCTTGGCCTCGCCGCCGGGCCGCAGGTGACCGATCTTCCACCACCGGCGCGCCATGCCCGCCTGGGAAAGGGTAAAGGACAGATAGACGCCGATCGCGTACAAGGGTATGAGGCCCGTGACGCTGGCATTAAAGGCAATGATCAGGAGGCAGGCGATCACTGTCAGCGCGACGATGCCGCGCGAATAGACCAGGCGGCTGCCGCGATAGGCGAACTGGCGCGGCAGAAAGCCGTCCTCTGCCATGAGCGCGCTCAGGCGCGGAAATCCCGCGAAGGAGGTGTTGGTCGCCATGATGAGGATGACGGTGGTGGCGGCAATGGTGCACAGGTACCACACGCCCTGGCCGCCGAACGTCGTCCGGACCAACTGCGAGATGACCGTCTCGTACTCGGAGGGAGTTGCGCCGATCGGACCGGCCAGAAAGCCGATGCCGAGGAACAGGGTCCCCAGGATCGCGGACATCCAGATGAGTGTGATGCCGGCATTCCGGCTGCGCGGCTCCCGGAACGCCGTGATGCCGTTGGATATGGCCTCAACTCCGGTCAGGGCGGCCGAGCCGTTGGAAAAGGCGTGCAGGATCAGAAACGGCGTCAGGGCCTGCAGTTCGTGCAGGGTCTCGAGAGGCGGCGGATTGGGCACCGTGCCCAGCGATCCGGTCAGATAACGGAATAGCCCGACACCAACGGTGGCATACATCGAAACCACGAAGAAGTAGGTGGGAATGGCAAAGGCCTTGCCGGATTCCCGTACGCCGCGAAGATTCACGATCATGACGAAGATCACCAGGCCCACCGCCAGATGAACCCGGTAGCCGAACCAGGAAGGAATGGCCGAGACGATCTGAGCCACACCCGAAGAAATCGAGACAGCCACGGTGAGAATATAGTCGGTCATCAGAGCTGCGCCCGCGGTGCGTGCCGGCAAGTCGCCCAGATTGTCACGGGCCACGATATAGGAGCCGCCACCGTTGGGATACGCGTGGATTGTCTGCTCGTAGGAAAGCGTCACCACCGCCAGCAGGATGACAATGGCGATGGACAGGGGAAACACCGTGCCGAATGCCATCGTTCCGGCAACCGCGAGCACAAGGAGCATTTCCTGCGTCGCGTACGCGGTCGAAGACAGTGCGTCGGAGGCAAATATGGCAAGCCCGATCAGCTTGCCGACCGTCTGATGAGGGGAATCAGCGGTCTCTAGCGGCCGGCCGATGAGCCAGGTACGCCAGGAGCTTCGCGGCTCATACTCCGCGGTTCGCCGCTGAACAGCCGTGCCATTTTGGCGCTCGAGAGATCCCATGGGCTTCAACGTTCTTTCTGAAAGTCGATTATTGTACCTTCAAGCATACGATGTGTCAAAATCGCAATGGGCACACCCCCCCCGTGAGGACTGGTGCCTGCTGCCCGGCAAATCGAAGAGGTGGTCCCGGATACGTCCTGTGCTATGCTCCTGATTCAGGAGGGAGCTGATGAAGAGATTATTCCTGCTTGCTGTCGTGTTCATGGCAGCCGGCCCGCTATTTGCCCAAACCAGCCTGCACCTCGCCATAGGCGATCCGGCCCGCAAGGACAAAGAAGCCAAAGTGGTGCTGGATGCCATCACTGCCACCGCGACCGGAGACCTGCTCACACCTCGCGAGGCAGTAGCCGCCCTTGCGGACGCCCGCCTGATTTTCATAGGCGAGAGCCACACCTCCATCGATTTTCATCGCGCGCAGCTGCGGATGATCGAGGAGTTGCAGCGGTCCGGCAAGCGGGTGCTGATCGGATTGGAGATGTATCCCTACACCGAGCAGAGGTTCCTGGACGACTGGTGCGCCGGCTTTCTGACCGAGAACGGATTCGTCCAGCTGTCGCGCTGGTACAAGAACTGGGGCTACCACTGGGACTATTACAGGGATATTTTCCTGTTTGCCCGCGATCATGGGATTCGCATGTTCGCCCTCAATGCGCCCCGGGAGGTGGTTTCCGCGGTGAGCAGGAAGGGATTGCAGAACCTTGCCCCGGAGGAACGGGCGCACATTCCCGAGAAGATCGACGTGTCCAATGAAGACCACTTCACGCTCTTCAAGGCTTTCTTCGCGGAAGAGACGGGCATGCATTCGATGATGAGCGACAGCCAGGCGAGGGGGATGTTTGCCGCCCAATGCACCTGGGATGCCACCATGGGGTTCCATGCGGTCAAGGCCCTCAAGGAAGACGGCGATGGTTCCACCGTCATGGTCGTCCTCATCGGTTCAGGCCACGTCGCCTATGGTCTGGGCATTCAGCGCCAGGCCGCGCAGTGGTTTGACGGCAAAATGGCCGGTATCATCCCTATCCAGGTGATGGATGCCGGAGGGAGGTTGACTGAGACCGTGCGGGCCTCGTATGCGGACTTTATCTGGGGCTTGCCTCCGGAATCGGACACCCTGTGCCCCGACCTTGGTATTGCCACGAGCGAAGTGCCGGGGGAAGCCCGCCGCCGGATCCTGTCGGTGAGCGACCATTCGCCCGGCAAAGCCGGCGGGTTCCAGGCCGGAGATGTTCTGATTTCGCTGGACGGCACTGACTTGAAGGACGGCGAGACCCTGAACCGTCTCATGGCCGAAAAGGCCTGGGGAGATTCCGCTGCCTTTGTCGTCCGCAGGCAGCCCAAGGACGGCGCCCCGCAGGAAGTGAGGATCACGGTTCATCTTCGGCGCAGAACTCCTGCCGGCAGGCCGCCGGCACCCGGGAAATGACCGATAGCCGGTTTCTGCTGCCGGTGGACAGAGTCGCTCTGCCATGGACCTGGACTTGGACCTGGACGTCGACCTGGACCCACAGAAGCCAGCCATCAAGATGCTGTATGGTAAAACCTCGGTGAACTGTCTTGTAAGGAATCGTCGAAGTCGAGGAAAATGTCCAAGTCCAGGTCGAAGTCCACGTCCGTATAGAATGGACCTGGAGTTACGCGATTTAGATCATGAGAGAGACGCGGATCGGAGGTGGGTGTGCGAGGCGACGAGTTCTTTGTCAGAATGGCGGCCCGGCCTCCGTTCACGAAGCTGCATCCGGACGTTGCCGCCTTCCTGAAGGATTATCTGGGCGGTGAGAAGGTGATTCAATTCCGCGGCCGCTCCGTCGTAAACACTCAGTTCCCGCCTTATCCCAGCCCCGCATTTGACCGGCTGGTTGAAAACTTCGGGCTGGTCGGGGACGCCGGCGCCGGCCGGCTTTATTCGGTCACGTTGGCGGTAACCAACCGTTGTTCCTTTGCCTGCTGGCACTGTTACAATGCCGGGCGCAGCCAGCAGGATCTGCCGCTGGCAGTTCTGCAGAAGCTGGCTGCCGACCTCCAGGAAATGGGCGCCGTGATCGTTACCCTCACCGGCGGCGAGCCTCTGCTGCGCGACGATCTTGAAAGGATTGCCGGCTGCTTTGATCCGCGGACATGCCTGATCGTCGGCACGACAGGAGATGGGCTGACGCCGGAGCGTGCGGCCCGGCTTGCCGCTGCCGGGATGTTCGGCGCCGGGATCAGCCTCGATTCTGAAGATGAGGCAGAACACGACCGGCTGCGCGGAAGACCGGGGGCATTCCACATAGCGCTGACGGCTCTGGACACAGCCCGGAACGCGGGATTGTATCCCTACGTCGTGGCGGTGGCGACCCGGCGGCTCCTGGAACGGGAGCGGTTTTTTTCTTTTCTGCGATTTGCACGGCAGCAGGGCGCTTTGGAGGTCCATCTTCTTGAACCGAGCCTGACCGGCAACCTCGCCGGCCGCACGGATGTTGCCCTGCGGGCGTCGGACCGGCGCACCATTGTCGAGTACCAGCGGGACGCGGCCCGGGACGACAGCCTGCCGATCCTGTCTTCTTTCACCTATCTCGAAGGCCCCGACGCTTTTGGCTGCGGCGCCGGTTTGACCCATCTGTACATCGACGGCAGCGGCGAAGTCTGTCCCTGCAACCTTGTGCCCCTTTCTTTCGGAAACATCGCAGGCGAGCCGCTCCGAGCCGTTCTGGGCCGTATGAGGCGGCATTTCCGGCAGCCGCGCACCGGCTGTGTAGGGCGGGTCGTGGCTCCCCATATTCCCGATGGCACGCTTCCGGCTTCGCCCGAGGTATCGGATGCGCTCTGCGAGCGTTGCCTGCCTCGGCAGCACATTGTGCCTCGTTTCTTCGCGGTTCGCTCGGCTGCCTCCGGCGAGGTCGGCCGGGAGGAATTGCGCGCCGCATATGACGGGGTTCATGGACAATACGATGAGTTCTGGCTGGTGGAGGCAGCACAGCCGGTTCACGCCCTCGTGGATGCCATCCGCTGGCGCGGAGGAGAGCAGGTATTTGAAGCAGGATGCGGGACCGGTTACGCCACGGCGCTCCTCGCCCGGCGCGCGGGCAGGGTTGTGGCCGCCGATATCTCCAGAGGCATGCAGGAGGAAGCCGGCCGGAGGCTGGCACGGGAGGGACTGGACAACGTCAGGCTGATCATAGCGGATGCTCTCGAGGCGATGAAGGCCGAAGCGCCCTTCGATATTATCTTCTCAAGCTGGGTGCTGGGCTACATACCGCTGGCGCCGTTTTTCGCCGCGGCTGCCGTTGCGTTGGTTCCCGGAGGTCAGGTGGCCGTGGTCGTCCACCGCGAGAATTCGCCGCGAGTGCCGCTGGAAATCTTCGGTGAACTGGTGGCGCGCGACCCATCTGTCCTGCTGAAGCGCGTTGCATTCGATTTTCCGCGCGGGGCCGATCACCTGCGCCTGGAACTGGACGCCGCCGGATTGGCGGCGGAGGCGATGCGCGAGGGAACGATCGTTTTCCGCTACGACACCCCTGCCGCGGTGTTGGAGCACTTGCTCAAGTCGGGAGCCGGAACCGCCTTTCATGAGGCCATCGATCCGGCGCGCCGTGATGGGCTGACGCGCGAGTTTATGGAGCAACTCGCCGCGCGGCAGGCCGGCGGGACTCCTTTCGAGGTCGCGCACGATTACGTCGCCTGCATTGCGCGCAAACCCGGCCTCCATCCCTGAAGCCGGGGCCCGCCTCTGTTTTCGGATTGTCCCTCATGTGCCGCAGGACACCCTCTAACGCATAGAGACGAAAAAGCAGCCACGGATTACACAGACTTGATAGATGGCTCGATTCCCGAAAGACAGCAATCGGTGAAATCTGTGGAATCCGTGGCTGCTTTTTAAAACAAGAAGTCCGGGTCGATTTGGGATGTCAATGCAGGCTGAAATGAACGACCTTGGGCTCGATGGCCGCGGGTACCGCCGTCCAGGAATCCAGACGTATGAGATCTATGCCGCGCTGGCACCTGCCCTTCAGGTCCGCATAGGCATAATCCGTGCCCTGGGGCAGGACGATCACCACGGTATCGGGCGCCAGATAGGGAATATCGGCGGGATCCATCAGTCGCCGGCCGCACCATTCCCGCCCGATCTCGGCAGGGTCGTCGCAGCAGACGCCGAGGATGTTCACTTTGGCTGATTCGAGAGCGTGCAGGGCGATCTCGGCAAGCGGGCCCCTGCCGTAGAAAACCACGCGCTGGAATTCGCCGCTCGCGCGACTCATGATGAAATTCCGCACCTGCTCTTTGCCGGTCTCGAACATCCTGGCCAGTTCCTGCATGAGGGCGCACTGCAGGGCATCAGACGCCTCCCGGCCTGCGCTCGTAAGGTGGTAGGAGATGCACTTCGAGTTCCGGCGCCGGTACTCGAGGAGCCCCTGGCCGAGGAGTTCTTTCATGTAGTTGTTGACCATGGCGACCGACAGCGAGCATCGCTCTGCGAGTTCCGCCTGGGTGATGTGCGGATTCACGGCTATCTGCCTGAGAATATGGAATTGATTCAGCCTCGGTGCCGGAAGATACAGATCATACGGATCTTTCATGAAAGCTGCCTTGTCGCCAAATGCTTCTGCCCGTCAATCGCCAACCGCACTCAGGGGGAATATCGATCTAATCGTCGCGCGGATCAGGGACTTTAGGATTTCCTGACCTTCAGCCCAGGACTGTCTCAACAATTTATGGTTGGCGCGGGCCTTCAGTCCTTCTCCGCGCTGTGGCAGCCCCGGGATTCAGGCAAACAAACAGGCAAGGGCTGAACGCCCGCGCCATAATCATTCATGAGGCATCCTCTCCTGCTCGGGATCCTCTAAGCATCCCAGGGCGCCTTCTCACTATGCAAAGCGGTTCGGGCACCTGCCGTCATTTTTGGCGCTGCCGGCGGATCGTTTGCGCATCCCGGTCGATTCAGGTAGACTTCCGATCGTTGCATAGGAGCCTACCCATGCCGATGAATCGAAAAATCGTGCTTGCGGCCCGTCCTGTGGGCTATCCGAAGGAGTCCGACTTCAGATTGACGGAAGAAGCGGTCCGGTCCCTGGATCAGGGAGAACTGCTGATTCGCATTATCTACCTTTCGCTCGATCCTTACATGCGCGGGATGATGAGTGAGAGAAAATCCTACATCGCCCCCCTCCACATCGGGGACCTTATGGTGGGCGGCACCGTTGGCAAAGTCCTGCAATCCAATCACCCCGGTTTTGTCAAAGGCGACATCGTGGAAGGGATGTTGGGTTGGCAGGAGTACGCGGTTTCTGACGGCAGCGGATTGAGAAAGGTCGATCCCAAGCTCGCCCCCATCTCGACCGCCCTGGGGGTTCTGGGCATGCCGGGGTTGACCGGCTACTTCGGCCTGCTGGACGTTGCCAATCCCAGGAGCGACGAGACCGTGATGATCTCGGGCGCTGCCGGAGCAGTCGGCTCCGTGGCGGGGCAGATTGCGAAAATCAAAGGCTGCCGCGTCGTGGGCAGCGCCGGCAGCGACACGAAAATCAACTACCTGGTCGGGGAACTTGGATTTGACGCCGCTTTCAACTATCGGAGCATTGAGAACCATTACGAAGCCCTGAAAGAGATCTGTCCTGACGGCATTAACGTCTACTTCGACAACGTCGGCGGCGCTTTTTCTGATGCGGTTTTCCGGCTCCTGGTACCTCATGCCCGGGTGGTCGTGTGCGGGCAGATCTCACAATACAATCTGGAAAAACCCGAGTTGGGTCCCAGGCTGCTCCCCTACCTGATAGGCAGGCAGGCCCGGGCGGAAGGATTCCTGGTTTTCCAGTTTGCCGATCGGTATGCCCCTGCCTTGGACCAGTTGACCCAGTGGCTGCAGGAGGGAAGGCTGAAATACCGTGAAGACATCGTGGACGGCATAGAGAATGCGCCCCGGGCATTCATCGGGATGCTCCACGGCCGCAATATGGGGAAGCAGCTGGTCAAGCTTTCTGTGCCCTGAGGGATGAAATCGAGCCGTAAAATCCGAGGCGGTGATCTAGTATCCTGGAATTCGGATCGGCTAGCGGCAGGAGATGACCAGACGGCCCGCTTCTACGTGGACATCCCGGATTTGAGGAGGCAGCCTGAATTTCTCACGGTTTTCGGGTGAGTCGAACAGGCGTCGGGTCGCACTCTCGAGAGTGCCTGCCAGCAGCGGAAGGGAACCGAGTTTGCCGCCCGTCGGGATCAGACGCAGGCAACCCTCACGAACCGTGAGCTGCCCTTCGAGTTCCAACGACAACTCCTTGCCGAACAACTCGAAAAGGACGTAGGCGCGCAGGGAATTCTGGCGCAAATCGATCCTCACATCCTGCACCGCAGACTGCACCTGTTCCACGGTCGGACCTGCGTTCGCCTCCGGCGCCAATGCCTGCTTGGCCAGGGCGATGGCCGATTCACGAACATCGGCCTGCGAAACCACGGCGCTGACCGGCTGCCGGATCGCAAGGTTGGAACCGAGCCATCCGTTCAGTTCGGCTTCGTCCAGTTCCATCGAGGGAGACCGGCCGGAATGCGCCGCCATTTGAAACTCGCGCACCTTGGCTTCTGCCCGTTCCGTGGCCCCGGCGTAAGCCACAACCTGGGGGGGCTGGGAAGGGTACAGGATCAACACGAGGGGAACCACAAGCCCAATCAGGGTCGTCCAGCGCAAAACGCAATACCCCCGATGCAGCCACCCCCCCTGCCGGGCCTTTGGCTGCTCCTGCGGGTTTCCGGAATATACTGTCTTCGGAGCCCGCGACGCCGCCAGATACCGTTTGAATATGATGCCGCAACGCCCGCACTCTTCAGCCTCGCCTTGCAGGAATCCGCACTTCGGACAAACCTTTTTCGACACGTAAAACTCCCCTTTTCAGGGCACGAGCGCTGCCGCAAATATTCACATCGGCTGATTTCACCCAAATCTGCAGGAATTGCGCACAGCCCCGGTATCACCTATTCGGTCAGAATGCCGGGTGGAGCGCCTCCCGGCACCCGCCAACCGACTCTGTGGGCTGGGGTTCAAGCACGGACAGGGGAACTTTTTGGGCATCAGGAACGTCTATCAGGTATAATGATTACCAAGGGGAACGAAAAGTAATATGCTTGCTTGTATCCTGATCGGCTTGTTCCTGGTGCAGCCGCAGGCTGCCCTTGATCTGCCGACACCCAATCCTCTGGATATCAGCCCTGAGATCCGCAGCTATCTCGACGTAAAAGTGCATCGCAATGATCCACCGATGCTCCGTCTGCAGGAACTCGTTTCGACGGTCTTTCAGGACCGCGATCTCAATTTCAGCTATTCCGTGGAAACACGAAGCGCCATCGAGACTTTTACGGCCCGTAGCGGCAACTGTCTTTCCTTCACGATCCTGTTTATTGCGATGGCGCGTTACGTGGGATTGGATGCCCGCTTCCGCGAAGTGGAGATCGCCCCGACATGGTCCAAGAACGGTCTGTTCGTCAATCTGAACCTGCATGTGAACGCGGGGGTCTTCATCGAAGGTCAGGCATACGCCATCGACGTGTTCCCCGTGATAAACCGGATCGAGATCGGTGCGCGCCCGGTGCCCGATGAGCGGGGTATCGCTCACTTTTACAGCAACCTGGGCGCAAACGAATTAGGCCAGGGCAATCTCGACGCGGCAGAACGATGGCTGCGCAAAGCGCTCGAGGTCGATCCGACCGCGGTAGGCGTGTGGATCAATCTCGGGGCCGCCAAAAGCCAGGCCAAACAGCTCAAGGAAGCCGAAAAATGCTACCGCAAGGCGCTGGAGCTGGAACCCGGGAATCAGGTAGCCATGGGCAATCTTGCCGGCTTGTGCGAACTGACGGGCCGGTTGCAGGAAGCCAAGCGTCTCCTGGCGAAGGTCAAGCAGTTCCGCGAGAAAAACCCTTACCACCACTTCAGCCTGGGACAGCAGGCCTACGCTGACAGCCGGTATGAGGAATCCATCGTTCACTTCAAAAAGGCTCTCAAGCTCAAGGCCAGGGAACACAATTTTTATTTCGCCCTGGCTCGCTCCTTCTCGCAGCTGGGCAGGGTTGCGGATGCGGAGAACAGCCTGCAACTTGCCGTGAAGTACGCAGCCGATCCTGCGAACAAAGCCCGCTATTCGGAAAAGCTCGAGCTGCTGAAAAACGTCCGGTCTCAGCCCGGAGGCATTTCCTGAATCACCCGGCCGGCACTTCGCACCGCCAGGACACGAAGACGCCGGCGCGGCGAATCCTGCATCAGGTACCCCTGTTTTTTGCGTCCAGGCAATCCCGCAGCCTTGCGGTGACAGGCATCGGTTCCGGGTACGCCGAGCTTTCAATATTCCGGGTCAGCGCCCGGGAGTGGCAAGGAAATCCACGGCGAGATTGGCTAGCGCCCGGATTCCGACCTTGAGGGCGCTCTCGTCAGCGAAGAACCGCGGCGAGTGATTCGGCGCGGCCAAAGCAGGATCCGCACCCTTCGGTGTAATGCCGAGGAAAAAGTAGAGACCAGGGACCTGTTTCTGATACAGGGAAAAATCCTCGGCCGTAGTGGTGGGCGGCACGACGGTGACGGCCGCTTCGCCGGCGACCCGTACCAGTGTCGGGACCATGCGTTCGGTGAGCTTAGGATCGTTGTACGTCACGGGATTGCCGCGCGTGATGCTTACTTCGGCCTCAGCCCCCGTGCTTCGGGCGATCATCTCGGCAGTCTGGCGGATGCGCTTATGGATGTCGTCTTGAATCCCGGCATCGAATGCCCGGATGGTTCCCTCCATCTCGACGGTGTCGGGCACGATGTTGCTGCGCACCCCGCCGTGGATGGAGCCGATGGTGATCACCGCCGGGGAGAGCGTCAAATCCGTCTGACGGCTGGTAATGGCCTGCAGCCCCAGGACGATCTGCGAAGCGGCGACAATCGGATCAACTCCGGCCCAGGGAAGCGCACCGTGCGTCTGCCGGCCGCGCACCAGGATCCTGAGGGAATCGGAACTGGCCATCATCGCCCCGGCCCGGTAACGGATCTGACCGACCGGAAACGGGAAGACATGCAGGCCGAAAATGGCATCCGGCCTCGGATCTTCGAGCACGCCTTCCTTGATCATCAGCGCAGCGCCGCCCTCTTCTCCGGCGGGCGCGCCCTCCTCCGCGGGCTGGAACAGAAACCTTATGGTGCCCGGCAGCTCCTCCCGGAAACCTGCCACGATCTCGGCAACCCCAATGAGTATGGCCGTATGAATGTCATGACCGCACGCGTGCATGACTCCGACTTCGCGCCCGTTATATGTAGTGCGAACCTTGGAAGCAAAGGGAAGGTTCACCTCTTCGGTAACGGGCAGGGCATCGATGTCGGCACGCAATGCGACAACCGGTCCCGGCTTGCCGCCGCGCAATGTTCCCACGACCCCGGTGTGCGCCACGCCCGTGCGCACCTCGATGCCAAGGCTTTTCAGGTGCCCGGCGATCAGCTTCGCGGTCCTGACCTCGCGGTTCCCCAGTTCCGGATGCTCGTGCAGGTCGCGGCGCCAGGCTATGACCTTGCTTTCTATCTGGTCGGCGCGCCGTTCGATCTCCAAGGCCAGCCCGCCGGAACCGCCGGTTTGCGCGCCCGACGGATATGGGGGTGCGACCAGGTTGCCGGCGGTCATCAGGCAGACCCATGCAGCCGGGAAAAGGAAATTGCGGTGAGAATTCGCAAGGCTCATGGTGGCCCCCCTCGTCATGCGGCGCTCCGGCCGCAAGATCACGAAAACCGGGCATTCCGGGCTACTTTTTGTGATTTCCTATAACCTGCTTCGCAAACTCGAGCAGCTGCGGGCTGCGCAGGCCCGCTTTTTTGGCTGCCTCCTCCGCCTTGTCGGCGGGCATTCCTTCCTCCAGGGCGAAATAGATCATCATGAGGGCGCCGACGCGGTTGCCGCTGCCGCAGTGGACGAATACCTTGTCTCCTTTGACTGCCGACAGCAGGGTGTTGAACGCCAATGCCTGTCCTTCCTGGCTGCTGAAGGGAACCACGTAGTACCGCAAGCCGAGCTGAATGGCCTGCTTTTCTTCCCCCACCCGGTCGTATTCCTCGCCGCTAGTGCGGATGTTGATGATTGTTCTGTAGCCCTTTTCAGCCAGCTGCTTCAGGCCGGTCTCATCAGGCTGGCCGCCGGTGCCGAGGCCCGCAGAGAGTTCAACATAGTTAGGCAGCGGCGGTTTCGCTTGCTCCTGCGGTTTCTCCGGGGCCTGGCTCAGCATTGCAGCCGGCATCATCAAGAGGATAAGGGTTATGAGAGAGAGGATCTTTTTCGAATGAGTCATGTTAGTCATGTACCTTCACCATGAATAATCAGTTCTTTAGCTGACCGGATTCGGCCTCGCACCCTTGTTTGTATCGTGCCGTGATGGCAAGTACAATCAAATTTCAAAGTCCGGCCGGAGTGGGCGCCTGCTGGCGAGGGTGTCTCAAAAGCCGACATGAGCCTGCCGCTGTGCATTTTGAGGTCCGACAGGCTGCCAATGCATGTCTCTCCTGTGCGCCGCCGCTTTCCCATCTATCGTACGGCGATCTTCTCGGGCCAGATCGGGCTGACCTTCCCGTCTCCATCGACGTCCACAAAGATGGGGTTGGTCAGGGCGTAAGGAACCGCCGCATCCTGCATTCTGCCGCTGCCCGACCTCTGCTGGATCGATGGATACAGTGTCCTGCTTCCAATGACCTCGACGGCAATCCAGGAGTCGCGCTCGAGCTTCAACTCAGTCCGGCCTCGGTATCTCACCGGGGCGATGCTCGTTTCGCCACGTCCGCCGATAAGAATCGGACTGCGCCTCTCGCCGTTGACCACCAGCCGAATCTCGGTCAGGTCGATCCACGGCGCCGCCTTGACCTCGATTTCCATGGCCACGAGCCCGCTCTTAGCTGTCAGGGTGTCGCCGTAGGTAGACTTGCCGTTGGCCCGGACCGATACGATCGGCCCGTTGCTGACGAAAGAACGGCCGGCCTTGATGGACCGTATCAGCGCCGGCACATCCAGGCCGGTTCCTTTCGCTCTGCCGTAAAGGACATAAGTCCGAGAATAGCCCGGCTCGCCGCCGTCCTGGCCATGGGCATCGGACGTTCCGACGATCCGGATGGGGTAGCCGCGGTTGAGAAAGTGGAACCAGTTCTCGATTGTGGCGCGGTTGGCTGCGCTGAGTCTGGCCCCGTTCATGGCCTCCATCACGTCGAAATCCATGACGAACGGCGCATCGGCCGAAGCCGCTGCCTTGGGATCCAGCTTATACGTCAGGAAGTATCCCAGTCCCTGTGACCGTGGGTGGTTGACCTGGATCAAGGCGCCCGGATCCCTTTTCCGTATCATTTCGAACAGCAGTCCCGGCGTACTGTCCTGGACGCTGATCGCCCCATTGCCCGGCTCCTCGGGATGCGGGACAAGCGGGTAGCCGTTGAAATGGATGTTTCCTCCCCTGCCGGTCACCTCGCTGCCGAGGATAACGGCCAGTTCCCGGGCCAATCCGAGCCGTTCGAGCTCAGGCCGGTAATCCGTGATGTAATTGTGGTCGGCCGCCACGGCGACCTCGATCCCTTCGGCGATCACCCCCTTGAGGCGTTCAGCGATCTTCATCTGGCCGTCGGAGTATTGGGTGTGCATGTGGGAATCCACGGCGATGAGGCCGGGTGTGTCGACCGCTTTATCGATGACAAAATCGGCGCCGGGATTTTCCCCTGCGAATACCTCGATGACCCGGGTTTCCCGGCTGTAAGCCGGTCCGTGGGCCGCGACGGCCAGATACATGCCCGTCGGCAGAAGCACGGTCTCGCCGTCCTTGCCGGGATAGAGTGAGTTTTTCATGGCTTGCCAGCCTCGGCCGGTCAGAACCGGATTCTCGGGCATGAAGTAGGGGGACTCGCCCGCCGCCAGACCGATGAAGCTGATCTTGCCTGGAACCGCCGCGCCCTTCGAGTCGCGCAAGCGAACCGTCATCGAACCCAGGGCCGGGACCTCGGCTGCCCAGGCCGGCGTCGAGCCCTGGGAATCGGTTGCTGCCCGCCGGAATACGCTTTCTCGCACCGCGGGAAAAGCGTTTATCCGGACGCTGTAGGTGCCTTCAGGCAATGGGATGGACAGCGATGCCGGTCGATTCAGGAAAGCCCGGTAAAACTGCATTCCCGTTGAAGGCTCCCGTACCAGGATCTCGACGGTGTCGAATCCCGCGGCAAGGCCCGGCGGCTTGCCGGCCGGAGTTCCGGCTGTCCGCAACTCAATCAACTGGCGATCGGCCTTGATTTGGGCGAGCCGGTAGAGCCGGTCCAGGACATCAGGGATTTCCTTCCCGGCCAGCAGGCTATAGCTCACCCCGTAGGATTGTCCCGGGCGGAGAAGCCCCGGAAGTGGTTTGTCGGACGACTCCACGGGATTGGGATTCCACCAGCCCAGGATGTGGTCCGGGCGCTGGTAGACTCGGAAGTTAAGCCTCGGGAACTGGCGGGCATGGTAAGGGCTGAAGCTGAGGTTCTGAAGCAAATTGGCCCCGAGGCTGAAGCTCAGCCCGTTGATCTCCTTCGAGCCCGCGTTGCGGACTTCGGACGATATGGAGATCTGGCCCTGGTCGAACATGAACTCGTATCGTGTCACGACCTCGAGCTGGCCCAAGCCCTCGATCTCGCCCGTCGCCCGGACAGAGACTCCCGAGCCCTCCTGGCTGACGGAGAGGACACGGATCGTAGCCGTCTTGCCGGCGGCACGCAGGCTTGGAGCCCCAATGAGCGTTAGCGGCCGGCCGGAGGCGCCGGCCGGGACGAAGGCCATGATCTGGCCGTGCGGATCGGCCAAGGCTATGTTCAGATCACTTTTGAGAGACCTCGAGGAACCTGCCACGAGGGCTGCATAGGATGCGTCGGCGACCAGGATGTCCCCGGTCCGGCCGAAGGTACGGAACGCCTCGGGTAGGTCGCCGGGTGCTCGAATGACCTTGATCGTCGGTGCAGCGGCGTGTGCAGGCCCGACGATGACTATGCATGCCAGAATGACCAGCAGAATGGCGGAAAGGGATCGATGGTTCATGGAGCCTCCTTCTGGAAGCCCTAGGCTATCGCAGGCGGCAATTCGATGGCAACGAAGTAATGATGATCCCATCCGGTCGCGGCATGATCCCGGATCGGCGACAAGAAGGCTCTCAGCGCAAAAGCGAGCGCGGAAGCCATCACTGCCTCGACATGGCATGCGAATGCACGGCGGATTCCCGACAGGTGCCGTGCCTGCGATACCCCGAACGAACCTCGTCAGCAGTCACAATGAGGCAGGCTCATTTGTCTTTGCCAGATACTCGTATTATGCTAGCCCTCGATGGAGTTACTTCTGGTCAAGTACGGGTATGTACTGTTATTCCTCGGCGTGGCTGTCGAGGGCGAAGTTTTTCTGATCGCGGCCTCCTTCCTCGCCCATCGCGGCACTCTCCATCTTCCGCTCGTCATCCTCGTCGCCATTGCCAGCAATTGTGCGGCTGATCAAATCTACTATGTCATGGCCAGGACGCGTGGCCGTGCCTGGCTCGAAGGGCGGTTCGGCCGGCACGAGAGGTATCGTCAGGTAGTCGAGTGGATGTCACGCCGCGGGAACTGGCTATTGCTCTTCAGCCGCTTTGCCTTTGGATTCCGCATTATCATTCCGGCCGCTTGCGGCGCCCTCGGGATGCCGGTTGCCCGGTTCACGATCATCAACATTATTGCGAGTGCCATCTGGGCCATACCCACCGCTCTGCTGGGCTATTACTTTGGGCAGACAGCGGCGCTGGTGCTGATCGGAATCCGCCACCATCAGTGGTGGGTTATTGCCGGCTTGCTCGTGACAGGCGGCGCCATAGTCCTGGTGCGCCATATCAGGCACGCCGAGTGGGTTGAAGATCTCAAACCGATAGATCTGCATACCCTGGCGCCCATCCTGATCGGTGCGATGGGGGTCGTCAACATCGTTTCCGCGGTCTGGCCCCGTTCGCATGCCATGGTGCAGGCCATTTCCGAATGGTTGCCCCTCGAGGTGTCTCAGAACAGCCGCGCATTGATGCTTATGGCAGGCATCGCGCTGCTGCAGGTGACTCGGAACCTAGCGCGCCGGAAGGAGCTTGCCTGGTACGTCGCGGTGGTTGCGCTCCTGGTTTCGATCCTGACGCATGTCACGCGGGCGTTGGATTTCCAGCATTCCGTCGTTGCGGGCTTGCTCCTGGCCTACCTGTACCGGTATAGGGGCCGCTTTTATGCCCGGACCGATCCTGCATCCCTCCGCCTTGCTGCATCGATGCTGCCGCTGGTCTTTGCAGCGGTGTACGTGTATGGCTATGTCGGATTGCTCCATCGTTATGACCACTATACCTGGCTCGCCGGGTCTACACCCGCCTATGAGGCCTTTAACTCCGGATTGCTGATCCGCGCTCCCACGATCGAGCCGATCAACACGGCCGCTGCCCGTTACCTGGATTCTCTCCAGATTGCCGGCTGGCTCGCGCGCTTCTACCTGCTGATCCTCTTTCTCAGGCCGGTGATTTTGAAAGACCGGCAGGAGGCGCCGCCGGAGGCGGTCGCGCGGATCTTCCGCGATCACGGCCGGAACTCCCTATCGGTTTTCGCCATCCAGCGCGACAAGCACCATCTTTTGGTCGCCGAAGGCCGCGCACTGGTTGCCTACGCTCCACAGGGCGCCATTGCACTTGCGGCAGGGGATCCGCTGGCCTCGGACGAGGATTTTGAGCGGAGCGTGCGGGAGTACGTGCGATACTGTGACCGGAACGGCTGGACGGCCTGCATATACGAGGCGTCAGAAGAACGCCTTGCCGTCTATCGCTTCCTCGGATTCCGGGCGCTCAAAATGGCCGAAGAGGCCGTGCTTGACCTGAGCGAGTTTGACCTCGCCGGCGGCAAGAGGGCGAACCTGCGCGCGATGGTCAACAAGATCCGCAAGACCGGCATGGACGTCAAGCCGTACAACCGGGGCGAGGAACCGGATCGTTCGGTGGACGAGCAGCTCGAGGAAATCTCGCAGGAGTGGCTCGCCGAAAAGCGGATCGGCGAACTCGGATTCACGCTGGGTCGTTTTTCCCTGGAGGCACTCAGCGGCGTGCCGGTATTCATCGCGATCCTCCACGAGCGCATCGAAGCGTTCTGTTCGTGGCTCCCCTACCGGGCGGGCACGGCCGTCGTGCTCGACCTCATGCGTAAGCGCAAAAACGCGCCTTCGGGAACCATGGACTTCCTCATCTGCCAGTCGCTCCAGCAATTGAAGTCTACGGGCTATTCGCAGGCAAGCCTCGCAAATGCACCTCTGGCCAATGTCCAGGAACCGCGCCGGGCGCTGGACCGCGGCGTGGCGCTCCTGTTTGAAAACATGAACGCGGTCTACGGCTACAAAAACCTGTTCCAGTTCAAAAAGAAATTTGCGCCTCGCTGGGAAGGCCGATACCTCATTTATCCGAAAGGCGCGGATCTGCCGCGTGTCGCGTACGCTCTCACGCGCGTCCACAGTTCGGGTGGCCTGCTGCAGCTTATTTTCAGGAAATAGACATGAAAAGACTGGCCGTCTTCACCACCTCCATCGCGCTGCTCGCCGCCTCTGCCGGATTGGCACAGAACTCGCTGGCCATCCGGGGGAAGCGGCAGGACCTATATCTGTACGGTGAAAAGCGGGGAGCTCCTGTCGTCCTCTCAAGCGGCGACCTTGGGTGGGCGGGTCTCGTTGTGCACGTCGCCGAGTTTCTGGCTGCGCGCGGCTATTATGTGGTGGGCTTTGACAGCAAGGCCTATCTGTCCAGTTTCACTACCCGGACGGAAACGCTGAAGCCGTCCGATGTTCCCGGGGACTATAGGCAGCTCATCGACTTTGCGCGCAGCGGCACGCCCGCCAAGCCCGTTCTGGCAGGGATTTCCGAAGGTGCAGGGCTGTCCGTCCTGGCGGCAACCAATCCGGAACTGAAAGGATCCATTCAGGGTGTGCTCGGCCTGGGACTGCCCGACCAGAATGAGCTCGGCTGGAAATGGCAGGATTTCACGATCTGGATCACCAAGAAGGTGCCGAACGAGCCAAGCTTTATGGTTGAGGATGTCATCGGGCAGGTGAGTCCGGTGCCGCTTGCGGAGATACATTCGACGCATGACGAGTTTCTCCCGCTGGAGAAAGCCAAGGCCATGTTCGCGCGTGCCGCCGAGCCGAGGCGCATGTGGGTGATCGAGGCTGCCAACCACCGTTTCAGCGACAACCGCGACGAGCTTGACCGGCGCATCATCGAAGCGCTTGACTGGATCAAGTCCCGCCGATAGCCGTGCGATAGTCTCCCGGTATCAGCGCGGGTTGTTTTTGGCAAGCCCCAGGGCGCGGAGGCGCTTGTGCATGCGGGTGCGCTCGATGCCGAGTGCGCGGGCGGCGGCGGAAACGTTGCCGCCGGCCCGCTCCAGCGCCTGCCGGAGAAGGTCGCGCTCCGCCTGGGCGCGGGTCTCCTCCAGACTGGCTGGAGGGCTGCTGCCGCGGGGCAGGCGGATTTCCAGAGGCAGGGATTCCGTGGTGATATCGTCCCCGGGGGCAAGTATGGCAGTGCGCTCGATGAGATTCCGCAATTCACGTACATTGCCGGGCCAGCGGTAGTTGCGCAGGACGGCAAACGCCTCAGGCTCGAAGCGTTTGGGCCGGAAGTTGTTGCGGCGGCAGAATTCCTCGAGGAAGTACTCAGCCAGCGGGCGGATATCCTCGGGCCGTTCGCGCAACGGCGGCATCCGGATCGGCACCACGCTCAGGCGATAGTACAGATCCTCACGGAACTTTTTCTGCTCCACCAGGGTCGCCAGATCCCGGTTGGTCGCCGATACGACGCGCACAGCGACCTGCAGAGTATCCTCACCGCCGACCCGCTGGAATTCCCCTTCTTGAAGCACGCGCAGCAGCTTAGCCTGGGAAGCTTCATGAAGATCACTGACTTCATCAAGGAATATCGTGCCGCCATCGGCCAGCTCGAACTTGCCCCGCCGGCTGGCGGTCGCGCCGGTGAAGGCGCCCTTCTCGTGGCCGAACAGCTCGCTTTCGAGCAGTTCCACCGGAATGGCGGCACAATTGACCTTGATGAACGGGCCTGCGGCAAAAGGGCTCTGGCGGTGCAGGTGGGTGGCGATGAGTTCCTTGCCTGTACCCGACTCACCCGTCAGGAGCACGCGCGCGTCGGTGCGGGCCACCTGGTTGACTTGCTCGAGCACGCGCTGAAAGGCGGGGCTGGCGCCGATCATGCGGGGCGCCTCCCCCACCAGCTCGCGAAGCTGTGCGTTCTCCTGTTGCAGCGCTGCCTGCTCGAGGGCATTCTTCAAGGCCAACAGCAACCGGTCGCGGCTCAGCGGCTTCTCCAGAAAATCGAAAGCTCCGGCCCGCGTAGCCGCCACAGCGTCGGCGATGGTCCCGTGCCCCGAGATCATGATGACCGGCGCCTGATTGTCCGTCTGCCGGAGGGCAAGCAGCAGGTCAATGCCGTTGCCGTCCGGCAGCCTCACATCCAGCAGGTACGCGTCAGCACGCCAGCGCAACAAACGCTCCCTGAACTCGGCTGCCGACCGGCAGATCACCACCCCGTAGCCGGCTCCCTCCAGCACCAGCCTCAAGGAAGTGCCGACATTGGCTTCATCGTCCACCACCAGAATTCTTTTTGCCCCCAAGGTTTTTTACCTCCAAACGTCCCTCTGCGGCGGCCGTTGCCCGTCTATTTCTGCACTTGAGGCAGGATCAGGCGAAAACCGGCGCCGCCCAGAGCTCCCTCGATGGCCTGCAGGTCTCCGCCGGCCAGCAGGGCGTTTTTGCGGGAAATGGACAGCCCCAATCCCATGCCGTATTTTTTAAAAGATATGGAGGGCTCAAAGAGCGACGAGCGGGCGTCAGAGCTCAATCCCGGCCCGGAGTCGTGCACTTCGACCTTGACCTTGCCCTGCGCCTCACCGGTAATGCCCAGAATCCTACCCCCTGCCGCCGCCTCCGCCGCATTTTCGAGCAGGTTTGTCAGGATACCCTTTGTCTGGTCGGCATCGGCCCAGGCATAGGGAAGGTTTGCGGCGGGCCGGATCTCATAGGTGACTTCCGGATGAGCCACCTGCAGGAATTGAACGCGTTCTTCCAGCAGCGCATTCAGATCAAGCGCCGCCGGCTTTGCAGCAGGTTCAGCCGCGAATTCGGAAAAGGCGCGCACGCGCCTTTCCAGGCTTTCGACCTCGCCGATCACAATCTGGGCCGCCTGGTCCATGAAAGACCGGTCTGCGGAGGGCTGACGCGCCAGCAGTTCCTCCATGGTAAGGCGAATCGGCGTGAGCGAGTTTTTCAGCTCGTGAGCCATTTTGCGCGCAAGTACCTGCCAGCTGGCGATCTGCGTCAGATAGACCAGCTGGTCGCGGTTCTGTTGCAGCCGATCCGCCGTGTGGTTGAACGCCTCTAGGGCACGGCCGATCTCATCCCGCCGTCCCGACCGCAGCCGCCACTCGAAGTCTCCTCCTGCCAGTCGGAACAGGCCGGCGGTCAGTTCCTGAATGGGCCTGCTGATGCGATGAGCCAGGAAGATCACGCCCAGCAGGGCCAGGATCCAGATGATCCCACTCAGCAGAATCAGGGTGAAGATGAACCCGCGGCGCAAATCGCGCTGCCGGAGCCCGTCTACCTGGGACCGGGCCTGCCGAATCTGGCGGGTGATCTCTTCCATGCGCACGCCGTCCAGGCGCATGGAATAGAACTGGACAGCCGGGCCCTGGCGGACGAGGTAATTCAAATGGTCGCCTTCGGGCTCGGAGAGCTGAAAACGCTCGACATCCCCGCTTCCCCAGAATTGCTGCACAAGTACCGGCCAGGCTGCCTGGTTTGCCTGAGCGTACAACTGCGGCTGGATCCTGCCCGAAGCCGCGGCAGCCTTCAGTTCCTCGCGCGACTGCCGGTAATACTCGCGGGCAATTCCCTCCAAGGACTTGGAGAGCCGGTCCACGTCGTCCGTGACCGCGTACGAGAGACTGTGTTCCAGAAGCGCCACGCTCATCCACAAAATGGCAGCCAGCGGCGCCAGCGTTGCCGCAAGGAAAACCAGAATGAGCTTTGTGCGAAGCCGGTTCACGTGGTCTCTCGACGGTTCGGTCGCCTTATTTCTTTTCCTTCAACTCAGCCAGTCGCAGGGGACCCGAATCGGCCTCCCAGCGGGGCGGCGCCTCCTGCGTTTTGCGGCTGAAAACATCGATCAAGCTTGCCAGCGTTAATCCTGACCCGCCTTCGCCGCCGCTGGAGCTGTCGTTTTCTGCGACCCTGCAGACCAACTTTAGCACAAAGCTTTTTTCGGCGGGAAGTGCCGGCAACGGCACCGGCATGGCGTCCAGGCACCAGGCCTCCGCCTGGGCCGGCGCCAGATGCGATGCGGCGCGGCCGCCGGCTCCCATCTGGACGACTGAGAATTTCTCCTCCCACAAATCGAAACTGATCGCGAAACGCTCCTGGAGACGGGCAAGCCGCCGGTTTCCTGGATCTGCGTGCAGGCTCAGCGCGAACTCAAACGTCACCGGGGCGCCGTCGTGCAGCCGTTCCAGGGCCTTGCCCTCGAGGAAGTGCATGCGCGGCGCCGTCACATGCAGGTAAACGCCCTGACGCTCCACTACCAGAGACGGCGGCTGGGCAAGGAGCTGGAACCAGGCAATGCCCGAGAGGCAGATCAGCAGGATGGCATATCGATCGGCTCTCATGCAGCCCCCTAAAACCTGAATCCGAACATGAACAGCGGGGTCACCTCGTGGAGCCTGATCGGGAACGCCAGCGACATAAACCCGCCATTGCGGAATGCCAAACCGAATCCGATCCCGTGCCGGACCGGAATGTCCTGGCCGCTGCTCCAGACCGCGCCAACGTCATAGAAGACCTGAAACGGCCGGTACCGGTATTCCAGAGAGCCGTGCGCCGAGCGGGTTGCGCCCAGCGGAGCGATGTCGAACTTGTTCCATCCCCGCAGGGTGAAGCTGTTGCCAAGGGTAAAACGCTCGAACAGAGGCGCCTGCCCGATGAGGAAACCTCCTTGAAAATGGGCGCCGAAAAGACTCTTGCCCTTGGAAAGCGTGTAGTCGGCGTTCGCAAAGTGACGGGTATATAGGAAATCACTTTCGAGGATCCGTGTGGCACTGCGCAGGCTGTAACTGGCCCGAAAATCCTGCCGGTAATTGCGCCCGCTTCCCGTCCGATGGCGATACTGGATATCCGCAGTGCCGGCGTAGGCTGTCTCTGTGTGGGGCGTCGGGTATTGGGTTTCGAGGCGCTCAAAACTCGTCCCCACGCTTATCTTCAGGTCCGGGAACGGAATCAGCGCTATCGACGGAGCCAGATTCTGCCGCCAGCGGTACACTCCGGGCACCTCCGGCGCGTCTGCCAAAGCCGCTTCCGTCGCCGGATTCCATTTTTGATGGTAGGTGTCGAAGTCAATCCGGAGTTGCACCCTGTCCGTTCCCACCTTTCTGTGTTCATAGCGGAAGCGGAAGCCGGCATAACGCTCCAGCAGCTCGTCGGCGACATTGACGGCGCCGAAGGTGAAAACGTTGTGGTGCGTTTCCAGAGGCAGCTCGATGGCACCGCTGAATCCCTCCTTAGAGTGATACACGATGGGCGGAACCGTGATTTCAAAGCGTCGCCACCAGTTCCTCTCTGCCGCAAAAACGACTTTGACCTGGTACTCCTTGTCGCCGCGTTTCAGTTTCTGGGAGACGGTGTAACCCGAAAGCTGATAACGCAGGCGGCCGGCCAGCTCGTCAGCAGCTGCCTGGTCGAACTTCTGTCCGACCAGCTTCTGCAAGTCCTCGCGCAGGGCCTTGCCGATCCTGGATTCGGCGACTCCCGTGAGCTCAACGCCTTCGACGACGTACTGCTTGTTAACGTTCGGAACTGGTTGCTGATTGCCGGCCTTCGCATCCGCCGGCAGGATGCAAATCAAAAAGATGGTGAGAAGAGGTATGTTTTTCATGCCCAGGCAGATTGCACGATTTGGGCCAAACCGTAAGTAGTTCATATAAAAAGAGATAGGTTTTGGACTCCTGTGACGTGAGGTCACAGGTGTGCCGCTGACGTCACACCTTCCAAGCGATGCCGCATCGATCCCATAATACACCAGCAGCCGATAAGGAGACACGCCGCCTTTCCTTCGATTCGGTTACCGGCGACACCAACGAACCACGAAGCCCGCCAAGATCCCCAAGGAAAGCACGTACCGCCTTGAGATCTTGGTGGTCTTTGTGGTTCGCTTTTTGTGCTTCACGCTGCCTTGCTGGATCCTGCGTTTGAACCGCACAGCGATCCCAAAAGGGGTTGACAACCCGGCGGATTGGTGAGATTGTGATATTTCACTTTTCCAGCCGCTAAAGTCTGAAGAGGTAACAATATGGCGAGTTACGGCACGACGAAATCGATCTGGGCTTCCAGAATTGTGCTCTGCGAAGTCGGACCACGGGACGGCCTGCAAAACGAAAAAACTTCCTTTACCATCGATCAGAAGGTGGAGTTGATCGAGCGCTCGGTGCAGGCGGGCGTGAGGTTTATCGAGGTCGGTTCCATGGTGCATCCCAAGGCCGTGCCCCAGATGGCGGACACGGACGAAGTAGCCAAGCGCATCAAGAAGGTGGACGGCGTCGAGTATCGTGTCCTGGTCATGAACGTCAAGGGGATCGAGCGTGCCGAGGCCGCAGGACTGTCAAAAGCCAAGCTGACGGTGTCGGCCAGCCGTTCTCACTCCCTGGCCAACATGAAGCGGACACCCGAGGAAGTGGTGCGCAGTTTCGGGGAGTGCGCCGAATACGCCGCCGCCCACTCGATCACTCTTTCGGGCGCGATTGCCACCTCATTCGGCTGTCCATTCGAGGGCAAGGTGGCGCTGGAGCAGGTCCTGTCTGTCATCCGCTGTTTCCGGGAGATCGGGGTGACGGAATTGTCCTTGTCGGATACCACTGGCATGGCCAATCCGCAGCAGGTGCACGAGTACTGCACGCGCGTGCGGGAGGAGTTTCCCGACGTGACCTGGTGGCTGCACTTCCACAACACCAGGGGCATGGGCCTGGCGAATGTGGCGGCCGGCATGCTGGCCGGAGTGCAGCGATTTGATGCTGCTTTTGCCGGCCTGGGAGGCTGCCCCTTTGCGCCGGGCGCCTCCGGCAACATCGCGACGGAAGACCTGATTCACATGTGCCATGAGATGGGGATTGAGACGGGCATTGACCTGGATCAGGTGATAGCGCTCGGCAAAACCATCGTGCAGATTGTCGGGCATGAGACCTCGAGTTTCATACTCAAAGCGGGCAAATGCAGCGACATAGTGGGAAATAAGAAAGAAGCTACTTCGTGAGGCGCGATCCGGCGGGGCGCCCAAAAACATCCCGCATCCTGCAAAACAAGAGGCGCTTGCGGTTTTGCCGCAAGCGCCTTTTTTCATCCCCGCACCGGAATTGGCCGGGCTATCGCCTTCTTGCGTGAACCAGGCCGATCGCATCAAGGTACTGTCCGGCCCGGCCGAAAAATCCGACCACCTGGCTGCCGGCAGGGACATCGATCTGAAAGTTCGCCGTGCCCCCGGATCCGCCAAACAAGGGTGAATTCTTTTTGTTGGTGCGAATCTGCAGCGAATCTATCATGGTGCTGTACCGGCCGGAAATGCCGGTAATGTATTCATCTGCGTCAAGTCTGAACGATCTGTATCGTCCGCCTGTCCCGCCGTACCTTGCCCCCTCCATCGTAGTGCCATCGGCCAAGACATAGATCATCTGCACGGAATCGACGCGATCCCCCGAGGAAATGCGAATTTCGGCGATCCGGGCGCCGGCAGGAATGTTCTGGTCAGCAAAGGGATTGCCGCCGGTTCCTCCGTAGAGCGCCGTCTGTTGATATTGGACTGTACCCGGCCCGGCGACCTGCCTGCCGCTATATCCTTGGCCGTACCCCCTGCCAATGCCCCGGCTTATCGGCGTGTACATCAAACCGATGGCGTCGATGAGCGCGCTTGACCGGCCCGCAAATCCCACGACACGGCTGCCGGCCGGCACCTCGGCACGAAACTCCTCCCTGCCTCCCGTCCCACCATACAGGGGCGAAACCTTCTTGTTGGTTTGGATCTGGAGCGAATTGACTACGGTGCCGCATCGGCCGGAGAGGCCGGTGATGTACTCGTCCGCATCGAGCCGGAATACCCACGAGCGTCCGTTCAGGGCGCCGTACCTCGTCCCTTCCACGGTGCGCCCGTTGGCCAGGACATAGACGGTCTGCAGAGAATCAAGGCGGTCGCTCGCGGTGAGCCGGATCTCGGCAATCCGGGCGCCGGCAGGGATATCCTGGGTCGAGAAGGGATAGCCGCCGCTGCCGCCGTAGATCTGGGTTTGGGAATACTGCCCCGCACCTGTCTGTAAGGGAGTTCCGCCAAGATTCTGGCTCAGCTGAGTGTATGTCAGGCCGATGGCATCGATGAGGGCGCTCGACCGGCCTGCGAAGCCGATCGCCTGGAAGCCGCCCGGGACCTCTATGTGATACTCATCCGTGCCGCCGGTGCCACCGTACAGGGGCGAGGTTTTCTTGTTGGTCTGGATCTGAAGCGAATTGACAACGGTGCTGTGGCGGCCGGAAATGCCGGTGATGTACTCGTCCGCATCGAGCCGGAAGCTCCTCTGCCGTCCGGCGGAGCCGCCGTACCGTGTTTCTTCAACGGTACGGCCGTCGGGCAAGACGTAGATCGTTTGCAGGGAGTCAACGCGGTCGCTGGAAGCGATCCGGATCTCGGCAATCCGGGCGCCGGCAGGCAAATCCCGGGGTGCGAAAGGATAGCCGCCGCCGCCTCCGTAAAGCTGCGTCTGCAGAACCGCGGTTGCACCCATCTGGCCGACGGACCCGACGACGGTCCTGTTGTCGAGGCGCCGGCTCAGCGGCGCATAGATCAAGCCGACGGCATCCAACCGCTGACCCGATCGACCTGTGAATCCCACCGCCTCGGTGCCCCCGGGGACCAGGATCTGATAGTCCCGGTTGCCGCCCGAGCCGCCGAATAGAGGCGAGGTCTTCTTGTTGGTGTGAATCCGCAGCGAATCAATCAGGTCGCCGCAGCGGCCGGAAATGCCGGTAATATACTCGTCCGCATCGAGCCGGAAATAATTGAGTCTTCCTCCCGAGCCTCCATGCAGCCCGGCATCCATGCTGCTCCCGGAGATGGTCTCGTAGACCATCTGAATCGCGTCGATCATTTCCCCCGATCGGATACGGACCTCCGTGACTCTCGTTCCTGCAGCCTGCTGCGGGTCTGAGAACGGATTGCCGCCTCTGCCGCCGGCGATATCGGTGGAGCCTGACTGCCGGGATAGGGCGGGAGTGTCCGCCATGACCACCGCAATGGCCACAACCATGAAAATCAGTACAAACCTTTTCATAGAACCTCCTCGTCTATGCCGGACAAGATAAAAAGGACCTCATGAGGAAAGACACAAAAGCTCCACGGAAGCCGCGTTCATGGGATCCCTTGTGGGCAGATGCCTGGCGCTGATGCGGCTGGCAACGAGATCCACACTTCGCCGGCGATCGCCGGCAGCAGAATCCCATTTCCATCAATAATATCCTATACTGTTTCCATCCGGAATAAGATAAGCTTTTTTAATTGTTCCCGAAATAGCTCCTGGATTGCAGCGGCATGAGGCGAGGTTGCCTTCCGATGCATCCAGGGCGGCGAGCATATCGACTAAGGAGGAATGCGATGAAAATTCGTGCTTTGGTACTGGCGGTGAGCGTAATGATTGCGGCTGTGCTTGCAGCCTGGGCACAAGCTCCGAAGCCGGCAAGCCCGCCGGGAACCGCGGCCACGCAGATTCTGGGAAAATACGTGAAAGGGGCGCGCGGAGAAAGCTACCAGGAAGGCAAATGGATCGAAGTGACCTATGGCCGGCCGATCCTGCGAGCGCGCCAGAATATCTTCGGCTCCGGCGCCGATTACGGCAAGGTCGTGAATGCCGGCTCTCCGGTGTGGCGCGCGGGTGCCAACCAGACGACGCGTTTCAAGACCGAAGTGCCACTGATCTTCGACGGCAAGCAGCTGCCGGCCGGCGAATACAGTGTATTTGTCGAATTGAGTGAAAAAGCATGGACCCTCGTATTTTCGAATTGGCCGGCGCAGGAGAAGTATGATCCGAATAACAAGGCTGCGCTCTGGGGCTCTACCGGATACACGCCGGAAAAGGACGTCCTCAGATTGCCCATGGCCGTCGGTTCGCTGCCGTTTTCGGTCGATCAGTTTACGATTGCATTCATCGATATGAATGCCAATGGGGGAAAACTGGCCATGATGTGGGAAAAGACCATGGCCTCCGTGCCGTTCACTGCCGCACGATAGGAACAAAAAGGTGGGATTCCGCTTTTCCCGGCTCGATACCCCTACAGCAGCGCATGTAACTATTCGGGGCCGGAATCGGGATCGAGCCGATGTGTGCTTCGATCCCGACCCCGACGTTCCCGGTTGTGGTTCTATTTTCGGAACAGCCTCTCATGCGCCTTGGCGCATCCGGTGACGCATGAAAAAGAAAAAGCAGCCACGGATTACACTGATTTCACCGAGGACTCCATTCCCGACAGACGACAATCAGTGAAATCCGTGGAATCCGTGGCTTTTTTAAAATGAGCGGTATTTTCGGAACAGGGAGAAGGCTACAGCAGGAAGCGGGGGATAAAGACATGAGAAATCCGCAAGCGGGTCTGGAAACAGGCCAGCAAATCCGGCGCAGGACGCACTGGATCGGTGCTGGAGTTCTTACGTTGTGTTTGCTGCATGCTGCGTTCGCTGGACAGTCCGGCGGCGTTCCGACTGCCGCCAAAACAGCCGTCTATCCCGGCCAGGCATGGGAGAAGATCGAGAAGCCGGAAACCGCCGGCTATGCCACGGCGCGCCTTCAGGCACTGCGCGGGTGGCTGGCATCGCTCGATACAACGGCAGTGACCGTAGCCGTCGGCGGCAGGGTGCTCTTTGAATATGGGGATCAATCACACCTGAGCTACCTGGCATCTGTGCGGAAGAGTGTGCTGGCGATCCTGTACGGCAAATACGTGGAAAACGAGACGATCCCGCTCACCAGGACGCTTCGCGAAATCGGCCTGACGGACGTCGACGGGCTGCTGCCGGTGGAATTGGAAGCCACGGTCGAGAACCTGATCACGGCACGGTCCGGCGTCTACCATCCCGCCTCAAACTCAGGAGACAGCACTGCCAGCGCGCCGCCGCGCGGCTCGCAAAGACCGGGCACCTATTATCTTTACAACAACTGGGACTTCAACGCAGCAGGAGCCGTCTTTGAGAAGCTGACGGGGAAGGACATCTATGATGTTTTGGAGACCGATTTGGCCAGGCCGATCGGCATGCAGGACTTCGACCGTGCGCAGCAGAGAAAAAGCGGCGACGTCAAGCGGTCGCAGCACATGGCATATCACATGTACCTGTCGACACGCGACATGGCACGCATCGGCCTGCTGATGCTGCGCGGCGGACGGTGGCAAGACCGCCAGCTGGTTTCGGCCGGCTGGATACGCCGCATCTCAAGCCTGGTAACCCCGCTTAACGAGATGAATCCGCCTTCGTACCGCTCCCTCGGCACGGGCAACCGTTGGGGCTACGGCTGCATGTGGTGGGTGTGGGATGCACCGAACTCGCCGGGGCCCTACGAGGGCGCCTTTACCGGTATGGGCGCGGGCGGACAGTACATCACCGTTCTGCCGCAGTTGGACGTGGTGGTGGCGCACAAGACGGATACGACCCAGGTGTCGCCGCACGGGCCCGCGGGCCGTCGCAGGGCAGTTACGGGCACGGAGTACGATTCCATCCTGAGGATGCTGATCGCCGCAAGATGCCCGGGCGGCAAGTGCCAGTGATTCGGGAATCGCAGGGCCTTCCCGCAGAATTGCCCCGACCACGAAAAACGCGAAATACACCAAAACCCTTTCGTAGTACTACGCTGCAACATCGTGTTTTCCCGTGTTCCATCATTCATCCTGCCTGGAAAGCGCACCATCAGGGGCACCCGCTCACAAGTCCGGGCCGAAGTCCTTTTTGAAAACCTCCGCCAGATCACGACTCCAGTTGTCGAGGGCCGACAGTTTCCCGAAGAAGAAGCGCAACACGGGCGGCTCCTCGACGAACTTCAGGCCTTTCACGAGATTTCGATGCCGGTGCAGCCACTCCAGGCGATCCACAGCGTATTCGATCTGCGACATCGTATACACCCTGCGGGGAACTGCCAGACGCGCCAGTTCCAGATCGGAATACACCTCATTGCCGTTCTGGTCGCGGTCCATCGAGATCGTCCCCCGCTCCATGCTCCTCACGCCGGATGCCAGATAGACCGCGGCTGCCAACGCTCCTGCGGGATATTGAGACTGAGGGAGGTGGGGCAGGAAGAGCTTGGCGTCGAGATGGCAGGCCAGCCCGCCCGGGGGTGTGACAACGGGGATACCCTTCTCGATCAGCCGCTCGGCGAAGTACTTGACAAACTCGGCCGCACTGCCGGCGACGTTGATATCCGTCATTTCGCGCAGGCCGACCGCCATCGCTTCGATCTCTTTGCTGGACATGCCCCCGTACGTGAGAAATCCTTCGTAGACGGGAAGCCAGGGCTTTATCGCTTCAAAGCATTTCTTGTCATTGGTGGCGATGAAGCCGCCCCGGACGCAGCTGCTTTTTCTACCGGACAGGTAGAAGATATCCACCAGGCTCATCATCTCCCACACGATGTCCTGGATCGACTTGCCCTCGTAACCTTTTTCCCTTTGCCTGATGAAGAAAGCGTTTTCGGAGATCAGGCTGCCGTCGAACACCAGGGGGATCCCGTGGTCGGCTGCCATTCGCTTTACTGCGCGCAGGTTGGCGAGGGAAAAGGGCTGTCCGCCAAGCAGATTGGTCGTGGCTTCCATGCGCACAAAAGGAATTTGCTTTGCTCCGTGTTTGGCGATGGTGTCTTTGAATTTCTGCAGATCGAGATTGCCCTTGAACAGCTCGGTGCTTTGCGTGTTCAAGGCTTCGTCCGTAAAGATTTCCAGGACTTTGCCGCCCGCCATTTCAAAGTGCGCCTTGGTGGTCGTGAAATGGTAATTCATCGGGATAATGCTTCCGGGTTTCACATAGACTTTCGCCAGCAGATGCTCGGCGGCCCGTCCCTGGTGCACCGGGAGCACATAATCGAAGCGCAGGACATCTTTGATCGCATCCGCCAGCTTGTAGAAGCTTTCACCGCCGGCATAGGCGTCGTCGGATACCATCATGGCGGCCAGCTGATTGTCGCTCATCGCGTTGGTGCCGCTGTCGGTGAGCATATCCAGGAAGACGTATTTGGTGCGGAGGGAAAAGGTGTTGTACCCCCCCTCCTCCAGAGCTTTGAGCCGTTCTCCGACCGGCACGAGGCTGGTCTTCTGCACGATGCGCACCTTATGCGCTTCGACAGGAATCTCTTTTCCGTTTGACAGCTTGATGATCATGCGGACCTCCTGATTGTCGGCTTAACCGGGAAAGTCCTAACGGGCTGGGCGGCGCGTCGCCGTCCATTTCACCTCCGGGCCCTTGGGGATCTTCACGGTGCCCTGCATGGTGTTGCCGACGACGAGGCCTGAATATTCGCGCATGGCATCAAGGCTGTCGCCGACGGCGAAGCTGATCCGGTTTCCCTGCAGCTTTGCGTTTGCCAGCCGCAGGCTCTGGCTGTCGAGCTTCAGGCTCCCTGATATTTTCTGGTGGGCCTGGCTGAGGGTGAGTTCGGCTTTCGGCCAGGTCCAGACGCCTGCAACCTTGGCCGGGACGATCCAGAGATAGCCCGTGCGGTCTTCCACGGTCACGCTGGCATCGGCCTCCCAGTCGCCCATGTCGAACGAATTGGTGACCACGCGGGTGCCGGGCTTCATGTCGAGGATTTTGGGGCGCAGTTTCATGTTGAGGCTGGGGAGGAGGTACAAGGTCAGGACGGTTGCCTGGCTGAAATCGCTTTCGAAGATGTCGGCTTGCACGAAAGTCGCATTGCCGGCAACGCCCGCCTTCTGGGCGCTCTCCCTGGAGAGCCGCACCATGTCGGGGTTGAACTCGATGCCGAGAGCCCGCGCCCCGCGCTTGGCCGCGGCAATGACCATGCGGCCGTCCCCCGAGCCGAGGTCGATCACATAGTCCTTGGGGGTCACTTTGGCCATGTCAAGCATGGCGGTGACGAGCTTCTCCGGCGTCGGCACCCAGATCACGTCCTTGCCCTGTTGTCCGATGGTGGGCTGGTACTGCGGGGCAGTCGCCGCCCCCTGGCCGTGCAGCGACAGCGGGAGCATGATAAGAACGAATATATAAGCCATGGATCTCAAGTAAGCCATTATGTCACCTCTCTCCTCAAGGTATAGCGGCCATCCCTGTCCGGACTATCTGCCGGCAGCCGCCCGCACCGGCAGTATGTCGATGACCCAGCAGCTGCGGCCGTGAGTACCGATCACGGCGACATTCTCCTGCGTCTGGATGGCCAGGTCGAAAACATAAGCAGTCGGCAGGTTCGATCCCAGGACTTCCCATTTCTTGCCGCCGTTGACCGTCACATAGACCCCCGTGTCGGTGCCCAGGTACAGGATGTTCCTGTTGGTGGGATCTTCTTTCACCACATTGGCGATGCCGCCCGGGACCTTGGTCGCGATGTTGGTCCAGTTCCTCCCGTAATCCGAGGACTTGAAGAGGTACGTGTTGAAATCGTTGTGCCGTTTGCCGTTGACTACGACATAAACAGTCCCCTCGTCGAACCGGGAAGCCTCTATGCTGGCGATGAAACGCTCAGCCGGCAGGCCCTTGGTGATTTTCTCCCAGTTGCCTCCCTCGTCCCGGGTGACGTGGAGGTTGCCGTCGTCGGTGCCGGCATAAATCAGCCCTTTCTTCAGCGGTGATTCGGAAATCGACCAGATCGTGGAGTACGCGATGTTTCCTTGTTTGGCCGGATCGAGGTTGGTCAGATCGGGACTGATCTTGCGCCAGTTCTTGCCTTGGTCGTCCGTCAGGAAAACGAACTGGGCGCCGTAGAGCACGCGATTCGGATCATGAGGGGATACGATGATCGGCGACACCCACTGGGCGCGCCTGGTGTCGGAGCCGAAGTTGGGGGCGATGGCCGTCTGTCCCGGCCGGCCGCCGCGGCCCCCTTGTCCTGCCTGCCCTCGGGCCTGTGCCTGTCCCTGGGCGGCCTGCCCGCGCCCTTGCGCCTGCGCCTGTGCCTGCCCGGCCTGCCCGCGCGCCTGCGCCTGCTGCTCCTGCGTCTTAGCCTGTTCCTGGGCTTCCCTGGCCTTTGCGTAATCCATCATGGTCGGGCCGCCGCCATAGCGGGTAACGAAATACACGATGTCGGGATTGACCGGATTCACTGCGTGGCGCCCGGCCTCGTCACCGATCCCGCTTTCCCATTCCTTCCAGGTGATCCTGTCACGGCCCGCAGTCATGTCGATTTCGCCGCGCCAGCCGCCGGTGTCCTGGATGTTGGAGTAGGCCCAGAACTTGCCCTTGGTCTGACTGACGGCCACGCTGAACATGTGCCCGATGGGGATATTAACGGGATGCTGAAAGCTGGCGAGCCCGTCATGCGAGATCATGATGCCTCCGTCGTTGACGACCACGATGTGATTGGTGTCGCCGGGATTGATCCACATGCCGTGATAGTCGACGTGGTTCCCCTTCAATCCTTCCCAGGTTTTGCCGCCGTCTTTGGACCGGAGATAGTTAATGCCCATCACATAGACAATATCGGGATTCACCGGATCTACCCTGACCTGGCCGAAAACCCAGCCGTAACCGGGATAGATGCTCCGGATCCTGTCGTTGCCTTCGACCAGCTGCCAGGTTTCGCCCTTGTCGTTGCTTCGATATAGGTACGCTCCGTCGCGTTTGTCGATGATCCTGTCGATGAGTGCGTAGACGACATTGGGATTGCTCCTGCAGATGTCGATACCGACGCGCTCGCAATCCCCCTGGGAAAAGTCCGGCAGCCCCTTGGTCAGCGGCAGCCAGTTCATGCCGCCGTCGACCGTCCTGTAGAGACCGCTTTGAGATGTTGGCTTGGGATCATTCCAGCGATAACGCAGGCGCTCGGCCGTGCCCGCATAGAGGATCTCGGGGTTCACCGGATCCATCGCCAGGTCGATGACCCCGGTCTTCTCGTCCTTGTAGAAGATCTTCTGCCAGGTTTTGCCGCCGTTGGTTGTCTTGTACACGCCGCGGTCCGCGCTGAATGTGTATTCGTGTCCGGGCGCTGCGACGTACACGATGTCGGGATTTTTAGGGTGCACGAGGATCCGTGCGATGTGCTGTGTGTCGCCAAGCCCCATGTAGGTGAAATGCCGGCCGGCATCGACAGACTTGAAGATCCCGGCTCCTGCCATGGAGCTCCGGAAAATGTTGGCCTCGCCCGTTCCCACCCAGACAATCTGGGGATTGGTGGGAGCGATGGCAAGATCCCCGATCGAAGCGGTGGGATAGTCTTCAAAGATGGCGCTCCAATTGACTCCGTCATCGGTGGATTTCCAGACTCCCCCTTGGGCGGCGGCCGCGTAGATCGTTCCCGGTTGGGAGGGATGTATCTCCACGTCGGTCATGCGCCCGCTCGGCCGCATCGGGCCTACCGCCGTCCACTGCAGGTTCCGGAAGGGCGATTGGCTGCGCATCGCCTGGTGCTTTTTGAACTGACTCAGCCGCCACTTGGCCTCGGTCGTATCCTTGGCTTGTGCACCGGCGCCCGCAGGCGCGCTGCTGCCAATCTGTGAAATAAGGAGCGTCAAGATGACAAAGAAGCACGGTCTCAGGCGGTTCCCGGATCTCATGGATTCTCCTTTGCTGCAAAGGTCCGCATTCCCGGACTTGCTGACGAGTGAAAGAGCGGTAAATCGTTATGTTCCCGACCATGCCGGAGCGCGGCTAACCGCACCCCGGCATTGCACATCTGCCGCGGCGGATCAGGTCACGAGGTCTAGTAACGTTCCGCCGTCCATTTTGCCTCGGGAGCGCTGGCCGCCTTGACGGTGCCTGCGATGGCATTGCCGTTAACACGGCCCGCATACTGCCTGCCGCCGGCCGTGAAACTGATCCGGTCTCCATCCAGCTTGGCGTCCTGGAGTTGCTGATCGCTGCCGTTGACCCTCAGGCTGCCCTCGATCTTCTGGAAAGTCTGCCGCAGTGCAAGCTGCGCATTGGGCCAGGTCCAGGTGCCCGCCACTTTTGCGGGAACAATCCAGAAATAGGCTGTCCGGCCATCCGCGTGCACAGTCTGGTCGGCTTCCCAGTCTTCCATCGAAAAAGCGTGGGAGACCACGCGGGTGCCGGGCTTCATATCGAGAATCTTGGGACGAAGCTTCATGTTCAGGTCCGGCAGCAGGTACATGGTGATCACGGTGGCCTTACTGAAATCGGTTTCAAATATGTCGCCGTTCACAAAGGTCGCTTTTTCGGCCACCCCCTCCTTGCGCGCGTTGTTTCTGGAAAGCTCCACCATGTCGGGGTTGTATTCGACGCCGATGGCGCGTGCGCCCCGCCTGGCGGCCGCGATCACGATCCTGCCGTCGCCTGAGCCGAGATCCATCACCAGGTCGTTTGGCGTCACCTTCGCCACGTCGAGCATGGCCGCAATGAGCTCTTCCGGCGTCGGCACCCAGATCACGTCCTTGCCCGGCTGGCCCACGCTGGGTTGAAACTGCTGCTGTTGCTGCTGCTGAGCGCCCGCAGTCGCGAGGCACAACAGGCACAGGGTGAGGGTAAAGACTACGGTCAGCGTTCTGTTCCGCATAATAGGTGCATCTCCTCTGTAAGTGCTTTTTATTCCCGGCATTCTAATCGCGATGGCTCACGTGCGGCAAGGCAAAATCCGACGGCGCGGATAGGGGCGCCGGCTGCCGGATCGCGCTCTATGCCGAATTCCCCGACGCCTTAAGGCTTCTCAGGCGGCCGGGGGCTACTGGGGAGGGGAGCCGAACTTGTGAAAGGCTGTGAAGTTGTTGATGGAGATCACCCTGCCGTCGGCCCCAATAGTGGTGACCTTGCCGGTGACTGCCTTGCTGACGCCGTCGCTGCCGGCCGTCGATTCCTGGCCGGCGCTTGTGCCGTTGAACACCACTATCCCCACAGTGCTGTCGGGAAAAACCTTGCGATAGCGGAACTGAAAACTGGTTCCGATCCAGCTGCCCGTGACTTCCGAGACATCCCCGGCGGCGGGAGTCTCGATACGTCCCGTGCCCACCAGGTTGAAGCCGACCATGTCGAACAGCCAGGATCCTGTCTCTACCGTGGCGCCGCTCTCGTTGGTCACAGAGTATTGAAAACTGAAGCCGAGCGGACGGACCGGAATGCTGGTGAGGCGGAAGTTATCGATGCGCAGCGCCATGCATGCGACCGTGCGAGTATCAGCGGCGCTGATGACCAGTGTGCCTTGCCGGGCTCCGAAGGTGGGGAACATCTCCGTTATCAAGCGTGCATAGTGCTGGTTGGGCTGCAGCATCACGGGCAGGGAACTGGCCGCAGGATTCAGTCCCTGAAACAAATCCAGGGTGACAACCACGGGACGGTCGTCCGGGTTGGCAAAGGCTACCCCGGTGTCGCTTCCGGCCTCGCGCTGGTCCACCTGGATAACGGCCTGCCGGAAACGCTGCGGACTGGTGGTGCCGACGGTACCGATGATGCCGCCGCCGCTGCGCTGCCGGAACACCAGGTTGCCTGAGATCTTGCCTCCAGCCATGGTCGACCGCACACGCAACCATCCATTCATGATGGCGGTGCCGGTGCCGGTGATGAGGGTGGTGTACTCCTGGAAGGGAGCGAGCGTCACATCAAGGGAAGTGACCGGAGGCCCGCCGTCAAAGCGCACGCTCATGGGAGTCCCGTTGGCGCTCCCTGCCAGGATCCCCTGGAACACCTCAATCCGTATCGGATGGCTCGCCTCGACTTCGTTGATGATCTGCAGCAGCGTTTCATAGGCTGGATCTCCACCCACCGCCAATTGGGCGAATGCGAGATCGGACTGGGCAAACGCGGGCGCAGAGGCGAGGGAAAACATCAGCAGTATGAAATATCGGTACACGAGAACCTCCCGCCGTCAATTCCCCGCAGGTCGCGCGCCCAGGCGCTCTTGCGGCATCCGGGCTGCAACTTGCTCAAAGAATCCGCTGCACGGCCGGACGTCGTCGAGGCAGTTGTCGTGGCAGCCGGATGAGATTCAGGGACGGAAAACCACGCAGCAGCGTCGCGTCCATGCCCGCCTGGTCCACGCCGAACCACTGCCCGAGGATAGCCGCATACACGCTGCGGAAATCGAACTGCATTTTGAGATTGCCGCCTGACAGGTCCAGAAGATCGGGAGTGGCGCCTACCACTCCCGGACGAACCATAGTCCCGAAAAGGAACACAGGTTCTGCAGTCCCGTGGTCCGTGCCGAGACTGGCGTTGGATGCGACGCGCCGGCCGAACTCGGAGAACGTCATGCCGATGACCCGATGGTCGCAGCCGAGGAGTTCGAGGTCATCCACGAAAGCCCGCACGGCGCCGGCAAGTTTGCCCAGAAGTGCGGCATGTGTGCCCGTGGTCCTGTCTGCGGCCACCACTTGGTTGGAGTGCGTATCGAATCCGCCGAGATTTACCAGGTATACACGCGTCTTCATGCCCCCGGCAATCAGGCGCGCGACAATCTTCAGCTGGTCGGCAAGCGTATTCTGGCCTGCCGCAGGATACAGGGTGGACCGGTTCTGCGCCCTGTCGGCCGCTTTCTTTACCTGAGAGGCATAACTCATCGACTGGTCCGCGACCCGGCGGACATAGAGGAGCTCCAGCCCGGCCGTGGTCGGCGGAACCTCATCCTGCCCGCCGCTGCTCGATCCCGAGACCAGCGAATAGAAAGTGTTCGGGTTCTGGATCGTGATCGCGGTGGATTGGGCCGGGCCCTGAAATCCCAAGGACGCGACCGAGCCGATCTGCAAGGCCAGGGGATCCGGCATGGCGGCGTTCGGGAAGCCTTCGGGGTAGCCGGGCCACTCGTAAATGAGGTACCGTCCCAGCCACCCGCTGTGAAGTTCCTGATTGTAATCGGCCGCCGTCAGCCAGATGTCCGTGGCGCGGAAGTGCGAAAGGTTCGGATTGGGATAGGTCACTCCCTGGACGATGCACAGCTTGCCGCTGTCATAAAGGATCTTCATCCCCGTCATGGCGGGATGCAACCCCGCGACGCCGTCCAGCGGCAGAACCTGGTCCTGCGGAATCGATATGTTGCTGCGCAGACTGTTGTACGCAGCATACTGGTCCAGGGGGATGACGGTGTTGAGCCCGTCATTCCCGCCGCTGAGCTGAACCACCACCAGCACACGGTCGAGGGCACCTCCCGTGGCGGCCGACGAGGCCAGCGGGAAACCCTCCAGACAAAACGGCACAGCCATCAGCGGCACGGCGCTCTTGAGGAAGTCTCTTCGCTTCATGGCGTTCACCCAAAAAAACCTGCCGCGGGGAGTCGCCTGCCGACTCATGACAATTCAAACTCCGCCATGCGCATCATGAATTTCAGCAGTGCGGCGAGCCTGGTGGTCACCGCGCTTCTTTTCTGCGTGTTGTTCGGATCGGCGACATAGCTCGCCCAGTACTGCGTCCACTCGTAATCGGGCAGACCCGGGATCAGTACGCTGCGATCGAGATACTCCAGCTGGTCGGCGGTCGGCCCGAAGGGAAAGAGGATCTGAGCCCACTCGCTGATCAGTACCTTGGGCTCAACCGGAACCGAAACCTGTTTTGCCATCGCAATGACGTCGACGGCATACGTACTGCCCGCGGCGCGCAAACCGTTCACCAGGGAGTCGGTATAGGCCCACCGGGATGGAAGCGTAATGGTGTTGAGCCACAGCCGGTGAAACTCCGGGCTCAGATAGTACGCCGGCCAGCCGGCCACATCCGGCGGCTCCATGAGGTTCATCTGCAGGGTCGCCGCCGTGTTCACCAGGGACGCCATCAACGGGTAAAAAGCGGCGGCCTGCGACTCCGGTGCAGGGAGGGGGATCTCCAGCCTGCGCAGCGTGCCTGCAATCAGATCGATCGGATTCCTGATCATGCAACCGATATTGTTGACATCGTAAAAATGGCTGCTGCGGAACAGGGCCTCCAGGACGGGCCGCACCTCATAGTTGTTGCCTCTCAGGAGGTCCGCCATAGGAGTGATTACGTTTTCCTCGGCCGCAGCATCGATTTCGTAGTACACAAACCAGCGATACAGTTTGCGGCAGAGGAATCTCGCGGTCTCGGGCTGCCGGAAGATCATCTCGATCAGGTCGTTGAGCTCCCGCGCGCCGTCACTCCCACCGGAGATCACCGTGTTCTGATAGGCCTCGGAGAACACTTTGTCTTTTGTGTCATGCCATTGCTGCCAGAAATAGGGGTCGATATTCGGATCGTCGGGGATGCGATAGCCCTTCGCCCGCCACCCGGTCAACGCGTGTGCCGCCGCCTTGACATCCTGTTCGGTGTAATGGGTGTAGTCGCCCGGACCGATTTGCGGGCCCTTGCCGATGGTGAAAAGCTCCTGAAGTTCCCGCCCGTAGTTTTCATCCGGGGTGTTGTTGCCATCTCCCCTGTTCCGGTACCCGTTGAGGTAGTAGAGCATCGCCGGATCCACGGTGACCGCCTTCACCAGTTCCTTGATGTTGCCGAAGGCGAAGCTGCGGAAGAGGGCGTTCTGCCGGTATAGAAATCGTGAATCCGGGACAGTCTGATATCCGGTAGGGAAGTGGTTGTGCCAAAAGAGGACCATCCTCTCGCGGAGGGAAATTCCCTGGGTTGCCATGAGCCCCATCCACCAGGACTTGAGGTAGCCCTGGTACCGGGAGTCTGAAGCGGAATCAAAGACATTTCCGATCCAGGTCAGGCCGGTCGTCGGATCAACAGGCAGCGGCGGCGGCGGCTGTTCCTGAAACAGCTGGGCAATCACCCCCTCGAGGGACCGGGATGCGGCAAAAGCAATCTCGCTTTTGGTGGGGCCGAAAATCGTGCGGCGCAGCAGATGGGCGGCCGTCTGGGCATTCCAGGGCCCCTGGTACGGCTCCAACCCTGCCGGTACGCGCGGCTCCCCCGCTTGGAAGACGCCGTTCATGTCGGGGTGGTGCTTCGGCCTCATCCCGACTGCTCCTTTCACCCAATGGGCGTTGCGGGATTGCGCTCCAACTCGCTGCCCGAAATAATCCCCTTTCGTATCGACTGGCGGGCTGCGGCAAATCCAGGCCAAGTCGAATATCGATAGAACAACATTACGGCAATTCTGTAGAGGGTGTCAATTCGCGCGTCAGTAACGGTAATGATCCGGTTTGTAAGGGCCTTCGACCGGGACTCCCAGGTATTCGGCCTGCTTGGGCGACAGGGCCGTCAGCTTCACGCCGATGCGCTCCAGGTGCAAGCGCGCGACTTCTTCGTCCAGCCTTTTCGGCAGGGTGTACACCCCGACCTGGTACACGTCGCGGTTCTTCCACAGGTCGATCTGCGCCAGCGTCTGGTTGGAGAAGCTGTTGCTCATCACGAAGCTCGGATGGCCGGTGGCGCAGCCGAGGTTCACCAGGCGGCCTTCGGCCAGCAGGAAGACGCCGTGGCCGTCCGGGAACGTGTACTGATCCACCTGCGGTTTGATGTTCGTCTTGACGACACCCGGCGCGGCGTTCAACCGATCCACCTGGATCTCGTTGTCGAAGTGGCCGATGTTGCAGACGATGGCCTGGTCCTTCATTTTCTGCATGTGTTCGAGGGTGATGATGTCACAGTTACCCGTGCAGGTCACATAGATATCGCCCCGGCCGAGAGTATCCTCCAGCGTCGTCACCTCGAAACCCTCCATCGCCGCCTGCAGGGCATTGATCGGATCGATTTCGGTTACGACGACGCGGGCGCCGAAGCCGCGCAGCGAGTGCGCCGAACCCTTGCCGACATCCCCGTAGCCGCAGACGACCGCCACCTTGCCGGCAACCATCACGTCGGTCGCGCGCTTGATGCCGTCGCTCAGCGACTCGCGGCAGCCGTACAGGTTGTCGAACTTCGACTTGGTCACGGAATCGTTCACGTTGATGGCCGGGACCAGCAGCGCCCCCTGCTGGTGCATCTTGTACAGGCGGTGCACACCGGTGGTCGTTTCCTCGGATACGCCCCGCCATTCCCTGGCAATCTCGTGCCAGCGGCGCGGGTTTTCGGCATGCACCTTCTTCAGCAGGTCCTTGATGACCTTCTCTTCGTGATTGGCCGAGGGAGTATGCACCCAGCCGGAGCCCGCCTCCAGCTCGTAGCCCTTGTGGATCAGCAGGGTGGCGTCGCCGCCGTCGTCGACGACGAGCTGCGGGCCTTTGCCGCCGGGGTGGCTGATCGCCTGGTAGGTGCACCACCAGTAGTCCTCGAGCGACTCCCCCTTCCAGGCGAATACCGACACGCCCACGGCCGCCACCGCCGCGGCGGCATGGTCCTGCGTCGAGAAAATGTTGCAGCTCGCCCAGCGCACGCTGGCGCCGAGCTCCGCCAGGGTTTCAATCAGCACCGCGGTCTGAATCGTCATGTGCAGGCTGCCGGTGATGCGCACGCCCGCCAGAGGCTTTTGCACGGAGTACTTCTTCCGGATGGCCATCAATCCCGGCATCTCACGCTCGGCGATCACGATTTCCTTGCGTCCCCATTCGGCCAGGGAAAGGTCGGCGACCCGGTGGTCCACTGCGCTGCCATTCAAGACTGAGCTTTTCATGTTGCATCCCTTTCTAACATATCGTAAAATTTTGATCTGACGATATAATAGAGGAGAACGGCCGATGATGTCAATCCTAAAATCGCTCCGGACCGTCGCCGACGCGAGCCGCACGCGCATCGTGCTGCTGCTCGAGCAGGAGGAGCTCTCCGTGGCGGAGCTGCAGGAGATCCTGGGCATGGGACAGAGCACGCTCTCGACCCATCTGGCGCAGCTCAAGCAGGCGGGCATCCTCGAAGACCGCCGCACGGGCAAGAACATCTTGTACCGGATCAGGGACGGCGGCAGCGGAGAGACCGCTTTTTTTGCCCAGCTGATGACCATGCTGCGGCACGCATCGGGGCAGTTGCCGGAAGCTGCCGGGGACCTGGATGCGCTGCGACTGGTCCGGCGCAGGCGTCGCGACCGGGTGCGCGCGTACTTCGACGAGCTGGCCGGGAGGTTCGGCAGGCAGTACGTGCCGGGCCGATCCTGGAAGGGCCTGGCGGAGGCGCTGCTCATGATGCTGCCGCCGCTGGTGATCGCCGATCTGGGCGCCGGAGAAGGAACGGTTTCCCAGCTGCTGGCGCGGCGGGCCAAGGAGGTCATTGCGGTGGATGATTCGGAAAAAATGGTGGCTTTCGGCGCGGCGCTGGCGCGCAAGCACGGCGTCCGCAACCTCCAGTACCGGAAGGGGGACCTGGAAACACTGCCGATCGAGGATCGAGCCGTGGATGCCGCTTTTTTCAGCCAGTCGCTGCACCATGCCCAGCATCCGCAGCGCGCGGTGGCGGAGGCGTTCCGGATCCTCAAGCCCGGCGGGCGGATTCTGGTGCTCGACCTGGTGAAGCACCACTGCGAAGAGGCCAGGGAGCTCTATGCCGATCTGTGGCTGGGCTTCACGGAGGTCGAAATGCAGCGGCTGCTGCGCCAGGCGGGCTTCAGGAACATCACCTCCGCCGTTGTGCACCGTGAAGCGAAAGCGCCGCACTTTGAGACCATGCTGGCCGTCGGCGACCGGTGACATCCCTATTTGTCCTATCTGCCCGCATCTGACGGTGCGGCCGTGCCGGCGTCGCGCAGCAGATCCAGATAGGCTCCGGCGAGGAGGTCGGCCGGTGCGATGCCCAGCTGGTTCATGAGGTCCGCGGCGATCGCGCGGCCTTCCGGCGCGCCCTGGCCGGGTTGCAGCACGACCTCGAGCTCCACGAAATCGCCGAGGCCCGCCACCTCATCCAGATGGATGCGCGTCTCGCCGACTCTGAACAGCCACCGCCTTTTGCGAACGATGCCGAGGATGCCCAGGGATGCTTCCAGTACAGCCCGCAGGGCGGCCGGCTCCGGCGTGGGAAAAAGAAGATAGTGAGAGGACTTGGGGCCGGCGAGGTCCTCGCGCTCATAGTAGATCAGCTCGCCCCGGCCAGACCCCTGCACACGCAGCTTGAGTCTTCCCCGCGGCACGCGGAAGAAGCAATCCTCCTGGAGCAGGAGCTCGGCGGGGCCGCGGCTGAGCCGTTCCGCACGCTCCCGCAACAAAGCGGGATTGCCGGCTCGTGCCTTGATTTCGATGTTGGTCGCCATGGCGCGGTTCTCAGGCTCTGCCCACAAATTCACCGGTCTGGGTGCTGACGCGCACCATTTCGCCCTCTTTGATGAAGAGCGGCACGCGCACCTGCAGGCCCGTTTCGAGAGTGGCTGGCTTGGTGGTGCCGCCTGAAGCCGTATCGCCGCGCGATCCGGGCTCGGCAGCCACAACCTTCAGCTCGACAAAGGGCGGCAGCTGCACGGCAATCGGCTCCCCGTTGTACTTGAGCACCTGCAGCGAGATGCCCTCCTTCAAGTAGAGCCG
>Ga0316620_10000025_pt1 | contig 69855 bp, 44 predicted proteins | sample OWC_Aug_M1_C1_D5_FD_207651 | JGI IMG/M metagenome (GOLD analysis project Ga0316620, IMG submission 207651) | Wetland soil microbial communities from Old Woman Creek delta, Ohio, United States - OWC_Aug_M1_C1_D5_B | ecosystem: Environmental > Terrestrial > Soil > Wetlands | place: USA: Ohio...
GCCAACGGCATGGTCCCCATGAACGCGGCGGCGAAGCCGCCCTTGGAGTGCGGCGTTTATACGCCGCTTTTGGGCTTTGCTTTACTTCCCCGCCGCAGCCCAAAGCGGCGAATGATCGCTGCACGCCGAAGGCGCCTGCGGAGCAGATGCCGGCTAATCCCGGTTAATGCTGCGGCGAAGACAGGGCGATTGCGCTACAATCAGGGCATCCACCTTGCGGAGGAGATCCGATGATGTATGGGTATCGCGCCTTCTGGTTGCTGGCGGTGAGTTTCGGCTTCCTTGCCCCTGCTGGTGAAGCCCGGCAGGTCAAGCCGTTGCCCGCCTTGCCCGTCGTGAAGAAGTTTGCCATCGCCGATAGCCCGATCCAGTTTTCCCAGCCGGTGCGGCGCGGGAAGTACATGGAATCCGCCGGGCGGAGGGCCGTCCTCATGGGGCGTGAAGAAGGGATGTTCGAATCCTGGATCTACCCGATGAAGGTCGTCCATGATCTGCGCCTGTCCTTCACCGTCGACGGGTATTCCTACCCCTTGAGTGCCGCCGACCTTGCTGAATGGATCACGATCCGGCCCGAGAGCACGACTATTACGTATGCGCATGCCGCCTTCGTCGTGCGAGCCCATATCTTCACGCCGCTCGAGGAGCCGGGGAGCCTGATCCTGCTCGACATTTCCTCCAACCGCAAGGTCTCGGTTACGGTGAATTTCCTGATCGATCTGGTTCCCATGTGGCCCGGCGGCCTGGGCGGGCAGTACAGTTATTGGGATGACAGGCTGAAGGCCTTTGTCCTCAGCGAGAGCCTGCGCAAACACTCGGCCGTCATCGGGTCTCCCGCCGCCACGCGCTACTCCGAACAGCCCGCTCACAACCTGCCGGACTCGCCGACCCAGTTTCACATCGATATCGATCCCGAATATGCCGGGCAGAATTTCGTCCCGATAGCCATCGCCGGCGGACTGGACGCGGCGAGCAAGGTGCAGGAGTCCTATCTGAAACTGCTGGCAGAAGTGCCGGCGCTGTATGAGAAAAACCGGCAGCATTTTACGAAGCTGCGCACCGACTATCTGCAGCTGCAGTCGCCGGATGTGCAGGCCGACCGCGCCGTGGAATGGGCAAAGGTGGCGCTCGATACGGGCTTTGTCTGCAATCCTCAGCTGGGCTGCGGCCAGGTAGCCGGATTGGGACTGTCAGGGACCAGCGCGCGCCCCGGTTTCGGCTGGTACTTCGGCGGCGACACTTTTATCAATTCGTTTGCCGTCTCGTCCGTGGGGGATTTTGCCACTCTGAAACAGGAACTGTCCTTCCTGCGCGGCAACCAGCGCGCCGACGGCAAAATGATGCACGAGCTTTCCCAGGCCGGCGCGATGATCCCCTGGTTTGAAAAATACCCGTACGGCTATTACCATGCCGACACCACGCCCCTGTACATCATTGCGATGGACAATTTCTTCCGGCACACGGGCGACCGGGCATTCCTGCAGGAATCGTGGGAGTCGCTGAACAAGGCTTATGCGTTCTGCTTGTCCACCGATGCCGACCAGGACGGGCTCATGAACAATTCGAAAGCGGGGCTGGCGGCCGTCGAAACCGGGACACTGCTGAACCGTCTCGCCACCGATGTCTACCTTGCCGGTGTCAGCACGGAGGCCCATCGGGCCATGCAGCATATGGCCGTCGCTCTTCAGTCCGCAGACATGGCGGCGCAGGCGGGGAAGGCTTATGAGCTGGCACGTGCGAATCTGAACCGCCAGTTCTGGAATCCCGACAGGAAGATCCTCTCTTTTGCCCTGACCGAGGGCGGCGGCAGGAGCGACGAGTTGACCGTGTGGCCAGCGGTGCCCATGCTCTTTCAATTGATCGACTCCGAACCGTCCTCGCTCATGCTGGATCAGTTGGCCGGCAGCGAGATCAGCTCCGACTGGGGCGCGCGCATGCTGACCAACCGCAGCAAGCTCTATGACCCGATCAGCTACAACAACGGCACTGTATGGCCTTTCTTGAACGGGTTCCTGAGCTGGGCCGAATTCCGCAATCACCGCGCCATGTCGGGATTTCAACACTGGATGCAAAGCGCGCGGCTTACGAGCCTGCATGCGGCGGGGTATGTCCCCGAACTGCTTTCAGGGGATTTCTATGCGCCCCTGGATACTGCGGTCCCCCACCAGCTGTTTTCCTCGTCCAGCGTGATCACGCCGCTCGTGAAGGGGATGCTGGGATTCTACCCGGATGTCGACGAGAAACAGCTGCGGCTGGCGCCGCACCCGCCTGCCTGCTGGCCTGATTTTTCTGTGCGCAACCTCAAGGCGGGAACCGGTTCCCTGCATCTCCAGTTTACGCGCACGCGCACCGAGGCGGTCTTTCAACTGGAGTCCTCCGGACTGGCCGGGCTCAGGATGGATTTTTCTCCGGGATTTGAAGCCGGCGCAGTGGTGCACAAAGCCTCCCTCAACGGCAAACCCGTTTCCTTCCGTGACGCTGCCGGAGAGGATGACGTGCATCCCGGCATCGAGTTCATGATGAGCGGAGACGACGTGATCCGTTATCAGCTGATGCCCGGCCTCCAGATCATGGAGCCGGCGAACCCGCCTTTACCCGGGGACCCGGCGCGCCATCTGAAAATCATCCGGGCCGCCTGGGATCGGACGAGGGACCGATACACCATCGATCTCGAGGGGCGCAGTGGCAGTTCCTATCCCCTGAGCCTGCTGATCCCGCGAAAGCCGTCCCTGGTGGAAGGGGGGAAATGGGAAGGAACCGAAACCGGAGGTACATTGATCATTGAATTTCTTGCTGCGGCCGGAGCCTACGGCCGCCGGCAGGTCATTCTGCACATGACGAATGCCGGAGAGAAATGACCCATTGAGGAATCCGCTTGCCTGTCCCCGTGCGCGCATGTAACGTACATGCAAGGAGGATGTCATGGCCTTTTGCACAAATTGCGGTGCCTCTGTCACCAGTGGGTTTTGCACCAATTGCGGTGCGCCGGTCAGCGCTGCCGAGGTATCGGCAGCTCCGCCGCCTCCCGCCTCCGGCCCGGTTGTTATCCCGGCATCGGCGCCGGCGGCTGCGCCCGCCGGTAAAAAGCGCGGCCCGTTGTTCTGGATTCTCATCAGCTTTCTCGGACTCGTCGTCATCGGCGGCATCCTTATCGTTGCGGGTGGGATGTGGTTCCTGAGCAGGGCCAAGCAGGCAGGCGTCGACCCGGCGCTCATGCAAAAGAATCCCGGCCTCGCCGTGGCTAAGATGATCTTGAGCGCGAACCCCGATGTCGAATTCCTCGAATTTGACGAAAATCTCGGCATCATCAAGGTGCGCGAAAAGAAAACCGGCAAGACACTGACCATGGACCTGAAAGACGCTGCGCAAGGCAAGATCGTCTTCCGCGATGAAAAGAACCAGCAGGTTGAGATCCAGGCCAAGGGTGAAGGAGAGAACGCGTCGGTGGAAGTCAAGGGTCCGGAGGGGTCCATGCGGATGGGCGCCGGCGCCGGGCAATTGCCGGATTGGCTCCCTTCCTATCCCGGATCTGAGGGCACGGGTACGTTCGGCATGGTTACCGAGGAGGGACAGGGCGGAACGTACGCGTTCAAGACCAGTGATCCGGTCAGCGCCGTCGTCTCCTTTTATGAAGATGGGCTGAAAAAAGCAGGATTCGAGATGGAAAAGCACGAAATGTCGGCCGCCGGTCGTGCCGGCGTTGTCATGCTGACCGCCAAGGACAAAGCTGAAAAGCGAACGGCCCAGATTACAGTAACCGGCGAGGCAGGAGCCACCACGGTCAACCTGCTCTTCGAGTCCAAGAAGTGACGAAAAGCAGGCGCCGGCCGCCGAACGGCGCTCTAGGATAGGTGCGAGATCGGTCCAATCAGCGGCTCTCCATTGACGGGCCGAGGTTTGTCTGTACACGCGCCAGCAACGCGGCGCCGGCAGCAAACAGGAGAATGATCGCCAGGATTGAGGTGCGCGAACTGCCGGTCAACAATGCCGTCGAGCCCATCAATGCAGGCCCCATGATCGCGGCGAACTTGCCAAGCATGTTGTAGAAGCCGAAAAACTCGCCTGCCTTGTCTGCAGGGATGAGCCGTGCATACAAAGACCGGCTCAGCGCCTGCACACCGCCCTGCACCAGGCCCACAACCACGGCCAGCCCATAAAACTCGCGGGGCGATCGGATGAAGTAACCCCAGACGCAGACGCCCGCATACACCGCCAGACCGGCCAAAATCGCCGCTTTGGCTCCCAGCTTTTCGCCCAGTTTGCCGAAGAGGAGAGCCGCAGGAAAGCCGACGCACTGCGTGACCAGCAGCGCCCCGATCAGGTCTTCCGTAGGAAAGCGGAGTGCGCGGCCATAATCCACTGCCATCTGCACAACCGTGTCGACGCCATCAATGTAGAGCCAGTACCCGGCCAGGAACAGCGCCACGACTTTCAATTGCCGGATCTCATGAAAGGTCTGCCACAATTGCTTCAAGCCGGCCCGGATGACGTCCAGGCTACTGCCACTGACGAGGGCTGTCTTCGGTTCATCAACGAATACCAGCAGCGGAACGGTGAAGACCGCCCACCACACGCCGACGGTGATAAATGCCCAGCGCACCGCCTCCTGTTTGTCCGCCAGGCCGAAAGCCGCCGGATGCAGCACCACGTAAACGTTACACGCGAACAGGGCTCCGCCGCCGAGATATCCGAGAGCGTAACCCAGGGCGGAGACGACATCGAGTTTGTTCTTGCCCGCAACGTTGATCAGCAGCGAATCATAGAAGATATTCGCACCCGAGAACCCGATGAGCGCCAACGCATAAAGGGTGAGGCCTGATCCCCAGTTTCCCTGCGAGACGAAGTACAGGGCGACGGTCGTCACAACCCCCTGCCCGGCAAAGAAAAGCAGAAATTTCTTCTTGGCGCGTCCGCAGTCGGCGATGGCACCCAGCACAGGAGCCACCAGGGCGACGGCGAGACTTCCCAGAGCTATTGACATGCCCAGCCGGAAACTGCTTACCGTTTCGGACGCGCCTGCGCTCCAGTATTCCTTGTTCAGAATGGGGACGAATGCGGCCATGACCGAAGTGGCGAATGCCGAGTTGGCCCAGTCGTACAAGGCCCAGGGCACCGCTCTTTTCCAGTCGATGCAGCTTTCGGTATCCGCGTTAGCTCGTGTCATGTTCCAATAGCGATTTGCTATTGGAGCATGCTCGTGCTTCGACAGTGCCGTTGTCAATCCTTTTGACTCTCGGGACGTACCGACAAGACGAATTTTTGCAGGGCTACCGCAACCAGCGCCAGGCAGAGGGCGAGACCGACGAAGGACATGACCCGGTACAGCCCGCCGAGCCTGGCTAGATCGTGGAGGAAACATTTCAGGATCGTGGCTATCAGGAGGGAAAGTGCGGCGATCCGGGACGCCCGGCTGGCGGCGGCGATGCCCACCGCCAGATGGCCCACCGCAAACAACGCCCAGCCGAGAGTATAGGTGAGGTCCTGCGCCAGCGTCGCACTCAATTGAAAGGTGATTCTGTCGCCGGTGGAGTAGAAATCGGCGATCTCAATATTGAGCAGCAGGAAGAGCAGAATCGCGCCTGCCGCCGGCAACAGCCTGGTGGCTTGCCGCCAGCCTCTGGCAAGCTTGCTCCCCGCCCCTGAAAACAGCCGCCCCGCAAGAATCAACGCCGCAGCGGATACGAGATAGGTGTACAGGTAGCGGTTCCAGATGGGCAAGGCGCCACGCGGCGAATACTCGAGCACCGATGGGTTCAGGGCCAATCTGACAAAGACCGCCCCGAGCAGGCCGGTGGAAGTGAAACACAGGCCCAGGTGGGGAATCCTCGTGAAGAGCCAGGCAAGCGCAACTCCCTCGAGCGCCCAACCGATGGTGATCCACTCCCTTTCCAGCTGCAATGGGACGGCTACGGTGATGAAGGCGAGAGCCGCACCGGCAACCAGGGCCAATCTTCCCAAGGGCCGCCGGCCCGGGGGATCGATGGACAGCAGCTTCCAGAGAAGTGCCGCCATGAGGAGCGCCTGCACCAGCGGCAGGATGCCAATGCAGCCTTTCCAGCCGGCCACCGTGATCGTATAGCGTGCCTGGAAGAAAAAAGGCACGCTCGCGAGCACTGCCGCCAGGTATGGATTGGGTGACCTTCCGGCCCTGCGTCCGAGGAGCAGTGGATAGCCTATGTAGACGAGATAGATCAGACCGGCAAAGAGCAGTTGCGAGAAGCGGAACTCCCTGCCGCTGTTGCGCGCCATCCATAATGACACGGCGATCATCGTCGGAAGGATGGAGAGGATCGCCAGAAAGTGGTGCTTACGCACCCAGGCAAGGCCAAGGAGCGCGACGAGAAAAACCAGGTGTGCGGCCAGCAGAAATCCGACTGCCGGCGCACCGGGCTGTTGTGCTGCGACTATGCCTACCGCCTGAGCCAGAATGACTGTGAACGCGGCGGCGTCGGCAAAGCGTGCGGTTTCCAGGTGCCGCTGCCTGGCCACATGAATCCAGGCGAAACTGAGCAGCGCCATGCCGCCCGCCGCGAGGATGGCCGTTGCTGGCCATGGAGAGGTGCCGGCAACAACGACCCAGAAAGCCAGCACTGCCCCAGAGGCCGCCATCGCCGCCGTATGAAGCGCGGTCCGACGCGAGTACAGTGCCGCAGCGCCAGCGGCCAGGTCAAGAATCAGCAATACTGCCAGCAGAGGCCAGGGAGGGACAGCCAGCGACCTCTGGGACGCAACCACGAGCAGGAACAGGTGGCCCACGAGGCCGAGATAGACACACCGGTCCAGATTGCCGGCGACCTCTCCGCCTATCCGATGCTGCAACCAGATCAATCCTCCCATCGAAAAGATCGCAAACCCGGCGACTACGGCCAGGGCCGGGATCAGGATGAGGTCCAGCGAAGCGTTCATCCAGAAGCCGGCGAGTATCAGCCAGGACATGACGATTCCCGCCGCTGCGACGGACGCGAACCTGGCGACGGAGCCTTCCAGGAACAGGCCAAGGTTCAGGACAAGCAGCAGCAACGACAAACCCCAGAGTGCAATCCCGCCGGTGGGCCCCGCCGCAAGGAACAACAGCAGCGCCAGGCTTGCGAAAAGCACCAACATGCCCCCTCCCTCCGGCTGCAGTTTTTTCTGCAGGCGGCGCGCTGCCATGGGGACTCCGATGTAGAACAATGCGAAGATCCCATAAAGCACCAGGCCGGGGATCAGGCGTCCCTCAGCCAGGTACCGGGAGGACCAGACCGCTTCGGCGCTCAAAGCCGCAAAGGCCGCCAAAAAGTAGAGGGCGCCTTCCTCCATATAGATCGCGAACACGGCGATCGCGGCCAGCAACAGGAAGAGCACAGTGAACATCAATCCGGGATGCGCGCAGCGCGCCTCGAGCGCAGCGAGGGCAGGGAACGCGAACAGCAGAGCAGGAGCCGCATATACGACCTTCCTTCCCAGCCCGGTGAAATTCCGGTGGAAATGCCGCAGGATCAGCGGCGCCGAGAGATGGAAGAGCACGAACAGGGCGATAAACGCCAGCGTTGCCGGCCACGCTTCTCCAGTGTACGAAATCAGCAACCATATTGAGAGAACAAGGACCGTGGAAATCCCCCCGGCGAGGTGCAGGATCTCCTGCCCGCGGGCGACGGCGATGACGAACAGGCCCACGTCCAGGATGAAAAGAAAGCCGAAAAGGACGGGGTAATGCACGCCGTAGCCCGACACGGACGCCATGTATGCGGCAAATAGCAGCGGCAGCAGGGCGTTGAGGCCTGCGGTGTTCCCAGATCCTGAGGCCAGATCCGGCTGCCCGCTGCCGGTGCGGCTCAAAGCCGGCACGGCGAAAGTCAGAACCGGAAAAACCAGAAATATGCCGGCCGCCAGAGGCAATTGTGCGGCCGTCAGAAACTGCATCACCCAACCCCATTGATATAACGTCGTAAAGACCAGCGAGAGGGTCGTGAGCAGCCACCAGCGTTTCCTGGCAGCAATCCAGGCGAGGCCCCCATTGAGCAGCAAAAGGTAGCCGAACAGCGAAATGGGGCGGTTTTCGCCGGTGGAAAGGATGGCCGGGACAGCGAAGCCGCCGAGAAGTCCGAGCAGAGCGATGAATATCGAATCGCGCCGGATCGACAACAGCACCGCCACGACTGCCACCAACACCAGAAGGAAGAAGGCCACGGCGGCGCCGATCAGGTCCCAGAGAGCGTGCGCGGCAAAAAAGGTCGAGAAAAGAATCGCAATCGCCGCCGCATCCATCGCATTGGCCGTGACCGGGTATTTTCGGGCAGCCTTCAGTTCGCACAGGACCAGGAGGAGAATCCCTGCGGCAGCGCCGATGGCCGCCCTGACCGGAGGCATCAGCCAGCCGCGTTCGATCGAGTAGAGCAGGAAGAAAATCGCGGCCAGAAGCAGGGCGATGCCCGCGATCCAGGAAAAGAGCTTGACGCCGACTAATCCTTCCCAGTCGAAGCGCGGCAGTCTCCGGAATGGCACCGCGGGAGGCGGCGGCGAGGCAGGCGGCGGCACGACCGGTCGATCCGCACTGCATGCCGGCGCCTTGGCGATGATCGGAGGTGGAATGGCTGGCTGAGGCGGTTGCGGGGCTGCCGGCGGCACAGAAGCAGACCCGGATGGAGTTGCGACCTCGGCAACGGGTTTGCCGGCGGGTACTGTCCCAGGTGCGGCGGCTGCAGGAGTGCGCCGCAGCAGATCGCGAATTGCGCGTACCTCGCTCTCCAAGGCGGCAAGCCGCCGCTCATGCCTTTCCACGGTCCCGTCCGGCATGCGGTCAACCGGATGGACACGGCCGTGTATCGCAATGATCAGCGCGACGATCGACAGGACAACCGGCAATGCGAGGAGGATCATGACCAAGGCCGCCGTTACATCCATATTTCCCTCCTCACCCTAACCTGGATTGTTCATGAGGGAAGGATCACAAAACGTTTGCGGACACGGAAAAAAACGGAAGAACACCGACCGGATCCGCGTGCAGGGCTTTTGCCAGCCCGCATGTGAAAAAGCCGGCGGCAAAAGCCCTGCCTGTGTACTTCCGTGTCCTGAGAGCTTTCTGTTGAAGGCCGTTACCGGCATTGCACGCCATCGCGCACTCGTTTGCCTGGCTCTCCCATGAATAATCCGGGCTAACAAGCTTCCGCAATGCATCCGGGCCCACCCGTCACGGGATGTCTGCATCCTGTTTCTCCCTGGTGAGTTCATACGCCAGCTCGTTGATGCGGCGCAGATCCAGCTTTCCCGTACCCAGATACGGCAGAGCGGAAACATGGAAGAAAGCATCGGCTCGCGGCAGCCAGAGGTTGGGCAGTCCTGACTGGGGCAGCCTCTCGAGGCAATTGTTCAGCTGTTCTGCAGGGAGCGTGTGCAGGACAACCAGGCGTTCCCCTTTTTTCTCATCCGGCACACCGGTCACGGCGAACACCTGGTCGGTGATGCCGGCCAGTTCGTGAAGCTTCTCCTCGACCTTCAGATGGGGGACCATCTCGCCGCCGATCTTGCTGAAGCGGCTGAGCCGGTCGGTGATGGTCAGGAACCCGTCCTCGTCGACGGCTGCGATGTCTCCGGTGACATACCAGCCGCCTTTCAACACCTCGGCCGACTTGTCAGGCCTGCCGAGGTAGCCCTTCATGACATTCGGCCCGCGCACAAGCATGAGGCCGGGTTCGTTCACGGGCCGGGGCTCCAGGGTTTCCGGATCGACGATACGCACGCTCACGCCCGGCAGCGGATGGCCGATCCGTCCGCGTTTGGCGCCGACCTGGCGGAACCCGGGTGCCCGGTAGTCTCGGGCATTGACGGCGACCGCGGGGGAGCACTCGGTGCAGCCGTACGCTTCCAGCGGGCGGATGCCGAACCGGTCCTCAAAAGCCTGGGCCACTCGCTCGTGGAGCTTTTCCGCCCCCACCAGAGCGTAGTCAAGACTGCCGAAATCCTCGGGCTCGCAGCGGTGGACATACCCCAGCAGGAAGGTCGGCGTCGAGAGCAGGAATGTAACGGCATAGGTCCTCACCAGGGTTCCGATGGCCGTGGCGTCGAGAGGGCTCGTGTGGTAGACCACGCCGCAGCCCAACGAGAGCGGGAGAGCCAACGTGCCGGTGAATCCGAAAGAGTGAAAAAACGGCAGCACGCCGAGGATCCGGTCTCTTCTCCCGAGAGCAAAGACCTGGCCGAGCTGTTCGACGTTTGAGGCAATATTGTAATGAGTCAGCATCACGCCTTTGGGCTCGCCGGTGCTGCCGCTGGAGAAAATGACCGTCGCCAGATCGTCCAGACCGGGGGCCGGTCCGGATCCCAGGGCCGCCTCCAGCAAGCGTACAGGGAACGTCCAGGCCATCAGCAGGGCAAGCAGCTTCTCTCCCAGGCGGGGGCTCACCGCGATGTCCTCCAGCAGAATCACTTCCCCGGGAAGCTCCAGCTTGACTTTCTCCAGGAAGGCCCGCGAGCTCACGATCGTGCGGATCTCGCATTGGAGCGTGCAGGAGGCGATCAGCTCGCCCGAGGTGGTGTAGTTCAGGTTCACCGGGATTTTGCCCGAAAGGAGCGCGGCAAAGTTGACCACAGCTCCGGCAACCGACGGCGGCAGAAGAACCCCGACCATTTTCTGGCCCTGCCACGCCCGCTGCAACCGCCGGCCGAGGAAGAGGGTGCGCGTCAATGCGGCGCCGGCGCGCAGCCTGGGAACGCGCGCATCCGCCATGGCGAACCTCCAGGGATGCCGGCGCGCGGCCGCTACAAAGGTCCGGTGCAGGGTTTTCATGCCCTTCTTGTGGTTGCGATACGCGTTGCTGTGGAGCTCTTGTACGGCCTGCCTCACCTGGAAAGCCGGCGTCGTCGGCGGCAAGGGACGGCCGTAGCTCACGGTCACAGGATGGGCGAACCTGCGCGGGCGCTTCCAGATGAAGCGTCCGCGGTCAAAGCTGAAAATGCTTCCCCAGACTCCGTCCAGATTGACCGGCACGATGGGCGCCTCAACCCCTTTCATGATCCGCTCGAGGCCCCGGCGGAAGGGAAGCAGCTGGCCGATGCGCGTGATCTGGCCCTCCGCGAATATGCAGACGACATCCCCCTGCCGGATGGCTTCGCTGGCTTGCCGCAGCGACTGAATCAGGTCCCGCGGGCGCAGCCTGGAAGAAATGGGAATGGCCTGCATGATCCGGGCGAAAGGATGGATCAGGGGATGTTCGTAGAAATCCTTGAGCATGATGAAACGCACCGGCCGGTCGGTGGACGCGCTCAGCAGCACGGCATCGATGAAGGACAGGTGATTGCACACCAGCAACGCCCCGCCTTTTTCGGGGATGTTATCCCGGCCGTCGACGCGGATGCGGTACATGGAATGCGTCAGCAGCCAGAGCAGCAGCCGAACAAAAGCGTCGGGCAGTATCACCAGGATGTAGACGGTTGCCGCCACGGTCAGGAGGGCGCCCCAGAGGAAGATGCCCGGCGGCGAGAGCTTCAGCGCGGAAGCCATCAGGTAATATAATCCCGAGGCGACAAAGATGCCGACGAATGAGAGCAGGTTCGCCGCGGCAATGATCCCGCCCTTCCGGTCCGCGTCGGGACGGTGCTGGATCAAGGCGTTGACCGGCACCACGAAAAACCCGCCGAAGATGCCGAGCAGCGCCAGGTTCACCGCAACCGCGGCGAGCGTGAGATCGGGACGGTACAGCAGGATGCCGAATACCGTGATCCCGATGGCGCCCAGGGGAACCAGGCCGTACTCGATCTTGTTGTGTGACAGATATCCTGCCAGCATGCTGCCGACGCCGATGCCGACGGCGAGCGCCGCCTGCAGGAGGCCGTTTTCCTTTTCCGTGATGTGCAGGACGTCGGTGCCGTAGAAGACGATGTTGAACTGCAGCAGCGCCGCCAGCATCCAGATATAGGCGTTGCCCAGCACAGCCAGGAACAGGGTCCGGTCGCGTCTCATCAGGCGGATCTGTGCCAGGACATCGCCGAAGAAGTTCGCGTGGAACCGTTTCGCGGGGGCGGCCGCGGGCACGCGGGCGATGCCCAGGCTGGCGACCAAGCCCAGAACCGCCAGTCCGACCAGGATCAGTCCCGACCAGGCATGAGTGCCGTGGAAGGATCCGGCCAGGTGCCCGCCGGCCAGCGTTCCACCGATCACGGCCAGGAATGTGCCCAACTCGATCACACCGTTGCCCCAGGACAGCCGCTTCTCCGGCAGCAATTCGGGCAGGAGACCGTACTTGGACGGGCCGAAAAAAGCGGCCTGCGTGCTCAGCAGAAAAACCGCGCCCAGCTGCAAGCTCATCTTCCCCGAAGCCAGCCCAGCCAACGCTATGAGCATGACGAGGATTTCCGCGACTTTGGTGCCGATGGTAACCGTGCGCTTGCTGTAACGATCGGCCAGGTAGCCGCCGGCCATGGAAAACAGGATGAACGGGAGGGAAAAGAGCACGCCCACGACCAGCACCAGGAAGTCCCGGTCATCTTTGGCCAAGCCGCTGGCGGCAAAGATGAAAATCAGCAGGAACTTGTAGGCATTGTCGCTGAACGCTCCTTGAAACTGTGTGATGATCAGCGACCAGAAGCTCCACCGCCAGGGCCGTTTTTGAAACAGGTCTCCGCTATTCATGCCTCGTATCCTCACCCGGCTTCCTGGCGAAAATGGCCGCCAGAATCATTTCCTTGGCACGGGCCGCGACGCGTTTGCCGGCCGGATCGTCGCGGAAGTGGAAGACGACTCCCGACAACATACTCCACACTGCCTCCACGGTTGCGGTGCGGTCCTTCGGATCCGCGAAACCGGCGCGTTCCAGAATGCCGGAGGCGATCTGCTTGCAGGCGGCTTCGCGGGAGCGGACCCGCGCCATGGCCTGGGCCGGAAAAATCCCTTCCCAGGCCCCGCTCCGCTCCTTCTGCAGCAAAAAAAAGATGATGTCGTAGTATTCGGGATATTCCCTGGCGAAATCCAGGAAGACGTCGAGCAGCAGGGCCGCACGCCGCGCGGGCGGGGCCGGGTGCTCGGCGGCCGCAGCCAGCCGCTGCCGGAGGATCTCGTATCCTTCGATGAGCAGTTCGATGTAGAGCGCATTCTTGCCGGGGAAATACAGGTAGATCGTACCGGGGGCCAGTTCCGCCGTCCGGGCGATCTCGGGTATGGAGGTGCCCGCATAGCCGTTTTTCCAGAAAAGCTGCCGGGCCGCGTTCAGGATTTCCTGCCGCCGCCTGTCCGCCTCCCGCTGCCGCCGCTGTTTCGTCCCCATGAGTGAATCTCTTTCATATAATGAATAGCATTCATAATACGGCGCGTCGATTTCTACTGTCAAGGATTAAATTCAAGGTGCGCGATTCGGGATGGACGGGCGAAACGGGATTTTACCTTCCCGGTCGGCCCCGCTCCCGCCCCGCGACGCCCATCGCGAATCTCGGGTCCCTGTCATCGCTTGCCTGAGCCGCTTCGGGTATGATATTCGCAGCAGGCGGAGGAATGGGCTCTGCACCGGTCGGGTGCGGGCCGGAGGGACTTCAGGATGAAGCGTGCACTGCGAATCCGCGCGGGATGGCCGGCGGTGGGCGCCGTTCTGTTATTGACGGTTGGGGTGCTGGCGGCGGCTGAGCTTACTCCCGAACTGCTTCAGGGCTGGGCCACCTATGTCAAGGCGACCGAGCAGCGGATTGCGGCCGAGCTCCATGCCGCCAAAGGGTTTCTGGTGCTTGATCTTCAGCCGGAACGCGAGGCGGCACAGGAGCGCCGGGCGGTGCTTGCCGGTGAGATTCCCATAAAGAAAATGGTTTCCCATGATGCGTCCGGCAAGAAGATGGAGCTTTCCGGGGGCATAGCTCATCACTGGCGGGGAAGCGTCTTTATCCCGGGAGCAAAACTCGATGAGATTATTTACAGGGTCCTGAATCCCACGGACGCCGACATGCAGCAGGAGGAGGTCCTCCAGTGGCGGGTCCTCGCACGCGGGCAGGACTCGTTGAAGATCTTTCTCAAGCTCCAGCGTTCGAAATTCGTGACGGTGGTGTACAACACCGAGCATGAAGTCAGGGTCCAGCGATACGGGAAGGACCGCGCGTCGAGCACGAGCGTGGCCACGCGGATTGCCGAACTCGACTCACCGGGTTCCAGCCGCGAACGGGAGAAGCCGATTGGACACGACAGCGGATTCCTGTGGCGCATGAATTCCTACTGGCGCTATGAGCAGGTCGCCGGCGGCGTTGTCGTCGAACTGGAATCGGTGACCCTCAGCCGCTCGGTGCCGTTCATTTTCGATCTGCTGATCCATCCGATGATCGAGAGCACGGCGCGCGAGTCGGTGGAGCGCACCCTGGTCTCGATGCGAAAGCACCACATGCGAACGTCATTCCATCCTTAATCCATTCAGGAGCGATGATTCTATGCGGCGATCGACATTTTGCATTGCGGGCACACTCGGCTTCATTTTGCTGGCGGCTTGCTTCGCCGGCGCGCAAACCCTGAACATCTGGCCCGGGATTGCTCCGGGCTCTGAATCGTGGACCCAGCAGGAGCGGGTGGACAAGCTGGGCTCGATCAACATCGTCGCCAACGTTGTTACGCCGACCCTGACCGTGTACCTTCCTGAGAAATCCAAGGCGACAGGAACGGGTGTGATCATAGCTCCGGGCGGTGCCTTCATGTTTCTGTCCATCGATATGGAAGGCCACGACGTTGCGCGCTGGCTCCAGGACAAGGGGATCGCAGCGTTTGTGCTCAAGTACCGGGTGCGGGAAACGCCCCCCGGCGGAATCAGAATCGGGGCGCCGGCGTCGGGGCGCGCCACAGCCGAGCCTGGTGCCGCCGGACGGGGAGTTGCCGCGCCGGCTGCCGCGGGGCGCGGCGCCTCTTCGCTGAACATGGAGGAGTCTGGCAAGTTCGGCATCGCCGACGGCATTCAGGCCCTCAAGGTGGTCCGGCGGCACGCGGCCGAGTGGGGGATCTCGCCGAACAGGGTCGGCTTCATGGGCTTCTCCGCCGGGGCCATGGTGACCACCGGGACGCTGCTGCAGGAAGATGCCGCGGCGCGGCCCAATTTCGCGGCGCCGATCTACGGCGGCCCGTTCGGCACGATGCCGCCCATCCCCGCCAACCTGCCGCCTGTGTTTCTCGCTTGGGCGCAGGATGACACTCTGGTCGGCCCGATGGTGGTGAAATTCTATGATGCGCTGCGCGCGGCCGGCTACAAACCCGAGGTCCACATCTTCAGCGCCGGCGGTCACGGCTTCGGTATGCAGAAAAAGGGCACAAGCAGCGATCACTGGATTGATGCCTTCTACTACTGGATGGAGGCACAAGGCTTCACCAGGCCCGTGACGAGATAAATCCGGCCGGCCGGCGGCTTCGGGCTCTGGCGGGATCCCGGACGCCGACAGCCGGAACTATGAAAAGGATCCTCTATAGGTCGGCCTCTAATGCCGGGAGCAGAATCGGGAGCAAAAAGTGCAGCGGTTCGGGAGTGTGGTTATGGGGGAGGGGACGGAGATGGATGCTGGGGAGCGGCGAGTGCATGAGCACAATCAACTGACGCGACGGTACTTTTTTCAGTTGGGGGGAGCGGCTGTCGCGGCCTGGAGCGTTACACCGGCGGCTGCCGGCGGTGCCGATGTGGCTCCTCAATTAAAGGAGGCGATAGCCAAGCTGGAGTACCTGACTCCGCTCGAGCGTGCTTTTATTCTGGACAAGGGGAAAGCGGGTGTCGCCAAACTTCCAGCGGAAAAACTTCGGGAGGTCGGGCTCGTTCCGGAGACATGGTCGCTGGAAGTTGTTCCCGATCCGGCGGGCAACAGCGTTGTGGAGCAACCGCTCTCCCGGGAGCTCGGCAACGCTCTGAGCTGGGATCGCCTGATGAGTCTGGCGGAGAAGCACGCAGTTCGTTTCCTGCACGTCTGCACGTGTACGAACGGAAGCAATCCTTATCACATGAGCTTGTGGGAAGGGGTACCATTGCGAGAAGTGATCTGGCTGACCAGGCCGAAAGAGAATGTCCGGCGGGTTTATTATGAGAGCTATCACAACGAGAATCCGCCATTCAAGAGTTCGCTGGCGCTGGGTCAGATATTGGAGACGCCTCCGGGAATGATGCCCGTGATCCTGGCTTTCAGGATGAACGGTCGGATCCTCCCGGCCTCGCACGGCGGCCCGGTGAGGATGATTGTTCCGGGGGCCTATGGCAGCAAATCCATCAAGTGGATCCGGCGCATCGTCCTGACGAGCGAATTCAAGGCCAACGATACGGATGCGGACCCGCCCTTTGGCAACGATCCGGAGAATGCGCTGAAAACCCGGGCCCGGTTTATCAACGCGCCGAAGGAAATTCCGCCGGGGAAACCGGCTGCTGTGACGGGCATGGCGCAGGTCGGCGTTTCCGGGCTGGACAGGGTCCAGTATTGCGTGAGATCTCAGAAAGATCCGTGGCCGTCGGATGATCTCTATCGGGTAAAGGCGGACTGGAGGGACGCCATGATACTCCCGCCGCCGGCAGACTGGGGCGGCGGGCTTCCGGGAGGGAAACTGCCCGCGACGATGCAGACCGATCCGGCGACAGGCAAGCCTCTCCAGTGGCCGCTGCCTTACACTATAGTGCATTGGGCAGCCTTGCTCCCCAGCCTCGATCCCGGCAGCTACGACTTGTGCTGCCGCACCATAGACAAAAACGGCATAGCCCAGCCGCTGCCGCGCACATTGCCGAGGACCGGATTCAACGAGATTCACACGGTTACGCTCGTCGTGAGACCGTAGCTCGACACGCGTCTGGTTCATCTCGATCTGTCGAGCGCCGCGCGCGCGGTGGTGGGCTCGATCAACAGGAACGCGCCCAGGCTGCCGATGGCGACGGCGATCAGCAGCGTGGCATAAACTTCATGCGCTCCGAGGATGGCCAAGGCACCGGTGAGCAGCATGGCGACAAAGAGGACGTCCGCACACCGTATCCAGATGGATACGCGGCGGATCTGCTCGCCGAGTTCCAACGGATAATAGACCGAAGTGAACCAGAGATGGATGCGCAGGTTGGCCGCGACGCCCACGGCAGCCACCGACAGGAAAAAAAACAGCGCTCCCCAGCCGCCCGGGGTCCACTCTTTCACTTTCCACATCGGGAGCAGCATCAGGTAATACATCAATCCCACCCAGACCTGGTGAAACTGCCACCACCATAACGGCTTCAGCCGGGCAGCATAGGCAGCATCCGGCAACGGGGCGAGCGCCTGCGGCCGGGATTCCGGAGCCGGCGCGGTGTCCTTCCTGAGCTGCTCCAGATCGGCGACCAGTTCCCGGGTGGTGCTGTAACGCTGCCCGGGGCTTTTCTGCAGGCAGCGGCGCACGATCGGCTCCAGTCCCGGAGGGATCATGGGGCTGAGGCTCGCCAGTCCGGCCGGTTCCGCTTCGAGAATGCGTGCGAGGGTGGTGACCGAATCGGCGGCCACGAAAGGGTGGGTGCCGGAAGCCATTTCGTACATCATGATGCCGAAAGAGAAGATGTCGGTGTGGAAGTCGACTTCCAGGCCGAGCAGTTGCTCGGGAGAGGAGTAAGCCGGCGTGCCAAGGTAAGTGCCGGCTCCGGTCAAGCGGCCGGCCAGGGGGGCGTCTTTGTGGCGCGGCGTCTGAAACCGCGCCAGTCCGAAGTCGAGGATTTTGATGGCGCCTTCGGGTGTGCGCATCACATTCTCCGGCTTGAGGTCCCGATGAATGATGCCCTGTTCATGGGCTGCGGCCAGCGCGCGCGCCACCTCGATGCCGGTGTCCAGAAGCAGCAGGGGCGGCAGCCGTCCGGCGGAGAGTTCCTCCAGGAGGGTCCGGCCGCGCACGTACTCGCAGATGATATAGAGATTGCCGGCATGTTCTTCGAGGGCATAGACCGTTGCGATCGCCGGATGGGACAGCGTGGCGGCGATGCGGGCTTCGCGCCTCAGGCGCTCGCGGTGCTGCGGGTCGCTCGTATGCCTGGGCGCCAGGGCCTTGATCGCGACCTGCCGGCCCAGGCGGGTGTCCTCCGCAAGGTACACGACTCCCATCCCGCCCTCGCCTATCTTCCTGGTCACAGAGTAAGGGCCCAGCCTGCGGCCGAGGAGTTCATCGCCCGGATCGCCTTCGAGCAGGCCGGCGGCAACCTGGTATGCCGGCTTCTCCAGGAAATCGTCCTCTTCCTCGTGGTTGGCGATCAAGGCGTCCACTTCGGCCCGCAGGGCGGCGTCTCCTGCGCACGCCTCGTCCAGATAGGCGGCGCGGCTTGCCGGATCCTGTTCCAGCGCGCCGTGGAACACCTCCTTGAGCCGCTGCCAGCGTTCAGCATCCACCCCGGCGATCCTTCTCTATTTCGCGTTTCAGCCATGCCCTGGCCATGTTCCACCCCCGCTTCACCGTCGCCGGCGAGATTCCCATGGCATCGGCGCAGTCCTCGATGCTCAAACCGGCGAAAAACCTCAGTTCGATAATGCGGGCCTGCTCGGGATCAATCTTCGCAAGCCTGGTGAGCGCCTCGTCCAGGGCCAGCAGATCGAACGATTTGCCGGTTCCCGCCGCGATCGCTTCATCCAGGGTTATCCGGATCTGGGAGCCCCACCGTTTAGCGGCATTGCGGGCGCGGGCCCGTTCCACCAAAATCTGGCGCATGGAGGTTGCCGCGATCGCGAGAAAGTGCGTGCGGTCATGCCACGGCTGCTTCTTGTCTTTTTTCAATCTCAGGTAGGCCTCATTGACCAAGGCGGTCGCCTGCAGCGACTGCCCCGCGCGCTCCTGCCTGAGGTAGTGGCGCGCCAACCGCCGAAGCTCGTCGTATACAGCGGGCATGAGATTGGAAACAGCCTTCTGGCCTTGAGGCGTCTGATCGTCTGTCGACCTGGCTTTGGACTCCGGAATCATAGGCTTTCATGCAACCTGGAAAGAGGCCGTGCCGTGATGGATCCCAGCGGAGGCTCATCCCTCGGCCGTAGTTACAGGCCCGCGTTCGAATTATACGCTAAACAGGCAGCGACGCGCCAATCGGTCGCTGCTCAGGCGGATTTGGCCGCCACCTGGCGCAGGAACGAAGCAGAATCCTCGGGGCGGCTGACGTTGATGAACATGCCCGAGCCCAGTTCGAAGCCGGCAGCCTTGGTCAGCCGCGGCACCACGCTCAGATACCAGTGATAGTAGCGGACATGGTGCGACTCTCTCGGCGCCGTCCGCACAACCAGGTTGAAATCAGGATCGTTCAGGCCGGTGTGGAGCGTGCGCAGCACGCTTCGCAGGATCCGGGCAAAGCTGGCGATCTCGTCGGCGGTGATCGCTCCGAAAGAGGCGCAATGCCGGCGCGGATAGATCCACATATGGAACGGCGTCAGCGCCGCGTAGGGGATGAAGGCCACAAAATGCTTGTTCTCGGCCACGAGGCGGTTCTGATCGCGCAGTTCCTGTTGCAGCGTCGCACAAAAGATGCAGGTGCCGTTGTCATCGTAATAGCGCAGGGCCGATTCCAGCCGCTCGCGCACCTCGTTGGGAATGACCGGCGTGCCTATTAATTGTGAATGCGAATGGAGCAGAGAGGTGCCCGCGGCCGAGCCGTGGTTTTTGAAAAGCGTGACGGCCTCCACACGATGATCAGCGAAGACCCTGTGGTACCGGTCCAGGTAGGCAGCCACGACCTTTTCCACCTCAGCGTCGCCTAACAGGGCAAGCGACGTGTTGTGGGCCGGGCTTTCAACAATGACCTCATGCACTCCCACCCCGGAAAGGCTTCTCTTCAATCCGTCCGTGTGCCGCGTGAGCTCTCCTTCGGAGGAAAGTGCCGCAAACTTGTTGGGAAAGGCGCGCACCTGCCAGGGGCCGGATGCCGGGAAGCGGAACGTCTCCTCCGGAGTCATGCCCTCATTGCCGGGGCAGAAGGGGCAGGTCGCATCAAAATGCGGCAGGTCTTTGCGCGCATCCTCCGCGACGCGGAACTGATCCGGCCGGCGCGCGCGCTCGGTGGCGATGATGACCCATTGACGGGTGATGATGTTCTGGCGGATTTCCGGCATGGTGGTTGCCTCCTTGCGTATGGGCTCCCTCAAACGCCATTGTAGGCGAATGCGTGGAAAATGCTCTACAATATCACCACGACATGACCGCCGGCCGTCAGATCGAGAGCCTGTGTTGCTGACGGTCCGCGTAGTGCCATCCACCGCGGCGTCGGGAAGGCGGGAGGACATGCCCGAAAGGGAATTCCATATGCTTGCCGGGGCAAAACAATCCGCCAGGCGGATATTGGGCCGGCTGCGCTATCGCTACGCATCCAGGACCGTTCGGCAGAAGCAGAAAGGTGATCCGAACATGGACTTTTTTGATGTCGTGAAACTGAGGAGGTCGGTGCGCGCCTTTGCCGGCCGCGGGCTGGAAGAGGACAAGCTGCGCATCATTCTCGAGAGCACGAACCGGGCGCCGTCGGCCGGCAACTCGCAGGCGTATGAGATCTACGTCGTCCGGCGGCCTGCAGACCGGAAAGCGCTCGCGAAGGCCGCCCTCGGCCAGGATTATGTGGCCGAGGCGCCGGTGTCGCTGGTGTTTTGCGTGCAGCCGGGCCGATTGTCTGCAAGATACGGCGAGCGCGGCAGACGGCTCTATGCGCTGCAGGACGCCACCATTGCCTGCACCTTCGCCATGCTCGCGGCCACCGCCCTGGAACTTGCCACCGTGTGGATCGGTGCCTTCCGGGACGACGAGGTCCAGCGCGTGATCGGCGTGCCGCAGGATGTCGTCCCGGTGGCGATTCTGCCCATCGGATACCAGGGTGAGTTTCCGGCAGCCACGCCGCGCCGGGTGATCGCTGACCTGGTTCATGAGATCTAGGCATGCGCTGCTCCGAAAATACCGACCTCAGACCTCCGACATCCGATCTGGATGTCGGGGTTGGGATCGGTATCGGAATCGGTATCGAAGGATGTATCGGCACGATCCCAATACCGACCCCGAACGTTTTTACGCGTCACCGGGTGTGCCAAGCGCATGGGAAGCTGCTATGAAATAAGCCATCTATTGTTGAGAGGTATGCCATGAAATCCGTATGCCGCCTGTTGTTTCCCATTCTGTTCGGCGCCCTGGTTGTCTGTGCCGCCGGTGCCGGGGTTGCACCGGATCAGGACATGGGATTGCCGTCGACGACCGGTCTGGTTGTGACGACTTCTGCCATTGCCTCGGACACGGGTGCCGCCATTCTCAACCGGGGCGGGAACGCGGTCGACGCCGCTGTCGCGACCGCATTCGCACTGGCTGTCACGCACCCTTCGGCCGGCAACATCGGCGGCGGCGGTTTCATGATTGTCCGTCTGCCTGCGGGCAAGAAATATGCCTTCGACTACCGCGAGAAAGCGCCTCTGGGTTCCAGGCCGGACATGTACCTGGATGCCCAGGGCAAAATCAATCGAGGCCTGACTTCGGAAGGTTACCTGGCGCCGGGTGTCCCCGGAACGGTGCGCGGGCTTGAACTGGCCCACAAGCGCCTCGGCAAGCTGCCATGGAAAGACCTGGTGATTCCGGCCGTTCGGCTGGCGGCAGAAGGGTTCGTCATTTCCAAAAGCCTGGCGAACGAACTCAACCGGCAGCTGGGCGGCGCCATGGGCCGGTATCCCTCGTCGGTGGCAGCCTACGGCAAGCCGGATGGGAGTCGCTGGGCCCCCGGCGACCGTATGGTACTCCATGATCTCGCAAAAACACTTCAGGCTATCGCCGATGGCGGCGCCGATGCCTTCTACAAAGGCTGGATTGCCGACCGTATCGCCGAAGATATGAAGGCCAATGGAGGGCTGATCACCAAAGCGGATCTCGCGGCCTACCGGGCAAAGGAGCGCGAACCCCTCACCGGACGCTTTCGCGGCTTTGAAGTAATCTGCATGCCGCCGCCCTCTTCAGGAGGAGTCGCCCTGATCGAAATGCTGAATATCCTCGAAAACTCCGATCTGAAGAAATACGGACGCTATGCTCCTGAAACCCTCCATCTCATGATCGAGGCCATGCGGAGGGCCTATCTCGACCGGGCGCGATTCCTGGGGGACCCGGATTACACGCGGATCCCGGTGTCTCGGCTGATTTCCAAGGAATATGCCGGAAAGCTCGCCGCCGCCATCAATCCCGCCAGGGCGTCGAGCAGCGTGGAATTGGGCAAGGATATCGTCAGCGTCATCCAGGATCCGGAGAGTGAGGAGACCACTCACTTTTCGGTGCTCGACAAGGACGGCATGGCGGTGGCCAACACCTACACCCTGGAGGGGGGCTATGGCTCGCGGGTGGTGGTCAAGGGCGCGGGCTTCCTGCTCAACAACGAAATGGGGGACTTCAACAAGAAGCCGGGCGAGACTAACATCACCGGCGACATCGGCACTCGCCCCAACCTGATCGCGCCCGGCAAGCGCATGCTGAGCTCGATGACCCCGACCATGGTCACACGCGGCGGCAAGGTTATCCTGATTACCGGCTCGCCCGGCGGGCGCACCATCATCAACACGGTGCTCAGCATCGTGCTGGGGGTGACCGAATTCGGCATGAACGGCTCCGAGGCTGTGGCCTCCGCACGCATGGACCATGAGTGGCTGCCGGACGAGACCACCCTCGAGGAAGGGGCGGTTCCGGCGGAAGTGCTGGCGAGGCTTACGGCCATGGGGCACAACGTCAGGATGCGTGGCAGGCAGGGGGACGGCCACTCGATCTTCATCGATCCCGCTGCGGGCGTGGCCTACGGCGTAAATGACAAACGCAGCCCGGATTCCAAGGCCTCGAAATACCCCTGACGGCCTCCCGATCTATCGGGATCTCAAGGAAACATCCCAAGAGGCTCGGCACTCTGTTGAAGTCGCCTGACGTTTTTGGGGAGCCCTTGGGAAGCCAGATTGTGGAGATTGACTGAGGGATGGCAATAGCGACGCGGAGCAGAGGGATTGTTGCTCTCCTTCGACCTCCGCGTCGCTCTTTACTGCACGGATTGAGCTACTTCTTTTTCTCGAGAGCCTGGATTGTAGCAAGAATATCCTTGGCATTCTGGAGATGGTCTTTCCCTCCAATCTCGACATATTTGTTGAGATATTCCTTCGCCTTGGCGTAGTCCTTCCTGAAATAGAACACCGAGCCAAGCTCGAAGTACGCCTCGAGATTTTGAGGGTCGCTCTTGATCAGCCACTCGAAGGCCAGGATCGCTAGATCTTCTGTCTTCTGGTCTCCTGCCCATTTCTTGCCCCTCTCCAAGATCGAAGCGCCGCTCTTAACATAGGTGGCAAATGCCTGGTCGTACTGCTTGGCGTTCAAGTAGTTCTGCGCAATCACATTGTAATGGTTGAGCAGTTGCGCCTTGTATCGGGCCTCCGTGGGTGCCAGATCGATCGCCTGCTGGATTTCCTTTTCCGCTTCTGCCGGCTGATTGAGCATGTCGTAGGTCAGTCCGATCTGCATGTGCACGCCGGCCAGGATCGCCTTCTCCGAGACCATGGGCAACACTTCCTGGTATTTCTTCAAAGCGCCGGCGTAATCCTTGTTGTTGTACATGCCGTCGGCCTGGTCGGCGACTGCCTTGACCTTCACCATCAGGACGTTATTCTGCAGGCGCTGCTTGATGTCGGCGTAGTACTTGTCGTCCGGCCTGAGCGAGATGGCTTTGTCGATGGCCGCCAGAGCGGCGTCCAGTTGACTGTCATTTCCCAGCGCCAGGGCCATGTTCGAATGCAGATCGGCATCTCCAGGGATAATCTTTGCGGCTTCCTCGAACTTGGCGATGGCCTGCTTGTAGTTCTTTTTGCTCAGTTCCTCGCTGCCCTCGGCTTTGATCTTGAGCCCGGGCAACATGGCTATCATTCCGGAAAAGTTTTTATTGGCCTGCAAGTATGGGCTCGGCTGCGCTACCCCTTTGGGATCCTTGGGTTGAGGCATGGCCATAAGCGCACCGGTTATCTTTGATCCCTTCTTAAAGACCTCCTGCGCCGCATCCCACTTGTTCTGCGAGGCGTAGGTAAGACCTAAGAACCACAGAGTGTCGGGATTGGTGGGATTGATCGCCAGAGAGTCCTTGAACAGCTGTTCCGCTTCCGGGAACTTCTGCTCCTGCAGTCTGGTGTAGGCCTGCTTCATGGTTTCAAACGCCTTCTGGTTCAAAGCGCTGTCCTCGAAGTAAAGCTTCTGCAGCGGATCTCCCGGAGCGCACTTTATCTCGATGGATTCCTCGGCGTCCTTTTGCAGGGCGACAAGTTCATATTCATAAAGCCCGGGGGCGAAACCGTCGGCTCTTGCCACAACCCGGTACACGCCGTCATCGAGCTTGTCGAACTTAGCGACGCCACTGGCATCCGCCGCCTTGTCCTTCCATTTGGGCTTGCCGTCCTTGTCCATCCATTTCGGGTCTGCAAGCGCATAGACCTGGACTTTTGCGCCCACCAGGGTTTTGCCTGACGGATCCACGCACTTGACGTTGAGTTTGTTGTTAGCGGCGAACGCTGCTGCAGCTACCAGCAGGACCAAAACGAACGCGCTGACTAAACATAATGACTTCCTGGCTATTGATCTCATCGCAACTATCTGCCTGATTAGGTTAATGGTTTATGTTTCGACCTGGGCTTCTTACCACTGCTCGCTTCCCGTCCTGATGGGTCGCTCCTGCCGAAGATGGAGAGCCCGGCTGCTACCGTGCGGACTCCCAGAAGAGAGCGTTTATGGGTGGCAACACAATCATATTACACAGGTTGAGCTTTTCCAAATGAAACGTACGAATCACGCTTCTTTGTGTTTCAGGCAATTTGCACAGCGCTGTCTGAATAATCCCGACGTGGTGCGCAGGCTTTCCGGCAATTCAGGTAAAAAATACCTGATCCTGCGAACGCCGGTTTTTGCGGCACTCTGACCTGCGGACGGTAAGTATATGTCTTTCCTTCGATTAGATGAATGGCTACGGGTCGGCATGCCAATTGCTTAAGCCATAATAGCGCTGTCCCGAAGTGGGATTGAATCAAGGTGGAGATGATGGGGTGGAGTTGGCGGTCATGCCGCGCGGCAGGTGATCCGGCGTCAAGCCAGGCGCCGCGGGAGTCCGAGCGCACCTGAACTTGGGAGGAGCCAATGCAGGACGGTCATTTGTACCTCTGGATGATAGCTACATGGCTTGGCGGGATGCTTGTCATTGTCTTGATTGACGCGATCAGGGAATGGAAGAACGGGAATCTCAAGGAAGATTCCCTCTATCCGGATTCGCCGAAGACCGTGATTGTGGACCACAGCATGGCGGCCATGCGACGAATTTTTGAATGATCGGCATCGATGCGATGATGCTGGAAGAGACTGGACCTGTGCGGGCATTCTGGCTGGAGCGTTGAGGCTGCACGCGTGCGGGTTCAGCAAAAGTACCCTCATAATCCGCAGGAACAACGAACCACAAACCGCAACACGCCGAGCATCGGCTGCCAGGCGGCCGATGCTCCGGTCCCACCTCGCGAATCGAAACAGTCTTTTGCTTTGGAAAGCAGCCACGGATTCCACGGGTTTCACGGATTGCCGTCTCTGGGGAATGAGCGGTCTGTGAAATCTGTGGAATCCGTGGCTGCTTTTGTCTTTTTCCTGCGTCACAGGGTGCCCAATGGGCGCCTGAGTAGCTCTTCCGAAAATGGATGTTTTTCCGGTCTACCGCGGCCGTGTGGGTGCCTGGCGTGACAACCGGAACCTCCTCTTTGCGCATTTGCAGTTCCGTGATAATGGTAGTGGCGCAAACCATGAAGCAAGGAGGGACCGTGAGACGCATCGCAATGGCGGCCGCAATGGCCGCAACCGGAATTGCCGCCGGGCTGGCTGGAAGCCCCCGACAACCTGTCGACCCGGTGTCCATCCGCGTTGACGCGACGAAAACGGCAGGTGTGATGGCCCCGATATGGGCCTGGTTCGGCTACGATGAACCCAACTATACCTACATGAAGGACGGCAAGAAGCTGCTCTCGGAACTGGCGGCGCTAAGCCCCGTGCCCGTCTATGTGCGCACTCACAACCTGCTCACCACAGGCGACGGTACGGCCGCGCTCAAGTGGGGCTCGACGAATGCTTACACGGAGGACGCAAATGGCGGTCCGATGTATGACTGGACCATTGTCGACCGAATTGTGGACACTTACCTGGAGCGAAAAATGAAGCCGCTCGTGGAAATAGGCTTCATGCCTGAAGCCCTGTCGGTACGACCCCAGCCCTACCGGCACTTCTGGAAGCCGGGAGACAACTACAACGACATCTACACGGGATGGTCTTACCCTCCGAGGGACTATGACAGATGGAGGGAGCTCGTCTATCGGTGGGTGCGCCATTCGGTGGAGAAGTACGGCCGCAAGGAGGTGGAGAGCTGGTATTGGGAGGTATGGAACGAGCCGGATATCGGCTACTGGCACGGTACGCCTGAGGAGTACATGAAACTCTATGACCATGCGGCCGACGGCCTCAAACGTGCGCTGCCCACAGCGAGAATCGGCGGGCCCCACGTGACCGGTCCTCTGGGCGCCCGCACGCAGCTGTTCCTCCGCAATTTCCTGGAGCACTGCCTGCGGGGAGCCAATTACGCGACCGGCGGGAAAGGTGCCCCTCTGGACTATGTCGGCTTTCATGCCAAAGGCTCGCCGCGGGTGATGGCGGACCACGTGCGCATGGGCATCAGCAATCAACTCCAGGCGATTGCGGCCGGCTTCGGGATCGTCGCCTCGTTTCCTGAACTCAGGAATATGCCGATTATCATAGGCGAGTCCGATCCGGAGGGTTGCGCTGCCTGCTCTGCACGGCTCACGCCGGCGAATGCCTATCGCAACGGCACAGTTTATTCAAGTTACACGGCAGAGCAAATCGCGCGCAGCTACCAGCTGGCGGACCTGCACGGGGTGAAGCTGCTGGGCTCGGTCATCTGGGCCTTCGAGTTTGAAGGCCAGCCCTACTTCGACGGATTCCGCTCCCTGTCCACCAACGGCCTTGCCAAGCCTGTGCTCAACGTCTTCCGCATGCTGGGACAGATGGGTGGCAAGCGCGTTGTTGCGGAAAGCACGGGCGGGCTGCCGTTGGAGGCGGTCCGCGACCGGGGAGTGCGCGAAGCCGCCGATATCTCGGCGCTCGCCAGCCGCCAGGACCGATCCGTGGCGGTACTCATCTGGAACTATCACGATGATGACCTTCCGGGGCCAGCCGCGGATGTGGAACTTGACATCGAAGGATTGCCCGGCGGCCGACCGACGCTAACCCACTATCGCGTCGATCGTGATCACAGTAACGCTTACGAAGCCTGGAAACGCGCCGGTTCCCCTCAGCAGCCGTCTCCCGGGCTGTATGCCGAACTCGAAAAAGCGGGACAACTTCAGTTGCTGGCGCCTGCAGGGAGGGTGCCCGTCAAGGAGGGTCGTGTGACCGTCAAGTTCTCCCTGCCCCGTCAGGGCGTTTCCCTGATAAAGCTGATCTGGTGAGGGCGTAGTCACTGGTGCGCGACATGGACAGGCCGCCCCGGCTCCGCCTTCCTTCAGGTGCCATTCCGGAGCTGCTGCTCATGCGCCACGGCGCTGCCGGTGACGCAGTAAAATGTTCGGGGTCGGCATCGGGGTCGGGGTCGGGATCGGGATCGAGCTGATGTGCGCTTCGATCCCGATCCCGACGTTTCCGGTTGTTGTTCTATTTTGGAGCGGCGAGGAATCACCGCACTCCATGGCTATTTCACCTCCGGGGGCGGGTAGGGGATGCCCAGCTGTTCCAGATAGGTTTTGAATTTGGCGGGATTGAAGTAATACTTGCTCATTTCCGGGCGCAGCTCCTTCATCAGCTTGGCATTCAGCCAGATGGCCGGTGCGTCCCCCGGGCCGATGAGCGGGATGTAGGTAGCCTCTTTGGCTTGCTCGGTCTTGAGATAATCCCACGCCTGCTTGACGAGCTCCGGCTTCACGAGCAGGTCCAGAGCCGTACAGGCCTGGACTTTGGCGCCGGCGGTCGCTCCCTTGTGAGCTACCGGCGTCGCTTCGGCGATAGCGCTCGCCCAGTGGTGGCCCGGGAGCCCGGGGATATTGGCGGGGTACCGTAGTGTGATGGTGGGTGCAATCCAGGAAACGTCCCCGATGTCGTCCGAGCCGCCGCCCCGGTTGTCCTCGGGGCGCACGGGTCCGCTGAGCCTTCCCGTCTCGGTTCCCAACCCCCGCTCAGGCACCTTCAAAGAGCGCTGAACGAGTTTTGCGAAGGTCTGGTCCGCGTCGCTCCATTTGGGCATTCCTATACTCTGGATATTGGCTTGAACGGTTTCCGCCACAACCTTGTTCATGTGTTGGGGCCATGCGGAGCCGAGCACTCTGAAGTCCACGGTAGTCCCGGTCATCATGGCGGCTGCCTGGGCCATCGTGTTGCCGAGGTCCCACATCTCCTTGATATGAGGGTAGTCGGTTTCGCGGAAGTAGTACCAGACGCTGGCAGTGGGCGGGACGACATTAGGCTGTCCGCCGCCGTTGGTGATGACGTCGTGGGAGCGCTGCGAGAGGCGCAGGTGCTCGCGCCGGAAATTCCAGCCGATGTCCATCAGTTCCACGGCATCGAGGGCGCTTCTGCCGCCCCAGGGCGCCGCACCCGCATGGGCGCTGACGCCGTGGAAGGTGTATTCCACCGAGACCGCCCCCGTGCCTCCTCCCGCCCCCCAGCCGACGCCGAAGCCGGACGACACGTGGGAGAAGAGGACGATGTCCACATCCTTGAACACGCCGGCCTTGATGAACTGCGCCTTGCCGCCAAGCAATTCCTCTGCAATCCCGGGCCAGACCATGAGGGTGCCGGCGATCTTCTCACGCTCCATGATCCGCTTGGCCGCAATTGCAGCGGTGATGCTCAGCGGGATACCGGTGTTGTGGCCCTCGCCGTGACCCGGCGCATCTGCAACGAACGGCTCGTGCCGCGGGATGCCCGGTTTCTGGCTGGTACCGAGCAGGCTGTCCACGTCCGAGCCGAATGCGATGACCGGCTTGCCGGATCCCCATGCAGCCACCCATCCGGTAGGGATTCCCGGGACGTCGCGGACGGCGAACCCGTATTTGCGCAGGATTTCACTGCAGTATTTTGCGGTTTCCACTTCCTGGAAACCCGGCTCGCCGAAACTGAACAGCATGTCGACCATCTGTTGCGTCAAGCCGGCCAGCCCGTCGATTTCGGCCGTGACGCCGCGCTTCAAGGCTTCCAGCCTGCTGTCCGCGGAAGTCACCCCGGCCTGCTGCTGTCCGGCCGGCCGGGCCTCCGGGACAAGGGCTGCCGTCAGCAGCAAGGGAAGGCAGATCAGGGTCACCAGAGTCCACAGCAGGCGCAGTGCGCGCATGGCAATCCTCCTGTACAAAGGGGCCGATGCCGTCGCAGGCCGGGATCTTGCGGGCGATCGGGATGGTACGTCAGGTTCCTGCGGATTCGGGGTGCGGCCGGCTCCTCGCACCCGCCACGAGAATACATCAAAAACCGCGAGGTTTCCGCGCTTTTTCACCGAAAGAAGAGCCAGACGGATACGAACAGGCCGACACCGACGATGAACATCCGCAGGTAGTTCTGATCTACCCGCTTCGCCATGCGCGCGCCCGCGTATCCGCCGAACACGGCTCCGGCCGCCATCAGGAAGGCGATCGGCCAGATAACGAGCCCTTTGAAGGTGAAATAGAGGAGCGCCATGCCGTTGATCAGGAACGAAAGGATTGTCTTGATGGCGTTCATCGTATGGATGTCGCGCAGGCCCATGACGCCGAGCGAAGCCAGCATCAGGATGCCGATGCCGGCGCCGAAGTACCCTCCATATGCCGCTACGAACAACTGGAACAGGAAGCCCCACAGGTGTCCGGCGGCGGTGGTTTTGCCTCCCTCCGGAGCGGAAAAACCGAGCCTGTGAGAAAAACGATCGCGCGTGGCGAAGAGGATTGTGGCGAACAGGACGAGGAAGGGTACGATCCGGGCAAACAGCCAGTTTGGCGTGCGTGCCAGCACCCAGGCGCCCAGCAGGCCGCCCAGGATGCTTGGCAGCAGCAGCAGAACGAGCAAGCCGCGAGTCCGGGGCAGATCGTGGCGATACGCATAGGCGCTGCTGAGAGCGCCCGGGCACACGGCCGCCGTGTTGGTCGCGTTTGCCGGCACCGGAGGCATGCCGAAGGCGATCAACGCGGGAAATGAAACCAGAGTGCCGCCGCCGGCTACCGAGTTGATGGCCCCGGCGACTGCGCCCGCGATGAAGAGGCCGGCCAGCCCGGCAATAGAGTCCAGCATGATGCGAAACCGTCACTCCAGGAGGGATTTACACTACCACAGGGACCGTGCGGGGTGCGCGCAAAATCGCGGTACAACAGATCCTCTGAAACCACGAAATACACGAAAATCGGCCGGCGGCGTCCAGGACTGACCTGTTTCTTTCGGGAGCAGGCATTTTATGCTTTCAATGGATATCGTAATTCGCAACTTTCGTGTGTTTCGTGGTGCGCAGTTGTGATGTGTCCGAGGGGCAAACGGATTGAGATGCGGCTTTCCATTGCTCCCCGTGACGAGTACAATCATTCCAATGAGACCGACACGCATTGCATGGTGTGCGATCCTTGTGCCGCTTTGCCTCCCGATCCCCGCATTGGCACAGGGGGGCGTTCAGGAGAAGGCTGTCGTTGTCACGTCCGGCGAAGCCAGGCTTGATCAGGTGGGTTCCCAACAGGAACTTGACGACTACCGGAGGATGCACGGCGAGGCCGATCCCGATTTGAAGCGGGAGTTGGTCGAGCGATTTGCCAAAACCTATCCGGAGTCCGGACTGCTTGCCTACGTGTATCAGGATGGTTTCTATATTGGCCGCCGGGCCAACGATTTGAAGCTCATGACCCTGTACGGCGAGAAGTCGCTGCAGCTCTGGCCCGGAAACTACACGCTGCTCACGGAGCTGGCCGGCGTCTACGTGCAGCGCAACCTCCTGGACGAAGCTGAATCCAAGGCGGCGGCGGCGATCGGATTGATCGAGCGGGCGTCTAAGCCGGCGGACATTCCCGAACAGCAGTGGGAGGCAGACAAAAGGGTGTTGCTGTCGCGCAACCACGTCACCCAGGGATTCGCCCACCTCCGACGGGCGCATCTGATTCAGGATGCCGAAGTCAGGAGAATCGAGGCCGACGATGCCATTGCCAGATTCCGGCAGGCGCTCGAACTCCGTCCCGTGGATGATTTCGCCCTGTACGGCCTGGGTTTCGCCGGCATGCTGCTGAACGACTACACCATGGCGGAATCCAATCTCGCCAAGGCGGTCGCCGTCGACGGGATCCTGATGCCTAATGCGCGCCACCTTCTGGAGGAACTCTACAAGAGCCAGCACCGGCAGTCGCTTGCGGGACTGGAGGAGGTCATCGCCAAAGCCAGAAAGGAAATTGGCTTCCATCAGCAAGCGACTATTTTTTGATGCGCGCCGGCTGGCGTTCCAGGATGATTTTGGTCAGGCGATCGAGGTCGGCGGTCAAGCTCTTGATTTTCTCCTCCTGGTTTCTTCCTTCAGCCCTCAATCGATCAATGTCGCTCTGCAGGCTGAGAATGACGCGTGCCTGATCGCTGTAGGCGCTCTTCGGGAAGAGTGAAACCAGGCGCTTGAATTGCGCGACGGCATTCGCCCGGCATTCGGGCGCCGGACACAAGAGGGCGTTTGCCATGCCCAGCTTGAACATCGCCTCAGCCTTATAAAGGGTCGTGGGATCTTCCTGGAGGTACTTCTCATAGGCGGAAATCGCCTCCTTGTACCTGCCGTCATCAAATCTGTTTTCGGCTTCCCGGAAGCTTGCGGCGATCAACGGCTCGGGAGGGAGGGGAATCCCGGCAGGCGGCAAGGGAAGATCGGGCCAGATCTTCGGCACGGGCATGGCCGGTGCTGCCGCCGGCTCGGGCTTGGACGCGGGCTGCGGCGGGGTGACCGCAGGGGCAACCCTCTTGTTGCAGGCGCCTGAAAAAAAGGCGAGCGCGAACCATAACGGGATGAAACACCCTATTCCCGGCCTGCGCAGCCGCATGGCTATGTTCCTCATAGGAACCGTCATGACTTCAGGACTTCAGATCGGCAGGGAAGACCGGCGAGTCACCTGGCTGCCGGCTTCGGTCGGAGGAAGCAGCAGGTAAAAGATGCTTCCTCCTCCGGGATTGTCCCTGACCCAGATTGCTCCCCGGTGAGCCTCGGCGATGGTTTTGGATATCGCCAGGCCGAGGCCGGCGCCCTGACCCGCGACCTTCTTCCCCTGCTTTACCTGATGGAACTTTTCGAAGACCTTCCGTTTGTGTTGGTCCGGCACCCCGGGGCCGGAATCGGTGACCGTGACGAGCGCAAACTCCTTCCCGGCCACAGGGGGGCCGACCTGATTGCGCCAGATCTCGGGCACGCCGGCCGGCATCTCCGGCGATTTCGATATAGAGAGGCGGATCTCATTGCCTTTCGGGGAAAACTGTATGGCGTTGCTCAACAGGTTTTTGATGATCTGCATGATCCGGTCCCCGTCACATTCTACCATTATTGGCTGCTCCGGGGCTTCAATCCTGATTGCTAAATCCCTTTTCCCCGCGGGCGACTCGAGTTCCGCTGCAGCGGTCCGGATCAGGGAGGTCAGATCATTGTTCTTCAGTTCGTACTCCACAACCCCGGCCTCGAAACGGGACAGGTCGAGGAGATTGCTGATCATGGTGGAGAGCCTTTGACTGCTGGCGAGATTCAATCCCAGAATGCGCCGTTGCTCGTCGTTGAGCGGCCCGGGGATCTGCTCGAGCAGGACGCGGACCAGCTCCTGCATGGATGCCAGGGGCACCTTCAGCTCGTGCGACACGTGCGACACGAAGTCCTTTTTCATACGGTCGAGCTCATCCAGCCGCAGCGTCATGGTGTTGAAATCCCTGGCGAGCTGGGCGAACTCGTCGTGCCGCGTCGTGTCAAGCCGGTAAAAGAACTTACCTTCGGCAATCGTCCGCGTTCCCTGCGTGAGCTGCTTGAGCGGCCTCGAGATGGACTGGACGATGAACAGGAAGACCAGGCCGCTCGATACCAGGGCTATGGCGGCGAATACATAGGAGCCGGTCACGGCTATGGTCGAGGTCCGACGGACCTCTTTCACCTCGGAATCGATACCGGAACGGATGGCCTGATTGACGGTTTCGATCTGCAGACGCACCGGATCGAGCAGTTTGACCATTTCGGGTGCCTGTTCGAGCAGATCCGTCAGCATGGCAGGGGGTACGGGTTTATTTTTTGGCAGGCTCGCAATGTGTTGCTCCTCGAGCAACAGTCTTTCGGCAAACTCGTTCCACAGGGTGGACAGCCGTTCGATTTCTTTCTTTTCGGCCTCGGATCCGCCTATCGACTTCATGTCAGCCAAGTGTGCCTCGAAGGTATCACACCAGTTTTTCAGGGCAGGCAGGTAATCGGATTGAGGGAATTCGAAGGACAACTTGGTAAAAGAAATGACTGCCGCCAGGTCGGATCTCAATTCCAGCAGCTTGACAGCGGACTGAAACGTGATATTCGTCAGCGTGTTGATGCTTCTCCTCATGAGGTTGGTGGTGAGGAACTGGATCCCCAGCAAGCCAGCCATGAGGGCGATGAGGATTCCGTAGCCGGAGACGATTTTCGTGGAAATTCGCATCGGGAGCCCAAACCCTCGCCGCTGTCTGCCAGCACCCTCCGGCTACTCGAGTCCGTAGGCCTTGAGCTTGTTGCGTATGGTTTTCACGTCGAGGCCGAGCTGTCGGGCCGCCTCGGCCTTGTTGTTGCCCGCACTCTGGAGGGTGCGCAGAATCAGTTCCTTCTCCGCATCGGCAGCCGTCACTCCCACGGGCAGGACGATCTTCGTTGCTGAGCCGGCCTGCGGATGCAGCACATAGGCCGGAAGATGAATGACTTCGATCCAGTTGTTGCGCGCCAGGATGACGGCCCGTTCCATGACGTTGTTCAGTTCGCGCACGTTCCCCGGCCACGGGTATGACTTGAGCAGATCCATGGCCTCTTCGCGCAACCCCTCGACGTGCGTGTTGTGTTTGCGATTGTAGTTCCGGATGAAATATTGGGCCAGCAGGGGGATATCGCTCCTGCGGTCGCGGAGCGCGGGGAGCGCGACCGTAAACACATTGAGCCGGTAGTAGAGGTCCTCGCGCAGGCGCCCTTCCCCGACCGCAGCCATGGGATCCCTGTTGGTCGCGGCGACCACGCGCACATCGACGGAAAACTCGTGGCTGCCGCCCACCCGGCGCACGCGGCGATCTTCGATCACGCGCAGCAGTTTGGGCTGCAGCACGATCGGCATCTCCGCAATTTCGTCCAGGAACAGAGTGCCGCGGTTGGCCAGCTCGAAACAGCCCTGGCGCGTGCCCGCCGCCCCTGTGAAAGCGCCCTTTTCGTGGCCGAGTATCTCGCTTTCCATGAGGCCTTCCGGGATGGCGGCTGCATTGATGGCGATAAATGGCCCCGCAGCCCGGCTGCTCAGCTTGTGCAGCGTACGGGCGGCCAGTTCCTTGCCCGTGCCGCTTTCCCCTGTGATGATTGCGGAGGCATCCGTGGAACTGAGGCGCTCAATCAGGCTGTACACTTCGCGTATGGCCTTGCTGGCTCCGACGAAATCGCCGTATGTACCCTGGTCCAGCTGGGAAATCAGGCGCTGGGATTTGCGCCTGAGCTCAATATCGTTTTCGGTGGCTTCCAGGATCGACTTCAGCTTGGCATAGTCGAGCGGCTTGGTGACGAAGTCCTGAGCTCCCTGCTTCATGGCCTCGACGGCAAGGTCGATGCTGCCTTGAGCGGTTACCAGCACGACAGGCCGCTCGGGCCGGTCGGCCTTGAGGGACCGCAGCAGGTCCAGCCCGGAGATCTCCGGCATGACCACATCCGATATGACTATATCGGGATCGTAGGCCTGCACCTGCTCCTCGGCTTCCAGGCCGTCGCCGGCGAGCCGCACATCGTAGCCCCATTCCGCCAGCCGAATTTCGAGGACTGCGCGCATCGCTTCCTCGTCATCGACCACCAGTATCTTCATCTTGCGGCTGACCATGCTGCAGACCTTGGCTCGGCGTGAATGCTGAAAGAACCTGCCGGGGGACGCGATACCGCGCCCAACCACAGAGCGGCAACGCCGGGCCAGCCCACTGAGTGACTGCATTCCCATATCTTGCTTTCCGGGATTTCTCAGGTTCTGTGCCGGACGCAGGCCGTACTGCGAAGAGTCATTATACTAGGCGGCTGGTGGGCTGGAGAAGTCAATTAAGGGAAATATTCCCCGAACTCGGGGCAGTCGCCCTCTCTCGACCGCCGCTTTTGCCGACGCTGAGATTTCCCTAGCGAAAAAGGCGGCTATCCCCCATCTCATTGAAAAACAAATCACTTACACGAGACATACCCGGCGAATGGCAAACCCGTCACAGTCGCACCATCCTCTGGGCCTGCGCTCATCCCACTGCATGCAACCGAACGAGTGGTGATGTTCATATCGATAGTGCCCGCAGCGGCATCTTTCCTGGTAATCAATCCTGGATTGGGGGATGCGGGGAGGAATGACGTGAATCCTTGCTGCCGTTGCCATTGCGTACTCCTTTCCTTAATCCAAGGATTGCGAGCCTTGCCGCAGCGTAGCAGCTGGCCTGCCGGGCCAGTGATCCATACAGCTGCCCGCTTTCCGCAGTCATCCGGCCTGCCAATCCCGGGCGCATTGCGCGCCATCACAGGCTGCAGACCGGGCGCCCCGCACGCCGTTGGAAAAGTTGGTCCCCCCCGGGCCAACCACGGTCGCCGGCGGCGAGGCATGAGCACGGAATAATCGCAATCCAGTCAATCTGTCGCGGCGCCCGCACGCCTATGGCTTCACCGGACAATCGATAAAGCCATAAACGGGGAGGTATGGGCGCCTCGGCACCGACACAATCCATGCAATGGCTGTGCCAAAAGCGATTTTTGCGTTTTCGTCAAGCTGGGCAAGGCTTCGCTGCAGAATCAGCGGGCTTGGGGATAATGCAAAACCGGCAGTTCAGGGAAATATTCCCTCATTTAGCGACTCCTCTGGGAAACGTGGCATCCCGCTTTTACAGTCTGCTCCGAAAATACCGACCTTCGACCCCAGACCTCCGACCTGGAACGTCTGGGTCGGGATCGGGATCGGGATCGGGATCGAAGTTGAATCACCACGACCCGATTCCGACGCCGAACATTTTCTGCGTCACAGGGTGCGCTACAAGCCCATGGATTACTGCTTTGAAAATAGAATGCTAACCACAAATGTCGGGGTCGGGATCGGCATCGGTATCGAAGCGCACATCAGCACGATTCCGATACCGATCCCGACCCCGAACGACCGGCAGAGAATGGAAAAAGCGGCATGTCACCCTTTGCCTTACAGGCCGGCAAGGGCATGGAAGCCTGGGCGCAGCGCGGGGTATAGGGAGCGGTACACCCCGTAGAGTGCCCGATAGCGTTCGACGTTTCCCTGGTTGGGAACAATCCGGTCCGTGACATGCACGGTGCATTTGACGCCCTCTTCCACGCTGGCGTAAATCCCGGCGCCGACGCCTGCCAGGATTGCTGCTCCGAACGCGGCGCCTTCGGTGACGTTCACCAGGACCAGCTCGCTTCCGAAAACATCCGCCTGAATCTGGCGCCACAGCGCGCTGCGGGCGCCGCCGCCTGATGCGCGGACCTGGGTGATCGGCACGCCCAGTCCCCGGATGAGTTCCAGACTGTCGCGGAGCCCGAAGGAGACTCCCTCCAGCACCGAACGGATGATGTGGTTCCTGTTATGCAGGACCGTCAGGCCCACGAAAGCGCCGCGCGCCTGTGGATCGGGATGAGGCGTGCGCTCGCCTGTCAGATAGGGAAGGAAGAGAAGGCCCTGGCAGCCGGGGGGCGCCTGGGACGCGGCGCGCGTCAAAAGATCGTAGGGATCTTCCCCGCTGAGCGCCGCCGCAACGCGTTCCGGTTCCCCCAGGTTATCGCGCAACCAGCGGAAAGAACCGCCCGCGGAGAGCATTACTCCCATCAGGTGCCACTTGCCGGGGACAGCATGGCAGAAGGCATGCAGGCGGCCCTGAGCCTCTGCGGCAAACTGGTCGGCATGGGCGAAAACCACGCCCGACGTTCCCGACGTGACTGAGATGATTCCTGACTGAACCACACCGCTGCCGACGGCCTGGGCGGCCTGATCGCCCCCTCCGCCGACGACAGGCGTCCCCGCCCTCAACCCGGTCTCCTGCGCTGCGGCAGCGCTGACGGCGCCGGATACATCCGGCGATTCCGTGCAGCGCGGCAGCCACTCGGCCGGGATTTCGAGAACACGGAGCATTTCGCCCGACCAGCGCCGCCGGCCCACATCCAGCAGAGACGTTCCGGAGGCGTCCGAGACCTCCGTGGCATATTCGCCGGTCAGGCAGTAACGCACGTAATCCTTCGGCAGAAGAATGTGCGCGGTCCGGTCGTACACTTCCGGTTCATTCTGCCGCACCCAGACGATTTTCGGTGCGGTGAAACCGGGGAGCACCGCGTTTCCCGTCAACTCCAGCAGCCTGCCCAAGCCGCCGGCTTTCTCCGTGATCTCGGCGCATTGCGGGCCGGTACGCTGGTCGTTCCAGAGGATCGCGGGACGCTGAACGCGCCCCGCCGCATCCAACATCACCAGGCCGTGCATTTGACCGGTAAGGCCGACGGCGCTGACTTCTGAACCGCTCAGCCCGGCCTTATGCAGTGCTTTCCGGATGCTCGTGCAGGCTCCCTGCCACCAGTCAGCCGGAGATTGTTCCGACCACAACGGGCGCGGAGTCGACAGGGGGTATTCCGTCGTGGCGTCGGCGATCACTCTGCCTTGTTCGTCGATCAACAGAGCCTTTGCGCCGGTGGTAGAGGCGTCTATTCCCATCAAATAAGCCATGGCCGCTCTCCTGTGGTTGCGGCGCACGCATGTGCGTGGCACGTTTACGTACCTCTTTCTTGCTTGCGAGGATGATACGTGCTCCTGTTTTGAAAATAAACCTCTGGTTTAAAAAAAGCAGCCGGGGATACTGTCATGCTTGTTGGGACTTGAACAGGTCCCGGACTTGAAGGATATTCAAACCGGCGGCCGCGAGAAGGCCAGGCCGCATCTGTTTACAGAGGAAGCCTCCGGACGGCAGACGCTTCCCTGGTTTCCACGTTTTGACGCGGCGAGGACGCCCGGATGATTGAGACGGAAGGATTGACCAAGAGATACGGCAGCAGGACGGCCGTGGACGGCCTGAGCTTTCGCGTGGAGCCGGGTACCATCTTCGGCTTCCTGGGACCGAATGGCGCGGGCAAATCCACCACGGTAAAGGTTCTGACCGGACTGCTCCGGCCCACGATGGGACGGGCCACGGTGGCGGGATTCGACGTGATCGGGAATCCGTTGGAGGTTAAGAGCCGCCTTGGCTATGTGCCCGAATCGGGCGCCATGTACGAAAGCCTCTCGGCTGCAGAATACCTGGAATTGGTGGCCTGCCTGCACCATCTCGATGCCAAGGCGGCCGCCACCCGCATGGACGAGCTGCTTGAACTGTTCGGCATTCTCGATGTCAAGCACCAGCGCATGACGGAATTCTCCAAGGGGATGAAGCAGAAAGTGCTGATCTCTGCGGCCCTGATCCATAAGCCGGAGGTGCTTTTTCTTGACGAACCGCTGTCCGGGCTGGATGCCAACGCGGCCATGATCTTCAAGGAGCTCCTCAAAAAGCTGGCGGAACAGGGCAAGACCATCCTGTTCTGCTCCCACATCCTCGAGGTCGTCGAGCGCATCTGCACTCGCATCCTCATAATCGACGAAGGCAAACGGATCATGGAAGGCACGGCCGGGGAAATCTGCCGTGCCACCGGCCGCGAAACTCTCGAACAGGCTTTCGGCATGCTGACCGGTTCGCGCGATGCCGGGCAGGTGACCGCAGATTTTCTGGCGGCTCTGGAGAAGGTCTGATGCTGCGCGCCGTGATCTTGCTTTTGCGGGTGGATTACGACCAATGGCGGGCCCTGACGCGCACGGCGCTGAAACTGGACCTGCGCACGGCGCAAATGGGGCAGGCCTTTTCCCAGCAGCCCGGCAGGAGCCAGGGGGCATACCGGCAGTGGATCAGCCGGCTGCTGATCTACATAATTATGGGCGGCGTCCTCGGCCCGTTGGTCTGGGCTGCCGAGGATGTGTTCCTTTCCGGCACCGTGATCCTCACCTACACCATGGTCATGACAGCCATGCTGGTGCTGATCGATTTCGGTGCCGTGGTGGTCTCCCCGGAGGACTTTGCCATTCTGGGCTATCAGCCGGTCACTTCGCGCACCTATTTCATCACCCGGCTGACCAACGTTCTGATTTACACCTCCGTCATAACGCTGGCGCTCGGCCTGGTTCCCGTGATTCTGTTCTTCTTTGCCCGGGGATTCCGGCCGCTGCTGGGATTGGCAGCGTTCTGCGCACTGATGCTGAGCGGGGCCGGCGTGGCGCTCTTTCTTGTGCTCATCTATGCCGGCATCCTGCGGCTGGTGCGCCCGGGAAGACTGAAGCGCGTGTTGAGCTACGTCCAGTTCCTGTTGTCCTTTTTTATCTATGGCGGCTACATCTTTCTGCCGCAACTGCTGGACATGCGCGCCATGGCACGCACCTCCGTGGACAAATCGTTCTGGCTCCTGCTGCACCCAGCCACCTGGTTTGCGAGTTATCTGGATCTGGCATACCGGCGCCGGGGCTTGGCTGAAATCGTTCCGGCCTTGATATCGCTTGCGGCGCTGGCATGGCTGGTGTACCAGGCGCGGGGCAGGCTGGCTCTCGATTATTCGGAACGTCTGTCCGCGGCATCGGCCGTGAGTGAGGACCGCCCGAAAACGCCCGCAGCCGGAGCGCGCGCCGCCATCCTGTTCAAAGGCCGTGAAGCCAGGGCCGTGGCATTGCTGGTGCGCAACCAGTTCAAGTACGATACCAAATTCCGCATGGCGGTGCTGAGCATCATCCCCTTGACCATCCTGTACCTGTTTATGGGACTGCGCGATAGATCGATGGTCGATCCCTTCGTCAGTGGCGGAGGCGGATTCAGCCTGCTCTATCTGGCGGTGCTCATGTTTCCGACCATGCTCAAAGCCAGCCTTACCTACAGCGACTCGTATCCCGCCTCATGGATCTACTACACGACCCCGGCGGATCGCGGCCGGCTGGTCCTGTGGTCCAAGAATTTTGTCTTTGTCTACTTCGTGTTGCCGTATCTGACAATGATCGGCGCCGTTTTCCTCTACTACTTCCGCAATCCCTGGCATGTGCTGGTTCATATGGGCATTCTGGCGCTGATCTCGCACTTTTTCCTGCAGTTCGCCGTGTTCTTCAATCCTGCGTTGCCCTTTTCCATTCCCGCCCGCAAAGCGCAACGCTCGAGCAGCTACATTCTGACCATCTTTTTAGGGCCGTTTGCCGCTATCGGCGTGCTCTATGTTTTCTCCCGATGGGTGTACCGCAATACATTTCTGCTGTTCGCCGTGCTGGCGGGGATGGTCGTCACCTCATGGCTTTGCGAGCGTGCCCTGCGCGCGCGGGTGCGGCGCCGCACCCTGTCCCTCGAATATCAGGAGTAAGGGCCCTGGAACTGGCAGGCCAAATCGCTGCAAAGTCCCGAGGCTCCGGCACGAGGGCCTGATTTTCCTGTCGGGGGGAGACCGGTGCGGATATAATCAGCCTATTCCCCAAACCCGCTCTAATAAAGGGGAGGAAGAGGAAATTTCCATATTGAAAGGAGAAAGGGTGTTGAAATCCTCGCGCAAGTCATTCTTCGGCTTTTCTTTGGCATTGATTTGCCTTATGGGGGTGTTTTTCGGGAGCTATGCCCAGAACGCGCAGAGCCCGGGTGTTGACGACTTCAACCAGTTTACATGGCGTTGGGTTGGCCCCACCACGTTTTCGGGGCGCATCGCTGCGGTGAGTGTCCCGCGCGGGCAAAGCCTGACTTATTATGCCCTCGTTGCCAGCGGCGGGCTCTGGAAGACCGTGGACGGCGGCATCCATTTCGAGCCCATCTTTGAGAAATACGGGACGCTGAGCATGGGCTGGATGGCCATTGCGCCCTCCAACCAGGATGTTCTGTACCTTGGTACCGGCGAACCCATGCATGCGCGCGCCAGCACGCACGGCAATGGAGTATGGAAATCGACGGATGCCGGCAAGAGCTGGACAAACGTCGGATTGACGAGGAGCTATTTCATCCCCAAGATCGAGGTCGATTTCAAAAACCCGGACATCGTCCTTGTCGCCGCGGAAGGCAAGCTCTACGACAATGAAATGGATTGCGAGCGAGGCCTTTACAGGAGCGTCGACGGCGGCAAGACCTGGACGAACATCTTTCCGGTCAAAGACCGGGGGGTGGCGGACTTCGTCATCGATCCGCGCAACTCGAACGTCATCATCGCCGCGGCCTACAAGACATTCCGGCGAGCCTGGACGTATATGGACCGCTGGCCCGGCAACAACCTGTACAGGACGACGGACGGCGGCAAAACCTGGAAGAAGCTCACCAACGGACTGCCGGACGAGGCTTTGGGCCGCATCGGCCTGACACTGTTCGAAAAGAATCCCGACATCCTGTACGCCCGGCTGGATCAGGGCGTGAGCCTTGGCTATACCGAACGTGACGGGGTGGCCAACTTCCGCGTCGGCGGCGGATTCCAGGGCGGCATGGGCGGCGGTGGCGGCCGCGGCGGCGGCGCCGCGGGAACCGTGCTTTTCCAGGAGAACTACACCTTCGACCAGTTCAAGACCTACAAGATGGCTCCGGAACTCGCCAGGCTGGCGCCCAAGTTCACCCCGGTGGTTGCCGAGAACGAGGCCGACCTGGTCAAGAAACTGAATGACATGATCCAGGACAAGGACTTCCTGACCAAGAACGGCATCGACGTCGCAAAGCTCAATCAGACAGCCCGCAAGGTGTATGCGAAAAATGACGCCATCATCGATTCGATCGGCGAGAGTGAAAAACTGATAAAAAAGGAACCGGCGGCCGCGGATTCCACGGAGGCCAAGGGCCGTGCCCAGATCATCAACCGGCACGCCTTGCAGATCCTGTATGCCGGCGCACTCAGCATCCTGCAGCCCACCCGGCGAAACGGTGCGGTGTACCGCACCGACGATCAGGGAGAAACCTGGAAGATGATGACCGAGTACAAACTGACCGGCGGCAGCGCGCAGGTCAATCAGACCGAGGGCGGCTATTACGGCCACATCATCGTGGATCAGACCAACGACCAGGTGGTCTATTGCGGCGATACGAATACCACGGTCTCCCGCGACGGGGGGAAAACATTTCAGCCGACAGGTTGGGACGGCACCGGCAAGACCCACGTCGACCACCGTTACGTGTGGGTCGATCCGATTGACCCAAAGCACATCATCAGTGCCAACGATGGCGGCGTCAGCGAAAGTCGGGACGGCGGCCAGCACTGGAGCCAGAAGAACGCGATCAGCGGGCAGCAGTTCTTTGATGTTGCCGTGGACAACGAAGTCCCGTTCAACGTCATGGGCGGCACGCAGGACAACGGCTGCTGGATGGGCCCGTCCCAGAACCGGAACCAGTATGGCATCTTCCCGGCAGATTGGACTTACTTCCAGACCGGCGACGGGTTCTACCTCGTGAGAGACTGGTGGAACCCGGAGTTTTTCTACTGGGAAAGCCAGTTCGGCGCCTCACAGAAGATGAATATCAAAACCGGCGAAACCAGCCAGCTGGCGCCGCGGCCCACTGCGGAGCAGCTGGCGGCCGGCTCTCCCCTGCTGCGCTTCCAATGGAACGCTCCCATCGTGCTCTCCCCCCACAATCCGGGGATCGTGTATGTCTGTTCGCAGTTTGTCCACCGCTCCGTGAGCCGCGGGGATCGCGGGACATTTGTGACGATCAGCCCCGACCTGAGCAAAGCCAGCAAGGAAAAACTCGATCTCTCCAGGAAGACCAACCTCCAGTGGGCGACAATTTACACCTTTGCCGAATCTCCTAAGAAACCGGGGCTTTATTGGGCCGGGACCGACGACGGCAACGTACAGATGTCGCCGGACGGCGGCAACTCCTGGGTCAACATCACCAACCAGTTCTATGATGCAACGGGCAAGCCGAAACCGGGCATCAAGGGCGACCTCATTCCTTATGACCGCTGGGTCAAGAGGGTGGTCCCGTCGGCGTTCGATGAGAACACCTGCTATGTGGGCTTCAGCGGATATCGGACCCACAACGAGGATAAGACCTGGCTTTTTGTCACCAAGGATCTGGGAAAGACCTGGACCGATATCTCGGGCAACATGAACAATCCCATCTTTGATGTCGAGGAGGATCCCGACAACGCCAACGTCCTGTACCTGGGGACGGATTACGGCCTGTTCGTCACCATCGATCAGGGCAAGACGTGGTCGGCGTTCTCCAACACCGCTCCCAGCGCCATTGTCAGGGATGTGGCCATCCAGAAGCGGGATCGCGAGATCGCCATCGGCACTTACGGACGAGGCATCTACGTCGCCGACATCGGGCCGATCAAGGAATTCACGCCCGAGGTCTTCCAGGAAGCCGCACACCTGTTCGATCCCAAGACCACGATCAAATGGAACCGGACCGAACGGCGCGGGGATACACTCGGCGAAATGACCAAGTCCAACAATCCGCCTGTCGGCACGACGCTCTACTATTACCTGCAGGCGGATGCGCCGAGCGTGAAGCTCACCATCAAGGATCTGGAGGGGAACACCCTTTCGGAGATCAATCCCAGCACCAAGAAGGGCCTCCAGAAGGCGTTCTGGGGTCTGAACCGGCAGATGACTGCGGGGGCTGGAGCCGGCGGGCCGGGCGCGCGAAGTGGGGCAGGAGCTCCTGCCGGCGGCGGGCGCGGCGGCGGCCGCGGCGGCATGCAGGTCGATCCTGGCGTCTATAAAGTCACGCTGACGGTGGACGGGAAGGAGGTCGATACCAAGAGGCTGACAGTCAGTCCCGACCCGCTGATCCGATAGCTGCAGAAAAGTTATTGCAGGGGCACGTGCCGCGTGCCCCTGCATGGGTCTCAAGGACAGTCGCCAAGCGCGCTCACACTGGACCTCGCCCTCCAATATAATCCGGACTAACGTGGTGCCATTGTTGTGATTTCCTCAAACCTGCTGAAATGCCTTTGATCGAAAATATAAACCTTATCCACGCCGTTCTTGACCATCCAGGCCGCGTTGAAGGCGTCTATGAAATCAACGTCTTTGTCTGCCAGTCATATTCAACATTTATCAGTCAAATGTACTTTTATCAAGCGGAGCTTTTTCGGTCCCATGGCGATGTGGTTGTTCCCCTCCCTGCACCAAGCCGATCCCGATTGCGTCCGCACCCCCTTTACATCGATGACGACCTTTCTCTAAAATCGGGATCATGGACAGCCAGACTATCGTTGTAGCAGGGGCTACCGGCAATCTCGGCGGGCGCATCGCCAGAGCTTTGCTCGAACGGGGCGCCGGCGTGACAGCGCTTGTTCGCCAGGGCAGCGCGCCGGACAAGCTCGAGCGGCTGCAGGAGCTCGGCGTGACGATCGCCAGCGTCGACCTGAGCAGCGTTTCCCGGACGGCACTGGCGTGCTCGCGAGCGGCCTGCGTGGTGTCCGCCCTGCAGGGATTGCGGGACGTGATCGTGGAAAAGCAGACGGCGCTGCTCGATGCCGCCATTCAGGCAGGCGTGCGGCGTTTCATTCCGTCCGACTACTCGATCGATTTCACCAGGTTTCCGCCCGGAGAGAACCGCAACCTCGATCTGCGCCGGGAATTCCACAAGCGCCTTGACAGGGCTGCAATTTCAGCCACCACCGTCTTCAACGGCGCCTTCGCCGATATGCTGACCGGACAGATGCCGCTCATCCTCTTCAAACTGAAGCGAGTCCTCTATTGGGGCGACGCGGACCAGCGCATGGACTTCACGACGATCGACGACACAGCCGCGTTCACGGCGAGCGCGGCCCTCGATCCGTCTACCCCTCGCTTTCTGCGGATTGCCGGCGATCAACTCAGCGCCCGGGAACTGGCGGCGGTCGTAAGCCAGGTGACGGGACAGAAATTCCGCCTGTTCCGCGCCGGAAGCCTGGGAATGCTCGGCACCCTTATCAAGATTGCGCGCACGGTCGCTCCCGCAGAGAAGGGACTTTTCCCGGCTTGGCAGGGCATGCAGTATATGCGCAACATGTTCGACGGCCGGGCCAAGCTGGCACCGCTCGACAACGATCGCTATCCGGGTATTCGTTGGACGACGGCGCGGGATGTGCTCTCGGCAAGACAGCGTGTAGGACCGACACAAGGGCGGCTCGGCCGGCAGATGCGATAAGCCAAGCTCCAACAGGCCTGGAGAGCACCCCTGTTTCAATGAACTAAAACTGAACCGCAGAGAGCTCGAGGGCTGCAAATGGCATGGAGGTCTTCGGGGTTTTCGGGGTACAACAGGAGGCGACGATTTTTGTCGCCGCATTTAAATGCTAATATACTAGAGATACTCTTTTTGCGTCGGTCTGTTCCCCCATGGTCATAGGAGGATGCGCATGAGCGTGATCCAACCGTTTACACATGCCTGTCGCATTGCCCGGTGGCTCATCTGCGGGGGCATCGTGCTCGGCGGGATCGCCCCCGGCCGCTTATCCCTCGCTCAGGGCGGCGCCGGATGCAATGCTCCTGCCGTCGAGCCGGTCCTGCACATTCCGCTTCCGGGCTATCCGTTTACGCCTGTCGTTTCAGCGGACGGATGCTGGGTGTTCGTCGCGCTGGTTGGGGATGGAAAGGGGGCCACGTCCGGGGTGGCGGTTCTGCGGCGCAGCGGCGGAACGATGTCCGTGGTGCGCGCCGTCCCGCTCAAATCAAGCGGGACGGGCGCGGTGCTCACCCATGATGGCCGGACACTTGTGGTTGCAGCCGGCGCGCGTGTGGCCTTCCTTGACGCCGCGCGCCTGATATCGGGCGCGGGCGATCCGGTCCTGGGTTACCTTGACGTGGGCGAAGGCGCCGCAGCCATCTACGTCAACGTGACCAGGGACGACGAGACCCTGTTCGTCGCTCTCGAACGCGCCGCGGCGATCCTGGTCGTGGACATGGCGAAAATTCGCGCGCGCATGTTCACGGATGCGGCTGTCGTGGGCCGCATTCCCGTTGGCCAGGGACCGGTTGCGGTGACGCTCTCCAACGACGGGAAATACCTCTACACCACAAGCCAGACGGCACCGCCGTTGTGGAAATGGCCCGTCGAGTGCAAACCGGAGGGCCGGGATCCCGCGAAAGCGCAGCCGGAATATGCCAAGGGTGCCGTGGTGGTCGTAGATGTGGCGCGCGCGAGGACCGATCCTGCAAAGTCGGTGGTCGCGCGCGTGCCGGTAGGATGCAATCCGGTTCGTCTTGTGACCTCACCCGACGGCGGGACGGCGTGGATCACCGCGCGCGGCGACCACGCCATCGTCGCCGTGGACACCGGCCGGCTGCTTAGGGATCCGGCGCAAGCGATCGCGGCGCGCATCCCCGTCGGCACTGCGCCCGTGGGCATTGCCGTGGTCGACGGCGGCCGCCGCGTGATCGCGACCAACTCGAACCGTTTCGCCGGCGATGCCAACGACCGCCAATCGCTGAATGTCGTGGATGTGTCGCGCGGCGCCGCAAATGCAGCGTTCCTCGGCCTGGTGCCCGCGGGCGCGTTCCCGCGCGAACTGTGCGTGTCTCCCGACGGCCGCACCCTGTTCGTGGGCAACTTCGCATCGAAAACCCTGCAGGTCATCGACCTCGCGCGCCTCGCCCCGCAGAAGGCACCGTGACGAAAGACGGTGCCCGGGCCGGATTGTTTCGTTTCGGGTCCGCAATCGACGACAGCCCAAAACGGTATTCTGATCCCGCGCGGCACGGCAGGGGCAGGCCGCCGATAAGCGGGATCACAGCACCAGGGCTGCTCGGAAAGGGGAACACCTTGGACAAAGCTCAGGCAAGGAATCACCAACACAAGCGGACATCGACACGCCGGTCCATGATCGGTCAGGGCGCAGCCATGATCGGGGCAGGCTTGTTCGGCCCGGCGCTCGCATCCGCCCAATCATCTGCCGCGGATCAGGGCATGGGCTCATACTTCGACGTCAGGAGATTCGGCGCCACTGGAAAACGCGCGGATAGTGCGACAGCGCCGATTCAAACCGCCGTAGATGCCTGCGCTGCCGCCGGAGGAGGTACGGTCTATGTTCCTCCGGGAGAGTATACCGTCGGGAGCATACGGCTCAAGGACAACGTCACACTGCATCTGGAGAGCGGCGCCAGCCTGTTGCTCAGCCAGTCCAAGGCCGACTTCCCGTCCGGATCGCGCTCGATGATCTTTGCCGAGAACGCGAGGAACATTGCCGTGACCGGCAAAGGCACGCTGGACGGACTGGCGCAATACGTCTTCACCGAAATGCGGGGTCTGGATGTCGAGATTGCCGGCGAGATCGAAATAGCCCGAAAGGCCGGCCTCGACATGCGCCGCTACTATCGCACCGGCATGCAGACATACATGTTCATTCTCAACAACTGCACCGACGTGTTGCTCCGGGACATCTCTGTGATCCACTCTCCTCTCTGGACCGTGCGCATGAACGATTGCGACCGCGTACGAATCCACGGAGTCTATATCTATTCAGACCTCGAAAAGGGCGTGAATGCCGACGGCATCGACATCGTCTCGTCCCGCAATGTCACCATCTCAGACTCAATAATCACCACGGCCGACGATGCCATTGTTCTCAAGACCATCCGGCGCGCGGACCAGGCCGCCAATCCCACCGAAAACGTGACGGTAACCAACTGTCTGCTGTCCTCATCCTCCTCTCCTTTGATGATCGGGACCGAAACGGAAGCCGATATCCATCACGTAATTTTCAGCAACTGCGTCATCCGCAACTCGAACAAAGGCTTCGGCATCAATGTCCAGGATGGAGCGACCGTTCGGGATATCCTCTTCAGCAATCTGACCATCGAGACGAGCCGGCGCCATTGGAACTGGTGGGGCAGCTCGGAAATGTGCAAAATCGTCCTCAAAAAGAGGACTCCGGAATCCAGGTTGGGCGCGATCAGGGATGTTGTCATGGACAACATCATCGCGCATCCGCGCGGCACGAGCCTCATTGCCGGGCATCCGGAAAGACCGATCGAGAACATCAGCATGTCCAATGTGCGGGTGCTGATGAGTCCGGAAGATGCCAAAGACAAACGCGCCTCAGATGCGCTCAGGATCGAGGGTGTTCGCGGACTCAGGATCCGTGACCTGGAGGTTCGGTGGACCGAAGAGCAGGTCGAAGAGAAGTGGCGCAGCGCTCTGGTGCTGCGAGATGTTGCCGATTTCGATATCCAATCGTTTGCCGGCCGCCAGGGATTGAAGCAGAGCAACGCTCCCGCCGTCCTGCTGGATAATGTGCGGGAAGGCACCATCCGCGATTCGCGCGCCGTCAGAGACTGCGGGACATTCATCCACATCCAGGGAGAAGCGAGCAAAGACATCACCCTGAGGAACAACGATTCCCGCAAAGCGCTCACGCCCGTCAGTTACGAAAGGGCCAACCTGCGGAAAATCGTCCGTTCGGTCAAACCCTGATGAGGCGAGAAGGAATGCCGCAGCCGGATTGGCTGATGGATGTCGGGCCGGGAAGATTCCTATTCCTCGATGGTCGAAAGGTCGCCTTCCTCCATGCCTGTAGCCCTTGCCTTGAGCACGCGCCGCATGATCTTGCCGCTGCGCGTTTTGGGAAGCGAGGGGACAAACTCGATCGTCTCCGGTTTGGCGATCGGCCCGATTTCATGCACGATGTGCTGGCGCAGCTGCTCCCGGAGTTCCTCGCTGGCCGCATAGTTGGACCGCAGGATCACATAGGCGTGGATGGCGGTACCTTTGATCTCGTGGCTTAGGCCGATGACGGCCGCTTCGGCGACCGCGGGGTGGCTGACAAAGGCGGATTCCAGTTCGGCGGTGCCGAGCCGGTAGCCGCTCACCTTGATGACGTCGTCGATCCGGCCGATGATCCAGTAATAGCCGTCCTCGTCCCGGCGGGCCGAGTCGCCGGCCAGATACATCCCCGGGAACCGGTTCCAGTACGTTTTCACATAGCGGTCGTCGTCCCGGTAGATCGTCCTTAGCATGGCAGGCCAAGGACGCCTGATCACGAGAGACCCTTCCTCGCCTGGGCCGGCGGCTTCGCCCTTCTCATTCACGACGTCCACGTCGATTCCCGGAAAGGGTTTGGTTCCCGAGCCCGGTTTGAGCGGCATGGCCGGCATGGGAGTGATCATGAACATGCCGGTCTCCGTCTGCCACCAGGTGTCCATGATGGGGCACCTCCCCTTGCCGATGTGCCTGTAAAACCAGCGCCACGCTTCCGGATTGATCGGCTCGCCCACGCTCCCTAGCAGCCGAAGGCTCGACAGATCGTGCCGGTTGGGCCAGGCGTGCCCGAAACGCATCAGGCCGCGGATTGCGGTCGGCGTGGTGTAGAGGATGTTGATGCCATATTTTTCGATCATGCTCCACCAGCGGTTGGGGAAGGGAAAGACCGGGGCGCCTTCATACAGGAAGGAGGTTGTTCCCGCCATGAGAGGAGCGTAGACGATATAGGAGTGGCCGGTGATCCAGCCGGGATCGGCCGTGCACCAGTAACGGTCTTCCTCTTTGATATCGAAGACGTCACGGAAGGTGGCATGAATGCCCACCTGATATCCCCCGTGTGTGTGGACCACCGCCTTGGGCTTGCCCGTAGTGCCGGAGGTATAGAGGATGAAGAGCGGGTCTTCCGCATCCATAACCTCGGTTTCGCACAGCAGGTTGCTGCGGGTCAGCGGCAAGGTCAGGAGATCCTGGTACCAGAAATCGCGCCCGGCCTCCATGGCGACCTCCTTCCCCGTGTGTCTGACGACAATGACCGTTTCGGGCGCCGCCGTGCGCTTGAGCGCCTCGTCCACGATCTTCTTGAGCTCGACGAGCTTGCCGTTCATGTTGCCGCCGTCGGCGGTTATGATCACCTTGGATTCGCTGTCCTCGATCCTGCCGTGGAGCGCTTCCACCGAGAACCCGCCATAGACGACGCTGTGCACGGCGCCGATCTTGGCGCAGGCGAGCATGGCGATGACGACCTCCGGGATGCGCGGCATATAAATGGTGACCCGGTCCCCCCGGGTGACGGCCATGCTCTTGAGCACGTTGGCGAACATGTTCACCTCGCGGCTCAAGGCGTGGTAGGAAAAGGTGCGCAGAGCGCCGTTCTCGCCCTCCCAGATGATGGCCAGCTTGTTGCGCCGCCAGGTGCGGACATGACGGTCGAGGGCGTTCAGGACGACGTTGGTCCTGCCTCCGATAAACCACTTATAAAACGGCTTATTGCTGTCATCCAGGACCCGGTCCCATTTCCGGAACCACTCCAACTCCGCGGCCCGGCGCGCCCAGTAGCCGAGATAGTCCTTCGCCGCCTCGCTCCGCACTGCCTCAGGATCCCCGACATTGGCTCTTGCCGCCACCTCAGGCAGAGGATGGTAGACCTCGGCCGCATCAGCGCTGTTCATAGGCTGCACTCCTTTTTTGTCTGACAATTCACCCCGTTCCGACACCCACTCGAAGATTGTAGCAGCGGCGCGCCGGCTAAGGAATTTATCTATGCACGGTCGGAGGGCCGGTGCGGCAGCGCCACCAGGATTGGGGATACGGATCGGCATAGCTCGGACCGGCGGGTGAAGAGCGAAGGGAAGTTGCAGCTGCGCAGAATGGCCCGTTTGCCCCAGGATTGATCAGGCGGAACAGGATGCCTGTGCCGGCTCCGTTCGAAGAGGCCCAGGCCTGCGGTCACTGCCTGATCCTCATGGTTTCGTCGATCGACAGAGTGGGGAGTTCCGATCGCAGGGGATCGGACGGCTTTGCGGTGACGCGGAAATGGGCGGCGCCCTCAGTTTCGATTTCATAGTCCCAGCCGCGCCGGTTATCGCCTGGGAACGGATTCAGATCGCCCGCCTGCCGCAGCTGATCCATGTCACCATAGCGGCCGTGAGCGGCCAGGTAGTACCTCTCGCACTGCGCCAGTCCGAGCAGGTCATTCTTAACGCCGACCGTATTGATCAGGGCAACGGGTGCGCCGCCCGGCGCGGCCGGAACGGCTTCGAGCGAGTAAATGTACCAGCCGACGCCGAGGACGGCCACAAACCCCACGATCCCGAATAATGCTCTCATGTTCTGAAAACCTCCGCCGGATGCGGGGAGATGCTCCCGTCTTACTCATCCTGTATCGGCCGGAAGAGATGCGCAGGTTTATCAATATGTGCGATCTGTGGGTCGCCTTCATGAACCGCGAAATAGGCACAATACAGGAAAGAAGCCCGGATCCGCTTCTGATCCTCCGGCTCTCTTTCGCGGTTATTGCTGTGCGGCGCCGCGCACGCGGCGAGCGAGGATGGCGAATAGCGCCAGTGCTGCGCAAAATGTCGCTCACGGATGCTCCGGAACGGTCGGATATGCTGAGCAGAATACTGCAATCGAGTAGAGGTATCCGAGCGTACCGCCTTCGTTGTTGTCACGCTCTTTACGGAGGGGCTATAATGCGATCATCTTCAATCAGGTCAAAGGTTATGGCCACAGGGATGTAAGCACGACGATGACATAGGCTCACGTACTCAACCGCGGTCCCGGTGCCGTGCGGAGCCCGGCCGACCAGCTAATGTTGCCGAAGACTGGTGAATTGGACTGACAGAAAGTCGCAGCATAATTGGACGAGAGCCGGAAGCCCGAAAGGACGAAAAGCCGATTCGTTTCAATAATAAGCTGAAGTAAAGCACGGGCCGGCCAGTCACGATTTAGGCTGCCCTGCGCTGCAGTCTTTATCGATTTAGCAGTAATGTCCAATTATAGTTAGGCGTGGCAGGAATGGTGACATGCGATTCTCTTGGGATCCAAAGAAGGCAGCTGCTAATCTAAAGAAGCACGGAGTCTCGTTCGAGGAGGCATCGACTGTCTTCCGTGATGCGCTCTCGACGACGGGCCCGGATCCGGATCATTCTGCTGGAGAACACCGTTTTGTCACGTTTGGCATTTCGAATAAGAACTGCCTTATGGTGGTTGCTCACACTGAGGAAACTGACAGCATACGAATTATCAGCGCTCGTCTGGCTACGAGACAGGAACGCAAAATCTATGAAGAGGGCTAATTCCAAATCAGCTGACGAACTTCGATCCGAATACGCACGTTCGGATTTCGGACACCTTGTGCGAGGGAAATACGCTGCCAGGATTGCTGCAGAAACAAACGTCATTGTCCTTGAACCCGAAATTGCCGAAGTATTTCCGAACGACGAGGCAGTTAACGACGCCTTGCGGGGGCTGATGGACTTGGCTGGGAGGACGGCACGCCTCACCAGCCGCTCAGCCGGCCGCGCCAAAAAACGGCGCGCCGGTTGGCGGCAACGTTAGACGGCTATGGAATAAGCACACAGGTCAAGTCGCAGGTGTCCGTGCTGCGGCTATTTGACCCTCGATGAGCGAGGGAGCTTTGAGATCTGCCAGGTCTGTTTCTGGGAAGATGATGGGCAGGATGATGATACGGCAGACGAGATCATGAAGGAAGAGAAACGAAAGCGGGAGTGACAAGAGCAGGGAGCAAAGCAGGTCCGGGCCGGCGGCCGGGATCCGCCTCTGTTTCTGGTTTTGCTTTCGCACTCTACGGTGCTTTTTTCTTGGGCGGAGGTGGTTGAACGTAGGATGAGTCCGTCGGCAGGTTGTCCGCGAACTGATCGTCGTCCTTCAATTCCTTCTTGAGGCGCGTGAGTTCCTGCTTGAGCGCCGCCACGATTTTCTGCGCCTTCGGATCGCTGTAAATGTTGTGCAGTTCCTCCGGGTCTGCAACCAGGTCGTAGCACTCCCACTGATCCTTTTTCCAGAAATACATCAGCTTGTGGGTTTCCGTCCGCACGCCGTAGTGGGCGCGCGTGTTGTGATCGCCCGGGTCGTGATAGTAGCGATAATACATCGACGTGCGCCAGTCGCGCGGTTTCCGCCCTTTCCAGACGGGCACGAAACTGCGCCCCTGCATGTCCTTGTCGGCGGGGAGCCCGGCAACATCCAGGAAGGTCGGAGCGACGTCGCAGTTGATCCCGATGGCATCCGACCTTGTGCCGGGGCGGATGCCGGCCGGCCACCTGATCAGGAAAGGCATTTTCAGCGATTCTTCGTACATGAAGCGCTTGTCGAACAAACCGTGGTCGCCCAGGAAAAACCCCTGGTCGCTCGTGTAGGTGACGACCGTGTTCTCCTTGAGCCCGTTCGCATCGAGCCAGTCGAGGAGACGGCCGACGTTGTCGTCCACGCTCTGGATGCACGCCAGATAGTCCTGCATATACCGTTGATATTTCCAGTCCTCGAGCTCTTTTCCCGCCAGCTTTTTCCTGGTTCCGCCGACCTCGATCTCAACCTCGGTCGGCTTTGTCCTGAGCCATGTCGTCAGTTCCGTGCCCGACAGTTCCGGAGGAGGAACCAGCTTCAGATCCTGACGCGTCAAGTCGCGGAAGACCGACTGCTGCTGTTCCCGCAGCGCATCGGTTCTGCCGGCATAGTCGTCCCGGAGAGTGGACGGCTCCGGGATGTGTTTGCCCTCGAATTGCCTGCGGTGCTTTTCGTCGGGCGTCCACTCCCGATGAGGCGCCTTGTGATGCGACAGCATGAAGAAGGGCTTGTCCTTCGGCCGGTTCTTCAACGCCTCGATCGTCAGGTCGGTAATGACGTCGGTCGCATATCCCTTGTGCACCTGCGACCCGTCCTGGTCATAGAAGATCGGATCGATGTACCTCCCCTGCCCGGGCAGGATGTACCAGTAGTCAAATCCTGTCGGATCGCTTCCCAGGTGCCACTTTCCGATTACCGCAGTATAGTAGCCTGCCTGCTGCAGCATTTTCTGCACGGTCGGTTGCGAGCCATCGAACCGGTTGAACACCGGGACGCCGTTGATGTGGCTGTATTTTCCGGTCAGGATGCTCGCCCGGCTGGGCGTGCCGGATCGGTGGCGAGATTTAACAGCTCACCTGGATCCGTCGAGCAGTCGTCAAGTTCCTCCCCTTTGCTGCCATCGTTACTCCAGGTTGTGTAGCGCCGGCGTGCGGTACGCACATCCTGGCGTTTGGCAATGGCCTGATCGTATGTTCTGCTCCTTCCGGGAGAAGCTTCCAGGAGCGGGAACGCGCCGTACTTCTCTGCTTCCGGCCATCACGGGTTTTGCAGAGCAAAATCGGACTCGATTGCGGCGGTCGGCTGGAATGATAGGGGGACTCCAACAATCGTGATATAAAATGGATAGTGACCTCAACAGAGCCGGTTTGCTATCCTGGCAACGGGGAAATACCGTGCCCGGCTTGGCCGTTAATGCTCGTATCGTGCCGCACGGCTGCGTGAGCTTCATGATGGAGGTGCCCGCATGCCTCTTCAACCATCGAATCCGGTGAGCCGCCGCGCCTTTGTCCAAATCGCGGCCGGAGCTGCCGCGGCACCTTTCGTTCACTCCGCGGAGGCCGGGCGTCCCAATATCTTGTGGCTGACCTGCGAAGATATGGACCCGCACCTGCGCTGCTGCGGAGAGGAGTATTCGATCACACCAAATCTCGGCTGGCCCGCTGCGCGGGGATGTGTGTACCGCAATGCCTGGTCGAACGCTCCTGTTTTTGCACCGGCCCGAACCACCATCATAACCGGCGTGTACCTGACCTCGAAAGGCTCCGAGCACATGCGCTCCATGACACGCATGCCGGCGGGCTGGAAGATGTTCCCGGGCTATCTGCGGTTATACAGGGACGGCAATCTGGAATGAAAAGGGTCTCCCTCATTTTCGGAACGCGCGCCGAGGCGATAAAGCTTTGCCCTCTGGTTTTGGCTTTTAAAGACCATTCGGAATTCGACCCACATGTGTGTGTCACAGGCCAGCACTTCCAGATGCTTGTCCAGGTACTGGATGCTTTCGGTATAAAACCCGACGTGGATCTCGAGCTCATGCAGCCCGATCAGACGCTTGCTGGCCTGACATCCGGCGGGATCACTGCGATTGACGGCTATCTGGGCGAGCATAGGCCGGATTTGGTTATTGTCCAGGGCGATACGACCACTGCTTTCTGTGGCGCATTGGCCGCATTCTATCGGAGGATTCCGATCGGCCACGTGGAAGCCGGGCTGCGGACATGGGACAAATTCGCTCCGTTCCCCGAAGAGGTCAATCGCGTGATGATCAGCCGCCTTGCAGACTTGCACTTTGCTCCTACTCAGTGGGCTTTTGACAATCTAGTCAGCGAGGGAGTTCCACGCGATCGCATTTATGTGACGGGCAACACGGTAATCGACGCGCTCCAGATCGCCCTAGGCAAGGTCAAAGCAAGTCCTCCGTGCATACCCGGTTTGCCGCCTCGTCTTGTCAACGGAGATTGCGATCAGCAGATAGTGCTGATTACGTGCCATCGTCGTGAGAGTATCAGGGAAGGTTTCGAGTCAATTTGCCGGGCGATTGCGGCATTGGCGGCTCGTAATGAAAATGTTGCTTTTGTTTATCCGGTCCATCTGAATCCAAATGTCCGAGAACCCGTCTTTCGCATTCTCGATGGGCAGTCCAACATATATCTTATCGAACCGCTGGATTACCTGCCCTTTATTGCTCTCATGGATCGTGCGAAGCTTATCCTCACTGATTCCGGTGGCATTCAAGAAGAAGCGCCCAGTTTGGGAAAACCTATCCTGGTTATGCGCGATACAACTGAACGACCTGAGGGTGTAGCGGCTGGAACTGTCCGGCTTGTCGGCACTGATTCCAGCCGCATCCAAGAGGAAGTATCGAGGCTCTTATCTGGCGATGCGGTACTTGGGCCGAAGGCCTGGCAGAAGAATCCCTATGGCGATGGCTTGGCAGCGGGACGGATCGTTGGAATCTGTCGGCAGGCGGCGAATAACTGGACAGCCTCGGTTCCGCAGTCATTGCCTTCAGTCAACCGGCGTTGAAGCCAATTGTGGAGCGTATCGAAACGTCGCCGGTCGCAAGGCGCAAACATCGAAGCCGACATTATGCTTTTTATCAGCAGCTGCCGAGATGGGGAATTGCCGAAGGGACAGCGGGAAACGGCAGCCAATGCCTCTTGTCCTTCTGCAGCAGCGTGCGGGGATGAAAAGCCGCGCATTCTCTGGTTGACAGCATATCTGCCCCACCTTGGCAGGCATGCCGGGGGTGGCCGCATGTTTCATCTGCTGAAGCGTATCGCCCGCGACTACCGGGTAACCCTGCTCAGTTTTCTTGAAACCGACAGCGAAAAGGAATTTCTGCCTGCAGTGGAATCGTTGTGTGAGCGCGTCATCACCATGCAGCGCCATCCCGCTCCACGCCTTCAGTTGTTTTACTATGCGCCCTTCGATGAATTCCTGACGCCGCTTATGGAAGCGGCACTGCGCGAGTGCCTCCAAAACTATGATTACGAACTCATTCAGCTCGAATTCACGCAAATGGCCTGCTATGCCGACAGGTCGCTTGGAATTCCCATTCTGTTGACCAAGCACGAGGTTGAGTTCGCCGCGTGCGCGCGGCGCGCCCGGCTAGAATCGCATTTTCTGCTCAAACTCCGCTGGTTCTATACATATTTGCATGTGCTGGAGCGGGAAATCAAGCTCCTGCGCCGGACCGACACGGCCATATGCATGACCGACGTCGATGCGCAGGAGCTTCGCAGATTCTGCTCATCCGTGCCGATCGAAGTCATCAATACAGGGGTGGATTTGGAGTATTTCAATCCTCCGGCTGAGCCGGCGATGGCTCCCCGGCTGGTTTTCGTCGGCGCTTTTTCGCATTCGCCGAACGTGGATGCCATGATTTTTTTCTGTCGGAATGTCCTCCCCCTCATCCGGTCCCAGGTCCCCTCGGTCGAGATGCTGATTGTCGGCAGCGAGCCGACACCTGCGATCGTCGCCCTCGGCGACCAACCCGGCGTCAAGGTAACCGGTTTTGTCGAGGATACCCGGCCTTATTTGGCGGCAAGCTCTGTCTATGTAGCCCCCCTGCGCCAGGGTGTCGGTATCCGGGGCAAAATACTCGAGGCCTGGGGAATGGGTTTGGCGGTCGTTGCCACGCCGGTAGCCTGTGCCGGGCTGCGCTTTCGGGACGGTGGCAACCTTCTGGTGGCGGAATCGCCGCAGCAGTTTGCCGATCGTGTAGTGACTTTGCTCGCATCCCCGGCTCTGCGCGAACAATTGGGGAAAAACGGCAGGCACACGGCAGAAGAACACTACTCCTGGGAGACAGCCGCGCAAAAGCTGGATTCGCTCTATCGCTCCCGGTTGCGCCGACGCAAGGTCCCGGTGCGCACTCTCGGCTGGCAAGGGACAGAATGAGCAGGAATCACGAACGGATTCTGATCATCGGAACAGGGGCCACCGGACTGGGATCTGCCCGCACTCTTCAACTCCTGGGCCACGAACGATTCCTGGTTGTTGACCGCAGCGATGGGCCAGGCGGGTTGGGTGCGTCCTTTATCGATGGGAAGGGCTTTGTGTGGGATTTCGGAACCCACATCCATTTTCTCAGCCGAGCCGAATACAGAAATTTTCTGGAGGAGTCCCTGGGGGGTGAACAGGGTTGGCGGCGGCTCCCGGCAGCCGGGAGGATATGGACTCATGGCCGCCTGATCCCTTATCCATTTCAGCTGAATCTGCGCCACCTGCCGGCGCAGGCCCTGGAAAGATGCCTGATGGGGCTCTTTGAAGCAGAGAAGGCGTGCAGATCGGGCAGTCACGTCGAGGATCTCGAATGCTGGATTCGAAGTGTATACGGAAGTGCAATTGCCGCCGACTTTCTGATTCCTTATTGTCGCAAGGCTCTGTCTTACGAGCCGTCGGGCATGAGCGTAGACTGGGCGCTGAAGCGCTTCCCGCCCGCGGATACGGCAGGATGCATTGACGGAATCCTGTCAGAGCTGGCCGCGAAAGGCGCTGTCGATTCACACCATTGTGTCTATCCGGTTTGGGGAGGGAACGGTGCGGTCTGGCGTCGGCTCGCGGAACGCCTTCGAGAGCGAATCGTTTACTCCAAGACGGCATCGCGCCTGGAAACCCGGTCCCACACCGTCTGGTTTTCCGACGGCACAAGGGAACGCTACGACAAGTTGATCTCTACAATGCCGCTTGACCGGCTCGTCGCCGACTCTGATTGCGATGACCTGAAAGCGGAGGCGAAGCAGCTGAAATATTCATCGGTAAATGTCATCGGCTTCGGCCTGCGTGGCGCCGTGCCCCCCATACTTCGCGATGTCGGCTGGGTGTATTGCGCTCAGGAGGACATCCCGTTTTACCGCATGACTGTGCTCTCGAATCTCTCGCCCCGGAACGTTCCCGATCCGGATCACCAGTGGTCGTTGCTTATGGAGACCTCATGCCCCCCCGACCGCGTCCCGTCGGAAGATCCGTTGATTCAGGCGCACCTGGCCGCGCTGGCCGCCATCGAAGTGCCCATACACTCCGATGACATTTCGCATACCTGGTCGCATACGGCGGCCTACGCCTATCCCGTCCCGTCCATCGGCCGGGAATCGGTCATCGAAAACATCCTCGGTGCGTTGCGTGACCGCGGGGTATATAGCTGCGGGAGATTCGGCGCGTGGCATTATGAAAACAGCAATCAGGACGAATGCTTCAGCGAAGGTGCCATGATTGCCGCCGCGGCAGTCCGCTGCTGGGAATGAAGCTGCGCCCCGGTGCTAGGAGGATCGCGACAGCAGCCGCAAATAAAGAGCCAAAAGCTCTTGAGATGGCCCCCTCCATCCATGATCCTGCCAGCCCTGCACATGGGGCTTTTCCAGAGTAACACGCAGAGCCGGATCACACAAAAGACGCGCCAGCGGATCATAGAAACGCTCGATTCCATCAACGGTCAGCAGTGAGGGAAAATCCGCGGCCAGCTGGCCGCGCGCTCCCTCGGCCGTCGAAACGCAGACCCGGCCGGCGGCCAGAGCGTCGATCAGGTTGAGACTGGAGCCGCGCCTCCCGAGGACCGGGTGGATGGTCACGGCACAGCGTTGGAGGAACCGGCACGGATCCCCGATGTATTCGTAAACCGTAACGCCGGTCTGCCAGAAGCAGGGCAGAGCCTCAGCCCTGGCGAGCGCTCCGTGTCCTCCAAGCAGCCATAGCTGCAAGGCCGGCACTCTCTCCCGGAGGCGGGGATAAACCCTCTCTAGAAACATCTGAATCGAATCCAGATTGCACTTGTTACGCAGGGAACCGGAGAAGAGGATGGCCGTGTTGTTTTCCGAGCTTGCGTACGCGCAATCGCCCGGATCCATTCCATTCTGAATCACAACAGTCCTGGCCGGTTTTCTCAGGAGGCTGCGATCCTCGGCGCAGGTAACGATCAAAGCATCATACCGGTCCACCATTTTCATTTGCACCCTGGACAGATGCTCCGGTATCCCGCCGATGCCCGAAGCTGTCATTTCATGGAGGGTGATTCCCCAAGGCGCGTTTTTGGGTGCCATTGCGATGAGCGGCGCCAGTTCGATGAATTCGATCTGAACCAGATCCGGCCGGTCGCAACCGATACGCCTTTTGAGTTCTTGGATCAGGGCGGGAAAAATCGGGCCGGCGCGCTCCGGCGGGCTCTCCATCTGTCCGATCCGCCCTGTGACCATATGGATCGCGAAGAAGCCCTCCAGATATTTCCGGCTCTCCTTCGAGTAGCTTTCCGCCTCGCCGCTCAGCACGACAACGTGGAACCGATCCAACAAGGGCTGCATCAACCGGTGCATCCGCTTGGCTGCGCCGTGTGAAGGCGGAAACAATGCTACCGGAGTAACGACGAGTATGAGCGGTTTGCACCGGCCGGCGGGGGGCTGCAAATAAAATCGAGCACAGGCGTTTTGCAGGCACGAGTCGTCGAAACGATATCGAGCGGATCGAACCCGGGCTTTGAAAACCCGCCAGGTGTTTTTCGCGCCAACCAGTTCTCGGAATGACACGTCATCCAGTTCCATAATCTCGGAGCACAATCGGTTGATAGAAACGATGAACTTTAGATTCCGGAGCTGAAACCGGAGCGCGTTCCGGCGGAAAATCCGCTGTACTTCCTGAGGTGGATAAAACTTAGAAATCGTCGCGCGATGGCAGTGCCAAACCCTCGAAGCCGGGCAGAACAGGACCTCAAATCCCATCTTCCAGGCGACGATCGACCATTCCGTATCTTCCCAGTAGAAAGGGGAATAGGGTTCTTCGCGGTCAAAAACCTGCTCAAGAATCCGTTTTTGAAAGAGAGAAGCGCCGCTCCCCGCGCAGAACCCACCTCGCACCGTGCGCTCGTCTTCCGGTTCCGCATGAAACATCTCCAGGCAGCCGTCTTCGATCCTGAAGTTGGCCCAACCCGTTTCCTGACGCCTTCGCGCTGGATCCCTGAAGAAGATCTGGGAGGCAATCCCGAAGACGTGCGGCGCGCGCCAGCGCATCACCTGCCGCAAGGCCTCACGGTCGAGGATCACGTCATTATTGAGGATATATGCCCATTCATGCCGAGCCGCAGCGAGCCCTTTCTGGAGCGCTGATGAGATTCCGGAAGTACGGGATGAAAAAAGCCATCGAACGGTCCGGAATCGCTCAGCCAATTCCTGGTAGTCGTCCTGGCTGCCGCCGTCCACCACGACGATGACTTCAGACGGCTCCGACAGCTGGTCCGAAGCGCAGGTTACGCTCTCGAGGCATTCCGCGAGAAGATCGGGGCTTCCGCGTTCCGGAATGATGACCGACAGCCCGTTGTCGGCTGAATGCCGGCACGCCGGTATGCCGCGGGGTTTCAGGCGATGCATAACATGCCAGATCAGGTCGCTCAGCGCCAGAGCGCCCCGAAGGAGAAGCAGGCGAAGCCTGCGCCGCATGATCTCACTCTGTCCGTGCGCCATACTCACCCGGAGGGCGGGTTCCCGAATTCTGAAACCGGCATGGAATCAACCGGTGGAATCAGGCTTTCATCTCTGATCCTCAGTTCGGCTGCGCCGCCGACGATTGTGAGCGGGAGCCTTGGCCTTTTGCGTTTGGTCTAACCTCGTTTCCAGCAAAAACGGCCACGCACTCTGCTTTGCCTGAGCGCCTGCAACGATTCACACGCCTCGCATCTGAGTCGTCTTGATCAGTTCGATGGAGAATAGTGCAAATCCCAGGCTGCGCTGGTCCCCCAGTCCCGTGCGTGCGGGCCGGAAAAGCGTCCGTGTCTTCAATACAAATGTGAAAGCTCCACTGCATTCCGGCAGCGGGCCGAGACACGAATGAAAGGAGATCAGCTCGTTTGTCGGATTGATAATTGTTCCCAGCACGGAACCGTTGCAGGAGACCTCCAGGTGGTTTGCATCGCCTTCAAGCGACGGCGGCAGCACTCCCGAAAGGCGGACTGCATTTGCCGACGGCAGTTGACCCAGAAGGACCACGGCTTCCTTTTTACTCCAGAGCGTCCCGGAGGCTTCGTAATCATGCCATCCCCGGAAAACCTGAGCGCTTTCGCCATCTGCGGCCCTGAGCCGAGGCGCCAAAGGCGCAGGGAGATACGCCCATTTCCATGGACAATCACGACAAGCTGCCAGCTCTCCGGCGGCATACCTGCGCCGGAAAGTCCGGTACGCGTCTCCCTGCCAGATGGCCCGGAGATTTTGCCGACGCAGGTTTCCCAGGACCTCCCGGTCATGGACCTCACAGGGCACGATGGTTCCGTCGGCCAGGATATGTGCCGTTTCCCAGGGATTCTGCGGGCAGGTGCGAATCCTCGCCGACCTGGGAAGCGCTTCGGGAAAACTCACGGGCAGCCGCCCCAACTGCCGGCCTGTCTCTGGATCCGGATTGCAGATTCTTATGTCAATCCCTTCTGCAGCCTGCCCTGCCAGGAGTGCAGCGCTGTGAATCTCCCGCATGAATCCGTCCCGCAGCCTGCAACCCTCCAGCTCATCCGGGAACTCCATAGGAATCGGGTCGCGCTGGACGACGGGAAACACTGAAATTACGGCAACTCCTATTTCGCGGGCGTACCGCGACAATTTGGCAAGCTCGGGCAGATTGGCCTTCATGGCCACGAAGGCGAATTCAAGCAGCGGAGTCCGGACACCGAGTTCCTCTTTGATCCGGACCAGCCCAGCTATCCGGTCCTGCATGTCTTCCAGGCAACTGAACCGGTAGATTTCTTTGAACTGATCCGCTCGAAGGGTGTGTAACGAGATGATGAGACGATCCAGTCCTGAGCCGACGAGCCTCCGAAGAACAGCCCCGGAAGCAGAGGAAAAGGCAGTGGTGAGCTCTGTTTCGGCGCCCGTTTCTTTGGCCAGCTTTATTGCCTCAACCAGTTGAGGATAATGCAGCGACTCTCCCGCATAGTTGAGGCGGATGATCTCCGGATCCTCCAAATCCCGGATGATCGACTTGTACAGGTTGAAATCCAGGTGCTCGCCGGCACCCCTGCGCAGGCGGCGCGAGCAAAATATGCAGGCGAATGGGCAAGTCGAGGTAAGTTCCAACCACAAAATGCGCGGGCAAGGGCTTGCCGCAAAATCGTGAGAATCGTCGGGGAAGGCAGTCGGCATTTCGTCTTTCATTGCGATCGTAAACCAGAAATCTGCGCCGTGGGTCGCCCGGATTGAGCTAGGAGATCTGAAAGCACCACGACTGTCATCACGATACGTCCGAGGAATCCCGACCACTTCGGGGGCGACAAGCCTGGCAATGCTCTAAACCAGCAATCGCAGCCAGCCGTCATCCGGGGCTTTCCCGTTTTGGACCGAGTCGTAAAAGCAAAGCGCCTGATGTGCAAACATGGCGCACCAGACATTATAGTGGCGGGCGCCGTTCTGGTGCGAGAACCGGACGGCACCGTTATCGCCGATGAATGTCTGCAGCGCTTCCGCCAACCCACGGAGCGCTGGATCCAGCCCGCGATCCGTCGATACGTTCCGGCTTCGGAGCATGCAGCCGAGACGCAGCGCCTGGGCACAGACGTCGGATCGGCAATTCAACGGCGTCCCATAGAACGAGTCGGCGGATCGGCATGGCGAACCTGGCGTCCTGAGGCCCTTGAGAAAGGCGTCCCGGGCAAAATCCGTTGCATCCGGATCCCAGCCTGCCGCGCCCGCGAGCACAAGGCCCTCAAGATGGTAGAACGCCGAATGGGTGTTGCCATCGAGGGCCTGGCAACGCGAATATTCTCGCCATCGCCGGTAGGTACGATCGGCTGCCACATGCAACCTGGCGGGAGCCTCCGATATGGAGTGCGCCAGCAGGATTGCAGCCGCTAATTTCGTCTGATAGGCCCCGCAGCAGGATGACCACCCAGGTTGCGGGCTCGCGGCGGGACATCCGGCATGGGGGCGAAACGCCTGGATTGAGTCATCCTCGCCACAGAACGGGAGCAGCAGGTCGAACAATTGCGCTAGCGCTCCTGGTCCTTGCGTATTTCCTGGGACGTGCTGCGCCATTCCACGCGCGAGCATCGCCAAGTCAAAGGCGAATGTCCCATGGTTTCGCCAGTCATCCGCCGGATTGCCGCTCAGGTAGATCCGGGTAGGAGGATTCATGTCCTCGGAGAGATACCGGGAAATCCATTGGATGGCCTCGGCGGCATGCCCCGCCGCATCCCCGGCGGAGTCCGGCAATTTTGTTAGAAAGGCGAGCCACGTCAAATAATACCCGGTACTCTCGGGGTACACAAAAACCGGCTCGGATCTTGCGTTCAGCCACCCAACAACGCCGCCCCGATGCGATCCCTCGGCGATTTGAGCGTGCGGACCCAGAAGCCATGATTTGACAGCTCCGGCAACATCGCGGATTGTCTTCATCGGCATCACCTGTGCGCGTGTGAAAGAGATATACTTGTCTTGCTCAGAATGGTCAAGCGCAATGCAAGAATCCGGGCGAGGTCTAAAACCACATCTGCGCACACTGGCCTGCCACGCCGTGCGAGGCGCGTTCTACGTCAGTTTCGGTCTGCACAAGGCGCTGTCCGCCGGACGCCCCGCCATCGAGCCCTACCTGAGGCGCCGGGCGCGTAAGAGATGCCGGATCTCCTCACCACTGGCCGCTGCGGGCATTTCGATTCTCATTCACGAGCCCAGAAGTCCTCACCTTTTGGATGTATCTCTGAGCAGCGTTCTGGCAGCCTGCCGGCTCCTGCCGGAACCATGGGAGGTCCTGGTCCTGGCTGAGGGTGCTGAGGAGTCTGTGTTTGCTGAGCTCAGGCGAAAGTTCGATGCCGTACACTGGGTTTTCTCCGGAGCGTTGGGCTTTTGCGACGCCGTGCGCGTCGGATTGCTTGCCGCCAGCCACGGCTGGGTATACTTGATGAAAAGCGGCATGATCATGGACACGCAGGCGCTTGCCGAGCTGATGCCGTGGAGGGGGCCAGGGGTGTTCGCCATCGCCTCGCAGGTTTGTTCCATTGAGGCGGGGAAGCACCGCGAAGAAACCGGCTGGAGATGTATGGTCTTTTCGGACGGCATGGTTGAATTCCGGAGTGCACCTCCGGAGTGTCCCGATTCCATGCGCGGCACGCTGTATGCAGGAGCTGGCGCCGCATTGTTTCAAAGACGTTTATTGCAGAGCCTCCTGAACCGGAAGTTGGCCGCGCCGGTTGCCTCCTATGAAGACATCGAATGGGGCATTGTTGCATGGAAAAATGGATACGCTTCCCTCTTCTGCCCGCGTTCCAAAGTGTCCCGGCACCGTCCGGAAAGTACCTCCGCCGTTCCTGCTGAACGCGAAGCCGCCATAGGATGGCGCATCAATCAATGTCGCTTCCAGTTGCGCAATCCGTTGCCGGGCCGCTCAGATTGGGATTTCCTCAAATCCGCCGACGCCGGGGCTCTGCTGGGTGCGGCAAAAGGCCGGGCACTGCCGGCCGCCATCGTCCACAGGCTCCGCAGTCTGTTTTATCCCTGGGATGCCTCGATACTCGAACACGCAAGCTCAGCTTGGATATTGGAGCCTCCGGCGCCTGCCGGCGGCAAACCGACAGTAGTAATGGTTGTTCCTTTCTGCCTCTTTCCGCCGATTCATGGCGGCGCGGTGCGCATCACCCGCCTGCTCGAGGAATTGCGGAATGACTACCGCTTCGTGTTGCTCACGGATGAGGGAGAATCCTATTCACCAATCGATCGTGGCTATTTCCGCCTCCTCGCGGGCCTTCACCCGATCACCGGCCGATGCGAATCCCCTTCAGGAACTCGGCCGCGCATTGCCCGCATCAAGAGTCATTCACATAAAAGGCTCAAGAACTGGCTGGAGTGGCTGCTGCACTTCTGGAACGCCGACCTGGTTCAAATTGAATGGATGGAACTGGCCGCGCTGCTCAGGCATAAACCCGTCCGCATCCCCTGGGTGCTGACTCTGCATGATGTCCTGCTGCGCGAGACCGGGGACCGGCTCGGCCGGGAGGACCGTTTCGAATTGAACCTGATCCGGCGTTACTCTGCAATCATCACCTGTTGTGAAGAGGATGCCGCCCTTCTGCCGGGCGGAATTGTGCGAATTGTGCCCAACGGCATGAAGGCCGACAACATCGGTTACAGCCCTTCTTCTTCTGAACCGGCTGTTCTTTTCATGGGCAGCCTGCGGTACAAGCCCAATCTGCACGGGATCCGGCTTTTTCTGCGTTGTGTGTATCCTTGTCTGCGGCAGCGCCTGCCCCGGCTGGAGTTGTGGATCCTGGGAGGGACCGGCGAGCCGGAGCTGGCGGCCATGACCGAGGAATTTCATCAGGTGGGGGTAACGGTCATCGATTGCGTACAGGATACTCGCGACTGGCTCAAACGTTGTTCGTTGACCATCAATCCTTTGTTCGCCACGCGCGGCAGCTGCATCAAGGTTTTGGACTCCTTGAGCGCCGGGAGGGTGTGTATTTCGACCCGGCATGGGGCTCGGGGATTCCACCACGCCGGGCTGCCGCAATTGAAGATTGTCGACACCATCGAAGAGTTCGAACCACTTCTGTATGATTTGCTGGTCCGCGTTGATGCGCGACATTCGGTGGAGCGCCCCATTCCCGAGCACCTGGCACGCTTTGCCTGGCGGAATGCAGCTGGAATTCAGGATCGCCTCTACCGGGAACTGCTGCGCGGCCGCCTGCCCTAAACCGGGGCCACGGAATCCGCGCCGCCGCAGGGAGCAAAATGCTGCAGTCGTTCGTGAGGATAGCGGGTCTGGCAGGCTTCACGGCATGTGGCTTGCTAGCCGTTTCGGTTGGCGCGAAAGCGGTTTCGGCCCCGCTCAATCACTCGGCCCAGGATCCGTTATGGTTCTGGGCATTTATGATCACTTGTGCAGCGGCGCCACCGCTTGCCCTCATCGCCCGCGGCCGACTTCTGATTGTGCTGTCGCTTTCAGCAGTCGCCGTTTTCATCCTGTCAACGATCATTCATGGCGGCGCCGGAATGGCCTTTCTCGTGCTGGGTTGGCTCATCATGGTTGCCGCCGTGCTGGGCGGCAGCTTTCTTGGTATTGTCGCACCTTCTCTATCCGCAACGAAATTCGAGCGCAAGATCCTGGCCGTCACGTGCGGGCTCGGATTGCTCGCCCTCCTGATGCTGTTTGCCGGCTCGCTCCACCTGTATTACACCCTCGCGGCGTATGCGTTGCTTGCAGCGCTTACTTTGCTGCATTTGCCGCACCTGATGCGCTCGGTACGTTCGGCCTTAACCCGAGTCCTGCCCCGCGCGGTCGAAGCATGGCATACCTCCGACCTACGTCTGCCGGCCATTTTTCTGGCCAGCCTCGCGATCTGTCTGTGGGGCGGGCTGGTATGGGCGGTCGTGCCCAGTATTCATTTTGACGCGCTGGTCTATCACCTCGGCATACCTGCGATCTATGTGCAGCAACACGGCATCGTCGAAGTCACTGAGGAGTTCCGTTCCTACTGGGCACACAACGGCGAAATGCTCTATACGCTGGGGCTGCTCCTCACCGGCCAGCCTTTGCCGACGCTGATTCACCTATGCAGCGGCGTCCTTATCGCAGGCTGGGTGGCGGCGGTGGGCAAGCGCATCGGCGGCGCGCGTCTGGGAATAATTGCCGCAATGCTGTTTTATTCCGTGCCGCTCGTCACGCTGCAATCCGGTTGTGCCTATATCGACTTGTTCGTAGCCCTGTTCGCCACCGGCGCGCTGGGTTCCGCAATCATTTGGTGGCTCGAGCAGGACTCCCGGTGGCTGATAATCTCAGGAGTGCTGGCGGGATTTGCGGCGGGCACCAAGCTCAGCGCAGCATACGTGCTTGGCCCGCTTTTGCTGTCGATTCTGTGCGCCCTCTATCTGCGGCATCGCCTGCGGAAGCCGTTCTTCCTTGGATTGCTCGGCATGGGAATGCCGTTGCTGCTGGGCTATGCGCCCTGGCTGATCCGGGACTGGACATGGACAGGGAATCCGATTTTCCCCTTCTACAATCTGGTCTTCGAGAGCAGTAAATGGCCCCGGGAGAACCCGCTGTTCGACTTTACCCATCATGGGGTGGGAAGAGGCATCTTCGATTTCATGCGACTACCTTGGGATCTGTTGCGTGGAGATGCCTTTCTCGAGACCGGTTTGGGGGTGATGGGCGGATTAAGTCTGTTCGCCTTGCCCTGGGGCTTTTTTTCGGCGCAGCGCTCCCTTCGCCGCTGGCTGCTGGTGCTCTCCGTCTTCTGCACGATAGGGCTCTCGGCCTGGTTTCAGGTCGGCCAATACGCGCGCTACCTGTTGCCCTTGGTGCCCGTATTCGCCCTCTTGAGTGCGATGAACCTGGAGCCGCTTCTGTCCTGGATTGGCACCCGCTCCTGGAAGGCGGCCGCAACGGCGCTGTTGACCGTTTTGGGGATTGCGTACCTCGCGTCCACGCGCTGGGTTGTGACCAGGAGTAATTGGTACATCCCCGAACGGTATCCATATGCCGTCTCGCTCGGCTGGACCGACCGGCAGGCCTTTCTGTCCCGGGCAGTGGATGTGTATGACGCGTTTCAATTTCTGAATACCAGAGGGCGGCCTGAAGTCCTGTCGATCGGGAACAGCTATCGCCTTTATACGAATGCGCGCATCATCCCTGTCGGCTCGCCGGTCGAACCCAAGGGCAGGATACCTCCGGTTGCAGCAGGACCGAGTCTGGCGAATGAACTCAACCGCAGAAAATTTGACTATATTTTGATAAACCGCAGCGCGGTTCGTCTGTCCCCGCAGGAGTACAGCGGAGTCGGCATTCTTGATCCCGTATTCCTCGGCAAGTACTTTGACCTAGCTTACGGCGGCCGCGACGTATCCCTCTATTCGTGGCGCCAATTCGATGCTGAAGCCTTCACGGCAAGGGCTGGCAATCTGTTGCGCAATGAAGGATTCGAAGAACTGGATCCGAATGGAAACTGCGTTGGATGGATTTCCGGCAGCAGGCCTCTCATCGATCGAACCGGAGCAAAGGCGCATTCGGGTCAGGCGGCTGTACAAGTGGATGCCGCAGTAATCCTGTACCAACCCCTTTCCGTTTCGCCCCGTCTTACCTATACGGTGGGACATTGGTCGCGCGCTGATGCTCGCGGGCAGCTCGCCCGTCTGCAGGTTAATTGGCTTGATGACAACCTGAAGATCATCACTGCCTCCATCGAGGTGGTGCCTGTGGGAGCGGAATGGGAATGGCATCAGATGACTCTGCAGGCTCCTGAGGGCGCTGCCCTGGCCCAGGTATATGCCTGCGTCCATGAAAACTGCCGGGTATGGTTTGACGACATTCATTTTTTTCAGGCGGCAGTCAAGTAAGGCGTCGGTCCCTAGCAGAAAGCATATCAGTGGAGGCGTCCGTGGGATTCATCAAAAGCGCAATGGAGGATATCAGAAGAGCGCTTAGCCTGTCGCCGCGGCTGAGCCCGCTGGGGCCGATCCTGCGCACCCGGGGGAAGCGTGGGGGTGTTCTCCACTTCACCTGTAACATCTGCGAGCGATTGTGCAGGTGCCGGACCGCCGACCTCGGTCGTGAGACGCCCACCTGCCCGGGCTGCGGTTCCACGGTTCGTATGCGTGCGATGGTGAGCACCCTATCGAAGGAGCTCTTCGGCAGTAGCCTTACCCTGGCGGATTTTCCTTCCCGGCCCGACCTCCGGGGCATGGGTCTCAGTGACTGGGATAGGTACGCTATCCCCCTTGCAGCGAAGCTGGGCTATATCAACACGTTCTACCACCAGGAGCCGCGGCTCGATATCGACGCCATCGATCCCGCCCTTGAGAGCTCCCTGGACTTCCTGATCGCCTCCGATGTCTTCGAGCACGTCCCGCCGCCCATCTCCATCGCGTTCGAGAACGCCCGTAGGCTCCTAAGGCCGGGAGGCGTTTTCGTTTTTTCAGTCCCCTATTCGAAGGAGGGAGAAACTCGGGAGCACTTCCCGGAGTTGCACCGCTGGGAGATCGTGGTGAGGGGCGGGCGGAAGGTTCTGATAAACATCACGAAGGATGGCAGCGAGCAGATCTTCAGCGACCTGATATTCCACGGGGGCGATGGGAGCACTCTGGAGATGCGTGTCTTCTCGGAGTCTTCGCTCCTTCAGGATTTCGAGCGGGCTGGATTTCAGGATATCAGGATCTGGCATGAGCCGGAGCACAGGCACGGGATCTGCTGGCAGGAGGATTGGTCCTTGCCCTTGAGCGCAAGGACACCTCGCGATTTCTGACGGTTGTGCAGGAGAAACCGCCGGACGGGGCATCAATTCGCTGCAAGCTGTAGGCTTCGGAAGGCTCGACCATGGTGATCGCACGCATCAGCGACGGATTCTTTGCCGCTTTTCTGGCAGTCACCCGGAGGCCCTACATTATTCCAGGTTTTGGCGGAGGACAACCTCACTTCTTCGAACGGGGCTCATGGAATTTCAGGGATTCCTCGAAACGGAGGAGGAAGCTGCCATCGAGTTTGTGAAGGAAGAG
>Ga0316620_10000026_pt1 | contig 68825 bp, 56 predicted proteins | sample OWC_Aug_M1_C1_D5_FD_207651 | JGI IMG/M metagenome (GOLD analysis project Ga0316620, IMG submission 207651) | Wetland soil microbial communities from Old Woman Creek delta, Ohio, United States - OWC_Aug_M1_C1_D5_B | ecosystem: Environmental > Terrestrial > Soil > Wetlands | place: USA: Ohio...
TCTGGCGCACCACGCGTTCAGGGATCCTGATGAATTCGGCGTACGCCCCATTGATGAACTGCAGGTCCTGGCAGAGGTTGGCCAGCTGTTTCCGGCAGAAGAAGCACTGGTTGCAGGGTGCGGAATTTGCTGCCACGACCCTCATTCCGGGGGCAAAACTCTCGACATTGGGCCCCACCTCCTCCACAACGCCGGCCAACTCATGCCCGAATACGGAAGGGGGGACGATCATGCGCGCGTGGAAGCCCTGCCGGTAGACCTTCAAATCGGTGCCGCAGGTGAGAGCAGCCCTGATTCTGACAAGAACCTCGCCGGACTGGGGGCGGGGAATCGGTATCTGCTCGATGCGGACGTCCTGTTTTCCATACAGGATCGCCGCAGTCATCTTTTCCCTGGTAACCTTGATCAGATCTCTCATGGCTGCACTATGACCTTTAGGGAATCCTCAGAGGGATGAGAGGCAAGGCGGATCGCTTCCGCGAACCGTTCCAACGGAAAACAGTGGCTGACCAGGCGTGCAACATTGATCTTTCTGCTGAATATCAGGTCGGCCGCTTTTTCGTCCAGCTCTACCGAGGAACTATAACTGCCGATCAGCTGTTTCTCCTCCACGCAGATGCGCGCCACGTCGACCGGGATGACCTCGCCGGGGACCGTGTTGGCAAAAAGCAGCACGCGCCCACCCCTGCGCACCAGTTCCTGGGCAGCGCTGACCGCGCGTGCGTCGGCGGTCGCAACCACGGCCAGGTCCGCTCCCCGTCCCTCCGTGAGCTCAGCGATCGCCGGCCCGAGGCCGACCGCATCCGGCTGCAGCGCGTGCCGGGCCCCGAGTTCCCGGGCAATCTCGAGCCGTCGCCGGAGGAAATCGAGCCCGATCACGACCGCGCCCTGCTGGACCGCGGCCTGCAACAGGAGGAGCCCGACCGGACCCTGTCCGAAAATGACGACGACATCTCCCGCCTGCAGCGCAGCCGTCTCAAGAGCTTTCAGGCAGGTATTGAGCGGCTCCAGGAAACTGGCTTCCTCGAAACTCACGTGATCCGGTATGGCAATGGTTCCGCCTTCAACGATCCAGTCCATGACCCGGACGTAGGCGGCGAATCCGCCGCCGGCGGGTTCGAATCCGGCGGTAGTGCCGGTGCGCCGGTATCCGGGACACTGAGAGAACAGCTTCTTCCGGCAATAGAAGCAATGCCGGCAAGGAACGTGATGGTACGCTGCCACGCGGTCGCCGGGGAAAAACCCGGTCACCTGCTTCCCGGTGCGGACGACCGTTCCGGCAATCTCGTGCCCGAAAATCCGGGGCGGGGCCGCCAGGCCGAGTTCGATCTTCTTGAGATCGGTGCCGCATACGCCGCAAGAGTGAATCCGCACGAGCATCTCCCCGTCGGCGATCTCCGGCACCGGAACGGTTTCCAGCGACAGGCGGTTCGCGCCGCGATACACAGCCGCCGGCATTTCCGCGGGGATCGACCACGCCATCGGATCCGGCTTGCTAACGGCAGAATTCACTTTTCGCATGGCATTCCGTTGCAGGATCGCTCCTGCTGATCACGCAGCGCCTGCCCGCACATTGGATACGCGGGCCTGTGCGGCGTGAGTGCGCCAATCACCGCGGAAATAGTCCACGGCATCACGCAGCGCCTGTTCCGCGGGCTTGGGACTGTAGCCCAACTCGCGGCAGGCTTTGGCGCTGCTGACAAACATCTTGTAACGGGCCATCCTCACCCCATCGAGCGGGATGGGCGGTTCCCGGCGGAGAATAGTCCCGACGAAGAACTGGTTGAGATAGCCTGCGATCAAGGCCACGAACCAGGGCATCGGAAACCTGGGAATGCGGCTGCCACACATGCGGGCAAGGATATCCAGGATTTCCTGGAGGGTCAGGTTCTCTCCACCCAGGATATATCTTTCCCCGATGCTGCCCTTGCTCTCCGCAAGGAGGTGTCCCTGCGCCACGTCTTCCACTGACACGATGTTCAATCCCGTATCCACATAGGCCGGCAAACGTCCGCGGAGGAAGTCCAGGACTATCTTGCCCGTCGGCGTCGGCTTGAGGTCACCGTAGCCGACCGGCGCGGTCGGGTTGACGATGACCACCGGCAGCCCGGACCGGGCAAACTCCAGCGCCACCTGCTCGGCCATGAACTTGGATCGCTTGTAGTGGCCGATCATATCGTCGAGCGACACAGGCGTGCTCTCGTCCGTGGGCACGCCATCCGGTCGCAGGCCGATGGTTCCGACCGTGCTGGTGTACACTACCTTCTCCACGCCGGCTTCACAACAGGCTGACAGCAGGTTCCGGGTGCCCGCCACGTTGCTCGCATAGATCTCCTGGGGGTTGGGCGACCAGAGGCGGTAATCGGCGCCGACATGGTATACCCAGCGGCAGCCCTGGATGCAGCGCACGAGCGAAGCTGAATCGCGCAAATCCCCTTGGACGATTTCGCAGCCTAGCCCCTCGATATTCTCCACCCGACTCGGATCACGCACCAGAATACGCACCCGGTCCCGGCGTGCGCGCAGCAGGCGCACCACATGGCTGCCAATGAAGCCGGCGGCGCCGGTTACGAATGTGAGCTCGTCGGTCATTCCTGCTCCTGAGACGCTGATCGAGCGGTTTGGCGGCTGCGCACGTTGTCAGCGCGTGGGTACCATACGCACCAGTTCGGCCGGCAGGGCGAATTCCACATCCTCCCGAATGCCTCCAATTGTCTCTACCTCCGGATAGCCGATCTTACGCAAGTAATCGATCACCCTTTCCACCAGGCCCTCGGGGGCGGACGCTCCTGCCGTCAACCCGATAATTTGGATCGACGTGAGCCAGCCGGGCTGGATGCTGTCGATGTCGTCAATCAGGTACGCCGGTACTTTCTGGCTCTGTGCCACCTCCACCAGACGCCGGGAGTTGGAGCTGTTGGCTGAACCCACAACGAGGATGATTTCTGCGGACTTTGCCAGCTCGAGCACTGCCGCCTGCCGGTTCTGTGTGGCGTAGCAGATATCCTCGGAGGAAGGACCATGGATGAGCGGGAACCTCTGCCGCAGCCTTTCGATGATCTGTCTTGTGTCGTCCAGGCTCAGAGTGGTCTGCGTGAGGTAGGCCACCTTGCCCGGGTCAGGAACTTCGAGACTTTCCACCTCATCCGGGGTGATCAAAACTCGAATCGCATCAGGAGCTTCACCCAGCGTGCCGATCACTTCATCGTGATCCTTATGGCCGATGAGGAGAATCGTGTACCCGTTGCGTGCGTACCGGATCGCCTCCATGTGGACCTTGGTGACCAGGGGGCACGTGGCGTCAATCACCTTCAGCTGCCGTTGCACGGCGGCAGCCCTGATCTCAGGAGCAATCCCGTGGGCACTGAAAATGACGCGGCTGCCGGGAGGGACTTCGTCAAGATCCTCGATGAATATCGTTCCCTTTTCCCTTAACTCGTTGACGACATATTTGTTGTGGACAATCTCACGCCTCACGTACAAAGGCAGGCCGTAAATCTCCAGGGCCAGGTTCACAATATCGATGGCCCGTACCACTCCGGCACAGAATCCCCGGGGAGATGCCAGCAACACTTTTCCCTGCACAACCTTACTTTCGCTCATTGCTTTTCCCAACCCAACATGATATGCCTCGCTTCTAATCAAGGCAAGTTCCTTTTCCCATTCTGCGCGGAACCTTCGTGCGCGGTCAGGCGCGGCAATGTCTAGGAGTTACTGGGCTTAGCGCCGGCGGAGTGGAGACGGTCCTGCTCGCGGGCGCTGAGGAAGGCTGTGACTGTCACTGATGCGACCAGGATTGCCGCACCAGCCAGTTGGGTCGCCGACAGGCTGACATTCAGCACCAGCCAGTTCACGACCACGGCGGTGACCGGGAAGGATAGTTCGCAGACCGATGCCATCGTCGCGCTGGTTGATTTCAATCCCTGGTAGTAGAGGAGGAGGGCTGCCAGCCCTGCCACCAGTGCCATGGTGATGATACCGGTAACCGCAGGCAGGCTGGAAGGAAGCGTCCGTTGAGGTGTCGACTGAAGAATGTAAAGCACCAGCAATGCCGGCAGCGCCAGGACGCAGCGGAGCGCGGTGAGGAACGGAGTGGAGATGCGGGCTACCAGGAACCGGCCGCAGACCGTGGCGCTCCCCCAGAGCCCGGCCGCGCCGAGGGCACACAGCGCGATTGCCGGATGCCCCGGATCGGAACCCCGGCTTCCGCTCCAATCCGGATTGGATATCAGGTAGGCGCCGGCAACCGCCGCCACAAACCATGGCCAGAACCTTCTTGGCGGCCTTTCGCCGAGGAGCAGCCGCGCCAGCAACGCGGTGAAAAGAGGCTGCGTTTTCTGCAGCAGAACCACGGCGCTCGGATTGCCATACTTTATGGCGAAGGTGAACAGGCTCGTGGCGGCGACGGATCCCCCCAAAGCGACGAAGAGCAACAGGGCATAGTCGCTCCCCTTCAGGTGCCGGAATCCGTCACGGCATGCAATGATGATGGGAAAAACGGCAACGGCAAGTACACAATGCTCCAGAAACACGATCGTCACCGGCGACAGGAAGCCGGTCAGGGGGCGGCGGAACAGGGCATCTGTGCCCCATAGTGCGGATCCGCCGATCACGAGCAGCGCGGCATATTTCTTCACTGGCATGCCTCACGGGAGCAGGCATCCTAGCACGAACGGCCTGCAGGGCCAAATGCCGGAGCGGCGGGCTTGTTTGTCGGGAATGCACCCGGCACTTCCGGTTGACGGGAGAACGTCCGGTTTGGTAGTATGCGCGGACACCTGAGGCGGCGCTATCGTCTAGGGGACTAGGACGGGTGGTTCTCAGCCATCAAACCAGGGTTCGAATCCCTGTAGCGCTACCAACTTACAGCCGCGCCACTCTTGACAACGGGATATTCAACGGGGAATTCTTCGAGGTTTGGCCCAAAACGCCCAATGGCCGAGAAATTCAACGACAGATTTGGAATCGCAGTCTCTCTAAAAGACGCCAAGGCATCAGAGGGCTATAAAGGCATTTTGAAGGAATATGTTTCATATGCCCACAAGGCGAGACATGGTGCGGCCACACCAGAGAAAAAGCCTGAGATCTCCTATCCCGACGCGGAATCCTTTGTCTATCTAACCGGGATTTTCATCCGATGGACAATCTCGGCCGGTTTCAGATCAACCGCTTCGAAGTAGGAGAGTTGCTCCACCGCCTCGCGCATCTGCCGCTCTGAGACCTTCGCATAGAATTGAAAATGGGGACACCCGCTTTTCTGTGGATCTTTGGTGAGTGTCGACTTTCTTCCACATTCTCCATGTGGATGCTACGTTGGGTCCCTTCGGTAGGTGCAGCTGAGATTGCAGGAGATTGCTCCTGAGAGTTATCGGTCAGAGACGCGCCGTCAAAGCGTTCTCCCTGACCTGCGCCATTGAGGTCCGCGCAACCGTCCGCCTGAAGTGTACCCGATCTTGCGTTCGCATATACCCGCTTTTCGCTTGCGCCCAAGATCAAAAATGACGATAAGATTTCTTTCTCGGATGCTTGGGTTTGAAAAAAGGAGGCGGCTGTGCGAGTGAAAAAATGTCGGATTCTCTTCGGGTTTTTGATGTTCTGCCTGTGGATTAGTCCAATCCCAGGGCACCGGCTCATCCATGGCGCTGAACTGTCGGGTCCCTCCCCTCTGGTTTCGCCCTCACAACCTTCCACATCAGTCTCGGCGCAAAACAATATCGATCCGACCGGCACCTGGCGCCATCATGCGCAGGCAACCTGGACCATTACCGCAACCGGTGACGGCCGGTATTATGCTCAGGAGAACGGCCTGATGTATGCCGGCGGCCCGGCCTATTGGACAGCGACAGGAATGCTGCGGATTGACTATACATTTCGCGATGGTTCCACACACGGTTATTATGAGTTGCGCATTGCCGCCGACGGACGCACGGCTACGGGGCGCTTTCAGGAACTTGATGGTCAGAAGCGATCCGGCCCCAGCAACTGGGCGCGGGAGTCCGGCCCCGATGCAAAGACACAATCAACCAGGACGGCCGCTCCGTCGCGGGCTTCGGGCAACTTGGACCCTACCGGCACCTGGCGCCATCATGCGCAAGCAACCTGGACCATTACCGCAACCGGGGATGGCCGGTATTTTGCTCAGGAGAACGGCCTGATGTACGCCAGCGGACCCGCCTATTGGACGCAGGCGGGGACATTGCGGATCGACTACACGTTCCGCGACGGTTCCACCAGCGGCTACTACGAGATGCGCGTTGCCGCCGACGGACGCACGGCTACAGGGCGCTTTCAGGAGCTTAACGGCCAGAAAGGTTCCGGCCCCAGCAATTGGGTGCGCGAATCGGGTCCGGCCGTGAAGCCCGCGCCTCCCGTGTCTTACTTGACCGGGCATTGGGTTTACAGCATGGATCGCAACGCGGCCGCGGACACCTTCGATGTGATTCACGAAGGACGCCAGGTCACATTCATACAGTCCTGGAAAAGCAACGGACAGTGGACGACGCATGTTTGCGTCGGAACGCTGGCGGGCCGCCAGATTCGCTTCCAGTGCCACTACCCACCTGGAGGCAATCCGTTCGGGTTTTCCGATCACGTCATCACCGTCCAGGTGTCGGCGGACGCCAGCGCCATGGACGGCGTGCTTGAGGCCGGCGGCCGTCAGCAGGAAGTGCATTACCGTCGCGTCCGGTAGCGCATTCCGGAGATTGACGGCCTCATTCATTTCGGCAGGAACGGATGGAAAACGTGGGCATCCGCTTTTCTGTGGATTTTTGGTGGGTGTCCACACTCTCCCCCCGCAAGTGAAGCGCCTGTAGTGCTCATGCTCTTCGATCTGACAGCGGCCGTGACACCTGCCGTGGATTCGCCAACCGCTCGACGGAAACAGCAGCTCTTTCTTGAGATCCGTTAGTATGGCCGCCCTGTGGCGCCGGACTCGGGGCGGGGACGGTCCCAACGCCGTTTATGAACGACCAAAAGCGTTCCCGATTCCTTGGTGCTGGGGGTTCGGAAGAATGCAATTGTAATGCGGAAGAGCGATGCTAAAAATCTGCTTAAGGTGCTAACGTACAGGGACCACTTGATTTACGGGCCTCAATGGCCGGTTGCTCCGGCATGATCTTCTTCGTCGAAAATATACAGCTCGTCGAGGGACGATTTCAGAGCCACCGCGATCCGATGCGCCAGGCGGAGCGAAGGATTGTATTTCCCCTGCTCAATAAAGGAGATGGTTTCCCGACGGACGCCGAGCCGGTCGGCGAGTTGTGCCTGGGTGAGATCGTGGCGCGCGCGGAATTCCTTGATTCGAGTTTTCATTCCGCCTTACCCCGTCTCAGGAGAACGTACTTGAGGAGCAAGTAAGAGATACACATGAAGAGCGGCAAGGTAAACAACAAATCACCGATACCCAATGTCAAAGTTGAAAATGTATTCACGCCTATCAGCACGAAGATAAAGTAAAGAGTCGCGTTGAATGCGTAATATCCGCTGACGTGTTCCACCCGCACTACCATTTCATCCCGGACACCTTTGCTGAGCTTTGCGACGATGGCCACCCCGATCCACCCGCCGCTGATCGAAGTAATCAAAGCCGGGACGGGGCCCGGGGATCCAAAGACAGCCATGGCGACTCCCACAAGCACGCCGACAATTCCCAGCCATAGGATTAACATCATTTTTTTGTACATCGATGCCGCTCCTTTCCGGAGAGTAGGTCTGTCATAGATATTTATAACTATCAAAATGTTATTCGAATATATTATAATGTTAGATATATCGCACGTCAAGTATAACTTGGGGGAAATTGGAAATTCTCACAATCGCACCTGCCTCAGGGTCCGAGGCCAGCACGAAGCGGGTTAAACCTGGTGCAGTAATGAAGAGAAATGCCACGACTTCCCAGAAGTCGCCTTCCGGGAAATCACAAAGACAACCGGATCCGATCACTCGGACGGCAAGTCCGCTCGTATCGGACACTTGCCGAGGACAAACTCGTGAGCAAGGCATCGCCGATTTCTGACGCCTCACCCGCTTATCGGGACAAAACCGTTCCTCAGGTCCGCTATGCAGCATTGAAGGGCTTGATCTGCCCGACACTCCTATTGATGGCTTTTTCGGCGTCCCAAGGTTCTACGGCTCGCTGAGCGTTGAGCCAGAACTCCGGCGTGTTGCCAACAAACCTCGCGAGCCGAAGCGCCATCTCCGGGATTACGGTGCGCCGCTCCCGGTGAAAATGTTGGTACCCGCTGCAGTGTGGAGCTCGGGGAATCTTGGGCGAGTGTTCCCAGCCTCTTCCGGATTGCCGGATAGGGAACCGATGAGGGCGGAATTGCGTATTGATATATGGGAATCACATATATGGGGGTTCCATGCTGAATCGTGAGGCCAAGAAGGGAAGTGCCGAGCTGCTCCTCCTGGCGCTGGTTGAGGAGCGGCCACGGCACGGATATGAGCTGGGCAAGCTTATCGAGCAGCGCTCAGGCGGTGCGCTGTCCTTTCACATCGCCTCGCTCTACCCGACGCTTTACCGCCTTGAGAGACGCGGGCTCATCATCGGCCGCTGGCTGGAACAGGCGGGCCGGCGGCGGCGCCGGTACTACCGTCTCACGCCGGCTGGACGCCGCGTGCTTGCCGAGCAGCGCGACGTCTGGGGTGCATTCGTGCTGGCCCTGCAGCGCGTGGCGGGAGTCAGAGCCGTCGAACCTTGATTCTGGAGATCTGATGATGACGGATTGGACAGGGGTGGTCCGCCGGCATCTGCGGCACGCCGCGGACAATCCGGCACGCGAAGCAGAGATCGTCGAGGAACTGGCGCAGCACTTGGCCCAGCGGGAGGAGGAGTTTCTGGCCGCCGGCCTGGATCCCAAGGCCGGCCGCAGGCGCGTGCTCGAGGAATGGCCGGAGTGGCAGCACCTTGCCGCCGAGATCCGCCGATCCGATCGACCGCGCCGCATGGCCCCCACGCCACCGCCGATGCCATTTCATCCCTTGAGTGCATTCTGGCAGGACCTTCGCTACGCGCTGCGCAGGCTCAGGCGTGCGCCCGGCTTCACTCTTTCGGTCGCCCTGCTGCTTGCGCTGGGCATTGGCGGTGGTACGGCTGTCTTCAGCGTGCTCAAGGCTATTGTCCTCGATCCATTGCCGTACCCCGAGCCTAGCCGGCTGGTGGTGGCCTGGACAACCCCTCCCAATGAACGATGGACCCAACCGCTGTCGTACCCCGACTACCTGGATTGGCGTGAGCGTACTCAATCTTTCGCCGAACTTGGTCTCCAAACCCTGGAGTGGACCAGCCTGGGAGGCGGGGACTACCCGGATAGAGTGAAAGCGGTGGTCTGCACGGCCAGCTTCCTGCGGGCGCTCGGCGTCGGCCCTGCGTTCGGACGCTTTTTCTCCGATGAGGAGGAACGGCAACGGGCGCATGTGCTGGTGCTGGGACATGGTCTCTGGACACGCCGGTTCGGTGCCGACCCGACGATCATCGGAAGCCAGGTGATGCTGAACGGCGCCGCATTTATAGTCATCGGCGTGATGCCGCCCGGCTTCGAGAGCCCCCGTCCCTGGTTCACCGACGGCGGCGGCGAGTTCTGGATTCCGCTGGATCCGAAGGCCGATGCGGATACGCGGGATAGGCACTGGCTGTTCGGCCTGGGAAGGCTCGCTCCGGGGTTCTCACGCGATGCTGCCGAACGCGACGCCATAAGCGTCGCTGCAGGGCTGGCGCGCGAGCATCCGCAGACTAACACGCGCGTGACGGCCTGGCTGCAGCCGCTGGCCGACCGCATCACCGGCGATGTGCAGCGGCCGCTCTGGTTTCTCTTTGCCGCGATGGGCGTCCTCATGGTCATCTGTGCGGCCAATGTGGCAGGCCTGTTCCTTGCCCGGGCTTCCGCGCAGCAGGCGGAGGCAGGCATTCGCATCTCACTGGGAGCATCGCCACTGCGGCTCGCGTCGCAGGTCGTCACCGAGAGCCTCGTGGTCTCGGCGATCGGGGGAACAGCGGGCGTCCTCGCCGCCTGGTGGGGGAATGGCGCGCTCAAGGGCATGATTCCGCCAACCATGCAGCGGACGGCCGGAATCGGCATTGACGTGGGTGTCCTGGCCTTTGCGGCAGGGGTGACGGTCCTTTGCGGCGTTCTCGCCGGGCTTGCACCTGTGTTGGCGCCGGCAGGCAGCTATCCGGCCCGAGCCCTCCGCGTGGGACAGCGGGCCCAAATCGGGACGCGGGGATCGGTACGCCTGCAGACCATCCTGGTTGTCGCCGAATTTTCGTTGATCCTCGCGCTTGCCCATGGCTGCGTGCTTATGCTGCAGAGCTACCGCAACGTCACCCGGATGCCCGTCGGATTCGATACGAACCGCGTCGTGACGGTCGGCATCAGCCTGCAGGGCCCGGAATACGCGGATATGGCTGCGGCCCAAGTAGCGTTCTGGGAGCGGTTGGTGGATGAGATTCGGGCGATGGCAGGCGTCGAGACTGTGGGCGTCACCACAAAACTCCCGCTCAACGGAGGCACGAACGGTTCCTATCTGGTCGAAGGCCAACGTTTTGATCCGAGCGCCGAACGACCCGTCGTCGAGCGCTCATTCGTGACACCGGAGTACTTTGATGCTGCCGGTATTCCGATTGTCGCCGGCCGGACGCAGACACCTTCGGACCAGCAGGAAAACGAGTACGGTGTCGTCGTCAATGAGGCGTTCGCGAGGATGTACTGGCCCGGCCGGAACCCGCTCGGCAAGCGGCTCTACCCCAACATAGCAGTCCGGACGTGGGGTGCCACAATTGTCGGCGTTGTCGGCGATGTGCGTCAGTGGGGGCTCGAGCGTCCGCCCCTGCCCGAGGTTTACCTGCCGTTGCGGGCTACCACGAGGAACACAAGATATCTGGTGATTCGGACCACGGCGTCGAAGGCCTCGCTCGAGCAGGCAATCCGCAAGGCTGTGGCGTCGATTGACTCCAGGCAGGCCGTCTCGACGCTGCGAACGTTTGGCGAGATGGTTGCAGGTGACACATCCCGACGCCGCTTTCAGACACTGCTGGTTGCGCTGTTTGCGCTGGTCGGCCTGGCCACGGTGCTCGGCGGCGTGCACGGCCTGTTGTCGTGGCAGGTGACGCAGCGCACGCGGGAGTTCGGCGTCCGGATGGCGCTTGGCGCCGATCCCTGGAGTCTGGTTCGTGCGGTTGTCATGAGAGGTTTGCTGCTCGCCGGGTTGGGCATTGCGATCGGATCCTGCTTGGCAATCGGCACCTCCCGGGCCGCCGGGAGTCTGCTGTTCGGCGTAAGTCCGAGGAACCCGGTCTCGCTGGCTGTTGTAGCCGTGCTGATGGTGGTTGTTGGCGCCCTCGGCTCGGCACTCCCCGCCTGGCGGGCCGCGCGCGTGGACCCGGTTGTGGCGCTAAGCGCCGAATAAACCGTCCTGATGCGGAGAATACGGAGATCCACCCTTCCTCGCATCTTCGACGCGTGTCCAAGTTCTTCCACCAGCAGGCCGCTTTCGTGTAGCAAAAACGTGGACATCCATTGTCATGTGGATAAGTCCATGTGTGTTCCCACTCTCCTTATTTTGCGAGCGGCCCAAGCAGCACCTGCGGATCCCAACCCGTTAAATGTGTCCAGAGAATGCCATCGTATGTGAAGAGTCCTTTGCCCGCGCCGAAATCTACCGCCAGCTTTCCTGACCATTCGATTCCCGCTTCTGGATTCCATGCGGACAGCATCGTCCACGACGCGCCGTTGTAGTAGAACAGCCCCTTGCCCGATCCAAAATCGATTACGAGATTGCTTCCCCACTTGACCAACATCTCAGGGTTCCAGCCGGTCAGTAAGGTCCAAGTGCTCCCATTGTAGTTGTACAGGCCAAGGCCCGGCCCAAAGTCTATGGCCAGACCTCCCGTCCATGCCAACATTCCTTCTGGATCCCAACTCGTCAGCATTGTCCAGGTTGTGCCGTTGTACAGGAACAGACCCTTGCCGGCGCCAAAATCGAGGACCAGGCTGGAATTCCACCTAAGCATGTTCTCGGGATTCCAACCAGTCAGGTAGGCCCAGGAACTGCCATTGTAATTGTAGAATCCCTTACCGGCGCCGAAATCAACCGCCAGGCCACCGGCCCATTCGGTTACCAAACCGGGGTCCCAGCCCGAGAGCTGAATCCAGGTGGCACCGTTGTATTGGAACAGTCCCTTGCCCGCGCCGAAATCCAGAACCAGGTTCGATCCCCACCTGACCATACTCTCCGGATTCCAGCCTGTAAGGTATGTCCAGGTGGTCCCGCTGTAATTGAAGAGCCCCTTGCCGGGACCGAAATCAACGGCGAGCCCGCCCGCCCACTCGACAACCTGCCCGGGATCCCAGCCTGAAAGGGAACTCCACGACGTGCCGTCGTAGGAGAAAAGCCCCCTACCGGAACCGAAATCGATAAGAAGCCGCTCATCCTTGATCGTTACGGTGGCCGACGAGGGGCTGCCCACCGTGTAGCCGGTTCCGGCAACCAGCGTAACGATCATCGTCTCGTCGCCCTCGATGCTGCTGTCTTTGGTTACACTTACAGTTATCGTTGCCGTTGCCGAACCCGCGGCAAAGGCCACTGTCGTGCCAATCGAGGCATAATCCGAACCGCCAATCGCGGTGCCGCCGGCTGTGAAGTTCACGGTCAATGCACTTGCCGTTGATCCTGTTCGGCTAATTGTAAAAGTCCCCGTTCCCTGGCCGGTGCCTGATTCGCCGGCGGCTGCATCTGTCGCCAGCGCCGTGATTACAGGGTAATCAACAGCGTCATCGTCCTTTATGATCACAGTGGCCGACGAGGGGCTGCCCACGGCGTAACCGGTTCCGCTGGCCAGCGTCACGACCACCGTTTCCTCACCTTCAATGCCGCTGTCATCGATCACGCTCACGGTTTTCGTCGATATTGCCGATCCCGCGCCAAACGTCACCGTTGTGCCGAGTGAGGAGTAATCGGTAGCGCCGGTTGCAGTGCCCCCGGCCGTGAAATTTACCGTCAACGCGGCCGCTGTCGGCCCCGTCCGGTTGAATGTGAACGTCCCTGTTCCCTGGCCGGTGCCCGGTTCGCCGGCGGTTGCGTCTGTAGCCGTAACCGTGATCACCGGAAGATCATCATCCTTGATTGTTACAGTCGCCGAGGACGGGCCGCCCACGGTGTAACCGGTCCCGCCAGCCAACGTTACGATCACTGTCTCGTCCCCTTCGATGCCGCTGTCATCGACCACGCCCACGGTTTTCGTCGATATTGCCGATCCTGCGGTAAATGTCACCGTTGTGCCAAGCGAGGAGTAATCGGTACTACTGGTTGCAGTGCCGCCGACCATGAAATTCACCGTCAACGCGGCCGCTGTCGGCCCCGTCCGGTTGAATGTGAACGTCCCTGTTCCCTGGCCGGTGCCCGGTTCGCCGGCGGTTGTGTCCGTAGCCGTCACCGTGATCACCGGATAATCATCATCCTTGATTGTTACAGTTGCCGAGGACGGGCTGCCCACGGTGTAACCGGTCCCGCCAGCCAACGTTACGATCACTGTCTCGTCCCCTTCGATGCCGCTGTCATCGATCACGCTCACGGTTTTCGTCGATATTGCCGATCCTGCGGTAAATGTCACCGTTGTGCCAAGCGAGGAGTAATCGGTACTACTGGTTGCAGTGCCGCCGACCATGAAATTCACCGTCAACGCGGCTGATGTCGGCCCTGTCCTGCTGAAGGTGAAAGTCCCCGTCCCTTGACCGGAGCCAGGCTCACCGGCGGTCGCGTCGGTGGCTGCAATGCTTATGCTGGGGATTGACGTGACTGCGATGGTTTGCCGGCTGAACGCATAGTTATTGCTAAAAGGGAAAGACGATTGTTCTACACCGGCATCATCACGAATATATGCGCCCAAGTAATAATTGCCAGCCGGAACGGTGACAGGTACCAAAAATGTCCTTTGCACTGAGCCGGGATCAAAATACGAAAAGCGATTTAAGGATGCATAAGTGCTCGTGCCGAGGTAGTAGTAAGTGGCCAGGTAGTTTCGAGCCGTAGCGAGATACCGTTCGACCGTCGGCGTAGCAATAGCGTTGGTGCCGACGTTCTCAAGATGGTAGTTGTTGACGGCAAGGGTGCTGCCGGCTGCAACGCTCGAAGGTATGGTTGCATCGGTCCAACTCTGGGATCCAGAGGAATAGAAGAGATATATCGCTAAATCCGTGATACTGACTGCATTGGCCGGATATTCTGCGCGGATGCCCTCTGCATCGTCCGCAAAGGGCATGCTGAAGGCACGAAGCGCGGCTGGCGGATAGTTCATTACCGAAAGATAGTCGAATTGGTGCTCCAATCCATGCATGTGACCCAGTTCATGAGTCATGGTACGGCGAAAGCACCTTGCTGTGCTTCCGTCATATACCCACTCGTCATCGAGCGTCCAACTCCAGGCGGGATTGAGAGCGATATCGGCTTCGATGATCCAACCGAGGATATCGTACTGGAGAAAGCAGACGGCAAGCGGATTGTCCATCGACTCCCACGTATCGCCGTATACGCTCTGGAGATCAGCCGAGTTCGGCCAGCCAGCGAGATCAAAACGCCCGTTTCCCCAACCATATGTCCCGCTCGGCGTGGTATAAACCCGAAATACGTTCGCAGCGTAGTAGTTCCATTTCGACATCTGATATTCGTCCTCGGGGGACCAGGGGGCAAAACTGTCGGGGAAGTTGTCGACCACAATCGGCAGGTGTGCCCGATGGAATGATGAATAAGATAGTTGTTCATCCTGGGGCGTTGCAGTTTCGCGGGATCCCGCGGGGGGCGTGCTGGTAGGGGTTTCGTTTAGCCATAATGTTCCACCAGATTCTGGCTTCTTGGAAAACGGCCTGATAATGCGCGGATCTCCGTCAGCATCAGGAGTGCGTATTTCTGAGGGTTTGGCTTTGATCGATGCGATGTTTGATCGAAGCCACCCCACAAATGCGGCCAGATCCGCCTGGGCATCTCCATCGGCTCTGGATACGATATCGCGGCGCCGCAACACCTGCCCCCTGGCACTCAAAACGAGAGTCTGGCCGTTGTGATCGTGAACCAGTGCAGGGCCCCCCCGCACTTCGGATGAAACACTGAAGAGACCCTCGTTGAAACCGACCAGAGGCGAGAAACCGCCGTTCCTCCAGCCCGGACGGAGCATGACGACCAGTCGCTCGCCCATCAGCGGCAGGCGCATGTCGCTGATGGTCTGCGTTTGCCCATCGAGGGTGCCGCCCCAAAAGGTCAGTACAAGGCTCCTGCCGATACTCTCTCCTTTTGGAGGCGCATAAAGAACCTCCTCCACGCTAAGGGTATAATCTGTTTCCATCCAGCGCCGTGACAAATCTCTCCACCGCGACTGCTTGCCTGTGATTGTTCCCAGCACTATCGCATCGGCCTGGCGCACGGTTTCATTCAGATTCCGGGGCACTACCTGTGTAGCCATGGCTATCCCACTGCCAACAATGCCAGTCAACAGGAGGAATGCCGCTGTCAGGAGGAATCGAATAGAACACGAGAATCCTGATGAGGATACGGCCCGATTATGCCTCATCAGCATGAGTTTGATCAGTCCGGCAGTGGCTTGCAGCCTTGTGCAGTTACGCGATCGTGAGGACGCCCAACTAAGGCGATTCCGCAAACCAACAGGAAGTCCCGGCATTTGGCAGCTCAACATTATGCTCATAGAATTCATTAGCCTCCGCTTGTGAATCGTGCGCCCTGATTCTTCCGACTGGTGCCTCAGAGGGCTTAGGGGTTCCTGGCAAAGGTGATTGACGCTGCGAAGCAGATCTGAGTCGGCACCTTGGCAAACAGCGACATCGCGCGGGCAAGATCTTTTGGCGTCGTCAATTGCGAACGCGCAGACGTGTGCTCTGTTGCGCCGCAGCGGCCAGCCGTTTTTGGTATCAAATCCACTCGATCAAAAGAGGTACTCGTTTGTGCACTTGAGCCCCGCGTTGATACGCACCTCTCTCACATTGGCCCTGCAAATCCAATAGACTTCCTGGGACAAATCTGCTGCCTTGCAGCCAACCAAGCGACTCTGCATACCGAGGGGGTTGTCAAGAAATAGATCTCTTTTGCAGTCAAGCACAATTATTCCTGGCATGCAACCAAAAACGGAATCTGAGCATCGGGATCATCGCGCCAGGATAAGCACTGGGTGGCCTGTGATGAAGAAACCATGCTCACGCCAAGAGGCCGTCTTTGTGTGGCCAGGAATTCTGTCTCGCGGATCTATGATCACCGAGTCTGAGAGGGTCGTTTTCGAGCGACCATGCGCACGTGACCGGTGGGCAGGCCGCCTCAATCTCCATAATCATTCACTTCCCGGTAGAGCAGAATCTCAAAATCCCGAAACAGCTCCCGCAAAGCCCCGGGTGCCGGGGCATGAATCCCGGGAGGGAACGGATTTTCCTTGCGTTGGACAACATGCTCGAAAACTATGTAGCCGCCCTGACGGAGAGAGCTTTTCAAGCGCTCCAGAAAAGCCGAATTCTCCACGGGTGCCCACGACAGGATCATGACCAACAGATCCCACCGCTCCCGGCCGAAATCGTAGGCTTCATACGAGGTCTTCACCGTCTCGACTTTCACACCGGCCTTCTCGGCGTTCGCGCGCATGACCGCGAGGCCCTCGGCCGAAAGGTCGATCCCGGTGACATTCCAGCCCAACCTGGCGAGGTGGAGCGCATTCCGGCCCATGCCAGCGCCGACGTCGAGCGCATTTCCTTCGGGGCGGATCCCCTTCATGGCTTCCACCAAAAAAGCATTAGGCGAAGTCCTGAACCCGTCTTGTTCCAAGTCGCCGGTTAAGGGCTTGCCATAGAGGGGATCATAGATCATCTCGATCCCTTCCGGCTGTTCGGTGAACTGCCCGCGGAGAATTCCCAACCGGAGCCGGATCTCCGGCGCCGGCATGCCTTCCTTGTCCAGGCTCACGGCATAATCCCTTAGCGAATTGCCGCTCTTGGCGGTCTTGACCCAAGCCAGGTAGGCCTCCCATAAAGAGCGCACCTTCTGCCGGTCCTGTGATTCCGGAGCATCGGGTACCATCGGCCGGAGGATGAAGATATTGTCTTCTTTGAGCCGGTCTTCGATAACCGCATCCAGCTGGAAACCGGCCTCCTTTGCCTCCTGGCCTACTCGCTCCCGCGTCAGCACGCGCGCGGATTTTTCGGTGTTCGCCGGTTTTGGTTCTGCCATCACGACGAATCCCCAGGGCTTCAGGGAGGGCATCAGACTCTTCAGCAGCGGGACCGGCTTCCCCACATGGTGGAAGACATAGGCCATGAACACCAGGTCCAGGCTGTTACGCGGAAAACGTGCGTCATCGACAAGCCCTGTGATGACCTCCACGTTGGGGATGCCCTGGCGTTTGCACCGCTCCTTCAGGTACTCGATAGCTGCCGGGTCGATATCGTTGGCGTAGATTCTTCCCGTATCGCCCACACGCGCCGCCAGGTGTACCGTCACGCGTCCCCGGCCTGCCCCTACTTCGCCGATGATCATGCCGGGCCTCAAGCCGATGATGTCCATGACCAATTCCGGCGGTTGGACGGCATTGGCGGATTGTTCTCGCGGTTCTGCGAGTTGGCTTGCGGCCGCAGGTGTTTTTGCAGGGTATTGTGCCGCCAGGACGGCGGCAATAGCGCTAAGCAAAATCGTGTTCTGCATCGGAGTCCTCCACGTCTGTATACGTCCGGGGATCCGATCGAGTTTCCCGTTATGTCAATTCGATCCGAGCTGTCAGGAAAAGGTCATCCACGGGCATTCGTCTTTGAGGTCGCAGCCCCGGCACCCGACCCACCGGGCGATCAGCGGGATTGCTGCGAACGCGATGACGCAGAATGCCGCCAGCAGGATTGCGGTCGAGCGGGGGGCGCCCTGCCACAGGAGCCAGGCACCCGCGACGGGAGGGACAAAAAAGCATGGGAACATGATGCCGATATTGGCGCGAAAGACCGAACGGAACTCTCGGCCCTGCCTGCTCCTGAACAAAAGCGGCGCCACGACGCCGTAGCCGCACGGACACGCGCGGGTATTGAAGTGGTGGCACCAGGGGCAGATGCGACCCCAGAAGGCCACGATCGCCAGGCCGCAGTAGGCGAGATAGGCCGCGCCGGGCAGCCATCCGAGATGCCACATCAGAATGGTGCCGAGCACAAACATGGCGGCGGTCGGGACGTTGTCGAGAAGTATTACCCACCATGCGACGACGCGCTCACATGCAACATGTATCCCGCACTCCAGGGGAGTGTCGTTGGATTTAGTGGTCATCTGTACCTGCTCCGAAAATACCGACCTCAGACTCCCGACATCCGACCTCAGACCTGCGTCCGGCGATGGGTGCGCCGTGGTACGTAGGCTCCGGCCGCCGGCGCCCACTTGGCCGGCTGTTTTCATGCCCGCGGGTACGCCATAGGCCCGTGCACCACTGTTCCGAAAATAGACCGAAAGCCCAGGATGTCGGGATCGGGATCGAAAGCTTATCTGAACGATTCCGATTCCGACCCCGAACGTTTTTGTGCGTCACTGCGCACACCGGAGCCGCATGAGAGGGGCTCAATTCCCGATTTCCGCCATGCGACTGGCGGCTCACTTCTTGTTTGACGGCGCCGCGGCGGCCTCCTTCTTGAACAGGCTGCTGACATCACGTGCGCCCCGCTCGAGGAAGGGCACGCCCTTATCCATCCACGCCGGTCTCGGTTTGCCGAGCAGGTAGTGGTCAAAAAACTCGTCCATGTGGACGGTCCAGAACTTCTGGTTATCGCGGTTTCCCAGGCTGTGCGCCTCACCGTTGAAGTTGAACATGTAGGCTTCCTTGCCCAGCCGGCGTAGCGCCGTGTTGAACTCGATGCCCTGGTACCACGGCACGGCGGTATCCCCGTCGTTGTGAATCGTGAGATACGGCGTGTGGACGCGCTCGACCCAGAAGATCGGCGAGTTTTCGATGTACTGCAGCGGCGCATCCCAGGGGGGCGCGCCGATGCGGCTCTGGCCTTTCTCGTACTGCATCTGGCGCACCACGCCGGTGCCCCAGCGGATGCCGCCGTACGCGCTGATCATATTCGACACCGACGCCCCGGCTTCCACGGCGGCGAAGATGTTCGTCTGGGTGATCATGTAGGTGATCTGGTAGCCGCCCCACGAATGCCCCTGGATGCCGATGCGCTTCGGATCGATATAGCCCTGGGCGACGACGGCATTGATGGCGGGGATGACGCATTTCATCGCGCTCTGGCCCGGATATCCGGTCTCGTAGGTGATGTCCGGCTCGAGGACGATATAGCCGTTGCTGACGTAGCGGGTGACGTTGAGGCTCGTTCCGACGTTCGGTGCGCGGTAGCCGTGCAGGCCGTCGGACAGTTCCTCGTAGATATATACCATCAACGGATACTTCTTTGCCGGATCGAAGTTCTCCGGTTTGATGAGCAGGGCATCCAATGTCTTGCCGTCGCCGTTGACGTACCGCATCTTCTCCGCTTTGCCCCAGATGAATTCGGCCTGTTGCGGATTCGCGTTCGACACTTTTCTGGGGGCCGTGAAGTTCGTATCGCTGACCCAGAGGTCGGGGAACTCGTCAAAGCGGCCGGCCGTGAAGACCACCACATCGGCGTTTTTCGCCTTCGTCGGCAGGCCCATGGCTTTGTCCATCATGAAGATCTTCTCGGGCACGGCCGGCCCGGTCAGGTTCACCCGGTAGTACCCGGTCGCCCTGGTATCGTCGTCGGTGGTTGACAGCAGCAGCGGCTTGTTGGCGGGAATCGCGCGCTCGGATCCGCCCCCGCCGCGTCCGCCCCCGGCACCACCGCCCCCGCCGCGTCCGCCGAATCCGCCCCCGGCGCCCTCATCGATCGGACGATACCGGAACACAAGGTTCCGCTTCCGGCCTTCGCCGCTGGTCACCATGCGTGCTCCGGTTCCGTCCGGGCGGATCTCCCAGATATCGAACTCGTCGTAGAGCAGCACGGATTTGTCGTCGTCGGTCCAGCCTGCCGACCCGAGGGCAGGCGGCAGGTCGGGGGTATCGTGAGTCCGGTCGGAAAACTTTACCGGCAGCTTCGCCGTCAGATTCGTGCGCGCGCCGTCGCTGACGCGGTAGGTGAACCAATGCCCGGAGGGCTCGTCGAAATAGAGCACATAATTGGCCCCGGGTGAGAGCGACATGCTGCCGTTGTAGTGCTCCAGTATCCTGCGGCTGGTGCCATTCCGCAGGTCGACGAGGTAGATGTCGTTGTAGGAGGTGTCCCACGAGATTTCCTGCTGATAGGGAATCCCCGAGGTCCCGAGGGCGCGCGCCGGATTCTCGCCGGGATTGACAGTCGGCAGGTCGGGCGTGGCCAGCTGGACGAATCGTTTGTCATTCAGGAATATGACCGCGCTGAAGTTCCGGTTGCGGTCCTGATTCGCGCGGTTCTGCTGATTCGGCTGCAGCAGCGGGTCCCTGTAGGACCAAAGGTCAACGCGCAGCGGCGCCTTCGCGCCCGGCGCTGCGGGCGGCGCAGGCGGCGGCGCCGTGCCGAGGAAGAGTCGCGCGCCATCGCGCGAAAAGCGCGGCGCGGCGTTTTCGCTCACGGCCATGCCGGCGGGCACGCCCCGGGTCGCCGCAGAAACCAGTTCCATCGCTTCGGCATCTCCCGCCTTCCAGTGATAGAGGCGATAGGGCGACACTTCCTTTTCGTATTCCGCCTGGTCGCTTAAAAACGCCAACTGGCGGCCGGCGTCATCAAAGACGAGGTTCCGGTAGTTTCCCTTTCCTTTGTGGAGATTGATCACCGAGCCGTCGCTCATCTTGCGCGCAAACGCGCCGTCGCCTTCAGGCTTCGCGGAGGACACGGCATATGCCAGCCACGAGCCGTCTTTGTTCCACTGGTAGTCGGTCACTTCCGCTATCGTGATTTCTTCCCCGGTGACGAGATTGCGCAGGATGAGATCGGTTCCGGGATCCTTCCGTTTCTCCCGTGGTGCGCCCGGCGTGGTTTGTGCACCTGCTGCGGGCGCCGCCGGCGCAGCCGCTCCACCGCCGCCCGCCCGGCCGCCACGGCCTCCCCTGCCGGCCCCCGCGGCCGCTGCCTTGTGGTATGCGAGCCAGGTCGACGAGTCTTCCGGCAGGCGGAAATTGCTGATGCGTTCGGCGACGGTCACCTTGCCGTCCGGCAGTGCCATGATCCCCATGGAGTTTCTTGCCCCGCTGCCGGCGCCCCGGCCGGCCGGGCCTCTGGCGCCGGCCGGCGTCTGGCCAGCCTCGGGCTGAGCAGCGCCTGCACCCTCCTCGGGCTGGGCCGATTCATCCGCTCTCGGAGGCGCGATCGTGAAGATGACGAACCTGCCGTCGGGTGTGAACGTGGGGGTGTTCCCCCGCGGGTGCCGCAACTCCTGACCGCTCTTGAGATTCCGTACGACGAGCTCGCCATCCTCGCCCTGCGATGTGAGGGCATAGGCCAGCCATTGGCCGTCCGCCGACAAACGCGTGCCGCCGATCGACCGCCAGTAGTCGTACACATCGTACGACAGAGGACGCTTGACGGGTGCCTGCGCGGTGAATAACCACTGGACGGAAAACAACACAAGAACGGCGCCGCACAATATCATGTACGGCCGCCACCGCAGCGTATGACGCATGGAAACCTCCTGATCATCAACTAGCAAAAACAACGTGCAGAAGCACAGGCTGCTGCAGTGCAGATGCCATTGCCCCTAGTTGCCGAACATGCCTAAGACATGATGGCAGCGGATGCCTGCAGATATCCTGATTTCTTCAAGCTCGCAGGCATACCGACGGGACCGTGCCCGAGTCTGGTTGAGTTCTTCAGGCTCTTGCCGGCCGGTCGCAGAATAGCAGGAGAGGGAATGGAAATCACCCGGAATTGTTCCAGCTGCGCCCGATGATCTGTTCCTGAATTTTTTCTCCAATCACGCGACGTTAATCCATGATTGGAAGTCCGGCCGGCGCGTGGCGACGGTAACCAGGTAGGGATTCAGGAAACTGCGGGCGAGGAATGACAGCGGTTTGAGATCGATCACATTGAGCCAGAACCTCATGGCCGGCGCCAGCATTCGTCCGTACCAGTGCGCGCCCACCTTCTGGAAGCTCAACCTGCGGACCGGCGACAGCGAGATCAATCTCATGCGCGGATCTGCTTCCCGAAAGTAGGCTGCGATCTCCGGGTAGCGCGGCAGCATGTCGCCGCCGGGCAGGTGCCAGCGGATACTGCCGGCCTCGCCGCCGTGCCAGAAATCAGCCGGGAAAGCGCCGTTCGGATGGTCCAGAAGGATGAAGCCGTCGGATTTCAGCACCCGGACAAGTTCTCGCACGAACCGGCGCCTTTGGACGTGGCAGTCGGCCAGCCGGTACGAAAGGTACCCATCCTCCGCTTCCTCCTCGTGGATTCCCAGATGCTCGACGAGCCCGGAGGACAGCACGGCATCGAAGGCGGCATCCGCGAACGGAATCCGAAGGGCGTCGGCCGACAGCAGACAGGCACGCGCCTGCCTTTGTCCCCATTGACGGTGCCGTGAGCGGCCGGCGTCGATCCCCCAGGCGTCCATGCCCTGCGCGCGCAGCATGTCCACGGAAAGGCCGCTGCCGCAGCCGCAGTCGAGTACAGCGAGGTTGTGCAGATCCCTGCCGGCAAGGAGGGCATAGCGCCGGATCATGGGGATTATGAGGTTGTCCATACGCGCGGCGACTCCCTCAGCCTCCTGTTCGAGGATCGCCCGCTGCCTGAAATCATCTTCGTCCAGATCAAAATCCGGGAACTCTCCTCCCTGAAGAAAATCCAGCCCGCCGGCAGACAGGCGGGGGTAAGTCTCCCCGCAGCGGCAGAGGGCAGCGACGCACTCTGCGGGCTCCAACGCGGACCCGCACTTCGGACATACCAGCATGACGCATTCTAGCACGCTCCCGGGAGGAACGGTTTTTCATTGCGCGCCTCGGGGGGCTGAAATAGAATACGCAGTTTCATCGGAGCCGCCCTACAGGCTCCGCTGAGTGCACTCTTTATTCACTATGGACGAATCCCCGGGCTGTGTAGGGCGATTCGGGGAAGGGGAAGTCACGTGAAGATACATGAGTATCAAGCCAAGAAAATCCTAGCTCAGTTCGGGGTCCCCATCCCCCGCGGCGAGGTTGCGTCGAGTCCCTACGAAGTCTATGACATTGCCAGCCGTCTCAGCGGGACCGTCGTGGTGAAGGCGCAGATTCACGCCGGCGGGCGCGGCAAGGGGGGCGGTGTCAAGCTCGCAAACAGTCCCGCGGAAGCCGAGAAACTCGCGCACCAGATCATCGGCATGAATCTGGTAACCCATCAGACCGGGCCCGAAGGCCGGACGGTCAGGCGGGTGTTGATCGAAGAAGGCATGCGCATCAAGAAGGAATACTATCTGGGTATCGTCATCGATCGCAGCAGCCAGCGCCCTGTCTTCATGACGTCCACGGAAGGGGGCATGGATATCGAGAAGGTGGCCGCGGAAACGCCCCATCTGATCCACAAGGAATACATCGATCCGGCCGTGGGCTTCCAGGGATTCAACGCCCGTCGTCTGGCAATCGGTCTGGGGCTTACCGGCGAACTGCTCGGTCCTGCAATCAAGTTCATGACTGCGCTCTACCGGGCCTTTGAAGCCATGGATGCGTCGCTCGTGGAGATCAATCCGTTCCTGCTTACCGAGGACGGCAGGCTGCTCGCGCTGGACGCCAAGATCAACTTCGACGACAACGCGGTCTACCGTCACGAGGAGCTGATGGAATTGCGCGACTACTACGAGGAAGATCCGCTGGAGATCCAGGCCTCGCGCTACGGGATCAACTACGTCCGTCTCGACGGCACGATCGGCTGCATGGTGAACGGTGCGGGCCTTGCCATGGCGACGATGGATATCGTCAAACTCGCGGGCGGCAATCCGGCCAATTTCCTCGATGTGGGCGGCGGCGCTACTGCCGAGCAGGTACGCAACGCGTTTCAGATCCTGTTGGGTGACAAGAACGTGAAAGCAGTCCTCATCAACATCTTCGGCGGCATCATGCGTTGTGACATTGTCGCCAGCGGTGTCGTGGAGGCGGCGAAATCCATGGGTGTTTCCGTTCCCATGGTGGTCAGACTCGAGGGGACGAACGTCGAACGCGGCCAGGAGATCCTGCGGACCTCCGGGCTCCGGTTCACGGTCGCCGACGGCATGAAAGACGCTGCGGAAAAAGTCGTTGCACTGGCTAAATCATAAGGAGAATTGCCTTGTCTATACTTGTTGACAAAAACACTCGTCTGGCAGTGCAGGGAATTACGGGACGGGAAGGAACGTTTCATACCCAGCAGTGCATGGCCTATGGTACCAAAGTGGTGGCAGGCGTGAGTCCCGGCAAGGGCGGCAAATCGCACGAGGGCGTTCCCGTATTCAACTCGGTCGAGGAAGCGATCTCCAAGGCGGGCGCCAACGCGACGGTCATTTTTGTCCCGCCCCCGGGTGCCGCCGATGCCATCATGGAAGCCATCGCGGCCGAGGTTCCCCTGATCGTCTGCATTACCGAAGGGATTCCCACCCTTGATATGGTTCGCGTTTCATCCCTGCTCGCCCGTTCGAAAAGCAGGCTGATCGGGCCGAACTGCCCCGGCATCATCTCGCCGGGCAAATGCAAGATCGGCATCATGCCCGGCAGCATATTCAAGGAAGGGAACGTAGGCGTCGTATCCCGGAGCGGCACGCTGACGTACGAAGGAGTCGGGCAACTGACAAGCCGGGGCCTCGGGCAGTCGACCTGCATGGGAATCGGTGGTGATCCGATCATCGGCACCAACTTCATCGACGCGCTCGCCCTGTTCAACGCGGACCCGGACACCCACGCCATTGTCATGATGGGTGAGATCGGCGGCACAGCCGAAGAGGAAGCGTCCGCCTATATCCAGCAGTATGTGAAAAAGCCTGTGATCGGGTTTATTGCCGGACAAACGGCGCCCCCGGGACGCAGGATGGGGCACGCCGGCGCTATCATCTCGGGCGGCAAGGGGACTGCGGCCGAGAAGATGGCCGCCATGAAAAAGGCCGGTCTTCACGTTGTAACCAGTCCCGCCGATATCGGCGAGGCTGTGGCCAAGGCGCTGAAGGGGGGGCGATGATCGAGCAGACTCTCGCCATCATCAAACCGGACGGAGTCGCACGAAACCTGGTCGGCACGATCCTGCAGAGGATCGAAGCGCGTGGCCTGAAGATCACGGCACTCAAGATGACCCACCTTTCCAAAAAACAGGCGGAGGGATTCTATGCCGTGCACAAATCGAAGCCGTTTTTCGAAGGCCTGACTGCTTTCATGTCGGAAGGGCCGGTGGTCCTGATGATCCTGTCGGGCGAGGGTGCCATTGCAGCCTGGCGCGATCTCATGGGAGCCACCGACCCGGCGAAGGCCGCGCAGGGAACCATACGCGGGGAGTTCGGCATGTCTATCGAACGAAACACCACGCATGGCTCCGACGCGCCGGAGACGGCGGCCTTCGAAACCGCCTACTTCTTTAATCAGCTGGAGACCTGCAACTGAAACGGAACCTTGCGAATCTGTAGTGTGAGCCCCGGGATCTTTCCTTCGCGCCTGTGGACGACCCTCGACGTCCAGTTTTGAGGGAAGGAAGGAGGAAACCGGGCTCACGGGAGAATCCATGGGCTCGTTGGGTCGATTGCTGATCACGCTTGGGATCGTATTCGTCATACTGGGCATTCTGCTCAGCTTTGCCAATTTCTTTGCTTTCCTCCGGCTTGGCCGGCTCCCTGGAGACATAATCATCAAACGGGAAAACTTCTCCATCTATTTCCCGATCACTACCTGCATCCTGATCAGCCTCATCGTCACCCTGATCCTGTACCTGCTGAAGAAATAGCCAACCTCCGCTTTTAAGAGTGGTTGAGATAGAAAAACGCCACGGATTCCACTGATTCCACTGATTTTTTATAAGAACTTCGATCACGTGCCATGACTGGCTGTTAGATACAATGGAGGCTGCAATGCTCTATGAAGAACCTTCAGGCGCAATTATCGGCGCTGCAATAGAGGTGCACAAACTACTGGGATCCGGATTCCTCGAATCCGTTTATGAGCACGCCTTGGCATCGGAACTAACCGAGCGTCAAACACCGTTTGAACGCCAAGTGCCGATCTCCGTTACATATAAGGATGCACCGGTAGGGGAATACCGGGCTGATTTCCTCGTCGATCGCAAGATCATACTGGAAATCAAGGCAGCCGCAGCACTTAATGCGGAACACTACGCGCAAGTCCTGCATTATCTGACCGCCACAGGACTAAGACTGGCTCTACTCCTCAATTTCGGTTCCAGATCGCTCCAAGTCAAACGCATCATCCGCTAGGTCTAAGAAATCCGTGGAATCTGTGGAATCCGTGGCGTTTTTTGGGGCTTCTCCAATTCGAAACTCACTTCCGATTGCCTGCATATAAGGCGGGTTCGTTGACAGTCCCGGAGCCGGGGCATATATTTACGCCGCATGGAGATCAATTCTGAAAACCGCGGCAGTTTTTCCCCTTTAGAGATGGCAGTTCTGGACGCATTGCGAAGCGTCAAGGATCCGGATCTTTACAAAGACATTGTGGCTCTTGGTTTTATCAAGGAGCTGAAAGCCGATTCGGGCAAGGTCTCTTTCACAATCGAGTTGACGACACCCGCTTGCCCCGTCAGGAAGCAGATGGAGGATCAAGCTCGGGAAGCGGTATTAAAAGTCAATGGCGTCCGAGAGGTCGAGGTTCGCATGTCGGCCAGGGTAACCGCCGCCCGGGCCGGCGCTGGCAAGCAGGAGATCCCCGGCGTCAAGAACATTGTGGCTGTCGGCAGCGGCAAAGGAGGCGTGGGCAAGAGCACGGTCACGGTGAACCTGGCCGTCGCCTTGGCTGGCGCGGGTGCGCGGGTCGGCCTGCTGGACGCCGACGTGTATGGCCCGAACATCCCGTTGATGATCGGTGTCACAGGGCAGCCAAGGGCCGTAAAGGAACGGATCCAGCCCCTGACCGGTTTCGGCGTCAAGGTCATGTCAATGGGATTCCTGGCGGCGGACGATACGCCGCTGATCTGGCGCGGGCCTATGCTGCACAATGTGATCCAGCAATTCATTCATCAGGTGGATTGGGGCGAGCTTGACTATCTGCTGGTGGATCTGCCGCCCGGGACGGGAGACGTCCAGTTGTCGCTGACGCAGACTGTGCCGCTCATGGGCGCCGTGGTGGTGACCACGCCGCAGGACGTGGCGCTGCAGGATGCGCGCAAGGCGATCATGATGTTCCGCCAGGTCAGGGTGGAGATTCTCGGGATCGTGGAGAACATGTCGTATTTTGAGTGCCCGAAATGCGCAACCCGTACCGCCATTTTCAATCACGGAGGCGGTGCCGCGACGGCACGAAAGTACGAGGTGCCCTTCCTGGGTGAAGTGCCTCTCGCAATCGGCATACGCGAAGGCGGCGACAAGGGCAGCCCGATCGTTCTGGCCGAACCGAAGTCGCCGGCAGGTAAGGCGTTCTCCCAAATCGCATCCAATGTGGCGGCTCAGGTCAGCATTGCAAATCAAAACAGCATGAGCTCGTTCGTGATCGAATAGTGGAGATACTCATCCTCCATCCCGGGGCGCTGGGGGATATCATCCTGTCCCTTCCGGCGCTGGCGGTTCTGCGCGAGCGCTTCCGGAATGCGCGCCTCACCCTCGCTGCGGACGCCGACTCTGCAGGCACCGTCGCGTCCGCTTATGCCGACAGGGTGTTTTCCCTTTCCCGGCTTCCGCTTTATCGCCTGTACGGCCCGGATCCACTGCCGCCCGAGGATGAGCGCTTCTGGTGCTCCTTCGACCGAATTCTCTCCTGGACCGGGTCCAGGGAAGTGAGGTTCAGCGCCCGGCTGGCACGAATCCACCCATGCGTTCTGGCCGCCGACTGGCAGCCCGGTCCGACGGAGCAGCGCCATGTGTCCCGGCTGTTCATCGATTCCCTGCATCCCTGGTTTCCGGTTCCGCAGCAGACGCCTGCACCCGAAATCCGGATCGATTCCGTCGATAACCGGCACGGTCGCGAATGGCTTGCGCAGCTGGGCTGGACGGCGTCGAGGCCGCTCGTGGCGATTCATCCCGGGGCCGGGAATGAGGCAAAGCGTTGGGGATTGCACCGGTTTCGGGAATTGGGGCAGTTATGGCGCGCGCGGGGAATGCTGGTCATTGTGGAGGGACCGGCTGAAAGAGGATTGGGTGAATCTCTGGCCTCGGAATTCTGCGCGGATGCTTGCCTGGCGCGCGGCCTTCCGTTGCGCCTGCTGGCCGCCGTGCTGCGGCACTGCCGCCTGTTTGTGGGCAATGATTCGGGGATTGCACACCTCGCTGCCGGGCTCGGGCTCCCCAGCGTAGTCCTCTTCGGCCCGACTTCGCCCGTGAACTGGGCGCCCCTCGGCCGGCAGGTCAGCGTCCTGCGAAACACCTCCGGTTGCCCGGCGTGCAAGAGCGAGAAGGCAGGCCTGCATACATGCCTCGACAACATATCAGTGGAGATGGTGCTGCAATCGGCGAATATGGAATTGTCGGCTCATCCCGAATGAAGGTTCCGTTGCCGGCCGGTGGGTGTATCGGTTTTTTCCCTTGTTCTCAGGTGTTCTGTGATCCTCTGGTCGTGAATAGTCGGGGCTAGCGCGGCGGGTGAATGGGGAGTCGCAGCAACGCCCGGCAGCCCGGCCGGTCCGTCCGGTTTGCCAGTGTAAGCGAGCCGCCATGTCCTTCGGCTATTTCGCGGCTCAGCACCAGGCCGATCCCGGAGCCATTCGGCTTGGTAGTGAAAAAGGGCACGAACAGGTTGCCCGTATTGGGGAGGCCGGGCCCCTCATCTTCCACCCACACTTCGAGCTGACCTGCCGTCCGGGCCCATCCCACCGTAACGCCGCCGCGTGTGGCCATGGCGGCATCCGCGCCGTTGCGGAGCAGGTTAATCAGCAACTGGTCCAGCTGATCTCCATCCGCCTGGATGACCAGTTCGGGGCCTTCGATGACTGCTATCGGAAGCCTGGTTTCCAGGCCGGCTGCGCGCCGGATCCAGGCGCTCACCTCCAGCGACTGAGGCTGAGGGGGCGGCAGGTGAGACAGGCGCGAATAACCTTCCATGAACCGGCTGAGAGCCTCGCCGCGGTTGCCGATGATCGTCAGCCCGCGATGCATGTCTTCCTCCCAGTCATCGGGCCGCGGGTTGCGCGCCAGCAACCGGTCGAGGCTGGCGGCGATCGAGCGGATGGGAGCGAGCGAGTTATTGAGTTCGTGCCCGAGAACGCGGATAAGGCGTTTCCAGACCTGCCTTTCCTCTTCGCGCAAGGCACGAGTCATATCCGAAAGCACCAGCAGTTGGTGGGGCAGCCCATCCTGTCTGAAGGAGGTGCGACGGTACTCCCACCTTCCGCTGCCGCCAGGGAACATGACGTCCGTCAGGCCCGTTTCCTCGCCTGCCAGGAAGTCCGCCAGCCCCAGGTCGGCCGCTTCCCGACCCACGAGCAGATCACCCCCCTGTGCGAGCAGCCGTTCGCCGGCGCGATTCACCAGCTTGAGGGTTGCGCCCCTGTCGAACGCGAACACGGCCACATCGATCTTTTCCACGATTTTTCCCAGCAGCGCGGTTGCTTCGACGGCTCCGAGGCGTTGCTCCTGCAATGTCGCCCCCAGGGCATTGATTTCCGCCATCACGTCGCCAAGCGTATCCGCGCGATCGTAGCCACGCGCCCGAATGGAAAAGTCTCCTTCCCGCAACGCCGCCAGGAGATTGGAAATGGTCTGCAGCGGCCGTGTCACCCGGCTGTGCAAGGCGAAGGAGCATCCGAGCCAGACACCCAGGATAATGACGGAGAGGGTCCACTGAATTTTGGCTGAATAGTCTCCGAACCAGAGGAAAAGGATGGAGGCGATCACAGCCGGCAGCCCGGCCGCCAGGGCCAATAGCACAATGCGGGAATCGTGGCTGATCTGCGAACCGCGCCGCCTGAGCCGCGATGATCTCAGCATGGCATGACGTCTGGCCAGAAACCCTTCGCCTTCCGGTACTTTCGCGTTAGTCACCTTTTACAGCCCATAACGCTGCAGCCGGCGATAGAGCGCGCTGCGGCTCAAGCCAAGTGCGTCGGCAGCACGACTCACATTCCCGTCGTACCGGGCCAACGCCTTGCGGATCAAAAAACACTCGACATCTTCCAGGCTCATGTCCTCGAGATGTTTCTCGGCCGTATGCTCAGTCTTCAAGTAGAGGTGGCTCGGTCGGACAACACCTTCTTCGGCCATGAGGACGCTTCGTTCCACCACATGGTCCAGCTCACGCACGTTTCCCGGCCAGCGGTGGGTCCGGAGCATTTCGCGGGCCGGCTCATCGAAGCCGGTGATGTGTTTCCGATAGCGTGCTGCGTGCTGGCGCAGGAAGTGCTCCGCGAGCAGTTGGGTATCAGAGCCACGTTCTCTCAGCGGGGGAAGGTGGATCTCGATCGTGTTCAGGCGGTAGAGCAGGTCCTGCCGGAACCTCCCGGCGTTGACTTCTTCGTTCAGGTTTGCGTTGGTGGCGCTCAGGATTCGCACATCCGCCTTCCGTGTCTTGGAGGAGCCGACACGCTCGTATTCGCCCAGCTCGAGAACCCGGAGTAGTTTGCCCTGCAGGTTCAGCGGCATGTTGGCGATTTCGTCGAGGAAAAGCGTGCCGCCTTCCGCCAGCTCAAACCTGCCGACACGATCGGCCTTGGCATCCGTGAAGGCGCCGCGCACATGGCCAAAAAGCTCGCTTTCGAAGACTCCTTCCGAGAGACCGCCCGCATTGATGGTGACCATGGGCTTGCCTGCTCGCGGCGATATGGCGTGGAGCGACTGCGCGACGACTTCTTTGCCCGTGCCATGCTCTCCGGTGATGAGCACGTTTGCATCGGAAGGCCCCACGCGCGCGATCAGCTCCAGGATAGGCTTCATGGCCGCGGAGCCGGCAATGAGCCGCGGGTGCGCCGTGGCGCGCAGCAACCGGTTTTCAGCTTCCAACCGCTTTTCGTTCCTGAGGGCCTGACCGAGCTGGATCTGCGTGCGCAGAATGGTCAGCAGCCGCGAGTTTTCCCAGGGCTTTTGGACGAAATCGCGGGCTCCGCGCCTCATCACTTCCACCGCGAGCTCGACACTGCCCCAGGCGGTCATCACCACGATGGGGAGCCCGCCGTCAATGAGCTGGATACGGGACAACAGGTCAAGCCCTTCGGTCCCGGAGGTGGTGTCCCGGGTGTAGTTCAGATCCATGAGCAGGACATCGAAATCCCGTGCTTCGAGAGCCTGCAAAATCCCGGCAGGAGATGCCGCCGCCTCGGTATGGTAGCCTTCCGCCTTGAGCAATATGCGCAGCGCCTCGACCACGTCAGGCTGATCGTCGGCGATCAGTATCCTGGGACTTGCTTCCTGTCCCATGCCGCCTCCCTGCCTCCCAACACCAACTACGAAGATCAGGTTCCTATGGTTGCATCGTGTTGTTCGACGGAACCGCAATTCATTCGGTCACCCGAAGCCAACGCATCGTCATGATTCCCGCGTGCGAGTATAACACCGCCAAAACACGGATACTCCGCTTTTCCAGATGGCAGGCGCCACCGCAAAGCGACACTTAAGTCGGAAGTCGGAGGTCTGAGGTCGGAAATATGGTGGAGGTGGCGGGAATCGAACCCGCGTCCGAAAGCCTTCAGCTAGCAGAGCCTACATGCGTATCCGATTCGTTTGATTTCGCATACGCCCCGATCGAATCAGCAAGTTCGTTGCGTTGCTAGCCCTGAAGGGTTTCGGATTGGATCCCAGAGCCTAGATCCTCACCTAGCCTGCTAGTCGGCGTCCCGACCCGATCCCGCAGGCCGGATCGGCGAGACGTGACCGCTTAAGCGGCCAATGCTAACTGATTGTCAGCAGTTACGTTAGTTCCACGATTTTACGAGTCGCGGAGCACTCGGCATGCCTCTGCTGCCTCTTTGACCCCCGTCGAATCCAGTTCACCCCCAGTGGACCATAGAACAAAGCTACGTGATAATAATAATAGCCGGATTGCGATCCGTCAATGCAATCGGCCTCCACCGTTTCTAGAGTTCAGCACAGCCCCTCATGCACGCCTGCATCCGGTTTGGTGATGCCGTTTTCGCAATCTTGCCAGGCACAAACTCCCCCCATGGGCCTGCCGGCCGGTACAATTTTTTGAATGAAATGTTGTTGACAGGCCGAAAAGTGGTACATAAAATACCGCCATCAATCCTTGGCTTGATCAGGGCGCTCCCCGGCGGTGTCGAACAGGCGTTTTTTGATGCGTTGGAGAGAAGGGATCCAGTTTTGTTCAAGAAGCGGCTTTATACGTACATAGTGGCAGGACACTCGGCAAAAAGTGTATGGCATCTCTCCATCCCCTACACTGCGCTCGCCGCGATAGGCGTGCTGGTGCTTGTAGGTTTGGCTGCCATAAGCGCGGGCACGCTCTCTTACGGGCGCATGCTGTTCAAGGTGCTGGACTACGAAGACCGCGTTTCCGAAAACGACAGGCTGCGCACGGAAAACCACAATTACAGGGTGCAGACTGCCCAGTTGGGTGAAAAGATCGATTTTCTTGAAACCCTGTCTCACAAGCTCGAGATTTTTTCAGGCATGAGGTCTCCCAATGCCGTTGGCGGCGTAGGTGGGGGAAGCGGCAGTACTCAAGCCCGGCCGACTCCTCCCGATCCCCTCGCCTCGCTTGCCGCGTATAACAAGAAGGTCTCAACTCTTGAGGGCAGTTATCGCGCGCTGGACAACGTGATCACTGAAAACGTCCTCTGGCTGGCAGCGCAGCCCAATATTATGCCGGTCAAGGGCTACATAACTGAGGGGTGGGGGCGGCGGCCGGATCCATTCAATCCGTCTGCGACCGAAAATCATCCGGCTGTGGATATCTCGGCTCCAAAGGGAAAAAGTATCGTTGCTCCGGCAGACGGCATCGTGATCTTTGCCGGCCCGCGCGCAGGCTATGGCAACATGGTGGTGCTGGACCACAAATTCGGCATTACCACCCGCTACGGCCACTTGCAGCGCGTGGGCGTTCAGGTCGGCCAGCGCGTTTCCCGCGGCGAGATCATCGGTTCCGTGGGCGAAACCGGGAGGACAACCGGGCCTCATCTGCACTACGAGGTTTGGCAGCACAACGTACCGGTAAATCCTGTCAGGTTTTTTCCCAAAATCGGCTAGGCTAGGCACCTCCTCAGCATCCCAGGCAGGCTGTTCCTTTCCCGTGAGTTCTGTTTGACTGAGCCATTCTGAATCACCCAGCACACCCACTCAGCAAATCCTGTTCCGAAAATAACGACCTCAGACCTCCGACTTCAGACCTCCGACCTAAAACCAAGATGCTGCTTCAAAAATAGAACAATAGCCACGAATTTCGGGGTCGGGGTCGGGGTCGGGATCGCAGTCACTGTCGCGATCGCAGTCGGTTTGGCTGCCGTAAGGATTCAAAAGCCGACAGCGACTGCAATTGCGATCCCGATCCCGAACGTTTGCATGCGTCACCGGGTGCGCCCTGACGCCTGGGAGGCTGTTCCTTATCCGGCATAAACCGATGTGGCAAAACACTTTTTCACCCCGGCATCTCGTTGACTGGGACATGGCTATCTGCTAAATTACACAATTTATATCCGGCCGGAGCCGCTTCCGAATGTTCAATGCGATTCTCACCAAAATCGTAGGCAGCAAGAATGAGCGTGACCTGAAAAAGCTTGCGCCGGTCATCGAGCACATCAGAGATCTCGAGCCGGACATGCAGCACCTGACGGATGGGGAACTCGGAGAACTCACGCAAAAATTCCGGCAGCGCCTGGCGGACGGGGAATTGCTTGATGACATTCTGCCCGAGGCATTTGCCGCCGTGCGTGAGGCCGGCCGGCGCACGCTGAACATGCGCCACTTCGACGTTCAGATGGTCGGCGGCATGGCTCTGCACCAGGGAAAGATCGCCGAAATGAAGACCGGCGAAGGAAAAACCCTGGTGGCAACCCTGCCGGCGTATCTCAATGCCCTGGGAGGGAAGGGCGTCCACATCGTCACGGTCAACGATTATCTGGCCGGCCGCGACAGTCAATGGATGAAACCCATCTACCAGCTTTTGGGACTGACGGTCGGCTGCATCCAGCACCCGCTTTCGGACGATGAGCGTAAAGCCGCCTACACCGCCGACATCACCTACGGCACCAACAACGAACTCGGCTTCGATTACCTCCGCGACAACATGAAATACGATCTGGCGGATTGCGTCCAGAGAGGGTTCAACTTCGCGATCGTGGACGAGGTCGACTCCATCCTGATTGACGAGGCACGCACGCCCCTCATCATCTCCGGCCCCGCCGAGGAATCCACGGACAAGTATTACAAGATCGACCGCATCATCCCCCGCCTGCGGCGCGATGTCGATTATCAGGTGGATGAGAAGGCACGCACGGTGAATCTCACCGAAGAAGGTGTCGAGAAAGCAGAAAAACTGCTTGCCGTGGGGAATCTGTTCGAACCGCAGAACATGGATTGGGTGCACCACATTTATCAGGCGCTGAAGGCCCATCTGCTCTTCAAGAGGGATGTGGACTACATGGTCAAGGACGCTGAGGTGGTGATCGTCGACGAGTTCACCGGGCGGCTCATGCCGGGACGCCGGTACAGCGACGGCCTGCATCAGGCCCTGGAAGCGAAGGAAAACGTCAAGATCGAGCGTGAAAACCAGACCCTGGCCACCGTCACCTTTCAGAACTACTTCCGGATGTACAAGAAACTGGCGGGAATGACCGGCACTGCGGAGACGGAGGCGGAGGAGTTTTTCAAGATCTACAAGCTCGAGGTGACGGTCATCCCTCCCAACCGGACTTTGATCCGCACCGAGCACCCCGACATCATCTACCGCACGGAGCGCGAGAAGTACAACGCCGTGGTGGAGGAAATCCGTGGCCTGTATGAAATGGGCCGGCCGGTTCTGGTGGGGACGATCTCCATCGAAAAATCGGAAAAACTGAGCACCCAGCTGAAGCGCCGCGGGATTCCGCACGTCGTCCTCAACGCCAAATACCACGCCAAAGAGGCGGAGATTGTCGCCCAGGCGGGGAGGAAGAAAGCCGTGACGATTGCGACCAACATGGCGGGGCGCGGCACCGACATCCTGTTGGGCGGCAATCCTGAATTCCTCACGCTGCAAAGCCTGCGCGAGAAAAGCCTGACTCCGGAGACGGTTGCCAGGCAGGAACTCGACCGGATCCGCGAGCACTGGCGTTCGGTCTGTGGGCGGGAGCACGAAGAGGTGGTGACTCTGGGCGGGCTGCACATTCTGGGCACAGAGCGCCACGAGGCGCGGCGCATCGACAATCAGCTGCGCGGCCGCGCTGGCCGCCAGGGAGACCCGGGATCATCGCGTTTCTATCTGTCGCTGGAAGATGATCTGATGCGCATCTTTGCCAGCGATCGCATCTCGGGCATCATGCAAACGCTCGGGATGGAGGAAGGCATACCGATTGAGAGCAAGCTGATCACGCGCCAGATTGAACGGGCCCAGAAGCAGGTGGAAGCTCGTAACTTTGAGATCCGCAAGCACTTGCTGGAATATGACGATGTCATGAACAAGCAGCGGGAAGCCATCTATGCGATCCGCCGGGATCTGCTGGAAGGCTCCGATCAGAAAGAGTACATCCTGAATCTGGCCGAGGATATTCTGATCGAACTCGTTGACCAGCACGCGCCCAAGGGCCAGAACCCCGAAGTCTGGGACCTGGAAGCGCTTCGCATCGCAGTCGGCAACCAGTTCGGTTTGGATATTACGGCCCAGGGGTTCGATGTCAAGGAAGCGACTCACGAGGAATTGGCTGAGAAGCTGGGGGCGGCCCTCAAGCGCATCTACGAGGACAAAGAACGCCGCGCCGGCGCCGAGTTCATGCGCTATCAGGAGCGCATGATCATGCTCCAGGTGCTGGACATGCAGTGGAAAGACCACCTCCTGGCCCTGGATCATCTGAAGGAAGGCATAGGCCTCCGCGGCTACGGCCAGCGGGACCCGTTGATCGAGTACAAGAAAGAAAGCTTTGAAATGTTTGAAGCGCTGAACTCGCGCCGGGAGGAAGAGACGGTGCGGTTCCTTTTCCTCGTGGAGCCACCCAGCCTCGAGGAGCAGCGGGCGCGCCAGCACGAGCAGGAGGAGGCGCGCCGCAGGAAGGTCCAGGAACAGAATCTCGTCTACGGCTCAGGCGGCGACGGCAGCGTCGCACAGCACAAGCGGGAAGTCGCCAAAGTGGGCAGGAACGATCCCTGCCCCTGCGGCAGCGGCAAGAAGTTCAAGAAATGTCACGGTAAATGAGACGGTGCGCGTGCGCACCGGCGGCAGGCAGACCGTAGGCCCGCACGGGGCGCCAGGATGTCAAACCGCTTCCTGGACGGCTTCGTGGTTTGACCTCCGGGACTTTTCAACATCCGAAAGACAACCATGGTCCGAGATCTGAATTTCAAAGAAGCGATCACCTTTGATGATGTGCTGCTGGAGCCGTCCAAGAGCGACGTTGTCCCTGCGGAAGTGGACATCGGCACGCGGCTGACCCGGAAAATCTCCCTGAACATCCCTTTGCTGAGTTCCGCCATGGATACGGTGACGGACTCGCGCATGGCCGTCGCCATGGCGCAGCAGGGCGGCATAGGGATTGTCCACAAGAACCTGTCGATCGAAGCCCAGGCCGAAGAAGTTGACCGGGTCAAGCGGTCCGAGAGCGGCATGATCGTGAATCCGATTACGATGTCCCCGGAGCAGAAAATCCAGGAAGCCATGGAGGCGATGAAGCGATACAAGATCTCCGGCCTGCCGATCACCTCCAGGGGAAAGCTGGTCGGCATTCTGACGAACCGCGACCTGCGCTTTGAAACGCGCCTGGATCTGAAGATCTCGGACCTGATGACCAAGGACAATCTGATCACCGTCCCGGTCGGCACCACGCTCGAAAAGGCCGAGGCGATTTTGCATCGCCACCGCGTGGAAAAGCTCCCCGTTGTGGACGACAAGTACCGTTTGCGGGGACTGATAACGGTGAAGGACATTCAGAAGAAGATCGCCTACCCGAACGCCTGCAAGGACGACCTCGGCCGCCTGCGGGTCGGAGCGGCCGTCGGTGCCACCGGCGACTACCTGGACCGTGCGGCGGCGCTGGTCAAAGCCGGCGTGGATGTCCTCGTCGTCGACACTGCGCATGGTCACTCGACCCGAGTGCTGTCGGCTGTCAGGCAGCTCAAACGCAGATTCCCTGCCATGGACGTGATTGCGGGAAACGTCGCCACGGAAGCGGGCGCCAGGGAACTGATCCGCGCCGGCGCCGATGCGGTCAAAGTCGGCATGGGGCCCGGCTCCATCTGCACGACCCGCGTGGTGACCGGTTCGGGCGTGCCGCAGATCACGGCCATTCTGGACTGTGCGCGGGCAGCCCGCGGCGCGCGCATCCCGGTCATCGCCGACGGCGGCATCAAATATTCGGGTGACATTACCAAGGCGCTCGCCGCCGGCGCGGATTGCGTGATGATCGGTTCCCTCTTCGCCGGCACCGATGAAAGCCCGGGAGAGACCATCCTCTACCAGAATCGCAGTTACAAGGTCTATCGGGGGATGGGCTCCCTCGAAGCCATGAAGGCCGGCAGCAAAGACAGATATTCCCAGGAGGGAGTGTTTCTGGAACAGAAGCTCGTGCCCGAAGGGATTGAAGGGATGGTTCCTTACAAGGGGAGTATCGAGGTGATGATTCCGCAGCTCACCGGAGGATTGAGAGCGGGCATGGGGTACTGCGGTTGCCGCACGATTCACGAGCTCAAGACGCGCACACGCTTCATCCGCATTACCAATTTCGGACTCAAGGAGAGCCACGTCCACGATGTGCTGGTGACCAAGGAAGCTCCGAACTACCGCACAGAACTCTAGGATTAACAAGGACTTCCAAGACCCGACCGCCGTGAAAATCCCTTGGTCGCGGTTCCTGTCTTGACGATATTTATTGAAGGAAGATTAGACTTTCCGGCCTCCGGACGCGTCCCTATCACGTCGGCCTGCAGCGAGGACGGGAGAGTCATGAGGCAGACCAGGTGATCCGACGATTTCTCGAGGGTGACGAACACGCTTTCACCGAGATTGTCCGAAAATGGGAATCCAAGGTCTTCAATCTGGCCTGGCGCTATATGGGAAACCGGGAAGACGCACAGGATGTCGTACAGGAGACTTTTCTCTCCGTTTTCAAGTCGGCGAAAAACCTGCGTGATCCCGACAGCTTTTCCACCTGGCTCTTCCGGATCACGCTGAATCACTGCAGGTCGCGCTGGCGCCGGCACATGCCGGAGCTATCCCTCGACGATCCGATGGCAGGACGCGAGGAGGGAGAAGACCGGGTCAGGGAATCGGTTGCTGCGAGCAGCGCGCCGCGCGATCCCGTGGAGACCCGGGACCTGATACGGAAGGCGCTGATGGGGCTGAGTGAGGAACACCGCGCCGCCATCATACTCAAGGAATATCTGGGGCTCAATCTCGAGGAGGTTGCCCGTGTGATGGAATGCCCCTTGTCGACTGCGAAGTCGCGTTTGTATCACGGCTTGAAGGGAGTGCAGCGTAATTTGTCGCGAATCGGCGTCCGTTCGTGACGCCGGGAGCCAGGGAATCCGATATGCGATGCGATGAGATTCAGGAACACTTTGTGGAATTGCTCTATCAGGAGCAGGGAACACCGACCGCCGGGCCGGAGGTGCAGGAGCACATCCGCGGCTGCGCTGCCTGCCGGAAGGAACTGGCTGAGCTCAAAGGCCTCCAGTCGACTCTGGCGGTGTGGCAGGACGAGCCTCCTCTGCGGCCGGTGGCGCTGCCGGAAAACCTGGCGCGCCCGGGCCGGTTCAGAATCCCTCTGTGGAGCGTTCTCCGGTATGCGGCCATCGCGGCGCTGGTCACGCTGGCGTTCCTCGGGCTTTCCAATGCACAGATCCAGTGGAACCGGAATGGATTTGCCTTCCGGACAAGCCTGCGCGCCCAGGCGCCCCTGGCTTCCAGCTATTACACGAAAGAAGAAATCCAGACGATCCTCTATCGGGCCATGAGCGACAGCGAACAGGCCAATTTCCAGATGATGTTGCGCATGCTCGACACGATCGATCAGGAACGTGCAAACGAGATTCACATCCTCACGCGGCAGATCAAAGAGAGCCGCAACAAGAACTAGCCGGTCCCGTCGGGACCGGGCGAAGGGGGTTCACCGGTGAAGACAAAGGGCAGGTATCGAACCGCATGGTTCTCCATCGTGATTCTTGGTTTTCTGTGTGCGCCGGCGGCCACGCAGGGGACCAAGAGCGTGAAGGTCGACTACGGGAAGGAACGGCCGCTCGTCGCGAGCTTCGAAAAGGAGATCGGCAAGGCCATCAGCGAGGTCTTTCCTGGGTCTTTCGGACAGGTCCAGCCACCAAAGGGCGCTCATCTGCCGGGATACGGTTATACCTTCATGTTTGTCATAAACATCCGCCGCGGCATGCTTTCCACTCCCTTTGGGTCGTATGCCAATGAGTCGGAGATCAGTCCCGATCAGAAAAGGCAGAAGATCGAGGCCCTCAAGGACAAGCTGGTGCCCCTGCTTTTCACTCATGGAAGCCGGTTGATGTCGCTCCAGAAGAACGAGACGGTCTCCATCTGCGCTCTTTTCGAGGAAACGAATGCGTTCAAACCCGAAGAGAATCTGAACACGACCCTGGTTCTGAGTGCGCAGAAGAGCGATCTGGACGAACTGGCCACTAAGCAGGAACGTTTCAACGAACTTCGACAAAAGGTGAAAATAGTTGAGTATTAAAGTTCAGGCAGTCAAATCGCGCAAGCTGATCGGCCAGGTCTTTCTGGAGAGGGGCCTGATCGATGAGGAAGAGCTCCGCACCGCGCTCAATCTCCAGTCGGAATCGCGGGAAAAGCTGGGCAAGCTGCTTGTCGATCTCGGCTACATTTCCGAGAAGGACCGGCTGGCAGTGGTGTCGGAGCATCTGAACATACCGGCCATTACGGGTACAGAGTATCCGGCCGTCCCGGTGCTGGAGAACGTCCTCACACTTCGCTTCATGAAGCAGTGCAAATTCGTTCCCGTCCGCCTGGAGAACAACGTGCTTACGCTGGCGATGACGGATCCCCTGGATGATGCCACCCTCGATCTCGTGCGCCAGTCCACCGGCCTCGCGGTGAATGCGGTGCTCGGCGCGGAGAGCGAGATCATGGATGTTCTGGAGAAGTTTTATGGCAGCGCCGCCTCCACCTTCGGCCGCATCATAGAGGGTATCGACGAAGGCAATCTCGAGAGCCTGGACGAGATCGAGGATATCGAGCAGTTGAAGGATCTGGCCTCGGAAGCGCCCGTGATCCGGCTGGTGAATCTCATCATCTCCAAGGCGATCGAGGAGCGGGCCAGCGATATCCACATCGAGCCGTTCGAAAAGGACCTCAAGGTCCGCTACCGGGTTGACGGCATTCTCTACGATGTCGAGTCGCCGCCCAAGAAGCTGAAGGCTGCGGTGATCAGCCGCGTCAAGATCATGGCAAAGCTGAACATCGCGGAGAGGCGTCTGCCGCAGGACGGCCGCATCAAGCTCAAGGTTCTGGGGAAGGACATCGATCTGCGCGTTTCCACGCTGCCGACCATGTACGGCGAGAGCGTGGTGATGCGCATCCTCGACAAGAGCAACAGCGATCTGTATGATCTGCGCCGCCTGGGATTCCCGGAGGATTCCCTGCGCGATCTGGAAGCGCTCATTCGCCGCCCGCACGGGATCCTGCTTGTGACGGGGCCGACCGGCAGCGGCAAGACGACCACGCTGTACAGTGCCCTGGACACCATCAACCTGCCGGACAAGAAAATCGTCACGATCGAAGATCCGGTGGAATACCAGATGGACGGCATCAATCAGATCCAGGTCCACCCGCAGATCGGCCTGACCTTTGCCTCGGGGTTGCGTCACATCGTGCGCCAGGACCCCGACGTGATCATGGTCGGTGAAATCCGCGACCTGGAAACGGCGGAAATTGCCATCCGGTCGGCGTTGACGGGGCACCTGGTGTTTTCGACCTTGCATACCAATGACGCGCCCAGCGCTATCACGCGCCTTGTGGACATGGGGGCCGAGGATTACCTGATCGCCTCTTCGCTCCTCGGCGTCCTGGCGCAGCGGCTGGTCAGGGTGATCTGCGCGCATTGCCGCGTCGAAGTCTTCCCGGTGCCGGAACTGCTGGATGAAATGGGCTACCGGCGCGGCAACGGCCGCGAGCCGCACCGTTTTTATGAAGGCCGGGGCTGCGAGCAGTGCGCCAACACGGGTTTTGTCGGGCGGGTGGGCATCTATGAACTCATGCTGATGAATGACGAACTGCGCAAGCTGACCATCGGCAAGGCCGATTCGGGGCAGATCCGCAAGAAGGCGCTGGAATCCGGCATGCGCTCCCTCCGGGACGACGGCTGGCTCAAAGTGCGGCAGGGCCTGACAACCCTTTCCGAAGTCCTGCGCGTCACGCAGGATGCATAAAACGGCAGGAACCACATGGCGGAGTATTCCTACAAGGCGGTAACGACGGACGGCAAGGTGGTCGAAGGAATCATGGAGGCTGCCGACAACGGGACCGTGGCCCTCCGGTTGCAGGAGATGGGGCTGCTGCCCGTCCGCGTGGGCGCCGCCGGCAAAAAAACCCTGCTCACCCGGGAAATCGCCTGGCCGTGGCAGAGGAAGAAGGTACGGCGCAAGGATCTCCTGGTTTTCACGCATGAACTCCACACCCTGGTCCGTTCCGGCATTCCGCTTGACCGTAGTCTGGCAGTTCTCGGCAAGCTGGCGGAAAGTCCGGCCCTGGGCGAAGTCATCCAGAACGTGCTCAATCTGGTCAAAGGGGGCAAATCCTTCTCCGAAGCGCTCGGAGAGCACCCCGACGTGTTTCCCAAGGTGTACGTCAACATGGTGCATGCCGGCGAAGTGGGCGGCGTGCTCGAAGAAATCCTCGGCCGCCTGACCGTCTTCCTCGAGAGCAGTGAAAACCTCCGCTCCTACTTGATCGGCGCCTTGATCTACCCGGTGCTGCTGTCCGTGGTGGCGATTTCGAGCATAGCCGTCCTGACGATGTTCGTCGTGCCACGTTTTGCCGAGGTCTTCCGGGACATGGGCGTGCCGCTGCCCCTGCCGATGACCATCCTGACAGGGCTGGGCAGTTTCTTCTCCGGTTACTGGTGGCTGCTCCTGACTGCGGTCGTTCTGATCGCCTATTACCTGAAGCGCTACCGCGCTACCCCGGAGGGCCGCCTGACTTGGGATCGCTGGCTGCTGCGGCTCCCGCTCTGGGGGCCGGTGGTCCGCAAGATCGAGGTGGCGCGTTTTTCCCGGACTCTGGGCACCCTGCTGCACAGCGGCGTGCCGCTGCTGCAGGGCATGACCATCGTGCGCGAAATCCTCACCAACCAGGGGATCGCTACCACGATCGAGCCGATCCGCAACGGCATCAAAAAAGGGGAAGGCATCGCCCACCCCATCAAGCAGAGCGGCGTGTTTCCGCCGCTTGCGATGCACCTGATCGAAGTGGGGGAGGAATCGGGCAGGCTGGACACCATGCTCATTCAGGTTGCGGAGGTCTATGACACTGAGGTGCGCAATGCGATCAAAAACCTCATTGCTTTTTTCGAACCGGCCCTGATCGTGGTCATGGGGCTCATTATCGGCACGATCGTGGTCTCGATGCTGATGGCCATATTCAGCATCAATGACGTGCCGCTCTAGACGGGGAGGGATTATGCCTGTTGATGAAACGAAGGCCTCAGAACGAGGGTTCACCCTCATTGAACTCATCATGGTGCTCGTGATCCTGGGGCTGCTGGCGGCTGTCGTGGCTCCCAGGCTCTATGACAAGTTTGCAGGCAGCAAGGCGCAGATAGCGCGCATCCAGATCGGAGAACTGGAGAACGCCCTCCAGATGTTTGCCTTCGATGTCGGCCGCTACCCGACCACGACCGAAGGGCTCGAGGCCCTGGTGTCGAACCCGGGAAATCTGGCGTCCTGGAACGGCCCCTACCTGAAAAAGACGCTGCCGATGGACCCATGGGGAAAGCCCTATGTCTACCGGATCCCCGGAACGCACGGCATAGACTATGACCTCTTCGCGTACGGGCCGGACGGAGTGGAAGGCGGCGAAGGTGAAAACGCTGACATCGGAAACTGGAAATAGGGCGGCCGTTCCGCCAGGCGACCGCGGCTTCACGATCCTGGAATTGGTTCTGGTCCTGGTAGTGATGAGCCTGGTGGCGGCCTTGACGTACCCTGCGTTGTTGCGCGGCAGGACAGCCTTCCACCTGCGCGCCGTGGGGCGGGACGTGATCGGTTCCCTCCGATATGCCCGGGAGACGGCCGTGACGGAGCAGAGGGTGATGATGGTGCAGGTCGACAGTCAGGCCCAGAAGCTGACGGTTTCGGACGACGTGGGGGACGGAGCGCGGTCCCTGGCTTTGCCGGCAGATGTCAGGTTGGAAGTGCCATCCACATCGGGAGTCTCCATACCGAACGGCCGGCTTGTGATCCGTTTTCTGCCCAACGGGAGCGCGGATGATGCCCAGTTTCTGTTGAGATCCAGCACCGGTGCGGCCATGAAAGTTGTGACCGATGCCATCACTGGGATGGCCCGAATCCTTGCCGCGACGGAGGACAGACTGCCGTGAAGCGCGAGTCCGGATTCACTCTGCTGGAGGTGCTGGTGACGCTCACCATCCTGGCCGTAGGTGTGGCGTTGACACTCTCTCTGGTCTCCGCCTCCCTGGGCAACATCCGCAAGGTGCGGCTGCGCGCCCGGGCGATCGAACATGCGCGGCAGGTGATGGAGCTGGCGCTCGTCGACGATACCATCACCGGCCCGGCAACACTCGGGGGAGATTATGAGGATGGGACACGCTGGTCCGTAGCGATCGGCGAAGTGGAAATGCCGATGCCCGCGACCGTCATGCAGAATGTGCAAGCGTCGCAACTGCCCTTCAAGGTGCTTTCCTATGCCGTGGAGGTCACGGAACCGAACGCGACGCAACCGGTTTTTCAGCTGCAGACGTTGAAGCTGATAAGCGTGCCGATCATACCGGCGCGGGGCCAGGGGGGGCGATGAGACAACGGGAACATGATAGGCACGCATCGGGAGCCAAGGGCTTCACCCTGGTAGAAATGATGGTTGCGTTGACGCTGGTCGCGCTCATGTCTCTCGCCCTGTGGGGGGTGCTGCGCACCACCATCGCGTCCTGGAAGCGAGGGACGGACGCCATCGATGCCAACCAGAAGCACCGCACCCTGCTCGACCTGGTGCAGAAACAGATGGCTTCCATCTATCCGCTGGTGCCGCCGATGGATCTGCAAATGGGTACCGGCGTCACTCCCATCTTCAGCGGCTCGACGACAAGTGTGCAGTTCATCTCGCTGTGCGCGTTCCGGTTTCAGGAGAATCCTGGCTTGACGATGGTCTCCTATGAGGTTGTTGCCGACAGCAACGGCGGGCATTCGCTGGTCGAAAGGGAAATGCGGTACCTGGGGGGGAATCCGGCCCTGCAGGTGGAGGATCCAGCGTTGGAAGCGCCATCCACCCTGATCTTCGACCGGCTCGACAGCCTGGAATTCGAGTATTACGACCCCGGCACGGCCGACGCACCGCCTCAGTGGGTCAAGGAATGGAGCGCCGCGGATCTCGGGCGCATGCCGAGGTGGATTTCAATGACGATGGTCTCGCATGATGCCGCAGGCGCACAACAAGCCAGGCGAGTGGTCATTCCGATTCCGGCACAGGTGGACAGCGCGCAAGCCAATTTTATGGATCCGTTCAGCGATCCAAGGAGGCGAATCCGTGAAGATGATCCGCGCTCGAGAAGGTGATCGCGGCGTTGTCTTGATCGCCCTTCTCTGGCTACTGGCAATCCTCGCCGTCATCGCGCTCAGCTTCGGGCGCGAGACGTTTGTCGAGGTGGCGGCGTCCCGCAATGAGCGTGACCTGACCGATGCCTACTACATCGCCCGGGCCGGCATCTCTTCCACGATCTACCAGCTGATGCAGAAAAAATACCTGCCGCAGCGGGCCCCGGCGGATCTCGTCGCCCTTGAGCCCGATGGCATCGATCTGGGTAGGGCGGCGGGGCAGTTCGGCGATGGCGAGTATGAAGTGGAAATCCAGGACGAGTCGGGCAAGATCAACGTGAACGCGGGTGAGATTGCCATACAGCAGTTGAAAGCCCTGACCGGCGTGCTGGGAATCAAGCAGCCGGATGCCGACATCATCGTGGATTCCATCCTGGACTGGATCGATATCGACAAGCTCCCGCACGCCAACGGAGCCGAGGATGAGTACTATCAGTCCCTGACGCCTCCCTACCTGGCCAAAAACAAGCCGATGGACCTTCTGGAGGAGCTGCTGCTGGTCCGCGGGGTGACTCCGGACTACTATTACGGGCACCGGGAAAGGTCCCCGGAAGGGAAGATTGTCGAGCTCTACGGCCTGTCGCGGTACCTTACGGCCCATCTCCCTACGGTCATAGGCAGCCGCATCAATATCAATGCAGCCCCGCTCCCGGTGCTGCTGTCGGTGCCGGGCCTGCCTCCGGGCATCGCACAGTTGATATACGAACGCCGCCTGGTGAAGCCGTTCCGCGACCTGGGTGAAATCAGCAAGGAACTCGGCCCCAGTCTGGGGAACTCACTGGCATTCATCTCGGCGCAGCTCCCTTCGACCCCGGTGGCGTCCGTCCTCACCCTGACGGCCACCGGCCATCGCACCGACTCGAAGGTGCGCAGAAGCATTCGGGCGATCGTGAAGATCGATCCGAACGATCCGAACAACCGGTACAAAATCATCTACTGGAACGAGAACGTTCCAAACTAGCAGGACGAACAACGTGATCTATCTTAAAAACAGCGTGGGAATTGAAATCCGGCGGGATGACCTGCTCATTTCCTGCCTCCGAAGCAACTTCGCCGGCGGCGTGTTCACCAGTTTCGTGCGCGTTCCCGGCTACCTGCAGCGGGACCGCGCCGAGCTGCGCGGCGAAATCGACCGGTTCTTCAAGCGGGAGAGGCTGGGCCGTGAGAACATCGTCCTCGGCTTGCCGCGCCAGGATGTCATCTTTCGGCAGCTGGACCTACCCAAAGAAGTGGCGGACAATCTCAAGCAGGTCATCCTCTACCAGGTGCAGTCCTTTGAGCCCACGGAAGAAGACAAGCTCTATTACGATTTTGTATCCCTCGGCAACGGCCATGCAGGCAAGAAACTTCCCGTCCTGCTGCTGATGATCCGCAAGTCCATCCTGGAGTCTCACCTGGAGATCATGAAGCAATTGGGCCTGCGTCCCGCCTTTGTCACCGCCGGTTCGGTGGCCTTGGCCAACATGTTTCTGGGAACGCAGCACGGCGGCCGGGACAAGACCTTCCTCCTGGCCGACCTGAAGCCCGGCGGATTCGAGTTGGTCATGCTGCGCGGCGGCGCGCTCGTGTATGCGCACGAAGCTGCCCGGCAGGGGGAAACGCCTTGGAAACAGATTCTGCTGCATGAGATGGAATCTGCAGTCGGCAAGGTACGGCTGGATCCCGAGGAGAACATTGAAGGCATCGTCATGGCAGGGGAGGAGTCGGCGCGCGTCTGGCAGGACGTTCGTGAGGACATTCCCGGCTGCGAGCTGATCGGGGGGCGGCTCCGTTTCGAAATGCCGCCCGGCAACAGGACCGTTCTTCAGGAGGCGGCGACATCCCTGGGGCTGGCTTATGTTGGCATCACGCACCGGCTCCCCATGAAGCTCAACCTGCTTCCCAGTGAATACAGGGTGCACCAGAAACGATGGGCTTATATCCCCACGATCGTGCTTGGTCTGTGCATCCTTGCTCTGCTGGCCGGCCTCGGCCTGCATCAGCTGTTTCAGCAGCGCATCCTCAGCCGCCGGCTGGAGCAGGAGATACAGTCCCTGAAGGGGCCGGTTGCGCGCATTCAATCCTTGCGCAGCCGGGCGGACAGTCTCGAGAAACAGATTCTCTTCATGGAAGGGCTCCTGAACCGGCGCGACTACAATCTCGAGATTCTGCAGGAGCTGACGACTTTGCTCCCCGCCGACTCCTTCCTCAAATTCTACCGGAACCAGGATGGCTCCCTGACCATTCAGGGCAACAGCGGTTCTCCTCCGGACCTGCTTCCCAAGCTCGAAAAATCGCCTTACTTAAAGGAGGTCACCCAGTCGGGCGCCATCTTCAGAGACATCCAGACCGGAAAGGACACTTTCACCTTCCTTGCCAAGTGTGAGAAATAGGCCGTGAAAATATCCGTACGCGAGAAGAGATTCATGATTGTGGGAGGCGGCATCGTAATTCTGGTGATCGCCTATTACCTGGCATCCGGTCTGATCCCGGACACCGCGGAACTCGCCCAGGAGGTGGAATCCAAGCGGACCATGCTCTTGAGAGAAAAAGAGCTGATCAGCCAGGAGGAAGGCTACAAGGCGCGAATCGCTCATTATGAGCAGCGGCTGAATCAGGACCGGTCGCGCCTGCTCCCCGGCGACAATCCTGCTGCCGCGGCGGCTGATCTGCAGAAACTGCTGAAGGATTTTGCCGACCAGAGCGGTGTGGAGATTTCGAGCCGGACCCAGCTGCCGGATCAGAAAATACAGGACACCCTGACCAAGGTCACGATTCAACTGAGCGTGAATTGCAGCATCGACGAACTCGTGCGTTTTCTCGCAATCGTCGAAAGCTACGAAAAGTTCCTCAGGGTGGATGAGCTGTACATTCAGCAGTTTCGCAATCGTAATCGGGACGAGATCCGTCCCCAGATCAAGGTGGCCGGTTATGTCGCCACTCCGCCGCCGGCAAAGCCGGCGGAAAAGCCGGCAGGCGGGAATTGAGTTTTAGAGGGAAAGCGGGGGAACCATGGCAAAAAAATGGATTGCGGTCAATCTGGCGCTGCTCCTGGTTGCGGGATTTCTGGGCTGGCGACTGGTCGGTTCCATCAGGAGCTTTGATGCAGCAAATGACGTCGGCAAGGTTGTGCCGGACAAGCAGAGAGCGGAACTGAGAGGCGGGCTGCCTCCGCGGCAGCAGGCCAAGAGCCACAGCGAAGCGGAGTTTGCCGTCATTGCGGCCCAAAACCTGTTCGCCGAGGCCCGCAAGCTGGATGATCCGGCGGATGTTTCCGCTCCAATCGAAGTTCCGGCGCTGGACCTCAAGCCCATTCTGAGAGGGGTCATCATCGCGGGTTCTGACCGCAGGGCCATGATCGTCGATCCGGCATCCGGCGCCGGGAATGCGACGAAATCACAGACCATGCGGCTCGGCGACTCCTATCGCGGATATATCGTGACCGACATTACCGAGGAGCGCATGGTCCTCGAGTTGGGAACGCGCCGGGAGATCATCCCTCTCTACGACGCTTCCAAGCGTCCGGCCCAGGGGGGGAAGACGCCGCTCGTAGCGACCCGGATCGTGAACTTCGGACCTGCCCAGGCGCAACCGGGGAGCCCCGGCGGCGCGCCCGCCGTGGTGTCTGCTGCCGCGGCGCAGTCAGCCCGGCAGACCGCACAGCCGCCCGGCGGCAGCGGCTCTCCTGCGCGTCCCGGGCAGGCGGTCACCACGAATCCACCTGCCGGCGGGCGGGGCGGTCCGGCGCGCGGACAGCCGATGCCGGCAACTCAAATGAGTCCTGGAGCTACCTGGAATCAGACCGTCGATTCACAGGGCAGGATATTCATCAACTCGCCGTTCGGCCAGATTCCCGTACAGCCCCAGAACCCTCCGGCGACCAAGAAATAAACCTATGACATTGCGAGGAAGCGACGTGCGAATCTTAAAAAGAAAACCATGGATAGCCTGCATTGTTCTGCTCTGGACCACTACCGGCACCTTCACCGCGGCCGGGCCGGCACCGCAAGGCCCGCCTGCGGGAGGCAGGCCGCCCCAGGGGGGAGGACAGGCCCTTACGGAAGAGGAGCGGTTGAAAGCCTTGCAGAAACTGCTGCAGGACATGCAGAAGAATCCGACGGCTGCGGGCCAGCCGGCGCAGACACAGCCGCCCGCGCAAGCGCCTGCCGGCATTCCGAGTATTGTCCAGAGGGCGCCCCTGGAGAGCGGCATGGTTTCGCTCAATTATTTGAACGCCGACCTCGCGGAATTCATTAACACCACCTGCGACGCTCTGGGGATTTCGCCGATCATGATCGATCCGGACGTGCGTGGCAGCGTCACCATCCACAGCATGGCCGGCATGGGCATCCCAAAGCAGGACATGTTGTCGATCTTCAACCTCGTTCTGAAAAACAACAATGCGGCACTCGTGAAATCCGGCTCGATTTACCAGATCGTGCCGATTTCGCAGGGATTGCGCCAGGGATTGGAGGTTGTGCTGGACCTGCCGCCGGTGCCTCCGGCAAAGCCGACGCCGGACAAGGAGCCGGCCAAGAAACAGGAAGTCCCCCCGGGCGGTCCGGAAAAGCCGCCGGCGACGCCCACGACCGGCGCCCAACCGCCGGCCGCCAAAACCGCCCCGGTGGTTACGGAGGTGCCGCCGCCTGCCGGCGCTGCCGCCGCACCCAAAGCGAAAGTTCAATCCCCTGCGGCGCCGACGGCAACTCCCGCCGCCCCGCAACGTTCGGCAGTCACGGAGGCCCCGCGTCTGTCGACACACGTCATCCGCGTGGAGTTTGTCCCGGTTTCCACGCTGCTCGAGCCGATCAAGCTCTTCATGACGGAAGGCGGGGTCATCATGCCCTACGAACGTCTGAACATGCTGATCGTCACGGATTACACCGACAGCATCGCGAAAATCATAGATATCATCCGCCTGCTTGACAGCAGCTATCTGGAGGCGGAACTCATTGATCTGGTCGAGATCAAATACAATGCCTCGGCCGATGTGCTGGAGGACCTGAAGAAGATCTTCGGCAGCGGCAAGGATACGGCGACCGGGATCTACATGGTGTCGCTCGACCGCATCAACACCATCATGATCATGGCCAACTCCCAGCGTGCCATGGAAGAGGTGAAACGCTGGATCGGGCGCCTGGACTCGACGACCGGCCGGAGCGTCCAGACCTTCATCTATACAGTCCAAAATGCCACCGCTTCCAACATCGCCATGGTGCTTTCCCTGCTGTTCGGCGGGGAAGGCGGAGGCGAGGGAACAGGCCCGTCGGCCGTTACTGGCACCGGCGGGACCTCGACCGCACCGGGAATGACCTCACCCCTGGGCGCTACAGGAGGCCGCGGTTCTGCAGGGGGCCGATCCTTCAGTGGTATGAATCAGGGAGGGTTCACCGGCGGCGGCGCCACCATGTTCGGCGGCGGGCAGTCCATGGGGGGATTCGGGGGAGGAGGATATGGAGGATATGGCGGGCAGAACGTCTACGGCATGGGTGCCGGCATGGGAGGCGGATACGTCGGCGGGCCACGGTTCAACCAAAGCATGGGCATGTCTGCCCAATGGCTGAACGGCGGTTCGTTTGTGGGATTGCAGGGCATGGTCCGGCTGGTGGCCGACGATCTCAACAATACTCTGATCATCCAGGCGAGCTCCGCCGACTATCAGTACCTCCTGGAGACCATCAAGATGATGGACATCCTGCCGCGGCAGGCGATCATCGATGCCCGCATCTTCGAGATCGACCTTACCAATGACCTTTCGTTCGGCGTGTCCGCGGCCCTGCAGGCGCGAACCGAAGGAAATCACCTGACCACCGTAACCAACGCCGTGGCGACAGGCGCTCTGGCGGCGAGCACTTTCGCTTTCGTAGGCAACTCGCGCGAGATCCTGGCGAATCTGACTGCGCTGCAACAGAAGACCAAAGTCCGTGTCCTGGAAGCACCCTCCGTTCTGGCTCTGGACGGCACTCCGGCGAGAATTAATGTCGGCGGTTCGGTGCCCGTGCCGACGCAAAGCTACGTCACCACGGGCGGGGCAGCGACCGGGGTTTCCTATCGCGACACCGGCACTTCGCTCATGATCACGCCGAAGATATCTGCGTCCGGCACCGTCACCCTTTATCTGTATCATGAGATCAGCGCGCTGGGCGCCGAGACGGCGAACGGCCCGAGTTTTACCCAAACGAACGTGGAGACCACCCTCGCGGTCAAAGATGGCGAGAGCGTGGCGATCGCAGGCCTGATCCGGGAATCGGACGCCAATGGCCGTTCCGGCGTGCCGTTTTTATCTGAAATCCCAATCCTGGGTGCACTATTCGGCCAATCGACGCGCAATCGAACGCGCTCCGAGCTGCTGATCATGATCACACCTCATGTGATCCGCACGCCGGAGCGATTCCGTGAAATGACGGAAGAGATCAAGGATTCCCTGCGCAACGTTCGCAAGTTCGCCGACGACAAACTCAGGGAGATGATGGAGGATAAGGAAAAAGGGGCCAAGGAGCGGATAGAGCAGCAGGAGAAAGCGGCCAAAAAAGAAGCGCCGCCTGCGCCGGTCAAGAAGTAGCGATTACGGACGACTCAGCTGCATCCCAAACAGCAACCACGAAATACACGAAACGGTTCTGTTGAATGACAGGTGATTTCGTGTGGTTCGTGTATTTCGTGGACTTTTTATTTACGCAGGGTGGCCAGGGCGATGGAGAGGGAATTGTTGTAGGTCAAGTCCCCGACGATGATGCAGAGCCCGTTCCGCATCTGCAGGTTCATCACGTTGACGAGCTGGTTCTGGCCGTTTTGCAGGTTCAGCGTGAGATTCCGTCCGAACAGAACACCGTTGAGCTGGAGCTGCCGGCCGCTGAGGGTCGTCAGTCTGCAATCCAGATCGGGAGTAAAGCCGAACTGCCGCCCCGGCTCGGAACCCCCGCCGATGGAGTCCAGCACCTCGGCGGCATTTGTGAAGTTCATGCCGATTACGTCGGCCGCGCCTGAACCGGTGCTGTCCAGGGCCGCAATATAGTCGCGGTAGTCGTCCAACCAGAGGGACCGGAAGGTGGGAGCGTCGTTCGGATTCCCCAGGGAAATGTAGCTCAGCGTTCCCACGCCGACGTTGGAAATGGCGATCTCTGCGTGGCCGTCGCCGTTGAAGTCACCCGCGGCCAACGACCGCGGCCCGCTGCCGATCTCGATCCTCATGGCCTCGGCATAGGATCCCGCAGCGTCTCCGTAGAACAGGCGCAAAAGGCCCGTGCGCGTGTCCACAAAACAGACATCGGGCGAGCCGTCGCTATTGAAATCGGCCGCGGCGATGGCGGCCGGGATTTCCGCGGGATTGGTGAACGTAAGTACGTTGTAAAGTTTCGCGCCCGACTCTGCAGTCTCATAGGTCTGCTCGTTGAGCCGGGCGGCGGGGGTCGCGCTCAGGTTGCCCTCCTGGTCGATCTGAAGCATGACATCCGGGCGGACTGTGGTTACGAGGGGTACCGGTGGCACTGCGGGCGGCATTTCAGCCGGTTTCGGCTCGGGGGTGGTTTTGGTTTCGCTTGCCGGCTTCGGCTCAACCCTCGCCTCGGGAGGCTTGGGTTCGGTCGGGGCTGGAGCAGGCGGTGCCGCCGGCTCGGGGACTGCGGGCGTGGCAAACGGGTTTTCATCCTGCGGTTCGCCGGTTTGTGTGCCGTCGGCCTTTTCGGACGAGCCGAACACGTTCCTGAGAAGATTGCTGTAAGAGCCGCTCATACCGCGACGGATCTCGCGCAGGATGGCGCGATCGGAGAGGAAAGATGTCCGACCCCCTCCCATGGGAGGAGCGTATGTCGGAATGCCCCTCGATCTGCCCTGAAGTACTAACCGGCCCTCGCTTGCGCCGGAGGCGAGCGCTTCCAGGAAGAGGTCGCGCTCGATGAACCGCATTCCGGGATTCGACTCCACGAGGAGGCGATCCGAACGGGATCCAGCGGAGAAAACCATAAAAAACGGGCGGGCGGCTCCGCCGGACTGTCCGAGCAAGGCCTGCTCCCGCGAAACGCTGGTTCTGGGAGAGAGGGAGAATGGTTCGTCCGCCGCCGACAGACTGCGGCTGGTGGTGATGGTACCGTCGGCCAGATGCCAGCAGAATACCGCGAGGGCAGGCAATCCAATCACGAGCGCCAGGGTACAAAACATATGCCGGGCGCGCAGCCTGCCGGATCGCACCAATCCTGTTGCGGATCTGCTGATGGAAATCAACCTGAACCTCTCTCGAGAGCGCTGCCGTTAAAACCGCCGGATCTTGTACGTATCGGTCCCGCTATGCAAATCTTTACAGATTACGTTTATAAGATACCCGCACGCCCGTGTAAAGCTAATTTTTCAATCACTTAGAAAATTCTTAGCGGATTTTTGCTTCCAGTTCCCGGGCCCGTTTCTCAGCCTCGATGGCTTTGCTTTCCTCGCCAGCGTACAGAAAGAGAGCCGCCTTGACTCTAAGTATCGATACCCGGTTGGGAATCTGCACGGTAACCTTCAGATTCTCATCCAGCAGGGTTTGTGCAAGGTCGAAGCGACGTAAATCCTTCAGCTTGCCGGCGATCTTGCCCATGCTTTCCGCGACCGCTTTTTCATAAGCGGGGGGAATGGGAGTCTGAAGAATGGCGCGCGCCTCCGCAAGCGCCTTGTCCACCTCGCCTTTGGCCAGGTACAGGAGGGCCAAGTCGTGGTGCGCATAAGCCTGGATGCGGAAGGTCTCGTCGTCGATGGCCTGGGATTGGGGGGGAAGAGGCTCCTGTCGGGGGTGACTGAAGACGGGGGAGCAGATCACCGTCACCAGGGCGAGTGCCCGGAGCGGATATTTGAGTAAAATTGAAAGCCCGGAACGCATGGTCGGGGACTTCCTTTCCTTTTTTTAGCTCGAAGGCGCCGCTAGCGGCGCCCGGCGGATGGCCTGCTCTCACCGGCAAAAGGAGACTTGGCAAACGGATTATCGCGCTCCTCCGCGACCGTCTGGAAGGGATTATCATCCGCGGTAAATCGTTGCCCTTCCTCCTGCGCATACCGGGTGATGGCAAGCAGCAACTGTTTCTCCTCGAAATTTTTGCGATATTCAAGACCTGAGAAAATCACGGCCCCGAGCAGGATCGTTGCCAGGGTCACATTCCATGCAAGCTTCCATGGCTGAAGCAGGGGCCGGAGGCGGGCCAGGATGCCGGAGGGTGCCGGAGCCTGCAGCCGCGCGGCGATGCGCTGCCATTGGAAGGACGGTACTTCGATATCGGCGTCGGCCGATCGGAACATCGAGTCGAAACTCTGCCAGTCCCGAACTTCATTCCGGCACCGCACGCAGGTCTCCAGGTGCTTCCGGATTTCCTCGTACTTCCGGTCGGAGAAATCCCGATCCAGATATGGGCCAAAATCCTCGGGGTGACCTTCGATCCTGTTCACTTCTGCACTTCCAGGTATTGTCCTAAAACTTCCCGGGCGTGGCGCCGTGCCCGGAAAATGTCGGTTTTGACCGACAACAGCGAACGTCCGACAATGTCGGAAATCTCGGCATAACTCTTTTCGTCGATTACCGCCAGCACGAACACCTCGCGAAGTTTCGGCGGAAGGGATGCGAGCACGTTTCGGATCGTCGTGCCCAATTCAGCGTGAAGGATCTCATCCTGGGGCGTCGGTTTGCGATCCGCAGGATCAAATCCCGGGTAATCTCTCTCGCCATCCGTTCCTCCCGGCTCCTGCAGAGCCGGTTCGCTGCGCCTTTTTCGAAAAGCCTGGTAGACTTCATTCCTAGCGATCCGGTACAGCCAGGGCTCGAAGCGCTCCGCTTCCTGCAAAGTCTTCAGGTCCTGGAAGGCCCTGAGGAATACGTTCTGAGCTATGTCCTCCGCATCCTCACGGCTGCCTACCATCTTATAGATAAAGTTGAGGATACGCCGCGCGTAAACCTCGTGAATTTGCCGGCAGGCGTCCAGGTCTCCCGCGCCGGCCCTGCGAATCATTTCAACCTGTTCGCTTTTCAAGAAGCTCCCTCAGGGAAGGGCCTCTCCCCTGCGAAGCCACTAAAATGATGACGCGCAAGGGAAAAAGTTGCAAAAAAACCGGCGGCCGCAGCTAAATGTGCAACCTTGCCCGGCCAATTGGCGTCCTGTATAGTCATCATGGGCCGTATACCCAAGGATATACAAAGATCATTAGCCCGGAGAATAGACGCCATGCCTTCAAGCCGGTACCACAATCCTTATAAGCCAGGTTTCCACTCCGTGCCAGCTATCTTTGTCGCCGTCATTATCGGCATACTGGGTGCCGCTGTCCAGATCCCATGTCAGACTCCGGATGCAGAATCGGCTCTGCGGCGACGTATGACAGGCTATTGGGAGGCGATGCAGCGCGGGGACTATGAAACGGCAGCGAACTACGTTCATCCGGACTCGCGCAAGGTCTTCATCTATCGCACCCCCAGGAGCACGATCCTGGGCTGGCAGATCGAGAAGCTGACTTTCAACGCCGACAAGACGGTCTGCGACACCATTACCAAGGTGGCCCGTCCGCTCCCTATCACGAGCGTGAAAGAGGAGCTCGGTTTTCCGGTTGAAAACAAATGGCAGCTGATCGCGGATGGCGAATGGTACCTTAGCATTCCCTGGAAGGAGGGGGAGAATCCTCTGTTGACGCTCTATAAGGGAGCTGAAGAATCCAGGGCGCCCGTGGTCATGACAGGCGATGCGCCGCCTGCAAAGTCGCGTCCGGGCGGGGAAGAGTCCGGGAGGTTGCAGCCCGACCCGGCCAATCCTGCCGTCGTCCATCGCGGCGAAAAGGCTCTCTTCCGGTATCATTACCGCAACAGCGGCGAAATTCCCATCAAGATCTTTTCCGCCTACGGCGATTGCCACTGCACTGCGGTTCAGCAGGAGCATCCCGTGGTTCCTCCCGGCAGCAGCGGCGTGCTGGAAATCACGGTCGATACCTTCGGACTTCCCTTCGGAGAGACGCAGAAGCTGGTTAGCGTCAAGTTCAGCGACTCCGATAAGCCGGAAACGCTTGTAGTGAAGTTCAACAACAAGCCGAATTTCGTGGTTTCGCCGATGTCGGTGGATTTCGGTGTCATCACGAAAGGAAGCCCGGTTGAGAAGAAGGTGAGGATCGTGAACGAGAGCGGCCGGAAGGTGACGTTTCTCGCCGCGCTGCAATCCGATCCCCGCCTGACCCTATCATATGATAAGCCAGAAGTTGAGCCGGGTGCGGCCCTGGTCATCACGGTTCGATGCAATCCGTCCGAAGCGGGGGAGCTTGTCGATAGCCCTATGATACGAACGGACTTAGCGGCGGAGCCCCTGCTCAATATTGTCATCCGGGCCAGGATTATCCCGTGACGGGAACCGGCCGATGATTTTTTTCTAGCAACTTTTCCCCTTTTAGTGCATCATATCCGCTGTTATTCGTGCCCCCCGGCTGTGGAGGGCATGGTCCAAGTGTTGTTGAAATCAGTACGTCTTCTGTTTCCGTCTGCCGATAAGGCAGATAGCGGACAAAGTCCGAAGGCGGGTGGCGAGCCTCAGGCTGGCGCGGTGTTTGTCACCGTACTGATTTTCGCAAAACAACGCGCCAGTGATTCAACCTGAGTAAGCCATAGCTGAAGTCTATCGGACGCGAGAACGTCTGGTAGAAGTTACCAATGCCTCAACCATTTCTATGGAGAAAACGTATGATTTTGTCGAAAGCTGGCAAGCTGTCCTTGCTTGCGGGATTGCTGTGCCTCCTGCTCATGGGGTTTGCTGGGGCTTCCTACGGTGCCGTACGCTTTGACGTCGTGCCGTCGCCGACGGAGGTAATCAACACCGGACGTTCGGAAGTGCTCGGCTCTGCTAACCTCGTCGTCTTTTCAACGGGCCTGACTGGAACCTCCACGGGTGGCAACGCCCAGATCGGGCTCATCTATTCCAACGGCGTCCAGATTGACAACAACACTAACGGTGGGATCCGGCTGGCCTTCAGCTCAAATTTCGTTAGTGGGACAGCGCAGCCCTACATCGTCAGCGTTCAGAACCTGAGCATCACCGGCCGCTGCAGCGGTTTCATCACCATCAATATCCCGGCCGGTCTGACAGTTCAGGCGAACGATTTCCTCCGGGTGGAAGGCGTGCGCGGCAGGATCGATCTCAGTGACGGCGCAGTGGCCGGCACGGATCTGTACCTGCAGTTTCAGTCGATCAACGATCCGGCTGCCAACACCTTCTTCCCTGAAACCGTGCGCGTGGCGAAGTCGCTGCCCGGTATGGTGGTCGACGTGAAGGATGCCAACGTGCTGCTCTGCTTCCCGCCCCTCGGTGTGGTGCCGGGAGCCAATTCACCCAACTATTACATAAAGGTAACCGAAGGCTTTGTCCGCGCGTTCGTTTCGGACGACGGCAACATCTTCAACCGTGTGGACAGTGGCAATCCGTTCCTGTCCCCGCCGGTCCTGCCGGGTCTCTTGGGCTCGCCGACGAACCCCACAGAGTTCCGCTTTGTGCTGAATTCGATTCCAGCGAGCGTTGCGGATGTCACCTGGCCGCCGACTTCATCGACGTACTCCAGTGGCGGATTCACCTCGATGCTCGTGTTGGTGCCTGATTCAGATACGTTTACCGGCGGCATCGCCGAAGCCACGTACATCTATGTAACGCAGAACCAGACCAACATGAGCGATATCAATCTGGAAACGTTTACCGTCAATCCCGCATTGACGATTTCGACGACCAACCAAACTGATACCGGTACGGTTCTTGCTGCGGCGGCTCTGTATCCGTTCGCCAGTTCACCGGGAAGTTGCGATGCGCCACGCACCACCAACTTCGTGCAGCCGAGGTTCGCGACACTGTACCAGTCGTCGAACAACGTGAGCAGCACCTCGAAGACGAGCACCACCTTCGATCTGTATGCCACGATCATCCGCTGCAACTGCTTCCTGCTCTTCACCTACGTAACCAAGGTACCCGGCTGGAACACGGGCATCGTCGTCGCCAACACAACCGGTGACGCGGAGGTCTTCGGCATCTATGGTGCTCCGAAGCAGCTTGGTCCGATCAGCTTCTACTTCTATGACAAGACTGCCGGCTACGTGGGTGCCACGACCACCACGGCAACCTATGGGCCCGGCACGAGCTTTGTCGCCCTGCTGTCGGAAATCCTGCCTACGACGGTCACCAGCTTCAGCGGCTATGTGATCGCCAAGGCTCAGTTCCAGTTCTGCCACGGATTCGCCTTCATCGCGGATGCCAACTTCGCGAACGTCGCCCAGGGCTACCTCGCGAACGTGATTCCGGATCCGGCGATCAAGGGCGGAACCAGACAGCCTGCGGCTGCTGGTGATCACAGCAACCTGCCGGCGGGTGAGAGCATCAACAACTAAGCTTCACTCTGTTTGCTGCGCTGGGGTAGTTCCGGAGAATCGGGGCTACCCCAGTTTTTTTTTCGGTTGCCTGATTCGACAAGGCCGACCTCCGACCTCCGACCTTGAGCCTCGGGATCTGGATCGCTATCGGGTGTCGAGATCGCTGGTTCACCGGTTCTGAGTCTGATATCATCGCCTGCCGTGTACCGAGAGCATCGCGTTACCGTCGTCATTCCCTGCCTCAACGAGGAAGAAGGCATCGTCCAGGTGCTTTCGCGCATGCCTGCTTTCGTCGACGAGGTCATCGTCGTCGACAACGATTCCACCGACCGCACGGCCGAAATGGCCCGGCGTTTCGGCGCGCGCGTGCTGCATGAGAAGATCCGGGGATACGGCCGAGCCTACAAGACCGGCCTGATGGAGGCCCGGGGCGACATCATCGTCACCCTGGACGGCGACCACTCCTACCCGGTCGATGCAATATCCTATCTGCTCGAAGTCTTTCTGCACTCGGAGGTGCGTTTCCTGTCGGCCTCGCGCTTCCCGCTCAAGAACCGGCACGCCATGTCCGCGAAACACTGGCTCGGCAACAAACTGCTGAGCCTGGCGCTCTCGGCCCTTTACTTCCGCTGGGTGAGGGATTCCCAGTCGGGGATGTGGGTGTTCGAGCGCGAAAGCCTGAAGGAGATGGACCTGCGCAGCGACGGCATGGCTTTCAGCGAGGAGATCAAGATCGAAGCCATCCGCAGGCGGCGGATCGGCTTCAAGGAAATCTACGTCGACTACTCGAACCGCACGGGCGAGATCAAGCTCCGGCCCTGGCGGGACGGCTGCCGGAACCTGGTGTTTCTCATCAGGAAACGTTTCTCGCGCCGCCGTGCGCCCGCAACCGCCGCTCCGGTCGAGACGGTGAAGCAAGGATGATGCCGTCATGATCGATGTGCGCTTCCAGGCCGATCCCCATGTCGTGCCGGCGTGTCCGGTCTGTGGCACGTCCGATACCGGCTGGTACGCAGTAGCCACCGACCGCCTGTTCGGCATCGCCGCCGGCCGCTACGGACTGTACCGTTGCGGGCGCTGCGGCTGCATATTCCAGCACCCGCTTCCGGATCAGGCCGCCATCGAATCCTTCTATCCCCGGCGGTACTGGTGGGCGGCTGACGGGCAATCGGGCTCTGCCGCCGCCCTCGGCAGGCTGGAACGCGTCTATCGGGAATTCGTCTGCCGGGATCACGTGCGCTTCCTGCGGCACTGCGCGCACGGGAGCGGTCGCGGTCGGTCGCTCCTCGATATCGGCTGCGGCAACGGTACCTTCCTGCACCTCGCCCGGCAGCGCGGCTTTATTCCGCACGGCATGGATGTGTCCGAACATGCGGTTGCGGCCGCGCGGTCGCAATACGACCTGCCCGTGCAGTGCGGCGGCATCGGCAGCGGACTGTGGCAGGCCCACGCGTTCGACTTCGTCACCATGTTTCATGTGCTGGAGCATGTTCCCGCGCCGCGTCAGGCCCTGGAATATGCGCACGGCCTGCTCAAGCCTGACGGCACCCTGATCCTGCAGGTGCCGAATACCGCTTCGCTCCAGGCACGGGCTTTCGGTCCCTGCTGGTACGGACTCGACGTGCCGCGTCACCTGATCAACTTCACTCCGCGCGCTCTCGGGCTGCTGCTCGACCAGGCGGGATTCACGTGGCAGATCGTGCGGCGCTTTTCGCTGCGCGACAACCCGGCCTCCATCGCTTCCAGCCTGGCGGTCAGGCTGGATCCGATCGGGCGCCGCGGGCGCAGTAAGGCGGGAAACGCGATCGTCGAGGGAGCGCTCGAGCTGATCTACCTGGGATTGTTCCTGCTGGCGCTGCCTCCGGCATGGGCGGAAAGCGTTGTCGGACGGGGCGGCACCATCTGGGCCCTCGCCAGGCGCAGGGCCGTCCAGACCCTCTCTTGAATTTATTTGTTTTTCTCTGCCCGCCCTGTCGTTATATTCTCATCGTTTCTTGATCCAGGAAGGCAAATGCGAAACAGGGATCTGTCCAGGGCGAAGGTGCTGGTGACCGGGGCCGGCGGGTTCATCGGCAGCCATCTTTGCGAAGCGGCGCTGGCGCGCGGCGCCCAGGTGCGCGCCTTCGTGCACTACAACTCCAGGAACGACTGGGGCATGCTTGAAGACCTGAGCGGGCGGCTATTGCGCGAGATTGAAGTGATCACCGGGGACCTGCGGGACGCCGGCGCCGTGCGGCGGGCCGTGCAGGGCTGTGACATCGTTTTCCACCTCGGCGCCTTGATCGGCATCCCCTACTCCTACAGCAACCCCGCGGATGTCGTGGACACCAATGTCATCGGCACGCTCCATGTTTTGCAGGCTGCGCTTGACACGGGCGTTCAGCGGTTGGTGCAGACCTCGACCAGCGAGGTGTACGGCACGGCGCAGCTCGTGCCGATGGACGAAGAACACCCGCTGCGCCCGCAGTCCCCCTATGCGGCGTCCAAGGTAGCCTCCGACAAGCTGGCGGAGAGCTACCACCGGACCTACGGGCTGCCTGTGGCCATTGTGCGACCGTTCAACTGCTACGGCCCGAGGCAATCGCCGCGGGCGATCATCCCGGCGATCATCACGCAGGCTCTGGAATCGTCCACGCTCCGTCTGGGCAGCCTGGGCCCGCGCAGGGACTTCACCTATGTGCGGGACACCGTGCGCGGATTTGTGGCGGCCGCCACCGCGCCCGGCTGCGAGGGCGAGACCATACAGCTCGGCTCCGCCCGGGAGTTTTCGGTGGCGGAAATCGTCCAGCTGGTCGGATCCATCCTCGGCCGGAGGCTGCGGGTCGTCTCGGATGCACGGCGGCGGCGGCCGGAGACCAGCGAAGTGGATCGTCTGCTGGCCGCCAACCGCAAGGCTGCGGAATTGCTCCGCTGGCATCCGCGGATTTCGCTGCCCCAGGGCCTGCAAAAAACGATCGCATGGTTCCAGTCGCGAAGAGGCCGCTATAAGCACCGCCTGTATACTGTATGACGATCCAAAACCCTAAAATCGTGGTGGTACTTCCGGCCTACAACGCCGCGCGCACTCTCGAGCGCACGTATGCGGATATCCCCAAGGATAAGGTCTTCCGCATCATCCTGGTGGACGACGTGAGCCACGATCAAACCGTGGAAATTGCACGCTCTCTCGGCCTCAGTGTGGTCATCCATATCCAGAACCGGGGCTACGGCGGCAATCAGAAGACCTGCTACCTCGAGGCCTTGAAGGAGGAAGCGGATGTGGTCGTCATGCTGCATCCCGATCACCAATACGACTCGCGGCTGGTTCCCGAACTGGTGTCTCCCATCCTGGAGAATCAGGCCGACATGGTGATGGGATCGAGGATTCTCAACGGACAGGCTCTTAAAGGGGGGATGCCGATCTGGAAGTACATTGCGAACCGGGTGCTGACGATCATGGAAAACGCCGTCTATGGGACCAGGCTGACGGATTGCCACAGCGGATTCCGCGCTTACAGCCGCAAGCTCCTGACCACCATCCCCTTTCTGATCAACTCCGACGACTTCGTTTTTGACTCGCAGATGATCGCTCAGGCAGTCTGCTTCGGCTTCAATATTCGCGAGATTGCCGTGCCCGCGCGTTATTTCCCTGAGGCCTCGAGCGTCAATTTCCGGGTGAGCCTCAAATACGGGGTCAAGACGCTCTCGGTAATGCTCCGTTTCCTGACCCAGCGGTTGGGCCTGTTCCGTTCCAGAATGTTCCATCTGACCCTGTCGCAGGTGATCAGCAGGCATTACCACGATGCCATCTTTGGCAATTCGTCACCCTCGGATCCGGCTGCCGGCCCCACATCGTCGGACATCGGGCAGAGGCTGAGGTGAATGAAGCGCGGCGGTCACGTGACCCGCGCCGGCTTGCACGCAAACCGGGGTTGAGATTCCCAAGGTCCCCGGGATCGGCTGATGAGCCGCTCCGGCGCATCAGGCCGTGCGGGTTGCTGCCTGAATTGCAGAGTTCCAGGGAGGTGCCTTGTTCCATCCGCGCCTGAAGTCTCTTGCGGAGAAAGCACTGCCGCATTTTCTGACGGCCCGGCTCGATCCTGTCAGGGAAATCATCGAGTCGGAGGTGAGGACGGCGGCCGCCGCCATGGCCGGCAATCATGTGGTGCTGGACGCCGGCGCGGGGGAAGCCCGCCACCGGCGGTTTTTTGCACGGGGATGCTACGTGGCTCTGGATTCCGGCACCGGCGACCGAGCATGGGACTATTCCCGCCTGGATATTCAGGGGGATCTGGAGAGACTGCCGCTGAAGCCGGGCACAGTCGACCGCGTCCTCTGCATGGTTGTCCTGGAGCATACGCGCAACCCGCGCCAGGTGCTGTCGGAGTTTGTCCGCGTGCTCAAGCCCGGAGGCGTGCTGCACATGGTCGTGCCGCTGCTCTGGGAAGAGCACCAGGCGCCCCACGATTACTGGCGGTTTACCCGTTATGGCGTCCGGTTGCTCGCGGACGGCCTGCCGCTCAGAATTGAACTGCTGCGCCCGATGGGCGGCTTTTTCCGGGTGTGCGCCCGGCGGTGCATCAGTTCCCTGGCCTTTTTTCAGAGAGGCTGGCGCTGGTTTTTCTTCTTCCTGTTTTTGCCTCTCTTCGGCCTTCTGTTGCCGCTGCTCCTTTACTATATGGACCCGTTGGATCGAGGGAAGGAATTCACGCTTGGATTCCTGGTGCGCGCAACCAGGGAAAGGGACTAATGCCGGTGCGGCAGCGCACATTCGCCTGGGTTACGGTCCTCACGCTGACGGTCGTGGTCTGGGGTGTGAACGCCGTCTGGCTGCAGCGGGATACGCGCCCTCCGGTCTGGGATATGGCGCTGCATCAGACTTATGCGCTCAACTATTGGCCCCATGCGCCCGCTGAGGCCCCCTCGGTCCCTCTGCTTTCGAGATCCGGCAATTACCCGCCATTTGTCCACCTGGCCATTGCTCTCTGCTACGCCCTGTTTTACCCTGATCCGCGCGTCGCGGTGCTGGCCAACCTGCCTGCCACCGTGCTGCTGTTCTGGTCGGTCTACATGCTGGCTGTGGATCTTGCCGGCATATCGGCGGCGCGCTGGGCTTGCCTGCTTACGGCCCTGACGCCCTACCTGATCTGGATGTCGCGCGAGACGGTGCTGGACTACTGGCTCGCCGCGTGGGTCGCTGCCGCCCTGGTGGTGCTCCTCAGGACGGATGAATTCCGGTCCCGTCCCCATGCCATCCTCTTCGGCGTGATCTGCGCCCTGGGACTGCTCACCAAGTGGCTCTTTGCCGGGTTCCTGCTGGTCCCGCTGCTCTATGTCTGCGTGCGTTCCCGCATCTGGCGTGCCCCGTCACGGCTGCTTTTTCTGGCGGATGCACTGCTGATCGCCGGGCTGCTGGCCGGGGTGTGGTATCTCCCCAACCTCCCGAACCTGGTGCGTTACTTTGTGGAGAATGCAAAGATCGGCGCCCGGGAAGGCGAACCCCGGATTTTTTCCCTTCAGTCTTTCATTTATTACCTGCGGCTGCTCGAAGGCTATCAGCTCTTCGGCCTTCTGTTCCTGCTCGTGGTGATCTCCGCCGTGTTCGTGTGGCGCCGGAAACTGATGCGCCACGGGACGTTCTTGGTAGCGGCGCTGCTGGGTGGCTGGGCGGCGATGACCCTGCTGCGCACCAAGGATCCCCGATTCACCATGCCTTTGCTCGGCCCGCTTTTTATCATTGCAGGCGCCTGGCTCCAATCCTGGAAGCCCGGCTGGGCGGCCCGCTCCTTCAAAGCCGGGCTCGTGGCCGTTCTATGCCTGCAGGCATATGCCACCAACTTCGGCGTGACCTGGCTGCCGCAGGAGGTTATCCTGGCACATGGATACAACGGAAGCCTGCGTTGGGACTGGAATTTATTTCTCCAGCATTATTTCCACATTCTGGGGGCGCCGCGGCGCGAGGACTGGCGGCAAGAGGAGATCCTGAGCAAGATCGACGCCGATGCCCGGATGCGCGGGGTGCAGCCCGTGCTGGCGCTGGTCCCCGACCTGCCGAGGTTCAACTCTGCCAATTTCCTGCTTCTCGCGCGGCTGCGCGGATTGCCGATGCGCATCGTCCACATCCAGGCGGAGCCGCGGGGCGTGCAGTCCTTTGCAGGCTATAATTACGTCATCATGGCCGAAGGGGATCAAGGCATGAGCTGGTCGACGGTCACGAGCCGGGCGCTGAACCAGATCATCGTTGACGATCCGGGCACTTTCCGGTTGGTCGCGCTCTTCCAGTTGCCGGATGGCAACGGCGTGCGGCTGTACTTCATCCGGCGCGACGCTCCTGCTCGTCCGCAAACCTCCTCCTTGCCCGCCCGGGAGCGGGCTGTCGCCGCTGCGGCGGGTTTTTGCCTATGAAGGCTTTCACCCATACTCCGGCGCTGCGCCGCTTTCAGGTACACCGGGATCTGGCATTGTTGACGCTGGTCGTGGTCGGTTGCGCCCTGCCGTTCCTGTCTCAGCCTTTCCACATGGACGACAACTTCTACATGGATATGGCACGCAACGCACGTGTCCATCCCCTGCACCCGTATGATGTCCCGTACGATTTCGGCGGCCTCCATCTCCCGGACATGGCGTCGCATTCCCATCCGCCGTTCCAGACATACTTTCTGGCCGCGATCCAGCGTTTCGCCGGCGAAGGCGAGGGAAGGGAATGGATCTATCACGGAGTGGCGCTGATCTTTCCGCTGCTTGCTGCCGTGGCCATGTATTTTATTGCCGCCCGTTTTGTCGAACGGCCCCTGTGGCCCTCCTTGTGTCTGGCGGCCTGTCCCCTGGTGCTGGTCATGGAGCACACGCTGATGGCGGACATGCCGACTCTGGCCTTCTGGCTGGCCGCGGTTGCCTGCTTCCTATGGGCCGACGAACTGAACCGCAAGAGCCTGTATGGCGCCAGCGCCCTGATGCAGTTTGCAGCGATGTTTGCCAGCTATCAGGCTGCCGCGCTGTTTCCTTTGCTCGGCTGGTACCAGCTGCGCAGGCGCGGACGCCTGTCCGGCTGGATTGCCGTGCTGTTGCCTCCAGCAGCCATGGGGACATGGCTGGCCGTGAGCTCCCTGCATTATCACCGGATGATACTCCTGGATACGCTCGGCTATGTGCAGTCGCGCGCGGCGGGATCGCCGGCCATGTTGGGCACGAAGCTGCTGGCGCTGCTCGAGTATCAGGGATGGTTGATCGTATTCCCGTTTTTTCTCCTTTACATGTACGCGCGTGGCTTGAAAGGCCGCCTCTTGGGCCTGTCGCTGCTGGCAGCCCTCTTCCTTGCCCAAGCCGTCGTTCCCGCATACCGCCCGGTCGACAAAGCGATCTTCGCGATCGGATTGACAGCCGGATTTTTTCTTATGGCACGAATCGGCGCCGCATGCTCCGATGCGTTCCTGGGCGGCCGGCCGCAGCAGACCGGCTTCGACCGCCTGACAACGCAATTCCTCTCGCTCTGGTATTTCGGCGTCGCAGCCTATTGCCTGATTCTCTTTACCGAGGGCTCTGCACGCTATATCCTTCCGTTGGTTCCCCCGGCGCTGCTCTTTTTCTTCCGCCGTCTGGAAATCACCGAGGTCACGGAGTACCGCGCGGAGTCCCCTCCGCTCCTGAACTCTGCGATGGTTGCCAGCGGCACGCTGATCCTGTCGTTGACCTGGGGGATGTTTCTTGCACAGGCCGACTTTGAGCTTGCGCGCGTCTATCCGCGCGCGGCCGCGGCATTCGCGCGCATCTACTCCGGCTTCGATACGTACGTCACCGGGGAATGGGGATTCCGTTATTACTTCGGAAGGACAGGTGCCAAGCCGGTACCGGCTGACGTGTCTTCGGTGCGGGGCGGCAGTCTGCTGGTCAAGCCCGGACTGGCGGTGCCCTACGATGTGCCTGCGGACCTGGCTTCGATGGCCATGCCGCTGGCAAACCTGTCTTTCGATCTGAAAACGCCGTTCCGGACCATGGATACCAGGGTGCCGGCCGGGTTTTATTCGACCGGGTGGGGGTTGATTCCGTTTTCCATTTCGGAAATGAGTCTGGAGACTTTGGAGGTCCGCCAGGTCAATTTCATGGTGGAGAGACTCCCCTGGGCGCGGGTCGAGAGTGCGGCCGGGGTCAAACCCTGGCCCGGATACGTTTACAAGCCCGAACGCGCTTTGGCCGTTCTGACGAAACCCGGCGTCAGCATCCTCTACCCGTGGGAAATGCGGAGGCCCGTGGTCTTGCGAGTGAACATCGGCCTGGTGAATGCCGGGCCTTCGGCAGACGACGGTCCGCATGAGTTCGAGATCCTGCGCCGCAACGCCCGGGGAGAGGTGCTGGCACGATTTGCCGGGAGTTTGCGGCCGGGGCCCGGGGCAGAAGGCCGAGAATGGCAGCCCGTGAAGCTGAATCTGCCGGCGTGCGCCGGCGCGGGTGAAACCCTGGAATTCCGCTATCTGGCGCCGGCCGGGAGCGGTGCGATGTGCGCGTTTGCCGAGGCTTTCCTGGCCAATGCCGACAAGGATTGGCGCGCGGACATCAGGTAGGAAGAAATCATGAGGGCGAAATCGGCAGCGATCCTTCTCGGAGCGATCACGGCTCTCGGCTGCATCAGTCTGTCGAACGCCTGCGGTCCGGTAGCAACCGGACCGCCGTCCCGTGAGGCGGGCGTGGATCTGCTAGGCAGGCTGGTCGTCGTGCGGGCGGGACCCGGCGCCGCCGAGGACGGCCAATCCGTGCGGCGGCATGAATGGGTTGTGCGCCACGGCCGCCGGCTGGTTACGACCACGCTGCTGGCGCCTGTCGCGGTGCGGGCGGGCCTGGCGGGCCTTTCCGGCAGATTCACCTTGAAATTGCTGGCCGCCCCCGTTTTCAATATCGGGGACGGCATACAACTGGAAGTCCTGGTCGTCGGCGCCGGTGATACCAGGCCGGTGTGCAGCCGCTACTTTGACGCCGGCCGTGTCGCCGCCGACCGCGATTGGCTCCGGCTGGAGGTTCCTCTGGACCTGTCCGGCGCGGCGGACTCTTGCCTGGAGATCCGGGTTTCCGCCGGTCCGCAGGGCGATCTGGATGCCGACTGGCTGGCTTTGGCCGAAATGCGCATCGTGCCGGAAAAGGCGGCTCTATGAACGGACTTGATTTCACTGGGGAGCGATTCATTCCCGGGCAGGGAGGCGCCCGGATCGCGTACGAGCACCTGCACCGCTACTATCTCGCCCTGCGCTGGGCCAAAGGAAGACGGGTGCTCGATGTGGCCGCCGGTACGGGCTATGGTGCAGCGCTTCTGGCCGGTGTGGCGCAATGGGTCTGGGGGGTCGATATCGATGCGGGCAGCGTGCGGCACGGACAGAAGAGCTGCATCGCGGCCAATCTCGATTTTCTGCAGGGTGACGCAGTCCGCCTCCCCGTCCGGTCGCGCTCGATGGATTTCGTGGTCGGATTCGAGGTGCTTGAGCATGTCGAACGGCAGGAGGACCTCGTGGCGGAAATGGCGCGCGTGGTCGTGCCGGACGGCATCGTGCTGTTGTCGACCCCGAACAGGGCGGCCTATTCCGACGCGCGGCACTATCGGAACCCATTTCATGTCCGTGAGTTTTATCGCGACGAATTCCTGGCCCTGCTCGGCCGGCATTTTTCGTTCATTCGGCTTATGGAGCAACAGGTCCGGGCCGGCTCCCTGGTGTCGAGCCGGGAATCCGCGGAAGCCGAGGCCGAAGTCATTGCCCGGTCCGTGGGCAATTCGCCGCCTTCGGATCCCATGTATTTTCTCGCGCTCTGCAGCCCCGGATCGTCCGGGGCAACCCTCCCGGAAGCCTCGGCATTTTTGGATGTCGGAGACGGCTTGCTGCGCGAGGCGGATGGTGAAATTGCGCGACTCAACCGGGAGATGCAGGAAGCCATCGACAGGCGCGATCAGGTGATCCGGGACCTGCAGAGCCAAATGGCGGCAGAGATCGCCGCGCGCGACGAGCTCGTGCGCCGCCTGCAGGCAGACATCGAAGGCCGCACTCGCTGGGTCCGGGAGTTGGAGAGCGAAGTCCAGACGCGTGACAGGGCCCTGCAGGAGCTGCAGGTTGAAATGGACAGCCGCACACGCTGGGAGCGGCAACTCTCGGATGAGATTGCAGCGCGCGACGAGGCGATCCGGCAACTCCAGCACGAGTTTGACGAGCGCACGCGCTGGGCGGTGGAACTTACCGGCGAGGTGGCGGCCCGGGATGAAAGGTTGCGGCGCACGAATGAGGAACTGGACCGCGTGGCGGCCCACCTGGCGAAGATCAGGCACGCCCGGCTGTACCGCATCCTGTGCCGCTTGGGCGTGTTGCCCCGATAAACGGGACAAGGTTGCCCGCGCGAGATCGAATGGGTATTATATGCTTGACCGGCCAGGCCTTGCTGTTGTTAAATGCAATGATTTTTGGGGTTGCAGGCACTATTTGCAGGTGCTAGACTAATAGCTTTGTCAGCGCTGGCGTAGCTCAGTCGGTAGAGCAGCTGATTTGTAATCAGCGGGTCGGGGGTTCAAATCCTCTCGCCAGCTCCATTTGAG
>Ga0316620_10000027_pt1 | contig 68058 bp, 64 predicted proteins | sample OWC_Aug_M1_C1_D5_FD_207651 | JGI IMG/M metagenome (GOLD analysis project Ga0316620, IMG submission 207651) | Wetland soil microbial communities from Old Woman Creek delta, Ohio, United States - OWC_Aug_M1_C1_D5_B | ecosystem: Environmental > Terrestrial > Soil > Wetlands | place: USA: Ohio...
AAGATCCTCACGACGCGCGACAACACCATCTACCACCTGTACCAGACGCGCTACGGCGTGCACGTACTGCGCACCGGCGAGCGGCTGCGCGCCACGGCGGCCGACGCCGAGGCGGCGAAGCTGCTCGGGGTGAAAAAGGGCGCGCCGCTGCTCGAGATCAACCGGGTCGCCTACACCTACCACGACGCGCCGGTCGAACTGCGTCGCAGCCTGGTGAACACCGCCGGGCACGAGTATTTCTCGGACCTGGGGAAATGAGCTCGCGGCGACGCTTCCTCGGGTCGGTTGCCGGTCTCGCGCTCGCCTCGGGACTGCCGCTCGGCGCCGTGGGCGCAACGCGCTTCGCGACGGATCCGTTTCGCCTCGGCGTGGCGAGCGGCTACCCGACCTCCACCGGCGCGGTGTTGTGGACGCGCCTGATCACCAGCCTCGAGCGCTATGACGGCGGGCTCGACCCGGTCGCGGTGCCGGTGCGCTGGGAAGTGGCGGCCGACGAGGCGATGCGCGGCATCGTCGCCTCCGGCGTGGAGACCGCCGCGCCGGAGTGGGCGCATTCGGTGCATGCCGAGGTCAAGGGACTCGAGCCGGCGCGCCCCTACTGGTACCGGTTCACGGCGGGCGATGTGGCGAGCCCGGTCGGGCGCCTGCTCACCGCGCCCGCCCGCGGCGCCCCGGCCGACCGGCTGCGCTTCGCCTTCGCCTCGTGCCAGCAATACGAGCAGGGCTACTACGGCGCGTACCGGCACATCGTCGCGGACGACCCGGACCTGATCGTGTTCCTCGGCGATTACATCTACGAGTCCTCCTGGGGGCACGAGCACGTGCGCAAGCAAAACCCCGGCGAGCCCTACACCCTCGACGATTACCGCATGCGCTACGCCTGCTACAAGAGCGACCCGGATCTCCAGGCCGCGCACGCAGCCTGTCCGTGGCTCGTTACCTGGGACGACCACGAGGTCGACAACGATTATGCCGCCGACCGCCCCGAGGACGGCATGCCGAGGGAGCGCTTCCTCGCGCGACGCGCCGCCGCTTACCGCGCCTATTACGAGCACATGCCGCTGCCGGCGCGCATGCGCCCGGACGGGCCGCACATGCGCCTGCATACGCAGTTCGGATGGGGGTCTCTGGCGCGCTTTTTCGTGCTCGACGACCGGCAGTACCGCGCCTACCAGGTCTGCCCGCGCCGGGCGGGCGGCAGCAACGTCGTGGACGATCGCGAATGCCCGGCGCGCACCGATCCGCGGCGCAGCATGCTCGGTGAAGCGCAAGAGGCATGGCTCGAGCAGGCATTCGCGCAGTCGCGTGCCGGATGGAACATCATCGCCCAGCAAACGCTGATGGCGCAGTTCGCGGCCGGCGCAGGCGAGGAGCGGCGTTACTGGACCGACGGCTGGGACGGTTACCCCGCGGCGCGGCGCAAGCTCCTGGAAAGCGTGGCCGCGCATCGCCTTGCCAACCCCATCGTCATCGGCGGCGACGTGCACTTCCACGCGGTCGCGGACCTCAAGCCGGACTTCGACGACCCCGGCTCGCCCGTGGTGGCGAGCGAGTTCTGCGGCACCTCGATCACCTCGCAGTCGCGCTCGCAAAGATCGCTCGACGCAGCGCGCGCGGACAATCCGCACGTGAAGCTCGCCGACGGCCGCCAGCGCGGTTACGTGCGCATGGAACTGCGCGCGCGGCGAGTGCACGCCGACCTGCGGGCGATGGACTCGGTGCGCTCCCCCGAGGCGGGATGCTCGACGCTCGCGTCGTTCGTGGTCGAGGACGGCAGGCCCGGCCCGCAACGCGCCTGACCGATCTAACGGCAGCGCAGGTTCGCCGTGTAGTCAGCGATCGGCTTGCTGCAGTCGTGCTCGTTGACGCTTCGATCCTCGAGCAGGGGCGGCGGCAGGCGATCGCGCGGCTCGTCGGCGTAGGAGAACAACGCACCCAGAACGACCGCGCCGGCCAGCGCGGCGGCGCCGGATCCGCTGACGACGGTGACCGTCGCCGCACCCGCGACGACAGCCGTGCCCGGCGGAGGCGGTGTCAAGGGGCCCGCCACCGTGTTGCTCGCAATCTCGGTATTGGCGCCTGCGCAGGCCGACAGGGCCAGCGCGGCGAGCGCACTCACGATGCATCGCGTCATGAGGTACATTCTAGCGTTCGCGCGGACGTCGCTGCGCTCTTGATCCACGTCAAGGGTCGCATGCCGTACCGGTACAACATGATTCGCGGGTGATTTCCCGAAAAGAAAGGAAAGCCATGGCCTACAAGACCATCCTGGTTCACCTCGGTGCCGGCAAGGGTGCGGACGCGTGCAGCGATATCGCCTGCTCGCTGGCGCAGAAGTTCGACGCCCACGTCGTCGGCCTGCATGCGCTCACCGCGGTGCCCACGCCGAGCTGGGCGATGGCCGAAGCGGGCGTTGCCGTGGAGTTGGCGCGCAAGAAGGCGCTGGCCGAAATCGCGGCACGAGTGCGTGGCGCGTGGGACGCCGGGGTGCGGCGCGCCAACTGGGCGAAAGCCGAGTGGCGCAGCTCGACGGCCGATGCGCTCGAGGTCGTGACGCTGCACGCGCGCTACGCCGACCTGGTCATCATCGCGCAGGATGACGGCACCGGCGCCAGCGGCGTGTCGGACCAGTTCGCCGGGCGCCTGCTGCTCTCGGCGGGGCGACCGGTGCTGGTCGTACCCTACGCCCGAGAGAAGCGTCCGGTCGGCGAGAACATCCTCGTCGCGTGGAACGCGAGCCGCGAAGCGACGCGTGCGCTCACCGACGCCCTGCCGCTCCTGCAGGGCGCCAAGCAGGTGCACGTTGCGGCGTTCAATCCGGGACCTCCGAATGGGCAGCACGGCGAAGTTCCCGGCGCGGACATCGGCCTGTACCTGTCGCGCCACGGCGTGAAGGTCACGGTGTCGCAATACCGGGCCGACGACATCGACGTCGGCAATCAGCTGCTATCGCGCGTTTCCGATCTCGATGCCGACCTGGTCGTGATGGGCGCCTACGGCCGCTCGCGCGTCTCGGAGCTGATCCTTGGGGGCGTGACGCGCACGATTCTCGAGTCGATGACCGTCCCGGTGCTGATGTCGCACTGAGGGGCGCGGTTCAGGCCGGTGCCGCGGCGCGCTTCAAGCGATCGCGAACCGCCAGCCACGCGGGCTCGTCGGGCGGCTCCTCGACCAGGATCTGGGCGCAGCCCGAGGCGTCGAGCTCGCGCAGCGCCGCGTAGAGCCGGCTTGCGTAGGCCGCTGCGTCGCGCGGCATGCGCAGCCAGCGCCCGACCCGCTCGTCCGGACGCGAGAACGCCAGCACCGCGACCCGCCCGTGCGCGCGCGTGATTTCCGCGTCGAGCGCGTGCGTCGGCACCAGACGCAACGCGGCCTTCGGCGCGTAATGGCGCTCGAGCGTGCCGGATGCGCGCGGCGCCTGCGCGTCGGGCGGCAACACCGGCGCAGCGAGGGCGGCTTCTAGCTCGGGCAGGGAGATCGCCCCGGGCCGCAGCAGCACCGCACGACCGCGCGACAGGTCGACGATCGTCGATTCGATGCCGACCTCGCTTGGCCCTCCTTCGAGAACCAGGTCGACGTCGCCTCCTAGGTCGTCGCGCACGTGCTCGGCGCGCGTGGGCGAGACGCGGCCGAACCGATTGGCGGACGGCGCCGCAATGGGTGCGCCGAATTCGCGCAGCAACTGTTGCGCAACCGGGTGCGCCGGCACCCGAAGCCCGACCGTGTCCTGACCGCCGGTGATGAAATCGCCGATGTGCAGCGCGCGCTTCAGGATGAGGGTAAGCGGACCGGGCCAGAAGCGCGCGGCGAGGCGGCGCGCGGCTTCCGGGACCTCGCGCGCCCACCCGAACGCCTCGTCGGCCGTGGCGAAGTGGACGATGACCGGATGCGAGGCGGGGCGGCCCTTGACCGCGTACATGCGCGCCACGGCCGCCGCACTGGAGGCGTCGGCCCCCAGTCCGTAGACGGTCTCGGTCGGAAACGCAACCAGCCCGCCGCGCCGGAGGATTTCCGCGGCGCGGCGGACCTCGTCGCTCACAACTTGAGCGGTGCGGCCTTGAGGACCGCCTCGGTCTGCTTGCGACGAAAGTCCTCGAGCTTCTTCGCCATGCCCGCGTCCGAGAGCGCGAGCAGCGCCACGGCGAAGAGCGCGGCGTTCGCCGCGCCGGCCTCGCCGATGGCGAACGTCGCGACCGGTATGCCCTTGGGCATCTGCACCGTCGAAAGCAGCGAATCCAGCCCCTGCAGGTGCTTGGAGGGCATCGGCACGCCGAGCACCGGAAGCGTCGTGTGCGCGGCCACCACTCCCGCGAGGTGCGCCGCCCCGCCCGCAGCGGCGATGATCGCCTTCATGCCGCGCCTGGCCGCGCCTTCGGCCCATTCGGCGACCGCGTGCGGCGTGCGGTGCGCGGACATGGCCTTCGCCTCGTAGGCCACGCCGAACTCCTCCAGCATCTTCGCCGCGGCCTTCATGGTGTCCCAGTCGTTAGCCGACCCCATCACGATGCCGATCATGCGAGCTTTCTCCCGGTGAGGCGCTCGAGCGCCTCGCGATATTTTTCCGTTGTCTTGGCGATCACGTCGGCGGGAAGCTTCGGCGCCGGCGGCGTCTTGTCCCAATCGAGCGTCTCGAGGTAGTCCCGCACATACTGCTTGTCGAACGACGGCGGGCTGATGCCGACCGCGTAGGAATCCGCGGGCCAGAACCTCGAGGAATCCGCGGTGAGCGCCTCGTCGATCAGCACGACTCTGCCGTTTGCATCGGTCCCGAACTCGAACTTGGTGTCGGCGATGATGATGCCTTTCTGCGCGGCGTACGCGGAGGCCTCCCGGTAGAGCCCGAGCGACACTTCGCGCACCTGCTCAGCCAGCGGGCGGCCGACAAGCTTGACCATCTCGTCGAAGGAGATGTTCTCGTCGTGCCCCTCGACCGCCTTGGTCGCCGGCGTGAAGATCGGCGCGGGCAGCTTTTGCGCCTGCTGCAGCCCCTTCGGCAGCTCGATGCCGCAGACCTTGCCGGTCTTCTGATAGTCCTTCCATCCGGAGCCGATGAGGTAGCCGCGCACCACCGCCTCGATCGGCAGCGGCTTGAGCTTTTTCACCACCACCGCGCGGCCGCGCACCTGCGCCTTCTCGGCTTCGCCCCGGACCACCGACTCGGGGTCGATACCGGTGAGATGATTGGGCACGATGTTGGCCAGCTTCTCGAACCAGAAGTTGGACATCTGCGTCAGCACCGCCCCTTTATCCGGGATCGGATCGGGCAGCACGACGTCGAAGGCGGACAGGCGGTCGCTCACCACGATTAGCATCTTGTCCTCGCCCACCGCATAGATGTCGCGCACCTTGCCGCGACCGATGCGCGGCAGGCTCGTGATGTGCGACTCGAACAGGCCCGTGCTCATGCCGCCTGCTTCTCGAGTTCGGGCTTCCATTTGCCCTGCGAGGCGAGCCCGTTCATGTGCGCACGATGGTAGAAGGCCTTCTGCGCCGCGGCGACGTTCTGCAGGCTGCCGCGCCAGGTCTTGAGCGCCGGATTCTGCAGCGCGCGCGAATAGGAGAAGGTGAGCGGCCAAGGCAGGGCCTTCATTGCCGCCATCGCGTTGAGGTGCGCGGTAGCGTCGACGTCGGATTGTCCGCCGGAGAGGAACACGACACCGGGCTGCGCCGCCGGGACGGTGCGCTTGAGCACGCGCACCGTGCGCGTGGCAACTTCATCCGCGCCGGCCTGGCGCGCATTTTCCTTGCCCGAGACCACCATGCTCGCCTTGAGAATGGTGTGCTCGAACGAAACGCCGTGCGCAGCGAGAGCCGCATAGGTGGCGCGCAGGGTCGCCTCGGTGACTTCCTCGCAGCGCTCGATCGAATGGCCGCCGTCGAGCAGTACCTCGGGCTCGATGATCGGCACGATCGACGCCTCCTGGCAAAGCGCCGCATAGCGCGCCAGGGCATGCGCGTTGGCATAGAGGCAAGCGTGGCTCGGGATGCCGTCGCCGATCGTGATCACGGCGCGCCACTTGGCGAAGCGCGCGCCGAGCTTGAAGTATTCCGCCAGTCGCTCGCGCAGGCCGTCGAGCCCCTCGGTCACCTTCTCCCCCGGACACAGCGCCAGGTCCTTCGCACCCTTGTCGACCTTGATTCCCGGAACGATGCCCTTCTTCGCCAGGTAGTCCGGGAACGCGACCCCGTCGCCCGTCTTCTGTCTGATTGTCTCGTCGAACAGGATCACGCCCGACACGAACTGCTCGATGCCCGGCGTGCCGAAGAGCAATCCCCGGTAGGCGCGGCGATTCTCCTCGTTGCACTCCACGCCGACCGACTTGAAGCGCTTTTCGCAGGTGCCGCTCGATTCGTCCGCGGCAAGGATGCCCTTGCCCTTCGCGACCATCGCGGCCGCGGTCTTGGAAAGCAACGACTTGTCCATGCTGATCCTCGGTGGTGGGATGTCATCTCGCCCGAATTGCGAGTCCGGATTTTACAGGCGTTCAGCGGCCTGTTTAAGTTTCGCTTAAGGGCGAAGCGCAAACCTCGGGCGCCGCGCGATTTCGGCGATAATGCGACCCCGCCCGCAGGCACGCTAAGCGTCATGATAAGGATCGAAAATCTCGTAAAGTCGTTCGGCCCGAGGCGCGTGGTCGACGGCCTCACGTTCAACGTCGAGCGCGGGGAAGTGCTCGGATTCCTGGGGCCGAACGGCGCCGGGAAGTCGACCACGATGCGCATGATCACCGGCTTCATCCCTCCAACCGGGGGGCGGGTGACCGTCGGCGGCTACGACGTGACCGAATCGCCTCTCGAGGCCAAGCGCCTGATCGGCTACCTGCCGGAGGCCGCGCCCTCCTACCCCGACATGACGGTGCACGGCTTCCTCTCGTTCGCCGCCGACATGCGCGGGCTGTCCGGCGACGCCAAGAAAAAGGCGATCGCCAGGGTGGTCGAGCTCTGCTTTCTGTCGTCGGTGCTGCACCAGGGCATCGACACGCTCTCCAAGGGCTACAAGCACCGCACCTGTCTCGCGCAAGCGCTGATCCACGATCCCGAGGTACTGGTGCTCGACGAGCCGACCGACGGACTCGATCCCAACCAGAAGCACGAGGTGAGAAACCTCATCCGCGAGCTCGGCAGACGCAAGGCGCTGGTCTTTTCGACCCACATCCTCGAGGAAGTCGATGCCGCCTGCACCCGCGCCATCATCATCGATCGCGGCCGCATGGTCGCGAACGGCACGCCGCAGGAGCTGCGCGCCATGTCGGACGTCGCCGGCGCAGTGACCGTTGCGGGGCAAGGCGTGAGCCGGGACAAGCTCGCGCCGCTCGGGCGCGTCGAGTCGGTGGACGGTGCCTACCGCGTCTTTCCCGCCGGTGCGTTCGCTCCCGGCGAGCTGATGCGCGCGGTGGTCGACGTCGCCACCCGGGAAGGCTGGCGGCTGGAAGCCCTGCGCACCGAGGAGGGACAGCTCGACGAGGTGTTCCGCCGCATTACGCTGCCAGACACGGCCCGGGCATGAACTCCGCCTGGAAAACCGTCCGCACCATCGCCCGGCGGGAGCTGGTGAGCTACTTCGTTTCGCCCGTCGCCTACGTGTTCCTGGTCATTTACCTCTTGCTGACGGGATTCTTCACGTTTACCGCCGGCGGCTTTTTCGAGCGCGGCGAGGCGAGCCTCGCGTCGTTCTTCGTCTGGCATCCCTGGCTCTACCTGGTGCTCGTGCCCGCCGTCGGCATGCGTCTCTGGTCCGAAGAACGGCGCTCCGGCACGCTCGAGCTTCTTCTCACGATGCCGGTGACGACCTGGCAGGCGATTCTCGCCAAGTTCCTCGCATCTTGGATTTTCCTCGCCATCGCCCTGGTGCTCACCTTTCCGGTGGTGATCACCGTGAACATCCTGGGCGATCCGGACAACGGCATCATCGCCGCCGGCTACCTGGGCAGCCTGCTGCTCGCGGGCGCCTATCTCGCGATCGCCTGCATGACTTCGGCGATGACACGCAACCAGGTGGTGGCGTTCATCCTGGCGGTGGTGATCTGCCTGTTCCTGATCCTGTGCGGCTTCAATCCGGTCACCGACCTGCTGGCGCGCTGGGCGAGTCCCGCATTCGTGGATACGGTCGCGGCCTTTTCGGTGATCACGCACTTCGACGGGTTCCAGAAGGGCGTCATCGACACGCGCGACCTGTTCTTCTTCCTGTCGGTGATCGGTTTCGCACTGTTTACGACCAGCGTCATCATCCGGAACCACAGGGCGGGATGACGCGATGAAGAAGTACGACACCCTCCTCTACTCCGCCATCGGCATCGTCGCTCTGTTCCTGATCCTGGTGGCGTTCAACTACCTCGCTTCGGCCACGGCGGTGAAGGCCGACCTGACCGAGGGCAAGCTGTACACGCTCTCGGACGGCACCCGGAAGATCCTGAGCGGGCTGAAGTCCCCCGTGACGCTCAAGCTGTACATCTCGCGCGGCGAGGGCGTCCCGGTCCAGCTGCGCAGCTTCGCGCAGCGCGTCGAGGACATGGTGCACGAATTCAAGGCCGCCGCGGGACCTAAGCTGGACGTCCAGATCTACCATCCGACGCCGGACTCGGAAGAAGAGGACGCCGCGCAGCTCGACGGCATCGAGCCGCAGCAGCTCCTGAGCGGCGACAACTTCTATCTCGGCGTCGCGGTGAGCCGGCTGGACCGCAAGGACGCGATTCCGACGATCACGCCGCAGCGCGAGCGGCTGCTCGAGTACGACCTTGCGCGCGCCATCCTGCGCGTCGGTTCGCCCGAGCAACCCAAGATCGGCGTGATGAGCGCGCTTCCCGTGCTCGGCGAGCAGTTCAACATGATGACGCGCTCGAGCTCCGATCCCTGGGTGCTGGCGACCGAGCTGAAGCGAGAGTTCGACGTCGAGCCGGTGAACATGACGGCGACCGAGATTCCCAAGGACATCAAGGTGCTGCTGGTGATCCACCCGCGCGACATCACGGCGCAGGCCGAGTACGCGCTCGACCAGTTCGTGCTCCGGGGCGGCAAGCTGATCGCGTTCGTCGATCCCTACGCGTATTTCGACCAGGTTCCGATGATGCCCGGCATGCCGCCTCAGGGGGGAACCAGCTCGACGCTTCCGTCGCTGTTCAAGGCATGGGGCATCGGGATGGATCCGGGCAAGGTGATCGCCGACGTCGTCTATGCCTCGGGCAGCGGGCAACGCTACACGCCCACCGTGTTGAGCCTGAACCGCACCGCATTCAATCGCGATGACGTCGTCACGGGCCAGCTCGAAACGCTGCTCTACGCCTTCGGTGGCGCGTTCCAGGCGACGCCCGTGGCCGGCCTCAAGGTCACCGACCTGGTGTCGAGCTCCCCGAATTCGATGCTGGAGGACGACGCCAGCGCGACCGTGGCGGGCGATGCGGCGACCAAGGACTTCAAGCCCGGCGGCAAGTCGTACCCGCTGGCGCTGCGGCTCACGGGCAGGTTCAAGACGGCGTTCCCCGACGGCGTCCCGGCCGCGTCGGGCGAGAAACCGGGCAAGTCCGCAAAGGCGCAGGAGCCGCAGCTGCGTGAATCGGCCAAGGACAACACGGTCATCCTGGTGGCCGATACCGACATGCTGAATGACGCCGCCGCAGTCGACGTGCAGGAGGTTCTCGGCCGCCGGATCGTGGTGCCGTCCAACGGCAATCTCGCATTCGCCCTGGGCATGGTAGAACAGTTCTCCGCGGGCGACGAATTGATTTCGCTGCGCAGCCGCGCGTCCTCGTTCCGGCCGCTCACCGTCGTGCGCGAGCTGGAGGCCAACGCGCAGAAGCAGTATTTCGGCAAGATCAGGGCCCTCGAGGACGAGCTGAAGAGGACCACCGACAAGCTGCAGGATCTGCAGAAGGCCCAGGGCCCAGCCGCGAAATCCTCGCAGATCCTCTCCGCCGAGCAACAGGCGGAACTCGAGAATTTCCGCAAGGCCGTGGTCCAGACCAAGCTGCAGCTCAAGGAAGTGCGCAAGAACCTGCGGCGCGACTCCGAGGCGCTGGTGTTCTGGACCAAGCTGGCGAACATCGCGCTGATGCCGCTGCTGGTGGCCTTTTTCGGCGTGATGGTGGCGCTGGTCAGGCGCAGCCGGGCCCAGCGCGGGACGGGCGCGTGAGACGAGCCGAAAGATGAACCTCCGCTCCGCCGCAATGCTGCTCGTCCTGCTGCTCGTGCTCGGCGGCATTGCATTGGTCTATCACCAGCAGGAGCGCTCGCGCCAGGCATCGAACGTAGACGTCCTGGGCCAGCCCTTGCTCAAGGGCCTCATCGTGGCCGACGTCGCCAGCGTGCGCATCGCGGCGCCGAAATCGACCCTCACTCTGCGGAAAGGCGACGAAGGCTGGACGATCGCGGAACGCGCAGGCTTTCCGGCGGATTTCGGCAAGGTGCGCGCATTCCTGCTGAAGGCGATCGAGTTGAAGATCGGGCAAAGCGAGCCGATCGCCGAGTCGGACCGCGCGCGGCTCGACCTTCTCGAACCCGGCAAGGGTGAAGGCGCGGGCACGCTGGTCGAGTTCCTGTCCTCCGACGGCAAGCCGCTCTCGCGCTTGCTCGTCGGGAAGAAGTACTTCAAGCGGGAGCCCGCGCAGCCAGACAAGGCGCCGGCAGACGGGCGCTTCGTCCTGCTGCCGGACCAGCCCGGGACCGCCTACGTGGTTTCCGATCCCCTCGTCCAGGCGAGCACCGCGAGCGCCGACTGGATCGACACCACGGGCATCAAGGCGGAGAAGGTTAAAACGATGCAAGTGCGCACCGCGGACGGAATCAACTGGAAGATCGAGCGTTCCGGCGACAACTCGGACTGGAAGCTCGACGGCGCGCGGCCGGGCGAGAAACTGGAAGTGACCCGGGCGAACGCCGCCTCGTATTCGCTCTCGCTGCTCGCACTGGCGGACGTGGCGCCGGAATCCACGACGGCGCAGGATGCCGGCTTCGACAAGCCCAGCGCGACGATCGCCGCGACCACGCTCGAGGGGCTCGAGTACCATTTCACACTGGGCAGGCTCGATGGCCCGAACTATTACGTCCGCTTCACGGTGGATGGCGCGCAGGCGAAACCGCGGGAAAAGGCGCTTGCGCACTACACCCTGCTCATCGACAAGTCCAAGTTCGAGGACGTGCTGAAGAAGCGCCCGGAATTGCTCGAGAAGAAAAAGTAGCGACGCCGCGCGCTGCTATGATATTCGCTCGTTGAACAGGGAGCGGAGCAGATGGCGACACCGGAAAGCAAGACCAAGGTGGTGATCCTGACGGACACTTACCGGATCAAGGGTTACATCGAGCTGGTGCCCGGGGCGCGGGTCACCGACTACATGATCGATGCGAAGGCCTTCATCGCAGTCACCGACGCCGAGGTGTGGGAGCGCGAGGGCCGCCAGGTGTTCACCGCTCACTTCATCAACGTCAGCCGCGACCACATCGTGGTCGTATCGCCGTCTAACTGACGGCGCTCTCCGGCGCACGCAACGAGGCTCCTCCGCCGTGGGCGGCCTTCAAATATCGGATATCGCGCACGTCATCCAGCTCGCCGTGGCGCCGGTGTTCATGCTCACGGCGGTGGGCACCCTCATCGCGGCGCTCAACATCAGGCTCGGTCGCGCCGTGGACCGGCGACGCGTGCTGGAGGAACGGCTCGGCGGGCTCGGCGATGCCGAAGCGATGGACGCGCGCGAGGAGTTGCTGCAGATCGCCCGCCGCGTGCGCACCGTGTATTTCGCGATCGTGTTCGCCGTACTGTCCGGGCTCTTCGTCTGCCTGCTGATCGCCGGCGCATTCATCGGCGCCTTCGTAGCGATGAATCTGTCGCGCATGATCGGGGCGCTGTTCGTGCTCGCGATGCTGGCGCTGATCGTCTGCCTGCTGCTGTTCCTGCGCGAGATCTTCCTCGCCGTCACCACTCCGCGGCACACGCCGCGCTAGGGGCGAGGCTTCCCCTGCACGCCAGAATGCTGCTATAAATGACTTAAGGCGCGCCAAGACGCCGCGGCCCTTTCCTTCGGGGAATCTCGGGAGGCAGGCGTACCGTGGACAAGCATGCGACCGATGGCATCCGCACCATTGCCCTGGTAGGGCAGGCGGGCTGCGGGAAGACCACGCTCGCGGAGGCGCTGCTCGCGCAGGCCGGCGCAATCGCCTCGCCGGGAACCGTGGAACGCGGCACTACGGTGTGCGACTACACGCTGCAGGAGAAAGCGTCGCGCCATTCGCTCAAGCTCGGCGTCGCGAGCTTCGACGCCCGCAACGTCCGGGTCCACCTGCTCGACACGCCGGGATATCCCGACTTCCTGGGCCATTCGCTGCCCGCCCTCGCCGCGGTCGAGACCGCGGCGATCGTGATCAATGCGCAGAACGGCCTCGAGATGATGACCGGGCGCTTCATGCAGTGGGCCGCCAGGCGAGGCCTCGACCGATTGATCGTGGTCAACAAAATAGACGCCGGCGTAAATCTCGAATCGCTGCTCGACCGGATCCAGCAGGCCTTCGGCAAGGAATGCCTGCCGATCAACCTGCCCGCGGGCGGCGCGACACGCGTGTCGGACTGCTTTTTCGCACCGGCGGGCGAGTCGGACTTCTCGTCGGTCGAGACCGTCCACAAGCAGCTGGTCGACCAGGTGGTGGAGGTGGACGAGGAGCTGATGGCGTTGTACCTCGAGCAGGGCAGCATCGAACCGGAGCAGCTGCACGAGCCCCTGGAGCGGGCGCTGCGCGAGGGCCACCTGATACCGGTGGTGTTCACCTCGGCGAAGACGGGCGCGGGCGTGGCCGAGCTGCTCGACGTCATCGTCAAGCTGATGCCCAACCCCACGGAAGGCAACCCGCCCGTATATGTCACGACGCCGATCGGCGGCGGCGCGCCGGCCGAGATCCGCGCCGAGCCCGACCCGGGCAAGCACGTGCTGGCGCACGTGTTCAAGATCGAGATCGATCCCTACATCGGGCGGCTGGCGGTGTTTCGCGTGCACCAGGGACGCATCACGCCGGGCACCCAGCTGTACATCGGCGAGGGCCGGAAACCGATCAAAGCCGGGCACCTGTACATGCTGCGCGGCAAGCAGCAGATCGAAGTGGCCGAGGCGCTTCCGGGGGACATCTGCGCCATCGCGAAAGTCGACGAGATTCGCTTCGATCACATCCTGCACGATTCGCCCGAGGACTCGAACATCCACGCGCGGGCGCTCGAGCTGCCGCAGTCGATCTTCGGCCTCGCGGTCCAACCAAGGAAACGCGGCGAGGAGCAGAAGGTTTCAGACGTGCTGCATAAGGTGATCGCCGAAGATCCCTGCTTTCGCATCGAGCACAACGCCCAGGCGAATGAGACGGTGATCCGGGGCCTCGGGGAAATGCATCTCAGGACGGTACTCGACAAGATCGCCGCGCAATACAGGCTGGAGCTCGACACGCGGCCGCCGTCGGTGCCTTTTCGAGAGACGGTCACCGCAAAGGCCGACGGCCACAGCCGGCACAAGAAGCAGACCGGCGGCGCGGGCCAGTTCGGCGAAGTGTTTCTGCGCGTCGAGCCGTTGCCGCGTGGCACAGGCTTCGAGTTCGTCGACGCGGTCAAGGGAGGCGTCATTCCCTCGGTCTACATTCCCGCGGTCGAAAAGGGCGTTCGCGCGGTGTTGGAATCCGGTTTCCTCGCGGGCTATCCCCTGCAGGACCTGCGCGTCGTGGTCTACGACGGCAAAAGCCACCCCGTCGACTCGAAGGAAGTCGCATTCATCGCCGCGGGCCGCAAGGCGTTTCTAGACGCTCTCGCCAAGGCGCGACCCATCATTCTCGAGCCGATCGTCGACATCGCCGTCGCGGTGCCACAATCGAACATGGGCGACATCGCCGGCGACCTTTCCGCCCGCCGGGGCCACATCAAGGGCTCCGAGTCTCCGCGCCCGGGTTCGCTGCGGATCAGCGCGCAAGCGCCCCTGTCGGAGCTGGAGAGCTTCCCTGCGCGGCTCAAGGCGCTGACTGCGGGCCAGGGCTCGTACACGCTCGAGTTCAGCCACTACGATCCAGCACCCTTGCCGTTGCAGCAAAAGCTCGTCACTCAGCACAGGCCTGCGGCAGAGGAGCCTTGAGCGAAGGGCCTCCGGCGCTGTTCTACGTGCGCGAGGGTCGCGGCATCCCGGCGCTGATCTTCGTGCACGGGTTCGCGTGCAGCCACGCGGATTGGCGGCCCCAGATCGACGAGTTCGCGGCCGATCACCTGGTGGTCGCCTGCGACCTGCGCGGGCACGGCGCATCGCCCGGCGAGCCCGCGGCCTGCTCGATCGAGAGTTACGGCGCCGACGTGTACGCGCTGCTCACCGAGCTCGATCTGAAAGGCGCGATCCTGGTCGGCCACAGCCTCGGCTGCCGCGTCGTGCTGCAGGCCGCGGACCAGCAAGGCGAGCGGGTCGGCGGCCTGGTGCTGATCGACGGCAGCCGCATCGGCATGGGCGATCCGCAGACCGCCGGGCGCGTCATGCGCGAACAGATTCGCGCCACCGGTTACGGGGCGTTCGCCAGAAAGCTGTTCGAGGAGATGTTCGTCGCGTCGAGCAGCGAACGGCTGAAAGCGGCGATCATCGAGCGAGCGCTCGAGCTGCCCGCCGCGATCGGCGGCGCCCTGTTTCCGCGCATGGTCGCCTGGGACGCGGCCAACATGGAGCGCGCGCTCGCAGGCGTGCGCGTGCCGATGCTCGTCATTCAGAGCAGCTACCTCAACGCCCAGCGCATCAGGGTGGCGCTTGCCCCCGGCGACACGACACCATGGCTCGACCTGGTGCGACGCCAGGCGCCCGCGGCGCGGGTCGAGATCGTCCCCGGCGTCGGGCACTTCCCGCAACTCGAGGCGGCGGATAAGGTCAACCGCCTGATCGCCGACTTCGCTCAGCAGCAGCGCCGGTAGCGCTGCTTGCAGATTTTCAGCACCTCGTCGGGATCGCGCTTCCACCAGTTCGCCGCCGAGAAGATCTCCACTTCCTGGAAGCCCCGGTAGCCGACGCGCTCGAGCCAGAGGCGGATCTTTCGCAAGTCGACCACTCCGTCTCCCATCATGCCGCGATCGAGCAGGAGGTCGGTGGTGGGCACCAGCCAGTCGCAGATGTGGTGCGCGAAGATGCGCCTGCGGCCGGCGCGCCGGATCTGCGCCTCGAGCTTGGGATCCCACCAGACGTGATAGACGTCGACCGCCACGCCGAGCGCGCCGCTCGCGCGCGGATCGAGCGCGTCGCAAAGATCGAGTGCCTGCTCCAGCGTGTTGACGCAGGCCCGGTCCGCGGCCTGCATCGGGTGCAGCGGCTCGATGGCGAGCGGCACGCCGGCCTTGCGCGCATGCGGCAGGATCGCGGCGATGCCTTCCTTCACCTGCTCGCGCGCGCCGGCCAGGTCCTTGGAACCCCCGGGAAGACCGCCCACCACGAGGATGAGGCATTCGGCCCCAAGCGCGTGGGCCTCGTCGATGGCGCGCAGGTTGTCGGCGATGTTCGCCTTGCGCTGCTTCGCCGTGGCCGCGGGAAACATGCCGCCGCGGCAGAGACCGGTCACCGTCAGGTCATGGGCGCGGATCGCGCGCGCCGCCTTCTCGACCCCCATGTCGTGCAGCAGGTCGCGCCAGGGCGCGATGCCGCGCACGCCGTGGCGTGCGCAACCCTCGATCGCCTGCGCGAGCGCCCACTTGCCGCGCGTGGTGGCGGTGTTGAGCGACAACTTCGCCGGATCAGGCGACGCCATGGACCGCGAGCAACTGTTTCATGCGCCGGCAGGCGAGTTCCGGGTCGGCGAGCAGCCCGGCAGCGTCGGCCAGCCGGAACAGCTCGGCGAGATGCACGACGTGGCGCGCGCTTTGCTGTCCGCCGACCATGACGAAATGATCCTGGTGCCCGTTCAGCCACGCCATGAACACCACGCCGGTCTTGTAAAAGCGCGTCGGCGCGCGAAAGATGTGGCGCGACAGCGGCACGGTCGGCTCGAGCAGCTCGTGGTAGGTTGCACGGTCGTCCGTGGCGAGCGCGCCGAGCGCGGCCGAGGCCGCCGGCGCGATGGCGTCGAAGATGCCGAGCAGCGCGTCCGAGTGCCCGCTCGCGTCGCCTTCGATCAGCTCGGCAAAATTGAAGTCGTCGCCCGTGTACATGCGTACGCCCTGCGGCAGCCGGCGGCGCATGGCGATCTCCTTGTCCTTGTCGAGCAGCGAGATCTTGATGCCGTCGACCCTGGACTGGTTTCTGGCTATCACGTCCAGGCAGACGTCCATCGCCGCCAGGTGGTCTTTGCTCCCCCAGTATCCTTCGAGCGCCGGATCGAACATCTCGCCCAGCCAGTGAATGATCACGGGCTCCTTCACCTGCGACAGGATGCGGTCGTAGACCCTGGCGTAGTCCTCGGGGGAGCGGGCGCAGGCCGCGAGCGCCCGGCTCGCCATCAGGATGATCCGCCCGCCGAGCCTCTCGATCGCCGCGCATTGCTCCTCGTAGGCCGCGATCACCTCGTCGATCCTCGCGGCTCCCGTGAGATGGTCGGTTCCCGCGCCCGAAGCGACGAATGCTCCGGGCGCCTCCCGCGCCGCGTCGACCGACCTGCGGATCAGCGCGAGCGAGCTCGCCCAGTCCAGGCCCATGCCGCGCTGCGCCGTGTCCATCGCCTCCGCGACCCCGAAGCCCCAGGACCACAGGTGGCGGCGGTACGCGATGGTCGCGTCCCAATCGATCGCCGCCTCGAGCCAGGGCTCTTTGCCCGAGAACGGATCGGCCACGACGTGCGCGGCGGCCAGGGCCTTGCGCGTGAACGGCCGTACGGGACGCGCGAACCGGCGCGGCTCGCGCACCGCGCAGTCCTCCAGCCGGCCGCCCGCGGCCGGTAGCTTGATGGTCAGAATGGTGTCCCGTTTCACGGCTTGAGCTCCCCGACGTCCAGCCATTTGCGGCTCTTCCAGCTCTTCAGGCCCAGCTCGGCGAGCTGCACGCCCTTGGCGCCCTCGAGCAGGCCCCAGCGAAAGTCGCCCTCGCCCGCGACGTGCCTGAGGAACAGCTCCCACTGCGCCTTGAAGGCATTGTCGAAGGCGACGTTGTCGGGCACCTCCTGCCAGCCCTGGTAGAAGTCGATCGGCTGCGGGATGTCCGGGTTCCACACGGGCTTGGGCGTGTTGACCCGTGCCTGGGTGAAGCAGCGGCGCAACCCCGCCACCGCGGAGCCGTGCGTGCCGTCGACCTGCAGCGTGAGCAGGTCGTCGCGCCGCACGCGCACGCACCAGGAGCTGTTGAAATGCGCGATCACGCCGCCCTCGAGCTGGAAGGTGGCGTAGGCCGCATCGTCTGCCGTCGCCTTGTATTTCCTGCCGTTCTCGTCCCAGCGCTGCGGGACGTGCGTTGCGCCGAGGCACGACACGGCCTTCACCGCGCCGAACAGGTTGTCGAGCACGTAGCGCCAGTGGCACAGCATGTCGAGGATGATGCCGCCGCCGTCTGCCTTCCGGTAGTTCCACGACGGGCGCTGCGCCGGCTGCCAGTCGCCCTCGAACACCCAGTAGCCGAACTCGCCCCGCACCGAGAGGATCTTTCCGAAGAATCCCGTGTCGCGCAGCATCTTGAGCTTGAGCAGGCCCGGCAGCCACAGCTTGTCCTGCACCACCCCGTGCCTGATTCCGGCCTTCTTCGCCGCCTTGTACAGATCGATCGCCTCGGCGAGCGAGGTGGCCACCGGCTTTTCGCAGTACACGTCCTTCCCGGCGGCGATCGCGCGCTTGAGCAGCCGCGGGCGCAGCTGCGTCGAGGCGGCATCGAAGAACACCGTGTCGTTCGGATCCTGGAGCGCTTTTTCCAGGCTGGTGCTCCAGCGCTTCAGGCCGTGCGCTGCGGCGAGCGCCTCGAGCTTCGCCGCGCTGCGGCCGACGAGGATCGGGTCGGGCATGAGGCGCGTGCCGTCCTTCAGTGCGACACCGCCCTGCTTGCGGATCTCGAGGATCGATCGCACCAGGTGCTGGTTGGTGCCCATGCGGCCGGTGACGCCGTTCATGATGATGCCGATGCGTTTCTGTTTCATGGATTCATCTCCCTCATTTCCTTCCACTCCGGTAGCGCGCCGCTGGCGAATCCGGCGCAGGCGAGCGACCCGGTCGCGATCATGCCGTCGCGGATCGACAAGCGCACGGCGCCATGGCTCTTCTCGTACAGATCGGGGTGCGCGGCGAGGAAGGCCTCCTGCTCGCGCGGCGGCAGGCCCGCCATGCCGTTTACGTAATGGTGTCCGTTTCTCTCGACGTGCCGGATACCGAGCAGCGACACGAGCGCCAGGTCCTGCTGCAGCGCGAGCCCCGCCTGCACGGTGAGGTCTTCGGCGCTCATGAAATAGCGCTCGCCCTTCTCCTCTTCGTTCCACCTCGCGCAGCGGGCGCGGTTGAGGATCGACTTGTACAGACCCTTGCAGGTTTTCGACGACACTCCGGTATAGCCGAGCGCGCGCGCCTTCGGAAATGCCTCCAGCGAATCGTCGGATTCGTCGATGATCACCGGGGTCTCGGCGGCGAGCGCGGAGATGTCCTGCGCCAGCGCGCTCGCGCGCCTGATCGGCTGCTCGATGAACATGATGCTCTGCGCGAGGCGCCGCAGCCGCGCCTCGCCCTTGACCCGGCGCCACAACGCGAGCGCGCCTTCGACGTCCTCGTACTGCTCGTTGCCGTCGAGGGTCGCGTGGTATGGCCCGGGAATGCGGTCCAGCACCGCAGCGATCGCGCACAGCCGTTCGACGTCGGCGGCGGCGTCGCCTCCGACCTTCAGCTTGAAGTAGCGCTGACCGTAGCGCTCGATGACCTCCTCGAGGGCTTCGGGCAGCCCGTCGCCGACGCGCTGCGCGCTGTCCGCGCCGGTGATCGGGTCGAGCAGTCCTACGGTATGACGCGCGGCGATCCGCGGCGCGAACGTCAGCCTGGCGAGAAAGTCATCCACGTCGAATTGCGCGAGCCCGATTCCGGCGAGGTTGCGTCGCATCGCGTCGTAGAACGACACTCCGAGCGCGCGGCACAGAGCGTCGAGCAGCGCGCGATCGACGAGCGCCGGGCCGAAGCCCGCCACCAGGCCGTTCCAGCCGCGTCGCACGCCCGCGGCGAGTTGCGGCGCGTACTGCCTGCGCCAGTGGCCGAAAGCGGTGTCCGGGCCGGCTGCAAGGTAGGCTTCGCGCGCGAGCCGCAGCGCACCGCGCAACTGCTCGCAGTTGTCGTCGTTGGACAGCGTCGGGTCCTTGTCGAACCACTTGGGCGCGAGCAGCTCGGCCGCCGCCCCCGCGGCCTCTCGGCCGTCCTCGAGCCGGATGCGCGCCCGAACGAAAGCCTGCGGCGCGGCGGTCAGCGTCACGACGCCAAAACGGAACGGCATGCGCAGGCGCACGGCGCGCTCGAAGAGGTCGATTTCCCTCACAGTCAGACGCGGTGCGCTCATTCCGGCTGCAGGGCCTCGAGAATGCCGCGCACGTAGCCGACGGCGCGCGCCGCGGCGCCCGGGCCGTCGGGCACGTAGTCGAACGGCTCGACCGCAACGTCGCCCGCGTAGCCGTTGCGCAGCAGCGCCGCGAACAGCGGCGCGAAGCGCTGCTCGCCCTGCCCCGGCCCGCGCCGGTTGCGGTCGTTTACCTGGACGTGGGCGATCATCCCTTGCGGCAGCCAGCGCTCGACCAGCGCCGCGAGCGGCTCGCTCTCGCTGCGTCCGGCGGCGCTGCAGTCGAGCATCGAGCGCAGCGCAGGGTTGCCGATCTGCCTGATGAGCGCCGCGGCCTCGGCGAGCGTGTTGATGAGCGGCGTCGCGTCGGCGGCGAGCGGCTCGACGCAGTACACCACGCCTGACTTCGCAGCGCGAACCGCGACCGCGGCGAAGCATTCCGTGGCGCGCGCGAGCGCCGCCTCGCGCGTATCGCCCGCCTCGATGCGGCGCTGCTGCGGTGAGCCGTGCACGAGGTACCTGCCGCCGAGCTCGGCGCACAGGTCGACCAATGCGAGCATCGCGTCGACCGTGCGCCGGCGCACGGTCGGATCGCGCGCGGTGATCGACAGGCCCGCGGGCTTCACCAGCAGCCAGTGCAGGCCGGTGACCACAATTCCCGCCTCCGCCGCCGCCGCGCGCGCGGCGGCGATCTGGGCGGAGCCCATGCGCTGCGGCTCCTCCGAAAGCGTATAGGGTGCCACCTCCAGGCCGTCGTAACCGAGCTTCGCGGCGTACTCGCATTGCGCCGGGAACGGCATCGGCGCGATCACTTCGTTGCACAGGGCGATGCGCATCGGACTAGCGCCTCAGCGCGTTCAGGATGATGTCGGTCATGTGGCGCGCGCGCGCGGCGAGCGCCCTCGGCGCCATCAGATCGCGGTCGAAGATGCGCGACAGCGTATAGCGGTTCGAGAGGTAAAAATAGCCTTCGCCCGCGATGGAGATATAGAGCTGCACCGGATCGATGCCGCGCCGGAACAACCCCGCTTGCTCTCCCCGGCGGATGATGCCGCGCAGCATCTCGATCAGCGGGGAGTGCATCTCGCGCACGCTTCGGGACTTGTTCACATGCCTGCCCTTGTGCAGGTTCTCGCTGTTCAGAAAGGTGAGGAACTCGGGATGCTCCAGGTAGTAGTTCCAGGTGAATGCGACGAGGCGCCGCATCGCCTGCCGCGGGTCGAGGTGCTCGAGGTCGAGCTCGCGCTCGGCCTTCCGGATATGGGCGTACCGCTCCTCCAGCGCGGCGAGGAACAGTTTCTCCTTGTCGCCGAAGTAGTAGTAAAGCATCCGCTTGTTTGCCCCGGCGCGCTTGGCGATGCGGTCCACCCGCGCCCCGCCCAGGCCGTGACGCGCGAACTCCCGCGTCGCCGCACCCAGAATGCGTGCGCGCGTGCGCTTGGGGTCCCGCCCGCCGTTGACGGCGGTTTGCTTCGCGTTGGCGCGGCCCTTGGGCACGATGCTTCTTTCCGGTCAGTTCCAACGCGCGGGCAGGCCGAGGTCGGCCTGCAGCACCTGCGCGCAGTTGTAACCCGGCAGCCCGGTGATGTTGCCGCCCGGGTGGCAGCACGAGCCGCACAGGTACAGGCCCTCGACGTGTGCGCGGTAATGCCCGGCGCCGGGAAACGGCCGGTCATAGCCGACCTGCCCGTTCGTGAACGCGCCGACCAAAAGATCGCCCTCGCGCATGTTCGGCAGGGTGCGCTCGGTGTCGAGCGCACTGCGCGTGAACCAGTCGATCACTGCGTCCTTCAGGTTCGGCGCGTACCCGGTCCACAGATCGAGCATCTGCACTCCATGAGCGTGCCGTGCACGATCCCAATTATGGGCATCTCCTTCCAGCCGGTAGGGAAGCTTTTCCCACATGAAGGCGACATGGTGCCCCGGCGGCGCCTGCGATGGATCGAACACCGTCGGCGTCGCACCCCACATCACCGTGGGCGGGATCGTCCCGCGCTCATGATGCGCGACGATCTCGGGAAACTGCGCATAGTCCTCCAGGCCGAGGATAACCATCAATGCGCGCCCGAGCTCCGGGAACCCACGCTCGGCCGCGTACACGGGTCGCTCGCGCAAACTGAGATTGAGGGCAAAGAGAGGCGCGAGCAGGTTGTAGACGAAGTTTCCCGCCTTGTTGCGCCAGTCGGCGGGCACGTCCGCTGCGTCCATGAGCTGGAGGAAGGTCTGCTGCGGGTTGAGGCTCGAGGCAACGAAGTGGCGCGCGCGGATGAAGTCGCCCGCAGCGGTCTCCACTCCGATTGCGCGCCCATCCTCGACCACGATGCGCCGCGGCTCGATGCCGCAGCGGATCTCGCCGCCCGAGGCGCGGACCGCCGATGCGAGCGCGCGCGCCAGCCCCGCGGCGCCGCCGACGCACATCTGCGCCTTCGACTTCGAAGCGAGCAGGATCGCGATGTGGTGGCCGAAGCCTTTCGCGCGCAGGTCCACCTCGCGCAGGCCGTTGAAGAACAGCAGTCCGGCCTGGATCGTCGGGTGCTCGAACTCGCGCAGGACGAACTCCTGCGGCGAGAGCTCGCTCGTTTCCAACAGGAGCCGACCCTCGCGCGATTTTCCGAGCAATGCGCGGCGCTCGGTCACGGGTAGCGGCGGCGTGCGCGATTCCGGCCCGACGATTTTCTCCAGCACAGGGACAAAGTCGTCGCGCCAGCGCCGCAGCGTGCGCGCGTCCTTCGCGCTCAGGCGCTCGAACGAGGCCACGGTCCTGTCGAAGTCGGTCCACCACTCGAGCACGTTGCCGTTCCTCTGCACCAGCGCGACGTTCAGCTCGGGCTCCAGATAGCGCGCGCCGTGCTGCTCGAGCTCGAGGTCGGCGTACCACGGCATGGTCGTGATGGCGCGGTGAAAGAACGAATGCGTGTTGTGCAAAAACCCCGGGTGACGCGGGTCCTCGACGGTGGCGAGCCCGCCGCCGGGTTGAGCATTGCGCTCCAGGCACAGCGTCTTCAGTCCCGCGCGCCCCAAGTAGGCCTGCAGCACGAGCGCGTTGTGCCCCGCACCCAGCAGGATGCCATCGAAGCCGCCCGCGGGTTCGCCAGTGCGCCCTGCCATCGCCTACTCCAAGCCCAGCAGCCGGTAGATGCGCCGCGTGTAGTCGCCGAAGCGCTCGTGCGTCTTCATGTCCAGCGTCCTGGGGTGCGGGAGCTCGATCTCGAAGTTGTCCGCCATGCGGGCCGGGCCGGCCGTCAGCACCACCACCCGCGTGCCCAGGAACACCGCCTCCGAGATTCCGTGCGTCACGAACACGATGGTCTTGCCCGATTCCTTCCAGATGCGCAGCAGCTCGAGGTTCATCTTCTCGCGCGTGAGCGCATCGAGCGCCCCGAAGGGCTCGTCCATGAGAATCAGCTTGGGATCGTGCACCAGCGCCCGTGCGATGGCAGCGCGCTGCTGCATGCCGCCCGAAAGCTCGTAGGGATACTTTTCCTCGTAGCCCGAGAGCCCGACCAGCGCGAGGAGATCCCGCGCCCGCGCGCGCGACTGCGCCGCCGGCAGTCCCAGGATCTCGGCGGGCAGCAGCACGTTCTCGAGCACGCGCCGCCACTTCAGGAGCAGCGGCGCCTGGAAGACCATGCCGACGTCGCGCGCAGGATCGAAGGGGTGCTCGGCGGAGCCGATGCGCACCTCGCCGCCGTCGTGGCCGTGCAGCCCCGCGAGTATCTTCAGCAGCGTCGACTTGCCGCAGCCCGAGGGCCCGACCAGCGATACCAGCTCGCCCGGCATCACGTCGAAGCTCGCGTCCGAGATCGCCAGGTGCTCTTCGCGTCCCCGGCGATAGACCTTGCGTACCCCCGCCAGATGGATGAACGGCTGCGCCATCACGCCACGCGCGCGTCCTTCGGCACCAGCAGCCGCTCGAACAGCAGCACGATGACGTAAAGGATCATGCCGAGCAGCGTGATCATGATCACCGCCATGAACATGGCCGGGGTGTCGAGGGTCACCTGTACCTGCAGCATGAGGTAGCCGAGTCCCTTGTCGGAGCCGAGGAACTCGCCCACGATCGCCCCCGCGACCGCGAGGATCGCGCCGACCTTCATGCCCGAGAAGATGTAGGGCAGCGCGCCTGGCAGCTGGATCTTGGTGAACAGCTGCCAGCGCGAGCCCTTCAGCGACCGGACCAGGTCGAGCAGCTCGGGCTCGATCTCGCGTAGCCCGCGCGCGGTGGTCAGCAGGATCGGGAACACGCAGATCGAGAACGCCATCATCGAGTTGGGCAGGATGCCGTACTTGAACCACACGATGAACAGCGGCCCGAGCGCCACCTTGGGGATCATGTTGAGCGACACCAGCAGCGGCATGAAGAACGCCTCCAGCGCCTTCGACCACGTGAACACGAGCGCCAGCGCCACGCCCGCCACCAGCGCGAGGAAATAGCCGGCGTAGATCTCGGTGCTGGTGACCGCGATATTGGTCCACCAGCTGTAGCTGCCGTCGAAGGCCGCGCGCAAGGTGTCCTGCGGCGAGGGCATGACGAACTTCGGCACGTTTCCGAGCTTGACGAACAGGTACCACGCGGCGACCAGCGCCACGTGCGCAAGCGCCGCCAGCACGTAGCGCTGCAGCGTGTCGTTGGAATGATTCATGTTCACCTCAGCCAGCGCGAAAGGTTCGCGCGCACGAAATCGTCGTCCGCCAGGTCCGCATGCTCACGGTACACCCGGTCGATCTCCTCGCTCTGCCCCGGCGACAGCGTCTCGCGCGGATCCAGGCACCAGATTCCTTCCAGCAGCCCCTGGCGGCGCAGCACCTCGTGACAGCCCGGAATGCAGCCGGCGAAGTCGTGCGCCACGTCGAAGAACGCGCTGTTGCAGTCGGTGACGCGGGCGTCGAGCGCGAGCAGTTCCTCCGTCAGCGGCCCGCGCTGAATCCGCTCGAGCAGCTCGACCGCCTTTTGCGTCCAGACGCTCCAATGCCCCAGGAGTCCGCCCCGGACCCGCAGGCGCACCTCTTCGCCGCCCCTCCTCACGGCGAGCGGCGCCGCGAGGTCGAGCACGATATGGTCGTCGTTGCCCGTGTACAGCGTGACCCGGTCCTCGGCGCGCGCGGCGACCACGCCCCTCGCGACGTCGAGCGTGCGGTAGCGATTGAACGGCGCGACCTTTATGGCGATCACGTTCTCGATCTGCGCGAAGCGCCGCCAGAACTCCGCCGACAACGCGATGCCGCCGACCGCGGTCTGGAGATAGAAGCCGACCAGCGGAATGAGCTTCGCGACTTCCGCGCAGTGCACGAGCAGTTCCCCGGTCGAAGCACCCTTCATCGAAGCGAGCGACAGCAGTCCCGCGTGGTAGCCGTGCGCCAGCGCGATTTCCGCCTCGCGCCTCGCTTGCGCGGTGCCGCCGGACAGCCCGGCGATCATGATCGCCGGCCGGGCGCTCCACTCGCGGGCGGCTTCCGCCGCCAGTTCGAGCACCGGCTGGTACATGCCGGCCTCGCGGATCGCGAACTGCGTGGCGTGCACGCCGACCGCGAGCCCGCCCGAGCCCGCGTCCAGGTAATAGCGGGTGAGCGCCCGCTGCCGGCGCCGGTCGAGCTTTCTTCCGGCATCGAGAGCGAGCGGATGCGCGGGAATCACCGTGCCGCGGCGCAGCCGCGTCAGGATCTCCCCGGGCAATTCGGACCAGTGCAGAGCCATGCAGACCTACAAGTAACCGGCTGGTTAACTTAGCCCACGCGCGCCGCAGCGTCAACGCGCTGTCGTTGACACTTTGCCGCGGGTGCCGATACCATCGACGCCGAAGATTACCCGGAGGAGGTTGCCATGAATTCCCGCACCACGCTCGCCGCCGCGCTCGCCGCGCTCGGACTCGTCGCTTCTCCCGCGCTCGCCGCGGAAAAGCTCGATTTCATCCTCAACTGGGTGCCGGGCGGCGATCACGCGCCGTACTACTACGCGAAGAAGATGGGTTGGTACGAGAAGGACGGCATCGACCTCAACCTCGAGCCAGGCAAGGGCTCCGTGCTCGCCGCGCAGAAAGTCGGCGCCGGGGCCAACCCGATCGGCCTCGCGGACATGGCGAACGTACTGGTGGTGAAGGGCAAGGGCGCGGACGTGGTCGCCGTCTACAACGTCTACGCGAACTCGCCGCAGGGCATGTACTGGCTGAAGAGCTCGGGCATCAAGGGCATCAAGGACTTCCCCGGCAAGAAGATCGGCAATCCCGCCGCCGACGGCGCGCGCCCGATGTGGCCCGCCCTCGCGAAGGCGAACGGCATCGACCCGAAATCGATCACCTGGGTCAACGTGGATCCGAACGCCAAGCTCGCCGCACTCAAGTCCCACTCGATCGACATCACCACTTCGTTCTACAACCTGCACCACGTGTTCAAGCGCGAGCTGGGCGACGACATGGGCTTTCTCGCCTGGCGCGACGCGGGCCTCAACCCCTACGGCAACTCGGTGATCGTGAACGCTGAGTACCTGAAGAGTCACAAGGCGTTGATCGGCAAGTTCGTGAAAGTGACACAGCGCGCTTTCGCGACCTGCGTCAAGGACCCGAAGCCCTGCATCCAGGCGCTGGTCGACGCCAACGGCGCGCTCAAGTACGACAACGAGATGCAGAACTGGGGCGAAGTCGAGGTGCTGATGAGCGACAAGTTCTCGCGCACAGAGGCGCTCGGCATCCACGATCCGGGCCGGATGCAGAGCGACTACGACCTGGTCAAGGAGTACGTCGGCATCGACAAGCCCTACGACGTGAAGACCGTCTATACCAACGAGTTCCTCGACCACTCGATCAAGATGCCCAAGTAAGGCGCGGCTAGGCGGAGTAGCGGTCCGCCTCGCAGGCCTGCACGGCGCGCGCCAGCGCCTCGAGCCGACGGTCGACGATGCCGAGCTGGCGCAGGTGCGCAACGGTGTCGAACAGGTAGTCGCAGCAGCGGCCCAGTGGGCCCGCGCCGCTCGCCAGAACGCGCACCGTGGCCCCCGCGTCCAGTCCGCGAACGTAACGCTCGTGATCGCGGTTGGCGACGAACGCGATCGCGCGCTCGGCGCCCTTCGGCGTACGCACGCTCACCCAGGCAGGCCGGTAGGCCATGGTGAGCATCTCGCGGCGCCACACGACGTCGAGCTCGGAACGCACCTTGTCGCGGTGCAGGCGGTAGGCGACGCCGTGGCAGCTGCCGCCTCGCTCGAGCGCCAGCATCAGTCCCGGGCGCGACGGGCTGCCGCGCCCGGCGCGCGCCCACAGGCAGAACTGCCGGTGGTAGCCGTGCACGAGCGCGGTGCGCCGCTCGGCGAAATGGAATGCCGGGTTCCAGATGAGCGAGCCGTAGCCGAACACCCAGACGCGGTCGCGGCGCGGTGCCTGCGCGATGAACGACTCGACCTGGCGCTCGCGCTCCTCCGCGGTCATGAAGCGCGTGTGCGCACCGAGCAGCTCGCGCGCCGAGGCGAGCAGCTCGCCGCTCAGGATGCTTTCGCGCGTGACTTTCAGTGTCGCCACAGAGCGATTTTCGCCAATTTCAACCCAGTTCGGGGCCGGCCACGGCGAACTGGCGGCGCTCGTCGCCGGGCGCGCGATCGGCGCCGTGCACCATGCGCGTAAACGGCCGTTGAAAGGCAAAGCCGCGCGCCTCGAGCCAGCGCCGCAATTCGACCGCGTGCTCGGCGACGTCCAGGTACAGAGGCGGCGCCACGCGCGGGAGCGCCGCTGCCAGGAGCGCCCGCGCCGCATCCTCATCGGCGGCGACCAGAGGCCCGAGCTGACTTGCCTCGAGCCCGTCGCGACCGAGGAGAAATCCGGCCAAACGTCCCGCGCGCTCGATCACCAGCGCGGCCTGCGGCAGGCGCGCCGCAAGCGCGCGCAGCAGCCGTTCGCGGCTCGCGCCGAAGGCGGGCGCGTCCAGCGCGAGGAGCGCCGGCCAGTCCGAGGCGGCCATCGGCCGCACCCCGCCGGATTCCTGCGCGGTCCCCCGCGGCGCGGCGCCGAGCTGCAGGCGCGCGAACTTCCACGACTCGCGGAAGCCCTCCTTCACGTAGACCTCGTAGCCCGCGGGCGTCGCGTCGAGCACGGCCGCGAGGCCGTTCGCGCGCAGGTCGGACATCGCCGCCCTGAGCAAGCGCGACGCATGCCCACGGCGTCGGTGCTCGGGAAGCACCAGCACCATGCTGATCCATGCGAAGCGGTTTCCGTAGGGCAGCACTACGGTGGACGCGACCGCGGTGCCATCGGCCAGGAACAGGCCCCAGCCGCGCCCGATCTCGAGCATCAGGCGCCAGTCGGCCTCGTTCTGGTTCCAGTGAGCGGACCGTGACAGCGCGATGCAGCCGGCGAGATCCCGAGCGGCCAGCCGGCGCTCAGTAATTGCCATCGCGCGTCGAGAAGTGGGTGTCCTTGCCCAGGCTCGGCATGCCTCGCCCCACCCAGTCGGCGACCCAATCGATCATGCGTCCGAGCGGCACGCGCGGCGCACCCAGCAGGCGCTGCGACTCGTGCGTGTCGAGCAGCCAGGCCGTGGACGCCTCGTTCCCCTGCAGCACAGGCGCGCGGCCGAGCCGCCGGCCGAACTCCTGCGCGAGCCAGCGCACGCTCACGGTCTCGGGGCCGGTCACGTTGAGCGGCGAGGTCGGCGCCGTGCAATGCGCCAGCAGGCGCAGCGCCTGCTCGTTGGCGTCGCCCTGCCAGATCACGTTCACGTATCCCATCGACAGATCGATCGTGCGTCCGGCGCGCACCTTCGAGGCGACGTCGTAGAGCACGCCGTAGCGCATGTCGATGGCATATTCCAGCCGCACCAGGCGTCCGGACGTGCCGTGCTTGAGCGAGCCGTATTCGAAGGCGCGCTCGCGGCCGAGGCAGGAAATCGCGTAATCGCCCGCGGGCGGCGCGGCCGGCGTACGCTCGGTGGCGCCACCGCCGTGCACGTCGACGTAGGGATACACGCAGGCGGTCGAGAATGCGACGATGCGCGAGTCGCGGAAGGCCTCCGCGATCATGAAAGGCACTGCGACGTTCATCGCCCAGGTGAATGCGACGTTGCCGGCAGCGCCGAACTTGTGACCCGCCATAAACACCACGTTTCGCGGGCGCGGCAAGCGCTCCAGCGCGGCACGGTCGAGCAGGTCGCAGGCGATGCACTCGATGCCCTGCGCTTCCAGCTTCTCGCGCAGCCCGGCCTCCGAGAACCGCGCAACGCCGATGATCCGCTTCCCGCGCGCAGCGCGCCGCGCCATGCGCGCGAGCGTCGGCCCCATCTTGCCGCCGACGCCGAGCACCATGATGTCGCCTTCGACGAGCTCGAGGTCCGCCACGAGCGCGGGCGAAGGCTCGCTCATGAAGTCCTCTAGCGCGGCGACGTCGGCGAAGCGATCCGGGAGCGAATTAACCATCTGGTGAACGCAGATTATAATCGGCCGAGGAGGCGTTCAATGGCTGAGGCGCGCATCAAGACGACCGTCGTCGGCTCGTATCCGGTCCCCGACTGGCTGGTGGCGCTGCCATCGGAACAGGCGCTGCTCGACGCCACGCGCGTGGTGATCGACACGCAGGAGCAGGCCGGCCTCGACCTGGTGTGCGACGGAGAGCTCTACCGTTTCGACGTCAATCACCCCGAAACCAACGGCATGATCGAATACTTCGTGCAGGCGCTCGACGGCGTGCGCACGCGGATCACGTTCGACGAGCTGATGGGCTTCCGCGAGCAGCGCGGCATGCGCTTTCGCACGCGTCCGCCCGGCGTGGTCGAGGGTCCGGTCGGGCCGGGCGTGCTCGACCTGCCGCAGGCGTGCAGCCGGGCGCGCGCGCTTGCGACGCGGCCGTTCAAGTTCACGCTGACCGGCCCGCACATGCTCGCCAAGACGCTGGTCAACGCGCACTACCGCGACACCGCCGAGCTGGCACAGGCGATCGCGGACGCGCTCGCCGCGCAGGTCAGGCACCTGGACGCCGACGTCGTTCAGCTCGACGAAGCCAACCTGCCGGGCAGCCCGGAGGAATGGCACTGGGCGGCAGCCGCAGCCAACCGCGTGCTCGACGCGGTGCCCAAGGGCGCGAAGGCCGCGGTGCACCTGTGCTTCGGCAATTACGGCGGCCAGTCGGTGCAGCGCGGCACCTGGGGCAAGCTGATGGACTATCTGAATGCCCTGCACGTGGACCACATCGTCATGGAATGCGCGCACCGCCCGGCCGAGGAGCTGGCGACGTTCAGGGGGCTGCGCCCCGAGATCGGCATGGGCGTGGGCGTGATCGACATCAAGCGCACCGAGATCGAGAGCCCCGAGGACGTGGCGCGTGCGATCGAGCGCGCCGAAAAGACTCTCGGCGCCGGTCGCGTGCGCTACGTGCATCCTGACTGCGGCTTCTGGATGCTCAAGCGCAACATGGCCGACGGCAAGATGCACGCGCTGGTGGCAGGCCGCGACCTGTACGAGGGCCGCCGAGGACAACGCGCGGCCTAGGCCGTGCTCACCCGGCGTGGCTCGCGAGCCAGCGGCCGATCTCCGGCCACGCCTCGGCGAGCGTGCGCGTGCCCATGAACAGGCCGATGTGCCCCCCGGGGACGAGCTTTTTCACGATTTCGCCGGGGGCCGTCCCGACCAGCCCCTGCGCGTTGAACACCTGCTCTTTCGTCGTGATGTCGTCTTCCGCCCCGGCGAGCAGGTAAAGAGGAACGCGAATTGCCTTTAGGTCGAGCTTGCGGCCGAGCGCGACGAACTCGCCCTTCGCCAGGCGGTTCTCCTTGAACAGCAGCTGGATCGCCTGCAGGTAATAGCGGCCCGGCAGGTCGATGGGGTTCTCGTACCAGCGCTCGAACTGCTCGGTGCGCTTGACGTAGCACTTGTCCTCGATGTGCTGGTAAAGGTCGAGGTACTTGTCGACGTACTGCTGCTCGGGATGCATGCTTTTCCAGCCCGCCAGCATGGCGCTGCCAAGGATTCGGCCGTCGCCTGTCCGCACGAGTTCCTCGTAGAAGCCCGTCGGCAAGCTGTGCGCGATCTTCTTGATCGGCCCGTCGCCCGCGTCGGTGTCGATCGGCGCGCCCGCGAGCACCAGGCTGCGCACTTTGTGCGGGAAGCGCGCCGCGTACATCGCGCTCATCCAGCCGCCCTGGCACAACCCGACGAGGTTCGCTCTGCCGCCCAGCTCGTCTACGACGACGTTGATTTCGGCGAGGTACTTGTCGATGTCGTAGTCGCGCATCGCCGGGGTGGCGGGCTTCCAGTCGGTCGCGAGCACCCGCCCGACGCCGGCGGCCAGCAGCGTCTCCACCAGGCTCTGGCCTTTGGCGTAATCGGCGATCGTCGAGCTGTGGCCAGCGTAGGGCGCGTCGATCAGCACCGGGTCACCGCTGCCGCCGAAATCGCGCAGCCGCATGGTATCGAGTTCGAGCACCACGCGGTTGGCGGTGGCCCAGTTTGGCTCGGGCGGGACCGCGAGCTGGCCCGCTTCGGCGAGAAAATCCAGGTTCTGCCGGTACAGCCGCATGCCCTCCTCTTCCAGCTCGAGCGCGGCGGCGAACGGCCAGAACCAGGGAACGCTGTGCTCTTGGGAGGGAGCCTTGGGCGGAAGGTTCTTCTCGGGCATCCTCGTCGATCGGGATCGGCCCGGCGACTACACTCGCGCCGCCTCCAGGCGGTCGAAGGCATCTCCCCAGGCTTTCTTCCACTCGTTGCCGAGGAAGTCGATCTCGCGCCCGTCCTTCTCGTAGAAGCGGTTCGGGATCTGGAACATCGCCAGCATCAGCCCGCCCTCCGGGGTCCAGGCCTCGTGCCGGCTGCCGGCCGGCCGCCACACGAAATTGCCGGGCGTGCACTCACCCTCTCCGCACACCAGCCGGCCCTCGAGCACCCAAGTCTGCTCGATCAGCACGTGCTCGTGATCGGGCAGCTTCGCGCCAGGCGCCATTTTCAGCAGCACCGTGAGCAGCCCCGTCTCCCGCTCCAGCAGCAGCGTCTTCGCTTCGACGCCGGGATAGATGGTCTTCTGCCAGGGCAGCGCCGCAACATCCACGAAACGCGACGCCATCGGCGGCAGCTTGGCATGTCCGGCAACGTTCGGCGTGACAGCACCCATGGTCGCTCCTCCCTATGCCTTGAGATGATCGCCCACCCGCACGATCTTCATTGTATTCGTTCCGCCCGCCTTGCCGATTGGCTCGCCGATGGTGAGCACGATCAAGTCGCCGTGTTTCACCACGCCCCGGTCGACCAGGACTCTCTCGGCCTCGGCGAGCAGCTCCTCGCGGTCGTGGCCGGCGTACTCCACGATCAGCGGGTAGACGTCGCGAAACAGCGCGCAGCGGTAGCGGGTCGACGTCTGCGAAGTGAGGGCATAGATCGGCACGCCGCAGTTCAGGCGCGACATCCATAGCGCGGTCGAGCCCGACTCGGTGAGCGAGGCAATGGCCTTCACCTTGAGGTGGAATGCCGTGAACAGCGCCGCCATGGCAATCGACTGGTCGACGCGGGTGAACACGCGGTTGAAGAAATCCTGGTCGAGGGTCACCGGCTGCGTCTGCTCGGCCTCGAAGCAGATGCGGTGCATCGCCTCGATCGTCTGCACGGGATACTTGCCGCTCGCCGACTCGGCCGAGAGCATGACCGCGTCGGTGCCGTCGAGCACCGCGTTGGCGACGTCCGACACCTCGGCGCGCGTCGGCACCGGGCTGTCGATCATCGATTCCATCATCTGCGTCGCAGTGATGGTGAGCTTGTTGTGCTCGCGCGCCAGGCGGATCATCTTCTTTTGCAGCGCCGGCACGGAGGCATCGCCTACTTCCACCGCCAGGTCGCCGCGCGCCACCATGATGCCGTCGCAGGCGCGCATGATGTCGATGAGCGCCACCTGGGTGACGGCTTCCGCGCGCTCGATCTTGGCGATCAGCATCGCCTTGCCGCCGGCGGCGCGCAGCAGCTCGCCCGCCATGTACATGTCGGCGCCGGTCTTGGGGAACGACACCGCGAGATAGTCGGCCTGCAGCTTCGCTGCGGTGCGGACGTCCTCCATGTCCTTGGGCGTGAGCGCGGGCGCCGTCAGGCCGCCGCCCTGGCGGTTGATGCCCTTGTTGTTGCTGAGCACGCCGCCGTGGCGCACCAGCGTCTGCACCTCCGCGCCGCGCACGTCGGTCACCTCGAGGACGATCTTGCCGTCGTCGAGCAACAGCACCGCTCCCGGCTCGACGTCGCGCGGCAGCGCCTTGTAGTCGAGGCCGACGCGCTCGCCGTCGCCCAGCTCGCAGTTGGCGTCGAGCACGAAGCGGCTGCCGGGCGAGAGCGTGATCCGGCCGTCCCTGAACCTGCCGATGCGGATCTTCGGTCCCTGCAGGTCAGCCATGATCGCCACGGTGCGTCCGACCTTGCGCGCGATGTCCTTCACCAAGTCGGCGCGCTTCAGATGGTCGTCGGCGGTGCCGTGCGAGAAGTTGAGGCGCACCACGTCGACGCCGGCGCGCACCATCTTCTCGAGCACGGCCGGGTCGCTTGAAGCCGGTCCCAGGGTGGCGACGATCTTCGTGCTGCGCAGCATTCGGTTTTTCCTCTTGGACTGCGGCAGTTATACCAGATCGATCGCGCCGCGCGCGATCGCGCGCTCGCCGTCCTCTCGCGCGACTTCGAAGCTCGATGCCATCGCTTCGTGGCGCGCCAGCAACGCGAGCGTCGCCGGCATCGGCACCGTGGCCCCGAAGCGGCAGTGCACGCGTCGCACCTGCTCGAAGCGCGCGCCGCGCGCCTCGAGCAGGCGGGACACGGCGAGCGCGAGGGTCGCGGTGCCATGCAGGATGATGTGCGGCAGCCCCGCCGCGAGCGCGTAGGCGAGGTCGGTGTGAATCGGGTTCCAGATGCGCGCGCACTCGGTGTAGACGTGCGCCAGCCTCGCCGGCACCTCGATCGTGCCGACCGGCGCCAGATCGCGCGGCGCTGCCGGCGGATCCTCCGCCGCGCCCGATTCGCTCTCCACGGTGACGCCGCGGTAGAGGCTTCCTTGCAGCGTCGTGGTGACGGGCTTGCCATCGGCGGCGCGCGCCTCCTGCCGGGTCACGACCAGCGCCCCCGGCTTGCGCTGCACCGCCGCGGCGATACGCGCGCCGAGCGACAGAGTCTCCCCCGCGCGCGGCGGCCGGTGGATCAGCAGGTCGTGCTGCGCATGCACCACGCGCGCATCCAGCGCCTTCAGGCCGGCGCGCTCGCGCAGCCCGAGCACCAGCGGCCACTCGTAGCACACGGGAAACAGCGGGTGCGCGACAACGCCCTCGGGCCGGCGCGTGTCGTAGCAGCGGGCGTCGCGCTCGCCGAGCGCCGCGCTGTAGGCCATCATCCACCGTGCATCGACCCGGCATTCGATCGGGCCGACCCTCGCGCCGACGATCGCGCCGGAGATTTTCACGCCAGGCCGCTCAGGCGCGCGCTTCCAGAGCCGCGACGGCGGGCAGCGTCTTGCCCTCGAGGAACTCGAGAAACGCGCCCCCGGCGGTCGAGATATAGCCGATCTTGTCGGCGATGCCGAACTTGTTGATCGCGGCGACCGTGTCGCCGCCGCCGGCGATCGAAAATGCCTTCGCGCCGGCGATCGCTTGCGCGATCGTTTCGGTGCCCTTGGCGAACTGCTCGAACTCGAACACACCGACCGGTCCGTTCCACACGATCGTGCCGGCGAGCTTGAGGGCCGCCGCGAGCGCCGCGGCGCTCTTGGGCCCGATGTCGAGAATCATCTCGTCGGCGGCGACCGCTTTCGCCGGCTTGATCGTCGCCGGGGCCTGCGCGGAGAACTCCGTCGCCACCACGACGTCGACCGGGAGCGGCACCTTGGTCATCGTCATGATCTTCTTCGCTTCCTCGACCAATCCAGGCTCGGCGAGGGACTTGCCGATCGGCATGCCGGCCGCCAGCATGAACGTGTTGGCGATGCCGCCGCCGACGACGAGCTGGTCCACCTTTTGCGCCAGGGCGGCGAGGATGGTCAGCTTGGTCGAGACCTTGGAGCCGGCGACGATCGCCACGAGGGGCCGCGCCGGGCTGGCGAGCGCCTTGCCGAGCGCATCGAGCTCGGCGGCCATGAGCGGTCCGGCGCAGGCCACCGGCGCGAAGCGCGCGACGCCGTGAGTCGTCGCCTCGGCACGGTGCGCGGTGCCGAAGGCGTCGTTCACGTACACGTCGCACAGTGCCGCGATTTTCCGCGCGAGCGCCTCGTCGTCCTTCTTCTCGCCCTTGTTGACGCGGCAGTTCTCCAGCAGAACGAGCTCGCCGGGGCGCACGGTTACTCCGTTCACCCATTCAGGCACGAGTCGGATTTCGCGATTCAGCAACTCGCCGAGACGCTTGGCGACCGGCGCCAGCGAATCCTCCGGCCTGAGCTCGCCTTCCTTTGGCCGGCCGAGGTGGGAGGTCACCATCACCGCGGCGCCCTGCTCGAGCGCCCGCCGGATTCCGGGCAGCGAGGCGCGGATGCGCGTGTCGTCGGTGATCCTGCCCGACTCGTCCAGCGGAACGTTCAGGTCGGCGCGGATCAATACCCGCTTGCCCGCGAGGTCCAGATCGGTCATGCGCTTGAAGCGCATGTTCGCTACTTCGCGTTCATCAACGCCACGGCCGCGTCGAGCATCCGGTTGCTGAAGCCCCACTCGTTGTCATACCACGACGTGACCTTGACGAGCGTGCCGCCCGTGACCTTGGTGAGGGTCGAATCGAAGATCGAGCTGGCCGGGTTGTGGTTGAAGTCCGAGGACACCAGGAGCTCGGTGTTGTACTCGAGGATGCCCTTGAGGTCGCCCGCCGCCGCCTGCTTGACCGCATCGTTGACCTCGTCGACGGTGGTCGCTCTTTTCGCCACGAAGGTCAGGTCGACGATCGAGACGTTGATCGTCGGCACGCGGATCGCGAAGCCGTCGAGCTTGCCGTTCAGGTGCGGCAGCACCAGGCCCACGGCGGCGGCAGCGCCGGTCTTGGTCGGAATCATGTTCTGCGACGCCGAGCGCGCGCGACGCAGGTCCTTGTGATAGACGTCGGTGAGCACCTGGTCGTTGGTATAGGCATGAATCGTGGTCATGAGGCCGGAGACCACGCCGATGCGGTCGTCGAGCGCCTTGACCAGCGGCGCCAGGCAGTTGGTGGTACATGAGGCGTTCGAGACCACCGTGTCGGAGGCCTTGAGCGTCTTGTCGTTGACGCCGATCACGATCGTGCGGTCCACGTCCTTGTCGCCCGGCGCGGAGATGATCACCTTCTTCGCCCCGGCCTGCAGGTGCGCGCTCGTCTTCGCCTTGCTGGTGAACAGGCCGGTGCATTCGAGCACCACGTCAACGCCCAGGTCTTTCCACGGCAGCTTGGCCGGATCGCGCTCGGCGAGCACCTTGAGCCGGTCGCCGTTCACCACCAGCGCATCGCCGTCGACCTGCACGCTGCCGGCGAAGCGGCCGTGCGTGGTGTCGTATTTGAGCAGGTGCGCATTCGTCTTGGCGTCTCCCAGGTCGTTGAGGGCGACGAACTGCAGGGGGTGCTTCTTCCCGGACTCGTAGTGGGCGCGCAGGATGTTGCGCCCGATGCGGCCGAAGCCGTTGATCGCGATCTTTATTGCCATGACGACTCCTAGATTACGGACTTCACCGCCTGCGCCACCTTCTCGGCCGTGAATCCAAAATGCCTGAACAGTTCCGGTGCCGGTGCCGACTCCCCGAAGCGGTCGATGCCGACCACCGCCCCCTCCAACCCGACGTACTTGCGCCAGCACGAGGTAACGCCGGCCTCGACGGCCACCCGCGGCACTCCGCGCGGCAACACCGCGTCTCGGTAAGAAGGTTCCTGCCGGTCGAACACGGTGCTGGAGGGCATCGATACCACGCGCACCTGCACGCCTTCGGCCGCAAGAAGCTCCTGGGCACCGAGCGCGAGCGGGACTTCCGAGCCCGTGGCGATGATCAACGCCCGCGGCAGTCCCTCGGATTCCGCCAGGACGTAGCCGCCGCGCCGCACGGCGGCGAGCGTCGCGGCATCCCGCTTGGCGAACGGAACGTTCTGGCGCGAAAAGAGCAGCGCAGTAGGACCGTTCGCGCGCCGCAAGGCGGCGCTCCAGGCGACGGCGCTCTCGACCGTGTCGCATGGCCGCCAGACGTCCATGTTCGGGATCAGCCTGAGCGACGCGGCGTGCTCGATCGGCTGATGCGTCGGGCCGTCCTCGCCGAGCCCGATCGAGTCGTGCGTGAACACGTACACGACCCGGATGCCCATCAGCGCCGCCATGCGCAGCGCGTTGCGCGCGTAGTCCGAAAACACCAGGAACGTTCCGCCGTAGGGGATGAAGCCGCCATGCAGCGCGACGCCGTTCATCACGGCGCACATGCCGAATTCGCGCACGCCGTAGAAGAGGTAATTGCCGCCGTCCTGCCGCCCGATGACGCGCGACGCCTTGACCATGGTGAGGTTCGACCCGGTGAGGTCGGCCGACCCGGCGAGCAGCTCCGGCAACGCGGGCTTGAGCGACTCGAGCACGTTCTGCGACGCCTTGCGCGTGGCGAGCGTCTCGGCCTTGGCGTCGAGCTCGCTCACCAGCGCATCGACGCGCGTCTCGAAATCCTGTGGCAGCTCGCCCGCCATGCGGCGCCGGAAATCGCTCGCGAGCTCGGGGTGAACGTTCTCGTAGGCCGCGAACATCTTCGCCCAGCGGCGCTCCAGCCGCTTGCCGCTCGCGCGCGCGTCCCAGGCCGCGTAGACGTGCGGCGGAATCTCGAACGGCTTGTACGGCCAACCGATCGCCGCGCGCGTGGCCGCCACTTCTTCGGCGCCGAGCGGCGCGCCGTGCGCCGCGCCCGTGTTCGCCTTGTGCGGTGCGCCCTTGGCGATGGTCGTCTTGCAGCAGATCAGCGTGGGCCGCGCGTGCTCGCGCTTGGCCTTGCGAATGGCTCGATCCACGGCTGCCACGTCGTGCCCGTCCACGTTCGGGATCACCTGCCAGCCATAGGCCGCGAAGCGTTTCGGCACGTCGTCCGTGTACCACTGCTCGATATGGCCCTTCTCGGAGTCGATCGATATGCCGTTGTCGTCGTAGAACGCGATCAGTTTGCCCAGGCCGAGCGTGCCCGCAAGCGAGCAGGCCTCGTGCGAGACGCCTTCCATCATGCAGCCGTCGCCCATGAAGACGTAGGTGTGATGGTCGACGATCGCGAAATCGGGGCGGTTGAAATGCGTCGCGAGCAGCTTCTCGGCGAGCGCCATGCCCACCGCGTTGGAAATGCCCTGGCCCAGCGGGCCGGTGGTGGTCTCCACGCCCGGCGCGCAGCCGAGCTCCGGGTGCCCGGGCGTCTTGGAGCCCATCTGCCGGAACCGCCGCAGCTCGTCGATCGGCAGGTCGTAGCCGGTCAGATGCAGCAGGCCGTAGAGCAGCATCGAGCCGTGGCCGTTGGAGAGCACGAACCGGTCGCGGTTCGCCCAATGCGGATTGCCGGGATTGTGGTGCAGGTGGCGGCCCCACAGCGCGACCGCGATCTCGGCCATGCCCATCGGCATGCCCGGGTGACCCGAATTTGCGGCCTGCACCGCATCCATGGCCAGCGCGCGCAGGGCGTTGGCCATGTCGCGCTGCGTCATATCGGAGGAAGGCGTGGCGGATGCGGCCACGGCCGCCGTGGACGTTACGTTCATGGGGAGGGCGTAATTATGCCCTAGGCCGCGCGCGTCAGCGAAGCCGGTTTCGGATAGCGCAACGCCATGCGCTCGAGCGGCTCGGGGCGGATGCGCGCGGCGTGGCCCGCGCAGCCGAACGCCTCGAAGCGCTCCTTGCACAGCACGCGCGCGGCGACCATCGCGTCCTTGAGGAACTTGCGCGGGTCGAACTCGGCAGGGTCCTTCGCCATCGCGCGCCGCATCGCCCCGGTCATGGCCAGGCGGATGTCGGTGTCGATGTTGATCTTGCGCACTCCGTGCCGGATGCCCTGCTGGATGGCTTCGACCGGGACGCCGTAGGTTTCCGCGATCGCGCCGCCGTAATTGCGGATCACTTCCAGCCAATCCTGCGGCACGCTCGAGGAGCCGTGCATGACGAGGTGGGTACCGGGAATTCGCGCATGGATCTCGGCGATGCGCTCGATCGCCAGTACGTCGCCGGTGGGCTTGCGCGTGAACTTGTAGGCTCCGTGCGAGGTCCCGATCGCGACCGCGAGGGCGTCGACTCCCGTCAGGTTCACGAATTCCGCCGCCTGCTCCGGATCGGTGAGCAGCTGCTCGCGCGCGAGCGTGCCCTCGGCACCGACGCCGTCCTCCTTGCCCGCGGTGCCGGTCTCGAGCGAACCGAGACAGCCGAGCTCGCCCTCCACCGACACGCCGACGGCGTGCGCCATCTCCGCGACGCGGCGCGTGACGTCTACGTTGTAGGCGTAGCTCGCCGGCGTCTTCATGTCCTCCAGCAGCGACCCATCCATCATGACGCTGGTGAAGCCCGAGCGGATCGCGGCCTGGCAGACGGCGGCGCTTGCGCCGTGGTCCTGGTGCAGCACGACCGGGATGCCCGGATAGGACTCGACGGCCGCCTGCACCATATGGCGCAGGAACGGCTCCCCGGCGTACTTGCGCGCGCCTGCCGAGGCCTGCAGGATCACCGGGCTCGAGGTCTCGTCCGCAGCCTGCATGATCGCCTGGATCTGCTCGAGGTTGTTGATGTTGAAGGCCGGCACGCCGTAGCCGTGTTCGGCCGCGTGGTCCAGCAGCTGCCTGAGCGAAATCAATGCCATGTTCCCCCCTCTCGTTGCGTGATGTACGGTGCGCTAGCGCTCCAGCGCCTGCCTGCGCCGGTCCATCAGCCGCCAGATCATCGGCGTGAAGATGAGCTGCATGGCGAGGTCGATCTTGCCGCCCGGGCAGACGATGGTGTTGGGCCGCGACATGAATGAGTCGTGCAGCATCGAAAGCAGGTACGGGAAGTCGATGCCGCGCGGGTTGGCGAAACGGATCACCAGCAGGCTTTCGTCGGCCGTCGGTATGTGGCGCGCGATGAACGGGTTCGAGGTGTCGACCACCGGCACGCGCTGGAAATTGATATGCGTGCGCGAGAACTGCGGGATGATGTAGTGCACGTAGTCGTCCATGCGCCGCAGGATCGTGTCGGTGACCGCCTCGGTCGAGTAGCCACGCGTCGCGCGGTCGCGGTGCAGCTTCTGGATCCATTCGAGGTTGATCACCGGCACCACGCCGATCAGCAGATCGGCATGCGACGCGACGTCGGCCCCGCCGTGGGACACCGCCCCGTGCAGGCCCTCGTAGAAGAGCATGTCGGTGTCCTGCGGCAGGTCTTCCCAGGCCGTGAAGGTGCCCGGCTTCTGCTTGTAAGGCGCCGCCTCGAGCTCGTTGTGGAGGTACTTGCGCGTGCGCGCGGTGCCTCGGCTCGCGTAGTCGCGGAACAGCTGCTCGAGCTCCGCGAACAGGTTCGCTTCGGGACCGAAGTGGCTGAAGTGCTCGTTGCCTCGCGCGAGCTCCTCGGCCATCTTGAGCTTCATCTGCTCGCGGTCGTAGCGATGGAACGCGTCGCCTTCGACGAACGCCGCCTTCACGTTCTCGCGGTAGAAGATCTGCTCGAAGATCTTCGAGACGGACGTCGTTCCAGCACCGGAGGAGCCCGTGATGGCGATGATCGGATGCCTGGCCGACATGACAGTCCTCTCAGAGCTCGGCCGAAGCGCGGAACAGGCCGCGCGTGCCGAAGAGCGGCGCGTCGAAGTCGCGCTGGTTGTGGTCGCGGTGGTATTGCTCGAGCCGCTCGACCTCGGGCCGCGAGCCGAAAATGAGCGACGTGCGCTGGTGCAGCGCGGCGGGGACCACCTCGAGCAGCGGCCCGCTGCCGACGCTCGCGCGGCCGCCGGCCCGCTCGATCAGGTAGCCGACCGGGTTCGCCTCGAACAACAATTGGTGGCCGGAGAGGTCGTCCTGCCTGCGCTCATCGAACGGATGCAGGAACACGCCGCCCTGCATGAGGATGCGGTGCGTATCGGCCACCAGTGACGCCGCCCAGCGCATGTAGAAGTCCTTTCCGCGCGGCCCCGCGCGGCCCGCGAGACACTCGTCCACATAGCGCTTCACGGCGGGCTGCCAGTAACGCGCGTTCGCGGTGTCGACCGCGAAGTCGCCGCTGTCCTCGGGAATGCGGATCGACGGGTGCGTAAGCATGAACTCGCCGATCTCACGGTCGAGCGTGAAGCCGTTGACGCCGCTCTCCAGTGCCAGCACGAGCATCGTCGTAGGCCCGTAGATGGCGTAGCCGGCGCACAGCTGCGCCGAGCCGGGCTGCAGGAAGTCGCTCTCCTTGGGATCGTCGGTTCCGTCGGGAGCGCGCATCACCGAAAACAGGCTCCCGGCGACCGCATTGACCCCGAGGCTCGGCGCGCCGCACAGCGGGTCGAACGCGAGCAGGTAGCGGCCACGCGGATACTTGGCGGGAATGCGGTGCAGGCCCGGGTCGGCTTCCGAGGCCATGGAGGCCAGGTGTCCGCCCCACTCGTTGGTGCGGAGGAAGGTTTCGTTCGCGACCTTGAGCAGCTCGCCTTCGGGCACGTCGGCGAGCGCGCCCTTGCCGACCAGGTACGCAATGCGCTTGCATGCGAGGCGGATGTCGTTGAGCAGTGCCGTGAAGCCCCCCGAGGCTCCGGGAGACTTGCGCTGCTCACCGATGATGAACTCGGTGATGGTCTTTTCCAGCCGCATGGTGCCTCCTACGCCGCGCGCGCTGCGCTCGCGGCGTGCAACGCCTGTATCTGCCGCAGGCCGAGTTGCGGCGCGCCGATCGCCTTCGCGGTCACGGGATCGAGCGGCGCATCGGGGTCGCCGAGGCTGTAGAGCACCAGGTCCGCTTCGGAGAAATCCTGGGTCGTGGTCCAGCGCGATGGCGTCGCGATGGTGTACAGGCCGGCCGACTTGGCCGCACGTACGCCATTCTCCGAGTCCTCGATCGCCATGCAGTCGCCTGCCGGAAGGCGCAGGGTCCCGAGAATGCGCTGGTAGAGGTCCGGCGCCGGCTTCTTGTGCGCCACGTCGTCGGCGCTCGCCACCGCGCTGAACCAGCCAAGCGCCTTGGGGCCGAGCGTCGCCGAGACCAGCGCCTCGACGTTCGCCGTCGTGCTGGTCGCAGCGAGCGCCAGGCGCAGCCCTGCGGCGCGCGCCTCATTCATCAGGCGCAGCACCCCGCCGCGCAGCGGCGCGCGGCCGCCCGAGATGAGCTCGTGGTACAGGCGCGTCTTCTCGCGGTGGATGGAGGGCACCAGTCCCGCGAGGCGCCTTCTTTCCGCTTCCGGTACGTCCAGGTGCGCGACGTAATGCGCGATGCGCTCGGGGCCGCCCGAGACCTTGAGCAGCTCCATGTACTCGCCGGCGCCCCAGTTCCACCACAGGTCCATCGCCAGGAATGCGGCGTTGAACGCCTGGCGGTGGACCTCCTCGGTGTCCGCGATGGTTCCGTCGACGTCGAAGATGAGCGCTTGCAGCGTCATGGTGTCTCCCCTTTTTGTTCGAACACGCGGCTGGCACGGATGTCCGGGGCCGTGATCGTCATCAGCGCATCGCGCGTGAGCCGCGCGCCGCGCTGCTCGAACAGGCGATTGGCCTGGCGAAGGCGCGCGCGATCGAGCGCGTTGCGGATAGAGCGCGCATTGGCGAAGTGCGGCTGCGCTTTCCGGCGCGCGATGTACTCGTGCAGGGCCGCCTCGGCCCCTGCGTCCAGCCGGTACTGCATCTTTGCCAGCATGAGTTGCGCGATCGCGAACAGCTCGCCTTCGTCGTAGTCCGGAAAGTCGATGTGATGCGCGATGCGCGAGGCCATGCCGGGATTGGACGAGAAGAACCGGTCCATCCGGTCCTTGTAACCGGCCAGGATCACCACCAGGTCCTCGCGCTGGTTCTCCATGACCTGGAGCAGAATCTCGATCGCTTCCTGGCCGTAGTCGCGCTCGTTCTCCGGGCGGTAAAGATAGTAGGCCTCGTCGATGAACAGCACGCCGCCCATCGACCGCTTGAGTACCTCTTTGGTCTTGGGGGCCGTATGCCCGATGTACTGCCCGACCAGATCGTCGCGCGTCACGGCGACCAGGTGTCCTTTGCGCGAATAGCCGAGCGCGTGCAGCATCTGCGCCATGCGCAGGGCCACCGTGGTCTTGCCGGTCCCAGGGTTGCCGGTGAAGCTCATGTGCAGCGACGGTGCGCCTGCCTCGAGGCCGACCGAACGGCGCAGCTTCTCGACCAGGAGCAGCGCGGCGATCTCGCGCACGCGGGTCTTCACCGGTGCGAGCCCGATGAGCTCGCGCTCGAGCGCCTCCAGCACCGAGGAGACGTTCGAGTCGCGGTACAGGTCCGTGAGGTCCTGCGGCAGGCTCTCGGGCGCCGACATCAGTAGCGCTCTCCCTCCGGGCGGCTCGCCGCGTAGGCGCGCAGCGCATAGCGCTGCAGGCGGCCGGCGCCTTCCTCGCGCTCGAGGCCGAAGCCGGGCTCGCTCGGGGGCCGGTTGACGATGAACGACAACCGCAATGCCTCCCACCCGGGCGTCGCGTCGAAGGCGTTCACTTTCACGTAGTGGCGGGGAAAGGTCTTGCGGCAGGCATCGACCTCGGCCATCACGCCGGCGGCGTCCTTGAGGTCGAACATCGGCATGCCGAACATATCCCAGTAGGCGTTGCGCGGATGCGGGTCGTCGGTGTACTCGACCGACACCGCCCAGCCCCGGCCCAGACAATATTCGATCTGGGCGCGGATTTGCGCATCGCTCAGGTCCGGAAGAAAGGAAAAGGTGCCTTGGGTCAGTCTCATGGCGAATCTCCGGTTCAGGCCGCGGTCGCGGTCGGCACGAAATCGGGCGTGTCGGTCGAGGCGTAGTCGAAGGTCACGTCCTTCCAGGTGTCGAGCGCCTGCTTGAGCGGCGTGCAGCTGCGCGCCGCCTGCTCGAGGATCTGCGGGCCCTCGTTCCAGATGTCGCGTCCTTCGTTGCGCGCGAGCACCATCGCCTCGAGCGCCACTCGATTGGCCGTCGCACCGGCGGCAATGCCCATCGGGTGGCCGATGGTGCCGCCGCCGAACTGGAGCACGACGTCCTCGCCCAGGTAGTGGAGCAGCTGGTGCATCTGACCCGCATGGATGCCTCCCGAGGCGACCGGCATCACCTTGCGCAGGCCCGCCCAGTCCTGCTCGAAGAACAGGCCGCGCTGCAGGTCGACCGGATTACGTTCCTCGCGCAGCACGTTGTAGAAGCCCTGCACCGAGTTCGGGTCGCCCTCGAGCTTGCCGACCACGGTCCCGGCGTGGATGTGATCCACGCCGGCGAGGCGCATCCACTTCGAGATGACGCGGAACGACACGCCGTGCGTCTTCTGCCGCGTATAGGTCGAATGCCCGGCCCGGTGCAGGTGCAGGATCATGTCGTTCCTGCGCGACCACTTGGACATCGACTGGATCGCCGTGTAACCGATCACCAGGTCGATCATGATGATGTTGCTGCCCAGCTCCCTGGCGAATTCGGCCCGCTCGTACATGTCCTCCATGGTCGCCGCGGTCACGTTGAGGTAGTGGCCCTTCACCTCGCCGGCCGCCGCCTGCGCGCGGTTCACCGCCTCCATGCAGAACAGGAACCGGTCGCGCCAGTGCATGAACGACTGCGAGTTGATGTTCTCGTCGTCCTTGGTGAAATCGAGCCCGCCCTTCAGCGCCTCGTACACCACGCGGCCGTAGTTCTTGCCCGAGAGCCCGAGCTTCGGCTTGACGGTCGCGCCGAGCAGCGGGCGGCCGAACTTGTCCAGCCGCTCGCGCTCGACCACGATGCCGGTGGGCGGGCCGTCGAAAGTCTTCACGTAGGCCACCGGCAGGCGCATGTCCTCCAGGCGCAGCGCCTTGAGCGGCTTGAAGCCGAAGACGTTGCCGATGATCGATGCGGTGAGGTTGGCGATCGAGCCCGGCTCGAACAGCGCCAGGTCGTATGCGATGTAGGCGAAGTACTGGCCCGGCGTCCCCGGTACCGGGTCGACGCGGTAGGCCTTGGCGCGGTAACGGTCGCAGGCCGTGAGCCGGTCGGTCCACACCACGGTCCAGGTGGCGGTCGAGGATTCCCCTGCGACGGCCGCCGCCGCTTCCTCCGGATCGACCCCCTCCTGCGGCGTGATGCGGAACAGTGCGATGACGTCGGTGTCCGCAGGCACGTAGTCTGCGTCCCAGTAGCCCATCTGCGCATACTTCATGACCCCGGCGCGGTAGCGCTCGCTCGCCTGCGGGGCGGCTCGGTCCATCTTGCCCATTGCCATGTCCTCCGTATTTCCGAGGGGGCAAGGTAGCCCGCCGTTGTGATAAGGACTACTTAAATGTTCTAATGGAACCAATAAGCTAATCGAAACATCATCCGCCACCTCACGCTCAAGCAGTTGCGCATCTTCGAAGCGGCCGCCCGGCAGCTGCATTTCGGCCGCGCGGCGCGCGAAATGAATCTCACTCAGCCCGCCGTCTCGATCCAGTTGAAACAGCTCGAGGAACATATCGGGCTGCCGCTGTTCGAGCAGATGGGGCGGCGCATGCACCTCACGCGCGCCGGCGAGGTGCTGCTGCACCACAGCCGCATCGTGCTGCGCCAGCTGCGCGACGCAGAGGAAGCGATCAACGCGCTCAAGGGCACCGGGGGCGGCGAGCTGCACATCGCCGTGACCAGCACCGCGAAGTACTTCGCGCCCAAGCTGCTCGCCGAATTCCGCGGTGCGCATCCGGAAGTCAAAGTGCGCCTGGCCGTGAGCAATCGCGAGGCGGTGGTGCAGCAACTCGCCGACAACAGCATCGACCTGGCCATCATGGGGCGCGCGCCGCGCGGCCTGGACACGGTGTCGGCATCTTTCGCCAAGCACCCCCTGGCGATCATCGCGGCGCCCGAGCACCCCCTGGCGAGGCGGCGCCGGATTGCGCTCCGGGACCTGGCCGGGGAAACGTTCCTGATACGCGAGCCCGGCTCGGGCACGCGCAGCGCCATGGAGCGCGTGTTCGCGGCACACGCCTTCCATCCCGCCGAGACGATCGAGATGAGCTCGAACGAGACCATCAAGCAGGCGGTGATGGCGGGCATGGGGGTGAGCTTCCTGTCGCTGCACACGGTGGGCCTTGAGCTCGCGGCACGGCGCCTCGTGGTGCTGCGCGTCGCCGGCACGCCGGTGAAGCGCGAGTGGTTCGTGATCCATCGCGAGAGAAAGCGCCTCTCGGCAGCCGCCGCCGCGTTCAAGGAGTTCCTGACGCAGCGCGGCGCGGTACTCGTCGATCGCGTCATCGGCACGCGCGAGCGGCTGCCGTTAGACTAGTCGTGTGAGCGAGCTCCCGTTCAGCAGCCCGCAGGGGTACGTGCACCTCACCGAGGTCGAGTCGGCGGCCGAAGGTCACTGGTTCGTGTTCCGTCAGGACCGCCTGCTCGTCGAGCTCGGGCCGCCGAGCCCCAGCCCCTCGGACGACGCGCGCGTGCCGGTTCGCCCGAGCTGGGCGCGCATCCCTTTCGGCGGCGCGCCGGGGCCGCTCGCGGAGGCGCCGCTGCGCACCCTGTATCTCGGCCAGCTGGGGGGGCGGCACCTCTTCGCCGCCGAGGCGCCCGCGGAAACCGCCGCCCCCGCGGGGACGAGCTGGGAAGGACTAAGGACGCTCTTTACGGTGCTCGACGACGCGCATTTCGCGCTCGCCGGGCGCGCACTGCAGCTGATCGACTGGGACCGCACGCACCAGTTCTGCGGCCGCTGCGGCGCGCGCACCGAGGCGCGAGCGGGCGAGCGCGTCCGGGTATGCCCGGCGTGCGGCCTGTCGGCCTATCCGCGGGTTGCGCCGGCGGTGATGGCGCTGGTGCGGCGCGGCCGTGAGCTGCTGCTCGGGCGCAGCCCGCACTTTCCCCCGGGGATGTACAGCGCCCTGGCGGGCTTCGTCGAGCCGGGCGAGTCGCTCGAACAGTGCCTTCGCCGCGAGGTCGCCGAGGAGGTCGGGGTCGAGGTGGCGAACATCGCCTATTTCGCCAGCCAGCCGTGGCCCTTCCCGCACTCGCTGATGATCGCATTCACCTGCGACTGGGTCTCCGGAGAATTGCGTCCCCAGCCGGGCGAAATTGAGGCCGCGAACTGGTTCGATGTATTCCAATTGCCCAGACTTCCCAGTAAAATCTCGGTCGCTCGCCGCCTGATCGACGCGGTTGTCGGCAAGATCAGGAGCGAATTTGAAACGGGCGCCTAGCTTCGCGCAGTCCGGCACGTGACGGCTGGCGGGGCGGCCCAAGAGGGGCTCTGCACGAATTGAACGAGTCACACGCTTTTCGTTTTTGCGCCGCAAGGCGTAACGGAAGGGCGCAGCCTTGCGATCGCGCGGGACTGCGCCTTCGCGTTTCTTGGGGAGAAGAAAAATGAATGGTCTGCATCTCATCGGCGACCTGAGCGGCTGCCGCTGCGACCCAAGGCTGCTGCTCGACTGCGAGAGCTTCCGCGACAAGTGCATCGGGTTCGTGAAGGACGCCGGGCTCACGATCATGGACGTGAGCTTCCATCAGTTCGAGGGCTCGGGCTTCACCGGAACCGTGGTGCTCGCCGAATCGCACCTCGCGATCCACACCTGGCCGGAGCGTAACGGCCTGACGCTCGACGTCTACGTGTGCAACTACAGCGCCGACAACTCCGCCAAGGCGCGCAAGGTGTTCGCGGCCATCATCGAGCACTTCCAGCCGACCGAGGCTGCGCTTCACGAAATCGACCGCGGCGAACATCTGCTGATGGAGCCGCTGAACGACTCGACCGGCTTCTACATCCGCGCCGACCGTCAGCTCGGCGAATGGCAGACCCGCTTCCAGAAGCTGGCGATCTACGACACGCCGCAGTACGGCAAGCTGTTCCGTCTCGACGGGTTCAACATGACCTCCGAGCGCGAGGAGTTCGTCTACCACGAGAACCTGATCCATCCCGCGCTCACCGCCCACAACGCGCCAAAGAAGGTGCTCATCATCGGCGGCGGCGACGGCGGCTCCTCCGAGGAGGCGCTAAAGCACCCGTCGGTCGAGCAGGTGACGATGGTGGAGATCGACCCGGACGTGATCCGCGTCGCGAAAGAGCATTTCGGCGCGGTGCACAACGGCGTGTTCGACAACCCGAAGCTTCGCGTGCTGATCGAAGACGGCATGAAGTTCGTACGCGAGACGAGCGAGAAATTCGACCTGATCGCGCTCGACCTGAACGACCCGATGGGGCCCGCAGAGGCGCTCTACGGGACGGCTTTCTTCCAGCAGCTGCGTCACACGCTCGCGCCGGGCGGAGCGCTGGCGCTGCACATCGGCTCGCCGGTGGCGCAGCCCGCCCGGGTCGCGGAGCTGGCGCAGCGCCTGAACAGCGTGTTTCGCATCGTGCGCCCTTACACCATGTTCATCCCGCTGTACGGCTCGCAATGGACGATGGTGGTGTGCTCGGACAAGCTCGACCCGAAGTCCTTCACCGCCGACGAGATCGACCGGCGCATCGAGCAGCGCAAGCTGCAGGAGCTGCGCTTCTACAACGGCGAGACCCACGAAGGCGTTTTCGCGCTGCCGAATTACGTGCGCGACCTCGTCGCGCCGCCCCGCCTGAAGCAGGCGATGCGCGGCCGGCGGCTCGGCGTGGTGCAGGCGGCCGCCAAATAGCCGAGCGGGCCCCTCAGGCGAGCGACTTCAGCGTCTCGCGCAGTATCCCGAACAACTGGTCGATCTCCGCCTTCTGGATGATGAGCGGGGGTGCCAGCGCGATGATGTCCCCGGTGACGCGCATGTAGGCGCCCTTGTCGAAGGCGCGCGTATGCGCCTCGAAACCGCGGGCGCCGACGGCGCCGGCACGCGGCGCGAGCTCGAAGGCGGCGATCAGGCCGATGTTGCGGATGTCGACGAGGTTGGGCAGGTCTTTCAACGAATGCGCCTGTTCCTCCCAGTAGCCGGTGAGCTCGCCGACGCGCGTCAGCAGACCCTCTTCGGCGTAGACGTCGAGCGTCGCGAGGCCCGCGGCGCAGGCGAGCGGATGGGATGAGTAGGTGTAGCCGTGCGGCATTTCGATCGCCCCCTCGGGACCGGTCATGAAGGCCTGGTAGATGTCTTCCTTCATGAACACCGCGCCCATGGGAACGGTGGCGTTGGTGATGCCTTTCGCGGTGGCGATCAGGTCCGGCGTGACGCCGAAATACTGCGAGCCGAACGGCCTGCCCAGTCGCCCCCAGGCGGTGATCACCTCGTCGAAAATGAGCAGGATGCCGTGCCGGTCGCAGATCTCGCGCAGCCGTTCCAGGTAGCCGACCGGCGGCACGAGGACGCCCGTCGAGCAGGCGACCGGCTCCACGATCAGTGCCGCGATGGTCGAGGGGTCGTGCAACAGCGCAAGGCGCTCCAGGTCGTCGGCGAGCTCGGCGCCATGCTTGGGCTGGCCGCGCGAGAAGGCATTCTTCGCCGGGTCGTGCGTATGGCGGATATGGTCGACGCCCGCCACCAGGGCGCCGAAGATCTTGCGGTTGCCTGCGATTCCGCCGACCGCCGTGCCGCCGAAATTGACGCCGTGATAGCCGCGCTCGCGGCCGATCAGGCGAACGCGGTGGCCCTCGCCGCGCGCGCGGTGGTAGGCGAGCGCTAGCTTCAATGCCGTGTCGACCGACTCGGAGCCCGAATTGGTGAAGAACACGCGGGATAGACCCTTGGGGGCAAGCTGCGCCAGCCGGTCGGCAAATTCGAAGGCGAGCGGATGGCCCATCTGGAAGGGCGGCGCGAACTCCATGGTCGCTACCTGCTTCTGCACCGCCTCGACGATTTTCTTGCGGCAGTGACCGGCGTTCACGCACCACAGCCCCGAGGTGCCGTCGATGATCCTGCGACCCTCCGGGGTGTAGTAGTAGATGCCCTCTGCGCGCGCCAGCAGGCGCGGCGACTTCTTGAACTGACGGTTCGCAGAGAACGGCATGAAAAAGGCCGACTTCTCGAGCGAATGGCCGACGGCTTCGGGGCGTGCGCGTTCGTTCATGGTCGTTCCTCCGTGAGGGGCCTAGGCCGCACGCGCGAGCGCCGCGTGCAGCAATACGTTACACCCTGCGGCGAGGTCCTCGGGCGTGGCGCTCTCGCTCTCGTTATGGCTGATCCCGCCCTCGCAGGGGACGAATATCATCGCGGTCGGCGCGACCCGGGCAACGTACACCGCATCGTGCCCGGCGCCCGAAACGATGTCGCGGCGCGTGTATCCTAGCGCGCCCGCCGCGTCGCGCACGCTGTCCACCATCGAAGCATCGAATTGGCAGGGCGGGAAATAGGTGACTTCCGCCAGCTCGATCCCGACGCGGCACTCGGCCTCGATCGCCTTCAGGCTGCTGCGCAGTTCCGCGACCATCGCCGTCAGCGTCGCGTCCTTCTGGCTGCGGAACTCGACCGACATGCGCACCTCGCCCGGCACCACGTTGCGCGAATTGGGCCTGACCTGCATGTGGCCCACCGTGCCGCGGGCGTAATCGGGGAACGCGAGCGCGATGCGATTCACTTCCAGCACCAACCGGCTGGCAGCGATCAGCGCGTCCTTGCGTAGGTGCATCGGCGTCGGTCCGGCGTGCGCGTCCTGGCCGGTGATCACCGCGTCGAACCAGCGCTGGCCGAGCGCGCCCTGCACCACGCCGATCGTGGTTTTCGTTTCCTCGAGCACCGGGCCCTGTTCGATATGCGCCTCGAAATACGCGCCGAGGCGGTGCGGCCGCGCCTCGCCGGCGTAACCGATGGACTTCAATGCGTCTTCAACGGTCGTGTCGTCCAGGTCCTTCTGCCCGAGGACATGGCCGAGCGGGAAAACGCCCGCGAACACCCCCGAGCCCATCATCACCGGAGTGAAGCGCGAGCCTTCTTCATTGGTCCAGGACACCACCTCGAGCGGCGCGCGCGTCTTGATGCCGGCATCGTTCAACGTGCGCAGCACCTCCAGCCCGGCCATCACGCCGTAGGCGCCGTCGAACTTGCCGCCCGAGGGCTGGCTGTCCAGGTGGCTGCCCATCGCCACCGGCGCGGCCGAGGGATCGGCGCCGGCGCGCCGCGCGAACATATTGCCCACCGGGTCGACCTCGAGCGAAAGCCCCGCCTCGCGCGCCCAGCGCGCGAACAGGTCCCTTGCCTGGCGGTCGAGATCGGTGAGGGTGAGCCTGCGCACGCCGCCCTTCGGCGTAGCGCCGATGCGCGCGAGCTCCATCAACGACTGCCACAGGCGCTCGCCGTTGATGCGCAGCCGCTCCATCTTAGCCGGCGTAGGCGACCACCTTCTGGCGTTGCTCGCCGAGTCCCTTGATGCCCAGAGTCATCACGTCGCCCGGCTTGAGGAACACCGGCGCCGGCTTCATGCCCATGCCCACGCCCGGCGGCGTGCCGGTGGTGATGATGTCGCCGGGCAACAGCGTCATGAACTGGCTGACATAGGACACGAGATGCGCCGCACCGAAGATCATGGTGCGGGTGTTGCCGGTCTGCATGCGCTTACCGTTCACGTCCAGCCACATGTCGAGCGCCTGGGGATCGGTGATCTCGTCCGTGGTGACCAGCCAAGGCCCGATCGGACCGAAGCTATCGCAGCCCTTGCCCTTGTCCCATTGCGAGGACTGAAGCTGGAAAGCCCGCTCCGAGACGTCGTTCACCACGCAGTAGCCGGCGACGTAGTCGAGAGCCTTGTCCTGCGACACGTACTGCGCCTTGCTGCCGATCACGATCCCCAGCTCCACTTCCCAGTCGAGCTTGGTCGAGCCCTTGGGCTGGATCACGTCGTCGTACGGGCCGCTGATGCAGGTCGTCGCCTTCATGAACACCACCGGCTCCGACGGAATCGGCATGTTCGCCTCCTTGGCGTGATCGGAGTAGTTGAGGCCGATCGCCACGAACTTGCCGATGCCGACGTAGGGCACGCCGAGCCGCGGATTGCCGTTCACCACGGCGAGCGACTCGGGTTTGACCTTCGACAGCATCTTGAGCCCTCGAGGCGAGAGCTCGTTCGGCCCGATGTTGCCGATCACTTTCGACAGGTCGCGCAATCTTCCCTCGGCATCTATCACGCCTGGCTTTTCGAACCCCGACTTCCCGTAGCGGCACAGCTTCATATTGTCATTCCCCCGTCGATCGAATAGGCGTTGCCGGTCGCGAACAGCGACTCGTCGGACGCCAGAAAAACCAGGATGCCGGTGATGTCGTCCACCGTGCCGAGCCGCCCCATCGGCTGGCGGGCGATGAAATCCGCCCTCGCCTTCACCGGGTCGGCAAAGGCGGCGATGCGCTCGTGCAGCGACGGCGTGTCGACCGTACCCGGACAGATCGCGTTGCAGCGGATGCCCTGCTTGACGTAATCCGCGGCAATCGACTTGGTAAGCCCGATCACGGCGGCCTTGGTGGTGCCGTAGACGAAGCGGTTGGGAAGCCCCTTGATCGACGACGCGATCGAGGAGACGTTGATGATCGATCCGCCGCCCTTCTTCAGCATCCCGGGGAGGAAGGCGCGCGTCACGAGATACATGGATTTCACGTTCAGGTTGAAGCTGAAATCCCAGTCCTTGGGCGCGCAATCGAGGATCGTGCCGTGGTGCACGAATCCAGCGCAATTGAACAGGACGTCGATCGGCCCGACTTCCGCGGCGATCCTGGCGATCGCGGCCTCGTCGGTCGCATCGAGCCCCCGCGTGCGGATGCCGTCCTTGCCCTCGATCTCCGACAGCGCCTTGGCGTTGATGTCGGTCGCCCAGACCTTCGCTCCTTCGCCGGCGAACGCGAGCGCCGCGCCGCGGCCGATCCCCTGTCCCGCGGCCGTGATGAACGCGGTCTTGCCGGCAAGCCTCCCTGACACTGCGATTCTCCTCGATGGCGGGGCAGGAATTATAGCGGTTCGCCGCCGCGCGAAGCGGTACACTTCCGGCTCCGCGCTCATCGGGGAGGCAGATGAACCAGCTCGATTTCGCAGGTCGAACCGCGGTGATCACCGGGGGTGCCCAGGGCATAGGCCTTGCGATCGCCCGGCGCCTGCTCGCATCGGGCGCCAAGGTGCGGATCTGGGATCGCGACGACAGGTTGCTCGCCGGCGCGGTCGCCGCGCTTGGCGCACAGGCGACCGGAGACGCGCTCGACGTCACCGATCCCGCCGCGGTCGAGCGCGGCACGAAGAGCGCGCTCGAGGTGTTCGGCAAGATCGACGTGCTGGTCAACAACGCGGGCATCGCCGGGCTGAACGCGCCGACGGTCGACTATCCCGTGGAGGAGTGGCACAAGGTGATCGCGGTCAACCTCACCAGCCAGTTCCTCACCTGCCGCGCCGTCGCGCCGCACATGGTGCGGCGCAAGTACGGCCGCATCGTCAACATCGCCTCCATCGCCGGCAAGGAAGGAAACCCGAATGCGGTCGCCTACAGCGCCTCGAAAGCCGGCGTCATCTCGCTCACCAAGTCTCTCGGCAAGGAGCTGGCGAGCAGCGGCGTGCTGGTCAACTGCGTCACGCCCGCGGCGGCCAAGACCGCGATCTTCGACCAGATGACCGAGCAGCACATCAACTACATGCTGTCCAAGATCCCGATGGCGCGCTTCGTGCAGGTCGACGAGATCGCGGCGCTCGTCGGCTGGCTGGCGTCGGAGGATTGCTCGTTCTCCACCGGCGCCGTTTTCGACATTTCCGGCGGCAGGGCGACTTACTGACATGGCCAAGAAGAATCCGGCGCAGCGCAGCGTGCGGTGGTTCGGGCGCGAGGACATCTACGGCTTCATCTACCGGAGCTGGGTGAAGAACCGCGGCGTGCCGCAGGACCAGTTCGACGGCCGGCCGGTCGTCGGCATCTGCAACACTTACTCCGAGCTCACGCCGTGCAATTCGCACTTCCGCACGATCGCCGAGCACGTGAAAGCCGGGGTACTCGAGGCGGGCGGCTTTCCGCTCGAGTTCCCGGTGATGTCGCTGGGCGAGACCCTGCTGCGGCCGACGGCGATGCTGTATCGCAATCTCGCCAGCATGGACGTCGAGGAGTCGATCCGCGGCAATCCGCTCGACGGCGTGGTGCTGCTGGTGGGCTGCGACAAGACCACGCCTTCGCTCCTGATGGGCGCGGCGAGCGTCGACCTGCCGGCGATCGCGGTATCGGGCGGGCCGATGCTGTCCGGAAAATACCGAGGCACCGACATCGGCTCGGGCACCAACGTCTGGTCGATGTCCGAGGACCTGCGCGCGGGCAAGATCTCGCTGGAGGAGTTCCACGAGGCCGAGTCGTGCATGCACCGCTCGCACGGCCATTGCATGACCATGGGGACCGCCTCGACCATGGCGAGCATGGTGGAGGCGCTCGGCGTCGGCATGCCGGGCAACGCGGCGATCCCCGCGGTCGACGCGCGGCGCAACGTGCTCGCGCGCATGGCCGGCCGCCGAATCGTCGAAATGGTGAAGGAAAAGCTCAGCCTGTCGAAGATCCTGACCAAGCAGGCGTTCGAGAACGCGATCCGCGTAAACGCCGCGATCGGCGGTTCGACCAACGCGGTCATCCACCTGATCGCGATCGCGCGGCGCATCGGCGTCGACCTGAAGCTCGAGGACTGGGATCGCTGCGGGCGCGGCGTGCACACGCTGGTCAACCTGATGCCCTCGGGCAAGTACCTGATGGAGGATCTCTACTACGCGGGGGGACTGCCCGCGGTGATCCGCGAGCTGGGCGAGGCGGGCCTGCTGCACAAGGATGCGCTCACCGTCAACGGCGAGACCATCTGGGCCAACAACAAGGATGCGCCGTGCTGGAACCGGGACGTCGTGCACAGCTTCGCGAAGCCGTTCAAGAAGAATACCGGCATCGCGGTGCTGCGCGGCAACCTGTGCCCGGACGGCGCCATCATCAAGCCCTCGGCGGCGACGCCGAAGCTGATGAAGCATCGCGGCCGCGCGGTGGTGTTCGAGAACATCGAGGACCTGCACAAGCGCATCGACGATCCGAAGCTCGACATCGACGAGCATTGCGTCATGGTGCTGAAAAACTGCGGTCCGAAGGGCTATCCGGGGATGGCGGAGGTCGGCAACATGCCGCTGCCGCCCAAGATCCTGAAAAAGGGCATCACCGACATGGTACGCATCTCGGATGCGCGCATGAGCGGCACCGCCTACGGCACGGTGGTGCTGCACGTGGCGCCCGAGGCCGCGGCGGGCGGGGCGCTGGCGCTGGTCGAGAACGGCGATATGATCGAGCTCGATGTCGCCAAGCGCAAGCTCGAGCTCCTCGTATCTCCTGAAGTCCTGGCGAAGAGAAGGAAACGCTGGAAAGCACCCGCACCTGCGCTCACCCGCGGCTACTGGAAACTCTACGTCGACCACGTGCTGCAGGCGAGCGAAGGCGCGGACCTCGATTTCCTCGTCGGCTGCAGCGGTCCGATCGTTCCGCGCGACAACCACTGAGGAGGCAAGCGATGCTGCAAGCCGCCGACCTGACCATCCGCCTGCACGCCAACGACGACGTGGTCATCGCCCGCGTCGAGATCCCGCTCGGCACGCTGGTGACTAGGGAAAACGTCCGGGCGGCGGCCATCATTCCGGCCGGCCACAAGCTCGCGACACGAGACATCGCGCAGGGCCGGCCGGTAAAGCGCTACGACCAGATCATCGGATTCGCAACGCGCGCCATCAAGGCCGGCGAGCACGTGCACGTGCACAACCTGGGGATGGCCGACTTCGCAAGAGATTATTCTTTTTGTTCGGACAGGAAAGATACCGACTACATAACGCCACAAGCGACTTTTCAGGGCATCCTGCGGGCCGACGGGCGCGTGGCGACGCGTAACTACATCGGAATCCTCACCAGCGTGAACTGCTCGGCGACCGTGGCGCGCATGATTGCCGATCACTTCCGCAATCGCCTGGAGGCCTACCCCAATGTCGACGGCGTGGTCGCGCTCACGCACAAATCGGGCTGCGGCATGGCGAGCGAGGGCGAGCCGGTCGAGCTGTTGCGCCGCACGATGGCAGGCTATGCGCGCCACCCGAACTTCTTCGCCGTCCAGATGGTGGGCCTCGGCTGCGAAGCTAACCAGATCAACAACCTGCTGTCGGTCCATCAGCTCAAGCGCTCGGACAAGCTCGCCGCGTACACCATCCAGGAAAAGGGCGGCACCATGAAGGCGGTGCGCGAGGGCATCGCGCGGGTCGAGGCGATACTCCCGGAGGCGAACAAGGCCGTGCGTCGAACCGTCCCCGCCTCGCACCTGGTGCTCGGCCTGCAATGCGGCGGCTCCGACGGCTATTCGGGCATCAGCGCCAACCCGGCGCTCGGCGCCGCGGTCGATCTCCTGGTGCGGCACGGCGGCACCGCAATCCTGTCCGAGACGCCCGAGATCTACGGCGCGGAGCATCTGCTCACGCGCCGCGCGGTAACGCGCGAGGTGGGCGAGAAGCTGATCCGGCGCATCAAGTGGTGGGAGGACTACACGCGGCGCAACGGCAACGAGATGAACAACAACCCGTCGCCCGGGAACAAGGCCGGAGGCCTCACCACCATCCTCGAGAAGTCGCTCGGCGCGGTGGCGAAGGGCGGGACCACCAACCTGGTCGACGTCTACGAGTATGCGCAGCCGGTCACGGCGAAGGGATTCGTCTACATGGACACGCCCGGCTACGATCCGGTATCGGCCACCGGCCAGGTCGCCGGCGGCGCCAACATGATCTGCTTCACGACCGGTCGCGGCTCGGCCTACGGCTGCAAGCCTGCGCCGTCGCTCAAGCTCGCAACCAATACGCGCCTGTACGAGCACCAGGAAGAGGACATGGACTTCAACTGCGGCACCGTAGTCGACGGCACCGAATCCATCCAGGCCGCCGGCGCGCGGTTCTTCGATCTGATCCTGCGTACCGCCTCGGGCACAAAGTCGAAGTCCGAGCAGTGGGGCTACGGCGAGGACGAGTTCGCGCCCTGGGTGCTGGGCGCGACGATGTAGCGCCATGCTGAGAGCCGCGACGCTGTTGCTCGCTTTGGCAATTCCCTTGGGCGTTCACGCCGCCACCAAAGCGAAGCCCGCAAACGGCGCCATCGCCTACCACAGGGACTCGGGAAGCTTCGGCTACGCGGTGGACCAGCCGAGCAGCCGCGCCGCGCGCATCGAGGCGCTGCGGCAATGCGGCCATCCGCGCTGCGAGGTGGTGCTGCGGTTCAACGGCGATTGCGGAGCGGTCGCGAACGGTCCCAAGCGCCATGTCGCCAGCAAGGGCACCACGCGCGAGGAAGCGGAAACGAAGGCGCTGCGCGCCTGCGGCCAAGGTTGCGAGCTCGTAGGATGGGCCTGCACGCGCTAGCGCGCGCTCAGTCCGGGCGGCGCCACTTGATCGAGCAGCCGATGGATGGCGTCTGCTCGCGTGGGCCCTGGCCGGTCCCCGCGACCTGCAGCATGGCCTCGTAGAGCTCGCGCCGCGCCCCGGGTATCGCCTCCCGCCGGGAGGCGTCGAGGCGCCCGCGATACTGCAGCTCCAGCTGCGCATTGAAACCGAAGAAGTCCGGCGTGCACGCCGCGCCGTAGGCCTTGGCGACTTCCTGCGTCTCGTCGAGCACGTAGGGGAACGGAAAGCCCTTCTCGCGCGCGACGCGCTTCATGTTGTCGAACGAATCCTCGGGATAGTCGAGCGGGTCGTTCGACATGATCGCGATCGAGCCGATCCCCTGCGCGGCGAGATCCCTGCAATCCCGCACGATGCGCTCCAACACCGCCTTCACGTACGGGCAGTGATTGCAGATGAACATCACGAGCAGCCCGTTCGGGCCGCGCGCCGAGGCGAGCGTGTGGCGCCTGCCGTCCACGCCCGGCAGGTCGAACTCGACGGCCTTCCAGCCGAAGTTGCACACGGAAGTCTCGGTGCTGACCATGCGAAAATCCTAGCATGAAAGACCGACCGGCCAGGACTGCGCGCATCTACGTCGAGCGGGAGCTTCACGCAGGAGCCTTGCTCGAGCTGCCCGCGCACGCCGCACATCACGCCTTGCGCGTGCTGCGGCTGCGCGAGGGTGATGCGCTCATTCTGTTCGACGGCCGCGGCGGAGAATGGTCGGCGACCGTGGCGCACGGCAGCCGCGACCGGCTCGCGGCCGCAGTCGGCGCGCATCGCGACATCGAACGCGAATCTCGGCTGCGCGTCGCCCTGTTGCAGGGCGTGTCCTCGGCCGATCGCATGGATCTCACCGTGCAAAAGGCGACCGAGCTGGGCGTCGACGCGATCCAGCCGGTGCTTGCGCAGAAATCGGTGGTGCGGCTCACCGCCGGCCGGGCGGCCGCGCGGGTGGAGCACTGGCGCCGCGTTGCGGTCTCCGCCTGCGAGCAATGCGGGCGCAATCGCGTGCCCGCGATTCTCCCCGCGCTTTCGCTGGCGCATTACTGCCGCGCCGCGCCGGGAGGCATCCGTCTCTTGCTGTCGCCGGAGGCGCAAACGGGGCTTGGCGCCGCCGCCGGCCGCCTCGACGCGCCCGTGATCCTCGCCGCAGGTCCGGAAGCGGGATTCTCCGCCGCCGAAGAGGCGATGCTGGTCGAGGCGGGGTTCGTCCCGGTACGGCTAGGTCCGCGCGTGCTGCGCACCGAGACCGCCGCGCCGGCCGCGCTCGCTGCGCTCGCCGCCCTGGCCGGCGAGTTCTGAAGGGCAAGTGGAATAGAATTCGCCGAAAACAGACAACGCTCGGGGACTGCATGGAAACGCCGCCCAATCCCGAAACCTTCGTGCGCTGGTTCCGCCAGGCCGCACCCTACGTGCACGCATTCCGCGGCCGCACGTTTGTCATCGCCTTCGGCGGCGAGCTGGTCGCCGAGCGGGCGCGCTTCGTGCAATTCATCCACGACGTCAACCTGCTCGCGGCGCTCGGCATCCGGCTGGTGCTGGTCCACGGGGCGCGCCCGCAGATCGAAGCCGAGCTCAAGGCCAAGCAGAAACGCTCACGCTACGCGAAGGGCTTGCGCATCACCGACGAGGCCGCGCTGGTCGCGGTGAAGCACGCCGCCGGAGTGCTGCGCGTGGAGATCGAGGCGCTGCTGTCGCAAGGCCTGCCCAATTCGCCGATGGCGGGGGCCCAGATCCGCGCCGCTTCCGGCAATTTCATCACGGCGCGCCCGATCGGCGTGCTCGACGGCGTCGACTTCCAGTTCACCGGGGCGGTGCGCAAGGTCGACGCCGCGGCCATCACGCGCTGCCTGGACGAGGGCGACGTGGTGCTCGTGCCGAACATCGGCTATTCGCCCACGGGCGAAGTGTTCAACCTCGCCTGGGAGGACGTCGCGCAGAGCGTTGCGGTCGCCCTCAAGGCGGACAAGCTGCTCATATTCACCGACCGGCTGCCGGTGGATCGCAACGGCGAAGTGCTGGCCGAGCTGACGTCGCGCGAAGCGCAGGCCCTGCTCAGGAAGAGCGAGCTCGGCACACCGGGGAAACGCGCGCTCGAGCACGCGCTCGGCGCGCTCGCGGCGGGAGTCGGTCGCGCGCATCTCGTTACGCGCCGCTCGCCGGGGGCCATCCTGCTCGAGCTGTTCACGCATTCCGGCGTCGGCACCATGATCACCGCGGACCCGGTGCAAATACTGCGGCCCGCGAATCTCGAGGACGTGGCATCGATCATCTCGCTCATCGAGCCGCTCGAGGCGGACGGCACGCTCGTCAAGCGCAATCGCGAGCTCCTCGAGCGCGAGATCGGCAATTTCGAGGTGATCGAGCACGACGGCGTGCTCCTCGGCTGCGCGGCGCTGTATCCGTATCCCGACGCGAAGAGCGCCGAATTCGCCTGCCTGGCGGTCGCGCCCGATTTCCGTGACGCCGGGTTCGGCGAGCTGCTGCTCCAGGCCTGCGAGGACCGCGCCAAGTCGCTGCGGATCCGGCGGATTTTCGCGCTGACGACGCGCGCCGCCCACTGGTTTCTGTCGCAGGGTTTCGTCGCGTCCGACGTCTCGGCCCTGCCCTCCGCGCGGCAGGCGCGTTACAACTGGAAGCGGGGCTCTAAGGTTTTCCTGAAGCGAATATAATCGGCCGTCCGCAATCGAACGGAATCCCCATGGCACGAATGGTCAAATGCGTGAAGCTCGGGCGCGAAGCCGAAGGGCTGGATTTACCGCCTTACCCGGGCGAGCTCGGCAAGCGAATTTACGAGAACGTCTCCAAGGAAGCATGGCAGCAGTGGCTGCGCCACCAGACCATGCTGGTCAACGAGAACCGCCTCAACCTCGCCGACCCTAAGGCGCGCAAATACCTCGCCGAGCAGATGGAAAAGCACTTCTTCGGGGAAGGCGCCGACATGGCGTCGGGCTACGTGCCGCCGCAAAGCTGACCTAGCGCGGCGACTCCAGGATCTCTTTTTCCATCTCGTCGATGGAAACGTGCCGCACGTCGCGGCCCTTCACCATGTAGATGACGTATTCGGCCATGTTCTTGGCATGGTCGCCGATGCGCTCGACCGCCTTGGCGATGAACAGGATCTCCAGCGAGCGCGTGATGGTCCGCGGATCCTCCATCATGAACGTGATCAGCTGGCGCATGATGGCGCGAAACTCGTCATCCACGGCTTCGTCCTGCTTCACCACCTGCATCGCTTCGCCGATGTCGAGTCTCGCGAAGGCGTCGAGCGACTGACGCAGCATCGCGAGCGCGCGGTCGGCGACGTGCGACAGGTCCATGCGCGGCATGTGCTGACGGCCGGCACCGTGGATCAGCTTCGCCATACGGCCGATCTTTTCCGCCTCGTCGCCGATACGCTCGAGGTCGGTGATCGTCTTGATCACCGTGATCAGCAGGCGCAGGTCGACCGCCGCAGGCTGGCGACGCGCGATGATGTGGCTGCAGGATTCGTCCAGCTCGACCTCGAGCGCATTGACGCGATGGTCATCCGCGATGACCTTGTCGATGAGCTCCATGTCGCCCGAGCGCAGCGCGTCCATCGCGCGCACGATCTGCTCCTCGACCAGACCGCCCATGTGCAGCACCCGCGAGCGCACGCTCTCGAGTTCGGCGTCGAATTGCTTAGAGGTGTGCTCGGCCATCCGGGTCTTTTCCTAGTGGGGACAAGAGCTTAGCAGACGTCACGTTACATAAGTGTGACACCCTTTACAAGCCTGCAGCGCGCATCGTCCGCACCCCTTGCTCGGTCCCGAGCAACAGCAGGTCCGCAGGACGGCGCGCGAAGATGCCATTGCTGACCACGCCAGCAATATGGTCGAGCTCTGCTTCGAGCTTCGGCGGATCGACAATCGTGAGACCGTGGCAGTCGATGATCAGATTGCCGTTGTCGGTGCGGAAGTTCTCGCGCAGCTCGGGCTGCCCACCGAGCGCGAGCAATCGTCGGCCGACGTAGCTGCGCGCCATCGGGATCACCTCCAGCGGCAGCGGAAAGTTGCCAAGCACGGGGACGAGCTTGGACGCGTCGCAGATGCATACGAAGCGCCGGGCGACGGCGGCGATGATCTTTTCCCGCGTGAGGGCCCCGCCTCCGCCCTTGATCATGTACAGGTGGTCGTTGATCTCGTCGGCGCCGTCGAAATAGACCGGTACCTCGTTCACGCTGTTCAAATCGAATACGCGGATGCCGTGGCGCTTGAGCCGCTCCGCGCTCGCCTCCGAGGCCGCTACGACGCCTTCGATGCGGCCCTTGATGGCGGCAAGCGCGTCGATGAAGAAGTTCACGGTCGAGCCGGAGCCTACTCCGACCACGGAGTCCTGCTCCACTTGCTTGAGCGCCTCGCGCGCAACCGCCTGCTTGAGCTGGTCCTGGTTCATTTCTTACGCTGCGGCGGCAAGTCCGTGCACACGCCTTCGTAGAGCTCGGCCGCCATGCCGACCGACTCGCCGAGCGTCGGGTGAGGATGAATGGTCTTGCCGATATCGGTCGCATCGGCGCCCATTTCGATCGCGAGCGCAAGCTCGCTGATCAGGTCTCCCGCGCCCGTGCCGACGATGCCTGCGCCCACGATCCGGTGCGTCTCGGCATCGAATATCAGCTTGGTGAAGCCTTCGTCGCGCGCGTTGGCGATCGCCCGGCCCGACGCCGCCCAGGGAAACTTGGCGACACCGATCTTTGCGCTGCTCTTTTTTGCTTCGTCCTCGGTAAGTCCGACCCAGGCCACCTCGGGATCGGTGTACGCGACCGAAGGAATGACGCGGGCGTCGAAATGGGATTTTTGGCCGGCGGCGGCCTCGGCCGCTACGTGCCCCTCGTGGACCGCCTTGTGCGCGAGCATCGGCTGGCGGGCGACGTCGCCGATAGCGAAGATATGGGGCACGTTGGTGCGCATCTGCGAGTCGACCTCGATGTAGCCGCGCTCGGTGACCGCGACGCCTGCCGCTTCGGCCCCGATCTTGTTTCCGTTCGGCGTCCGCCCCACCGAGACGAGCACCAGATCGTACAGTTGCGGCTCCCCGGGCGAGCCCTCGCCTTCGAACCAGACCTTGATGCCGTCCTTTTGCGCCTCCGCCTTCACCGTCTTGGTCTTCAGCATCAGCTTGTCGATACGCCTTGCATTAAATTTCTGCCATGCCCCGACCAAATCCCGGTCCGCCCCCAGCATCAGGCCATCGAGCATTTCGACCACATCGAGGCGCGCGCCCAGACTCGAGTATACGGTGCCCATCTCGAGCCCGATGATGCCGCCGCCGATGACCAGCATCCTTTTCGGCACCGCACGCAGCTCGAGCGCGCTGGTCGAATCGACGATACGCGGATCGTCGGGCAGGAAAGGCAGCTTCGCCGATTGCGATCCGGCGGCGATGATTGCGCTCTTGAAGCGGACGATCTTCTTGCGGTCCTTCGTCTCGACGGCCAGGCGATTTGCGTCAACGAAGGAGCCGACGCCCTGCAGCACCGTCACCTTTCTCTGCTTGGCCATTCCCGCGAGGCCGCCGGTGAGCTTGGCGACCACCTTGTCCTTGAACGCGCGCAGCTTGTCGAGCTCGATCCTCGGCTCGCCGAACACGATGCCGTGATTCGCCATCGCACGCGCCGCGTCCGTCACCGCCGCGGCATGCAACAGGGCCTTGGACGGAATGCAGCCGACGTTGAGACAGACGCCGCCGAGCGTGCCGTAGCGCTCGACGAGCACCGTGTTCATGCCGAGGTCCGCGGCGCGAAATGCCGCCGAGTAGCCGCCGGGTCCGGCGCCGAGCACCAGCACGTCGCATTCGATGTCGCCCGCGGCCGCGGGCTTTGGCGTCGCCGGCGCTTGCGCGCGCGGGGCTTCGGCGGCACCCGCCTCGAGCGTCAACACAGGCGAACCCTGGGAAACCTTGTCGCCCAGCTTGACCGCCAGCGCTTTGACCACGCCCGCCTCGGGCGACGGAATCTCCATCGTCGCCTTGTCCGATTCGAGCGTGATCAGAGATTGCTCCTTGGCGATCGCGTCGCCCGGCTTGACCAGGACCTCGATAACCTCGACGTCCTTGAAATCGCCGATGTCCGGGACTTTGACCTCGATCAGCTTGGCCATCTCAGAGTAGCGACCTGCGTATGTCGGACAGTACCGAAGCCAGGTAGCTCGTAAAGCGCGCCGCCGCCGCGCCATCGATAACGCGATGGTCGTAGGACAGCGACAACGGCAGCATCAGTCGCGGCGCGAACTCCTTGCCGTCCCATACGGGGCGCGTGAGCGAGCGCGACACTCCGAGAATCGCGACCTCGGGGGCATTGATGATCGGCGTGAACGCCGTGCCGCCGATGCCGCCAAGACTCGAGATCGAGAACGTCCCCCCCTGCATGTCGCCAGGTTTCAGCTTCTTGTCGCGCGCCAGCTTCGACGTTTCCGCGAGCTCGCGCGCGAGCTCGAACACGCCCTTGCGATCGGCGTCCCGCACCACGGGCACCACCAGACCGTCGGGCGTATCGACGGCCACGCCGATGTGATAGTACTTCTTCAGCACGAGCTTCTCGCCCGTCGCATCGAGCGAGGAATTGAACTGCGGGTACTCGCGCAGCGCGGTGACTGCGGCCTTGATCAGGAAGGCGAGCATCGTCAGCTTGAAGCCCTGCTTCTCTGTCACTGCCGTGTTCGACTTGCGGAATGCCTCGAGATCGGTGATGTCGGCCTCGTCGAACTGCGTCACGTGCGGAATCGAGACCCAGTTGCGATGCAGGTTCGCGCCGGAAAGCTTCTGGATGCGCGACAGCGGCTTCGCCTCGATCGGGCCGAACTTCGCGAAGTCCACTTCGGGCCACGCCGGCAGGCCGAACGGCAGCCCGCCGCCACGCGCGGGCTGTGGCTGCGCCGCGGCGCCCTGCGTCATGACGCCTTTGACGAAGCTCTGCACGTCCTCGTGCAGCACGCGCCCCTTGGGCCCGCTGCCCCGGACTCTGGCGAGATCCACGCCGAGCTCGCGCGCGAATTTGCGCACCGAAGGACTGGCATGCGCTTTCGCTGCGGTCGCTTCGCGGGGCTCCGCCGGGACGGGGCCCTGGCGCGGGATCGCCATCGGCCTGGTCCCCGGCTCCGCGGCCGGTATGGGTTCGCGCGCCGTTGGCGGAACGGCTGCCGGCACGCTGCCGGTCGCTTCGATCACCAGCACCGGAGAGCCTTCGGAAACCTTGTCGCCGAGCTTCACCAGCAGTTCCTTGACCACGCCCGCTTGCGGCGAAGGTATTTCCATCGTCGCCTTGTCGGACTCCAGAGTGATGAGCGATTGCTCGGCCGTCACCGCGTCGCCAGGCTTGACCAGCAGCTCGATCACCTCGACGTCCTTGAAATCGCCGATGTCGGGCACTTTGACGGTCTGCGCACCCCGGGGCGCCTCGGCTTTCGGTTCCGCAGCCCGCTCCGCCTTCACGGCGGCGGTTGCCCCGGCCTGCTCCTCGAGCATGAGGAGCATCGATCCCTGGGAAACCTTGTCGCCCACTCTCACCGCCAGCTCCTTGACCACGCCCGCGGAGGGCGACGGAATCTCCATCGTCGCCTTGTCCGATTCGAGCGTGACGAGAGACTGCTCGGCGCTGATCGCGTCGCCCGGCTTGACCAGGACCTCGATGACCTCGACGTCCTTGAAATCGCCGATGTCCGGTACCAGGACCTCCTTCATACGGTGGTCGGATCCGGCTTCTCCGGATCGAGCTTGTACTTCTTGATCGCATCGGAAACCGCGCTGGCCTTGCCATCGCCCTGGTCGGAGAGCGCCTTGAGCGCGGCGAGGGCGACGAAGTAGCGATTGACCTCGAAGAAGTGGCGCAGCATCGGGCGGGAATCCGACCGCCCGAATCCGTCGGTACCCAGCACGCGATAGACCCGGTCCCTGGGAACGAACGGCCGGATCTGGTCGGCGAAGGCCTTCATGTAGTCGCTCGCCGCAACGATCGGGCCGGCGCGCTTGGCAAGGCTTCGCGTGACGTACGGCACGCGCGGATCCGCTTCCGGATGCAGCATGTTCCAGCGGTCCGCCGCGAGGCCGTCGCGCCGCAATTCGGTAAAGCTGGTCGCGCTCCACACGTCGGCGGCGACGCCCCAGTCTTTCTCGAGGAGCTCGGCCCCGGCCAGCACCTCGCGCAGGATGGTGCCGGAACCCATCAGCTGAACGCGCGCTTTCGCCTTGGACTTCGACTCGCGCAGCAGGTACATCCCCTTCAGGATGCCTTCCTCGACCCCCGCCGGCATCGCCGGATGCTCGTAGTTCTCGTTCATCACGGTGATGTAGTAGTAGACGTCCTCCTGCTCGGCGACCATCCGGCGGAGCCCGGCCTGGATGATGACCGCGATCTCGTAGCCGAAGGTCGGGTCGTAGGAAATGCAATTGGGCACCACCGACGAAAGAATGTGCGAGTGCCCGTCTTCGTGCTGGAGGCCTTCGCCGTTCAGCGTGGTGCGCCCCGCCGTGCCACCGATGAGAAAACCGCGGGCGCGCTGATCGGCGGCGGCCCAGACCAGGTCGCCCACCCGCTGGAAGCCGAACATCGAGTAGAAGATGTAGAACGGCACCATTGCCAGGTTGGAATGACTGTACGAGGTGGCCGCTGCGATCCAGGACGAGAACGCGCCGGCTTCGTTGATGCCTTCCTCCAGGATCTGGCCCTGTTTGTCCTCGCGGTAGTACATCACCTGATCGCGGTCGACGGGCTCGTATTTCTGGCCCTCGGCGGCATAGATGCCCAGTTGGCGGAACATCCCCTCCATGCCGAAGGTGCGCGCCTCGTCCGGGACGATCGGGACGACGTGCTTGCCAAGACCCTTGTCGCGTATCAGCGCAGTCAGCGCGCGCACGAACGCCATGGTGGTGGAGATCTCGCGCCCCTCGGAACCCTTGAGGAGCGATTCGAATACCTCGAGCGCCGGCACCGGAGGAGGCGAATCCGCCTTCCGGCGGCGCTGCGGCAGATAGCCGCCAAGCGCCTTGCGGCGCTCGTGCAGGTATTTCATCTCGGGCGAGTCGGGCGCCGGAACGTAAAACGGCAGCTTCTCCAGCTCGGCGTCCGGGATGGGGATGTTCATCCGGTCCCGCATGTCGCGGATCGTTTCGACATCGACCTTCTTCAGCTGGTGCGTCGGGTTCTTCGCCTGACCCTGCTTGCCCAGCCCATAGCCCTTGATGGTCTTGGCGAGAATGACCGTCGGCTGGTCCTTGTGCTTCACCGCCGCGGAGTAGGCCGCGTAGATCTTGTGCGGGTCGTGGCCGCCGCGATTGAGCCGCCAGATGTCTTCATCGGTCATGCGCGACACCATCTCGAGCAGCTGCGGGTACTTGCCGAAGAAGTGCTTGCGCACGAAGGCGCCGTCGTTCGCCTTGTAGTTCTGGTATTCGCCGTCGATGGTCTCCTGCATCAGGCGCAGCAGCAGTCCGTCCTTGTCGCGCGCGAGCAGCGGGTCCCAGTACGAGCCCCAGATCAGCTTGATCACATTCCAGCCGGCGCCGCGGAAGTCGGATTCGAGTTCCTGGATGATCTTGCCGTTGCCGCGCACCGGGCCGTCGAGCCGCTGCAGGTTGCAGTTGACGATGAAAATGAGGTTGTCGAGCTTTTCGCGCACCGCCATGCCGATCGCGCCCAGCGACTCGGGCTCGTCCATCTCGCCGTCGCCGCAGAAGCACCACACCTTGCGGTTCGCCGTGTCGGCGAGCCCCCGCGCGTGCAGATACTTGAGAAAGCGCGCCATGTAGATGGCCTGGATCGGCCCCAGGCCCATCGAGACGGTCGGAAACTGCCAGAAGTCGGGCATCAGCCACGGGTGCGGGTACGACGAGATGCCCTTGCCCTCGACCTCGCGGCGGAAGTTGAGCAGTTGCTCTTCGCTGAGGCGGCCTTCCAGGAAGGCGCGCGCGTAGATGCCGGGCGAGGAGTGGCCCTGGAAATAGATCAAGTCGCCGCCATGACCGGCCGAGGGGGCGTGCCAGAAGTGATTGAAGCCCTGTCCGAACAGGGTGCCGACCGAGGCGAAGCTCGCGATGTGTCCGCCCAGCTCGTCGTCATTCTTGTTGGCGCGCGCGACCGTCACCATCGCATTCCAGCGGCAGTACGAGCGGATGCGCTCCTCGAGGGCGTGGTCGCCCGGGGAACGCTCCTCCATATGCGGCGGAATGGTATTGATGTAGGCCGTGGTGGCCGAGAACGGAATGTACGCGCCCGAGCGGCGCGCCTTGTCGACCAGTCTCTCGAGCAGGTAGTGGGCACGCTCGGGCCCCTCCCGATCGAGCACCGCCTCGAGGGCATCGAGCCACTCCTTGGTCTCGAGCGAATCCGGATCGTTGGCCGCGGGCAATTGCGGGACTGCGGACATGTCTTCCTCCAAGCTTGTGGCTCTTTACATCGGACGCGCCTTTTGGGCGCGGGTGGATGCGGAGCAGCTTAATACGAGCGCGCAGGCGACTCAAAGCGCGGTTTCGCATTATAAAATGTCATCTTGCATCGTGCAATTGCGGTCCGGCGACCCGATGATAGACTGCCCGCCCTCCTGTATCTATCGCCCTCCATGACCGCGAAGATCATCGACGGAAAATCGCTCGCCGCCACGCTGCGCGCCTCGGCGAGGCCGGCGATCGAGCGGCTCGCCTCCCGCGGCCATCGGCCGGGCCTCGCCGTAATCCTGGTGGGCGACGACCCCGCCTCACGCATCTACGTCAGGAACAAGGTGCGCGCCTGCGAGGAGACCGGCCTGCGCTGGGAACTGCACGAATATCCGGCCAGCGTCGAGGAAGCAACGCTCATCGCGCGACTCGCCGAGCTCGATCGGGATGCGAACGTGCACGGCATCCTGGTGCAACTGCCGCTGCCGGCCCACTTGGACGCGCCCCGCGTGCTCGCCGCCGTATCACCCGCGAAGGATGTCGACGGTTTTCACACCGAGAGCCTGGGCTCGCTGGTCGCGGGGCGGCCCGGCTTCCTGCCCTGCACTCCGGCCGGAGTCATGTACATGCTCGAGAACGAACGCGTACCGCTCGCGGGGCGTCACGCGGTCGTGGTGGGGCGCTCGACCATCGTAGGCAAGCCGGCCGCGCTGCTGCTCTTGCAAAGGGATGCCACCGTCACCATTTGCCACTCCAAGACGGTCGACCTGGCTGGGGTCACCCGACATGCCGACGTTCTCATTGCGGCGGCGGGCCGCGCACGACTGATCAGTGCCGAGATGGTGAAGCCCGGCGCCTGCGTGATCGACGTCGGCACCAACCGGCTGCCCGACGGCAAGCTCTGTGGCGACGTGGATTTCAACAGCGTGAAAGAAGTCGCGGGCTGGATCAGCCCGGTCCCGGGTGGCGTAGG